>SXGU01251522.1_pt1 | contig 14609 bp, 13 predicted proteins | sample 3174531 | NCBI WGS metagenome assembly SXGU01 (sample SAMN11356863, study PRJNA531348) | freshwater metagenome | isolation source: freshwater sample F1-140 | place: China: Fuxian Lake, Yuxi | collected 2017-12-25
ATTAAAATCTATAGCTCAAAAATATATGCCAACGAAGACTGCTCCTAATATTCAATCTGCCTTAAAACAATTATCTTCTAAAGAGAAGAAAACGATAGTCGTTTTTGGTTATTTATATTTAATGGGAGATATTTTAAGTAAAAATTAAATATTTTCTTTTATCCAAGCGACAATATTTGATTTAGTCGTAGCGCCTACCTTAGTTGCTTTCAGTTGACCGTCTTTAAATAATAGCATCGTGGGAATTCCTCGAATTCCATATCTTGTTGCGGCGTTTGGTTCTTCATCGATGTTGTGTTTTCCGATAACAACTTGATCTTTCATTTCGTCAGAAATTTCTTCAAGCACAGGTCCAACCTGCTGACATGGTTGGCACCATCCAGCCCAAAAATAACAGATCGTTGGCTTTAATGCTTTTAAAACATCTTTTTCAAAATTTTCGTCTGTAATTTTTTTTGTTGCCATAGATCAAATGATAAATAGTTATTATTTTTTTAAAGTCAATGAATAAAAATTAATTATAAATAGCTACTTGTTTGTAAAATTGAGGTTTTGACTTTGATTTTCCTATCTCAATTCTTTCACCGTTATCTTTTACGCAGTAAATATAAAAATAAAATTCATTATTCACATAGTCTTTAACTTCTTCAATTCTTATTTCAGTTATGCTGTCCATAATTATCTTTGAATCCTTACTAATTTTTTTTCGTCAAAGAAAAAACTGTGCATGTAACAATGTTGCTGTTTTTTGATGTCTTTACATTTTTCTGGTATTATTGGCACATTGTCTTGTTCTAAATTATCAATGTATTGTGTAATAAGTTTCATAAATTTATCAGGGTTATGTTCAACTTGTTGAAATGAGTGGGAAAATTCAACGTTAAGTCTATTACCCTCGATGATTTCCTCAGGGTAAACAAATACAACTCCTAACAAAGATGTTTTAGATATCTCAATTTCCTTAATTTTATTGATTTTTTCTTTTACCCTTGTTTCAATTGTTATTTTTTTCCAGCCCATCTTTGTGCCTTTATCATTTTCTTTTAAAGTGTTTTCGTCTTTCTCAAGATTTGAATACATCAAACTATAAGCATGCAATTGAGGTTCGTATTCATTAACTTTAATTTTTAAGTCTAAACTATAATCCTCACCATTCTTATCCTTGAATTTTGAAGTTTTATAATCGATTACTCCAAAAGTCTTGTCTTTGAACTTTATGAGTGCATCTCCTTTACCTTTAATGCGAAAGGATCTTTGCTTGTTATCCTTAAGTTCTTTAGATATGAAGGACTCATTTTTAAAATCAGGATCGATAACTTCACCATCAGGAATGATATGATCAATTTTTTTTACATCACCTAAAAAATATATTTTCTGCATAGAATCTAATTGCCCTGTAATTCCCGCTGAAATACCACGATTTTCAAGGGCATAGTTGTGCTTTAAATATGAACAATGATAACAAATGTAACTTAATTCACTAGGTCTAATCACATAAGTTTTCTTCTTCATTAAGCTACCTCGTATCGTTTTTCAATGTCTTGAGCAAAAGCATCGTATTCATCAAGTAGTTTTAATTTTTCCACATTGCTTTCATTTTTTGACCTCATATCATCAATTTGTTTATAAAATTCTGGCAGGGTCGTCCAACTTTCTTTTTTGGTAGAAAATATTCTTTCTGCGATATTCATCTTTACTTTCTTTAATATGCTTTGAGGTAATACATCTGGCCTTTCTTCAAAAATGAATTTCTCTGCCAAATAGGAATAACGATCATCCTTGAATTTACCAATTAACTCAATTCTATCCTCCCATTTAAATTTATGGAATTTATCCATTAAATTTTTATCTTCATCACTTGGAAAACCAGAATATAATTGTTCTTCGGGTTGAAGGTTTTCCTTTTGTGTTTGTTGTTTAATATTTTCATCGTGGTTTTCCTGTAAAATCTTACTAATTCTATCTCTAAACTCACTATTGCTTTCTAAGTCCTTGATTCTTTTCTTCAGCTCCTCAACACTAATTAAGTTATAATGTTCATCATTCATTGCAAATTTATAATTCAGAACAATTTCACTTTTATTAGTTTTAAGTGTTCTTAAGATTTTTGGTGACTTGGATAAAGCTGATTTTAAATTTTCATGATCTAACTTAAAATAATCATTTGGATTCCACCTTAAATCCCAACATAAACTCCAAGCAGTATAAACGGGATGAAAAAGATAATGATGCACTAAGAAACTTCTTAGTCTTCCATAAAACCATTGTAATTGACAAAACATCGGCTCTTTTTTTATCAACATTTCTGTATCTGCCTTACTTAAGGTAAGTAACGAAGATCTCCATACTGAGTTAGCCTTTTCATAAATGATTTTTGCAACGTCAAGCATAGCTATCGAATCTTGTAACGCTCCATGAGCTCCTTGATGTTTCATTAACTTGTCTAATTTAAAAACAGGATTTCCTTTCTCAGATATTGGAGTCTCAATTGAATTTGGATTAACGAGTTTGGCTGCGCGAACGACGTTTAAAATATCACCGTGCTTCTTGCCATTCGTATTGGTTATGTAAGCAGGCTTTAAACACTTATATAAGGTTTTTTGAATTAGTGGATAATCAAAATTATGACCATTGTAAGCGAACACGTGAGCCGTGCCCCAACGATTCAATACGTTTTCCATCGCTTCGACCATTTCAAAGTGTGAATGATTGGATTGAGTAAGATCCTTAACGGTAAAGCCAGTGACGTTTAAAGCTCCTAGATTAGGAATGATGCCTTCTTTAATTCTTGATCGCATTGACCATCTTTCTTTTTCTTGAAGCATGTCGTCAGTCAATATTATTCCAATCTCTAAAACTTGATCAAATGCTGTTGAGCTTCCCGTGGTTTCTGTGTCTAAAAAAATATAATTCATTTATTAAGTACCTTTTAATTTGAGTTTATTTTAATTAATTTTTTACTGTATTAGGTAAAAAAAGAAAGTCTTTGAAAACACTTTTAGGGTTTGTTTTAATTTGCATCCGGATCTTTTTCTATGTCAATGATGACATCAATTTTATCTTCTTCGCTAGAGGTGATCTCTATTGGCTTCGTTCCTTGAATACCCATTTTCTTTAAATCTTCGATTTGCTTTTCTAAGTTGCCCCTACCTATCCATCCAGTAATTATGACTTCCCTTAAGTGATTTCCATGAGAGTTAAACGTTGTAATCACTTTTTTTAATGCGGACTTTAAGACTGCATACTTATCGTAGATCGAACTTGCTTTTTTCGTGATTTCGTCAAGATTTTCAATTTGTTTTTCTTTGGCCTTTAATGTGTCTATAATTTTTATGACTGCCATGATGTTGCTTGGATTGGTCAAAATAATATTATTACTGTAAGCAAATTCGTTAAGATCCGGTTCCATTTCCAATGCCGCTAAGTATCCGGTCTCTAGGGGAATAAACATAATGGTAGCAGGAAAAAGCTTCCTGCCAATTGACTTGAAATAATTTTTTGGACTTAATTTAGTGATGTGTTTTTTTACTGATTCTGCATGCTTTTTTAAATGATCTTTTTTTTTAGTCTCATCTTTTTCCCTCGTCCATTCTCTCCAGCTGTCTAAGCTTACCTTTGAGTCTACGGCTATGAAATAATTATCAACCATTTTAATAAATGCATCGGGTTTGACCTGTTTAACTGATTCGTCTCCTTGAACTACCTTATCTGTTGCTTGCAGTTCGTAATCTCGTCCTTCTAAATATCCACAAGAATTTAAAATCTTTTGCAATATCTTTTCACCAACTTCACCTTGATATCGTGATGAGCCCATTAATTTTTCAAAGAAAATTTTCATTTCATTAATATTTCTTTGATCGATCTTGTTTCTTTCTTCAGTAATTTGCGTGTAGTTAGTGATTGTATTTTTGTGTTGATCAATTTTATTGATCGTATCAAGTTGCTCCTGGGTACGTTTTCTTTCTTCCTTTAAGGAATCTTTCATGTCTTCTATCCTTTGTAACAGGCTCGTCTTCTCCGTTGCTAGAATTCCAATTTCCTTATCTTTCTTATAAAAAACTGATTCATCAATGCTTGAATTTTTTTTTAATTTTATCAAGTACCAAACGATTGAAGCAAGACCTGCTCCAACAAAAATTCCAATTATAAGTATTTTATTAATCATATTAAGCTACCTTGTAATTTCTATCACTATCGAAAGAGTGTTTTAAATCATCTTTAACAAATGCTGAGCAGTGCACAACTTCATTATCCTCATAAAGCACATTACCCACAACATAAGTTCCATTTAGTAATATTTTCTTTCCCACGTTTCCTTTTAAATTAGTTAATGGTTTTTGTCCTGCTTCCTGAACCCATCTTAAAAAAGTATAAACTTCTTTGTCAGTTAAATTTGTCTTTTTGTTAATATTTTTCAAGTTGCTAGTTGCATAACCCCTTAAAATTTTACTAAAATAACTTTTAAATATCTTTGGATCAGAAAAAATGTCCACGCTAGCAATCTCATAAGAATTACCTAAGGCAACTCCAATAGCGCCATCATCAGGGGCAAAGAAACTCACAACATCATCAACCTCTTTTTTTCTTTTTTTATAAACTTCATCAGCTGACATCGTAAAAGACTTTATGTTATGTTTATCCAATTTATCTCCAATTTTTTCCCATACCCTTCTTTGATTGGATAAATTTTCTCTAGAAAAAAACATCGTATCAGATGTTTGAATTTCTTCGTTGATCACTCGAGACCATCTCTTTTGCTCTCCACAATGTACCTCCAGATGAGCTGGTTTGTAGGCTTCAATAATAGTTGTACTAGCAACGATTCTATTCTGTCTTAATTTATTTCCAACTAGTTGTTCGCCATTTAAGATTAATACTTTGTTAACTCCATGGTTCACGACTTCAATAAGTTGAATATGAGCTTTATCGCCATCGCCATTTTCACTAATGCTAATTGTTTGATCAAGTAAAGCTTGAGCAAAGTTTACATACGATTGTTTCAAATGTTGTTCAGCATACAGATAGAACGCAACAATATTATTTTTTTGCGATGCCCTAGAAATTTTAAATTTAAAGTTCATTATTTATATTTCTGCCAATTTCTAGAATATTTTGAGATAATTGAGTTTCTTTCAACTGCTTGTTCCAGCAAGTGGGTTAGCACGTCGCTAAATTCGCGCTCTCCATCTCTGCCAAATACATGACTCATCTCATGAGTCAGGATGCTAAAAAATTTACCAAAACTAGATTTAAACAACTCTTTGTTTAAATAGATAGTTTTGTCAGAGTACTCTCGGTTATCCTTAAGTTCTCCAAAAATATCTTTAGACGAACAAATCTTGAAGCTCAATTCGTAGATACCTTCTTCCTTCGTCAAATTTTTATATAACTTCGAAAACGAAGGAGCGACCTGCTTCACACAATCTAATGTATAGTTAACTGCTTTTTTTTGTTTTGGAGATAACGGACCACTTTGAGTCTTTTTAATTCTTTCTTCAGCAGCCAATTTTTTCTTAACAAATAAATTTAGTGAGCTAGGCACTCCAAAATTGGAAAAGTAAGAAGGAAGTTTAATTTTTCCAGATTTTTTGTTTTTAACATCATTATTGATGACATACATTTGAGTTTTCTTGTCATACCAATCACTCCAACTTAAATGAGAAGTATAATAATACTTTGACTCAGAATAATATTTGTTCTTATCAAACATAGATTGGATAACTTTATTCTCTTCAAGGTTTCTCGAATAATCTCCTAAGGCTGCTAGGAGTAGATGACCTTTATGCCAAATTGGTTTTGAAGTTTTGATGATATATTGAATGGCTGGATTATTTTTACTACATCCCCAATAAAATCCTGATCGTACGAAGATAGAATAAAAGTTTTGAATGATCTTAGCTGAAAAACTGTGTCGATCACGATCATTCTTGATCTTATTTTCTATTGTTGAATATTTCTTATTAATGTTAATGATGACAGGTATCGAGTCTATCTTGGCTCTCATGATTCCTCGATAAAACAAATAACCTCCCTTGCTTTCGTTGCTTTTAAAAACGGAAATGTCGTTATACTCATGTAACTTTTCGCCAACCAAACTATTAGTCTCATACCAAAAATGATTCATCCCAAACTTGAATGCCTTTTTTAACTTTTCATCATAAGTTCTGACAGCAAAAATTGTTTGATTCTGTTTGTTAACCTTGAAGTAATGATAAAGTAATGGCCTCATCCCATCGACCACAGCTGCTCCAACAGAAATTATAATTGCAAGTTCTCCGCTAATGGATATTATCTCAATGATACCTAGCTTGATCATCGATACGCAAGCTGCTTTGAAACCTTCGCCATATTCACCAATCGTTTCGTCATCACCTGCTTTGTTGGAGCCAACGTAGAATAATTTTCTTACGTCGAAGGAATTTTTAGCAGAAACAATGATCTTATCATCTTCTATGTTGATTTTTATTTTGTCTATTTCCTTTAGGTTGGCATCCCTAAAATTTTGCAGGACGTCTCGAGCTATGCAGTCGTGGTCCCAATTAACTCCCCAAGAAGTCGTTACAGAACTTTCTACAGTTTGCTGAAACTCTGTATTGATAACTCCAGGTATGCTTAAAAGTAAGTTTTTATATATTTCTAATTTTTTATTATCTAATTTATTCATTTTATCCTCCATTTAAAAATTTTATAAAAGTTTAAAGTCTCATTTTCTTGGGAAAGATTGATTGTGTTTTTGGACAAAATAATCTCTGATTTTTCCTCATTTATTCTGCTGTTTTTTAACATATTCATTAGTGGTTTAAGAAGCTCGGGTAGTCGTTTTCAATAGCGATTATTTTATGAGATGCAACATAACCTCTTCCATCACAAATATGACAAAACTTTTTTTTGGTTAACAAGAGATTCCAATTAAAAAAATTAAATAAATTTCTTGGTTTTGAATAAAAGCCCGTACAATCACAATAATAGCAGGCATAAAATTTAGAAATTCTTTTAGTCACACAAAACTCCTCTAGTTTTTAAGTAACTTTGCAATGTTAGAAAAAAATTATTTCGAAAGGTTTAAAAACAAATCTAGCTAACATTACAAGGTTTACTTAATTGTTTTTATTAAAATCACTGTATATCAAGAAAAAATGAATGTCAAATAAAAAAACTTGCACCTTTCATTATATTAGAAGGTGCAAGTTGTTGAGTTTTCTCAATTTTATCTACTTAATTTAGAAATGGATTTAACCTGTTTAATTTTTTTACTGTATTTTTTTACTTAATTTTAGTATGCTATTTTGTAGGGATTGTTAAGGATTGATTAATTTAATTTGGTTAATATTTCCTAATTATCATAACTTAATATATTGTAAAAAATATATGAAAAAGTATTTAGAGTTTAAAGACGGGAAATCAAACAAATTTTGGGAAATCAACCTAAAAGATAAACAAGTTGTCACTACTTACGGAAGAATAGGTATAAAAAATCCTGCCAGTAAAATAAATGATTTTTCTTCAATTGATGAGGCTAAAAAGTATGCGGAGTCTAAAATCAGAGAAAAAACTAATAAAGGATATATATAATACTTATCCATTTAGGGAACACTCTAAATACATACACTAAACAAAATTAGAACCCTCGTAAATCATTAGTTTCTCAAATTGAGTTATTAAATGTTTTCCAAGACCATGATCTCAAACTAAAATAATCCTTTGTAATGTTTAATTAAATTAAAAAGTGTAATATTGAATCATGCTTCCTATTATAAATCATCGTGATTATGTGGCACAAATTGGTGACGATCATAAATTCCCAATAAAAAAATTCGGCGAACTATTTAAGTTATTAAATAATGAAGGCATAGTGAGTGATAAAAATTTACATATTCCAAGTCCTGCAACTTTAAAAGATTTATCAAGAGTGCATACCCGTGAATACATTCAAAAAATAACTCATTTAACTTTAAGCCATGAAGAAGAGAGAAAATTAGGTTTTCCAATGGTTCCAAGTGTTAGACAACGATCTTTTGTTGCAACTGGAGGAACCGTATTAGCAGCACAACTTGCATTAAGCGAAGGACTTGCTTGTAATACCGCAGGCGGATCACATCATGCATTTGCAAACTCTGGCAATGGTTACTGCGTATTTAATGATGTGGCGGTGGCTGCAAAAAAATTAATTGCTGAACATCATATTAAAAATATTTTAATTTTTGATCTAGATGTTCATCAAGGGGATGGTACGGCTAAAATTTTTGAAAATGATGAAAATGTTTTTACTTTAAGTATTCATTCTAAAAAAAATTACCCACTCAAAAAACAATTAAGTAATTTAGATATTGAATTGGATGAGGGGATTAAGGATGATGAATATTTGAAAATCGTATTTAAGGCTCTTGAAGAAATGAATAAAAAAAAATTTGATTATGTATTTTATATTGCTGGAGTTGATGTGCATGAAGATGATCGAATTGGTAAATTTAAAATTAGCACTGAAGGAATTAAAAAAAGAGAAGAATTAGTTATCCATAACTTTTATAAAAAAAGAATTCCTCTTTGTGGGGTATTGGGAGGGGGATATAATAAAGACTTTAATCAATTAGTTTATTTACACTCTTTACTGCATCGAACTTGTCATAATTTATTACATTATGAATATTAGAGCTGAAGCCCTTAACCAGCTTAATCATTTTTGTGAGAATTTTTTAAGTCAATATTCAAAGGATCGAAATTTTGATTTTGGTAAAGATCAAAGAGATAATACCAGTTGTTTATCTAAATACATCACCCACCGAGTGATTGATGAATTAGAAGTTATAAAATCAGCTCATTCAAAATATCCTTACCTTACTATTGAAAAATTTATCCAAGAAGTATTTTGGCGAACTTATTGGAAAGGTTGGTTAGAACTACGTCCTAGAGTTTGGCAAGTTTACAGACAAGATTTAATAAAATTAGAGGGAGAGAAAAATATAAATTATCAAAATGCAATTCATGCAACCACAATGGTTGAATGTTTTAATGATTGGGTACATGAGTTAAAAGAAACAGGATATTTACATAATCACGCAAGAATGTGGTTTGCAAGTATTTGGATTTTTACTTTAAAACTTCCTTGGCAACTTGGGGCTGATTTTTTTTTAAAACATTTACTCGATGGCGATGCTGCATCCAATACATTAAGTTGGCGTTGGGTTGCGGGGCTGCAGACTAAAGGCAAACATTATCTAGCAACCACTTGGAATATTAATAAATTTTCAGCAAAAAAATATGAAAATTTAAAATTAAATGAGAAAGCAGTTTCTTTATTTGAAAGTGAAAATTTTACACAAACACCTCTCCGCTTTGACAAAATAGATAGTGAAAACTCATTATTTCTCATCCATAATTTAGACAGCTGCTACTTATTAAAACATAATGAGAAAAAATTTAATCATTATGGTGTGTTTGATTTTAACTCTTTACTAGAGAAAGAGGGTTATTCAAAAAATGTAATCAATTTTAAGAGTCATATAAATCTTGAAATTTTTGAGCAAATAAAAAGTGAATTTAATTCTAATATCATTTTAAAAAATTTAGATGATCTTTTAAAAGTCATAAGTGAGAATAATATCAAAGATGTGATTATGCCTTATCTGACCTGCGGCTATGAAAATGATTTTATAAGCAAACTAAAGAAAAAAATAAAAATTTATTATTTAGCAAGGGATTATGATCAATTTTGTTTTCCTTTTTCAAACAAAGGTTTTTTTGGCTTTAAAGAACAAATTCCTAAAATTTTAAACAAGATTTTATAAAAAATATTTTGAATAAGAATTTAAGGACAAGCACGGCGGATCTAATCGTTTTTGAAGTGTATACTCATTCATCATTAATATAGTGTTGTTTGGTGCCCCCAAGAAAGACGGATAACAGCGTAATATGAACAGTTTGATAGAATAAATTTTATTTTATATGCGTGAAATACGCAGATTGAAAATATAAATATACCTATTATTCATTACATATGAATGACTTTTTTACTAAAACAGATTTAACAAGAAAAAATGCAGAAAATATTATTTCTGAGACTTTAAATAATTGCGATGATGGTGAGCTGTATCTAGAAGATTCAAAGAGTGAATCAATTATGCTCGATGATAATAAGATTAAAAGCTCAAGCTATAGTTCTGATTTAGGATATGGTTTAAGAGCAGTTACAGGTGAGGTGATTGCCTATTCTCATTCAAATGAGATTTCTAAAAATTCGTTAAAGCAGGCCGCTAATAACTTAAGTTCAACTCTTAAATCTAAAAAAGGGATTTATAATCATAAAATTCCAAAGACCAATCAAAAACTTTATAAAGATATTAATCCCATAGATGAAAAATCACTTCAATCGAAGTTAGAGCTTTTAAAAAAAGTTAATAGTTACACTCGAGCAAAAGGTGGAATTGTTCAGCAGGTTACGGCAAGTTTTGCAGGAGAATATAAATCTATAGAAATTATAAGATCAGGAGGAGAGGTGTTAACTGACGTAAGACCATTAATTCGTTTTAATGTTTCAGTTATGCTTGAGAAAAACGGAAAAAAAGAAAATGGTGTTTACGGAATTGGAGGAAGGCAATCTTATGATGAATATTTAAAAGATGATAATTGGAAGAATGTATGTGATGAAGCCTTTAGAATTGCATCAGTAAATCTTGATAGTAAACCAGCTCCTGCAGGAGAGATGAAAGTTGTTTTAGGATCTGGTTGGCCAGCAATATTGATACATGAAGCCATAGGACACGGATTAGAAGGTGACTTTAATAGAAAAAAAACATCAGCCTTTCATAATTTAATGGGTCAAAGAGTGGCTAGTGAAGGAGTAACAATTATTGATGATGGAACACTTCATAACAGAAGAGGTAGTCTAACAATTGATGATGAAGGTACACCAACTGAAAAAACTGTTTTAATTGAAAATGGAATATTAAAAAATTTTATGCAGGATCGATTAAATGCAAGATTAATGAATACAAGATCTACAGGTAGCGGCAGAAGAGAAAGTTACAAGCACGTTGTCCTTCCAAGAATGAGAAATACCATGATGCTTAATGGAAAATATTCTCAAGAAGAAATGATTCAATCTGTTGATAAAGGAATATTTGCCGTAAGTTTTGGTGGTGGACAAGTTGATATTACTTCAGGAAAATTTGTATTCAATTGCACTGAAGCTTACGAAATTATAAATGGAAAAATAGGTTCTCCTATTAAGGGTGCAACTTTAATTGGCGATGGACCTTCAATTTTAAAAGAAGTTTCATTAATTGGAAATAATATGATGCTTGATCCAGGTATTGGAACATGTGGTAAAGCTGGTCAGGGAGTTCCCGTTGGTGTTGCTCAACCCTCAATTTTAATTGATAAAATGACTGTTGGTGGAACTCAATTATAATTTAAATGGTAAAAGACCAGGAATATTTAAAAAAAAAAGCTTCATTTTGTATCGATCTAGCTAAGAAATTAGGTGCAACAGACAGCAGTGCTACTGTTATGCATTCCATATCAGAGACAGTTAGTTATAGAAATAAAAAATTAGATACGTCTGATAGGTCAGATAGCCTAGCTCTAAGATTAACAACTTATATTGGGGAAAAAAAATCCAGTATTTCATCATCAAATCTTAATGATGATAATATAAAAACTTTAATTGAACGTTGTATAGAAACAACAAAAATTACACTTGAGGATGAGCATAATTCATTACCAGATAAAGAATTACTGGCAGATAAAATTAATGACTTAAACTTATATGATGATGATCATATTGAAAATGATGAAAAAATTGAATATTTAAAAGAGGCTGAAGAAGCAGCGCTTCAAAAAAAAGAAATTATTAATACTGAGACTGATTTTACAGAGTCGAAATCAAATCTTATATTAGCAAATAGTAATGGTTTTATAAATGGCTATAAATCTTCATCTTTTTCAGCATCATTTGTTGCTGTTGCCAAAGACACAAATGATAAAATGGAAAGAGATTATGAATTTACAAGCACTCGTCATCTTCATGATATGATTAAACCTCAACAAATTGGATCAATTGCAGCAAAAAAAACAATACAAAAATTAAATCCAAAGAAAATAGAAAGTGAAAAGATTAGCATTATATTTGATAGAAGAATTTCAAGAGGGGTATTGAGTGTTTTAGCAAATGCAATATCAGCATCATCTATTGCAAGAGGCACATCTTTTTTAAAAGATAAAATTAATGAGGAAATATTTTCATCCTCAATTAATATTTATGACAAACCAGATATTGTTAAAGGATTAGGCTCAAAATATTTTGATTCTGAGGGTGTTAAAACTGAAGAATTAAAGTTAGTCGATCATGGTGTTTTAAAACATTATTTAGTCGATACTTATAATGGAAAAAAATTAAACCTAAAATCTAATGGTAGATGTGGAGGAACAAGTAATTTGTTTTTTGAAAAAGGTTCAGTTTCGTATAAGGAACTTTTGAAACTTAATAAAAGAGCATTGTATATTACTGAAACCATGGGTCAGGGAAGCAACTTAGTTACGGGAGATTATTCAGTGGGTGCAACTGGTTTTATGATTAAAGATGGAATATTTCAATATCCCGTTAGTGAAATTACGATTGCTGGAAATTTCAAAGATATATTTAAAAATGTTACTTTAGCAGACGATCTTGAATTTAAATATTCAACAAATGCACCAACAATATTGATTGAAGGCATGGTAGTTGGTGGTAAATGAAAGATTTTTGGCAAACATTTAGTTTCTCGCATAACTAATTTGAGTATTTATATTTATTTTTTTTCTATTAAAAATAATCCTATCAGAAATAAAAATGTCCAACCAATTCCAATTAGTGCTTTTGGACTTGTTTCAGCACTCCATAAATCTAGAATTAAAGCTCCAAAAATTAACCCAATGATATATACAATAATTAAAATATTTAATTTATTCATTTTTTAAACTTTCTTTTTTTAAAGTTAAATTAAAAAATATGGTATTTAAATCATGTATTTGAGTTTTTTGGGATGCTTGTTTTTTTAGCAACTAAAGTCATTTTTTTAGCCAGTTACTCAACTGGCATGCTTAGGTTTTTGCTTTTCCCACATCTCAAAGTATTTACCTTTTTTTAATAATAAACTTTCATGGTTTCCTTGCTCAATAATAACACCTTTATCAAGAACAATGATTTGATCAGCATTTGCAGCGGTGGAGAGACGGTGCGCAATGATAAGTGTTGTTTTGTTTTTAGAAATATTTTCTAAGTTTTTTTGAATTTCTTTTTCAGTGCTTGTATCAAGAGCGGAGGTTGCCTCATCAAAGAAGAATATTTTAGGATTTTTTAAAATAGTTCTTGCAATAGCCACTCTTTGTTTTTCTCCACCCGATAATTTTAATCCTCTCTCTCCAACAATTGTTTGATACCCATCTGGTAAAATTGATATGAAATCATGTATATCTGCATTTTTAGCAGCACTAATGACCTCCTCTTTACTCGCCCCAGTTTTTCCAAAAGCTATGTTGTAATAAATTGTATCGTTAAATAAGACCGTATCTTGAGGAACCACACCAATTATTTCTCGTAAAGATTCTTGAGAGATCTTATTGATATTAATATTATTAATATAAATCACTCCTGCTTTGGGTTCATAAAATTTAAAAAGTAATCTGCTGATTGTTGATTTTCCAGCTCCTGTGGGTCCGACAATCGCAACTTTTTTGCCGTTAGGAACTACAAATGAAATATTTTTGATGATAGTTCGTCGGATGTTATAATCAAAGCTAACATTATCAAATTTAATTTCAGTAATATCACTTTGTGGCATCTTACCAAAAACATCTTGTGTTGTGGGTGATATTTCTAACAAGCTAAACATATTTTCCATATCAGTTAATGATTGCCTAATTTCTCTGTAGACTGAACCTAACCAATTGAGCGGCTGGTATAACTGCAGCATATAAGAATTTATAACTATAAATCCGCCAACATCAATGTCTCCAGTTTTAATGCCGTAAGCAGACATGACCAACATCAAAGTAATTCCAGTCGTTATGATAAATGTTTGTGCTATATTTAATAATGAAAGTGAATGACGACTTTGGTTAGCAGCCAATTCATAGTCCCCTAAAGATTTATCAAGCCTATCAAATTCAAATTTTTCATTATTAAAATATTTAACAGTTTCAAAGTTTAATAAACTATCAATCATTTTTGTACTGACCTCATTGTCAGCTTTATTCATTCTTTTTCTAAATTCATTTCTCCATTCCGTGATCTGAAAAGTTAAATAGAAATAAAAACTAATGGTTGTGAGCGTTATCACGGCATACCATGGTCCATAAAGATAAAATAAAATTCCTGAAACTAAAAAAATTTCAAAAAAAGTAGGAACAGTGCTAAACAATACATATCGTAAGAGAAAATCTATTCCTTTCGTTCCCCTATCTATAAATTTTGCAAGTGCTCCTGTTTGCCGGTTTAAATGAAATTCCAATGAAAGGTTATGCAAGTGCTTAAACATATTTAAGGATATTTGTCTGATAGAATTTTGCGAAACTTTTGAAAATAAAGCATCCCTAACTTCAGAAAATGTAAAAGAAATTATTCTTGCAATACC
>SXGU01046749.1_pt1 | contig 14606 bp, 13 predicted proteins | sample 3174531 | NCBI WGS metagenome assembly SXGU01 (sample SAMN11356863, study PRJNA531348) | freshwater metagenome | isolation source: freshwater sample F1-140 | place: China: Fuxian Lake, Yuxi | collected 2017-12-25
GAACAAGGCTGACGACGACCTGGTGCAGCGCGTAATGAAGAAAATGCGCGACTCCGGGATTGAGTTCCGGCGTGGCAGTGCGGGTGGTGGCAACCAGATTCGCCAGCCCTACCTGAAGGGCATCGTGCCCGAGGGCCACCACCTTCAGTTTCCGAATGTCGAGCACATTCATTTCTATGGCTTCTACATCGGGAACTTTCCCGACTTGCGCGACGAGGAAGTCGATGAGTTGTGCGCCATCCTGAACTCGGTATGAGGCTGGTTTCGAAGCTGCTCGCGGTTCGTACGGCGCCATGACTTCAGCCATCATCTTGGCCGGAGGATTGGGTACGCGTCTGCGCGACGCGGTGCCCGACCTTCCCAAGCCAATGGCGCCATTGAATGGCCGGCCATTCCTCGAATACCAGATCGATTACTGGATTTCGCAGGGAGTCCGGCATTTCATTCTGTCGATCGGCTATCGCAGTGAGGCGATCGTCTCGCATTTCGGCGAAACCTACGGCGGGGCACGCCTCGAGTATGCGGTAGAGGCAGAGCCACTCGGCACTGGTGGGGGTCTTCTGCTGGCGATGGATTTTCTGGCGGGTGATGATGCGTTCCTTCTGTTGAACGGTGATACCTTCTTTGAGGTGAACCTCGACCAACTGGCCGCCTTCCACTCCGCGCGGCAGTCGGACTGGACGCTGGCGCTCTTCCGTACCCGCGAGGTCGGGCGTTACATGGGGCCTGAGGTCGATGGGGATGGGCGCATCCTGTCCCTCCGATCCGAAGCCGGAAATGCCGAACGCCTGGCCAATGGAGGCGTTTATTTGATATCTCCGCACATCATTCGCAGCTCAAGCATGCTTGCGGGGCAGCGCGTTTCTCTGGAAGATGAAATCATGCCGGGAGCACTTGCCGCCGGAGGCCGGTTTTTCGGAATGGAGTGCGAGGGACGGTTTATCGATATCGGCGTGCCAGAGGACTATTGGCGCGCGGCAGATTTCGTGGCAGGAAAAGAAGTCGCCCCATGAGCCGCTACTCCGATACCCTGGTGTGCAACCTGAAGGAATCGATTGCCGCCAAGCGTTCGCTGCTTGGGCGAACTGACCAGATCGAAGCCTTTGACCGTGCCGTGACCGCGGTAGTGGCAGCCTATAAGGCGGGCGGGCGACTGTATATCGCCGGCAATGGCGGTTCGGCCGCCGACGCCCAACACTTGGCCGCGGAATTTGTCAGCAGGCTGGCGAGGGACCGGGGGCCTCTGCCCGCCGAAGCTCTGACAACAGACGCTTCCATCCTCACAGCGATCGGCAACGACTATGGTTTCGATCTAATCTTCGCTCGCCAGGTGGAAGGCAAGATGCGCCTTGGCGACGTATTCCTCGGAATCACTACTTCGGGAAGGTCGCCAAACATCAACAAGGCGCTCGAATCGTGCCGCAAGCTGGGAATCACGAGCATCGTCTTTGGCGGGCGAGATGGCGGCGACGCGGCGCCACTCGCCGACCACTGTGTGCTGGCGAGCGGAAACAGGACAAGCACCATTCAGGAGCAGCACATCGTACTGGCCCATTCGCTGTGCGAATGTGTCGAGACCGAGCTGTTCGGCGATGGTGACGGACAACTTTAGCTAACTGGAGAAACTTACTATGAGTCTGAATATTTTGGTAACGGGGGGGGCGGGATACCTTGGCTCCACCATGGTTCCCGACCTTCTCAATGCGGGTCACAAGGTGACGGTACTGGACAATTTCATGTTTAAGCAGACTAGTCTTAACCACGTCTGCCATCATCCGAACTTTTCGGTGATCAAGGGCGACATCCGCTCCGAAAGCACGATGGTCCCTCTATTGAAGAAGGCGGATGCCATCATTCCGTTGGCGGCGCTTGTCGGTGCGCCCTTGTGCAGCCTCGATCCGGTGGGTGCCACCACGATCAATCACGACGCCATCTTCATGATGCTGAAGCACCTGTCCAAGGAACAGATTGTTCTGATGCCGACGACCAACAGTGCCTATGGTACCGGTGACGAGAACAACTTCTGCACCGAAGAATCTCCGCTTCGCCCGATCTCTCAATATGCGATCGAAAAGGTCGGGATCGAGAAGGTGCTAATGCAACACCCCAATGCGATCAGTTTTCGTCTCGCCACGGTTTTCGGCATGTCGCCGCGCATGCGGATCGATTTGCTGGTCAACGACTTTACCTATCGCGCCGTCTATGACCGGTTCGTTGTGCTGTTCGAGAGCCACTTCAAGCGCAACTACATTCACGTCCGCGATGTTTCACGCGTCTTTCAGCACGCCATTGCAAATCACGACCGCATGAAAGGACAGATCTACAACGTCGGCTTATCTGATGCCAACGTGTCGAAGAGGGAACTCTGTGAGCACATTCAGAAGCAGCGACCGGATTTCGTTTTCATTGAGGCGCCGGTTGGCAAGGATCCGGATCAGCGCAACTACATCGTTTCCAACGCCAAGATCGAGGCTACCGGATACAAGCCTGCGTTCTCACTTGATGCCGGCATAGCGGAATTGATCAAGGGCTACACCATGATCCGCAATTCGTTGTACGGCAACGTCTGAAAATTCGTCAGTCACGGCGTTGATATGACCATGGAACCGCGGCAAACTTCCCCGGAGGGACTCGCGCCGGGAACCCCATCTTCGCTCGGCATTGAGGAAACCCTATTCGATGAGGCGGATATCGCCGATGCGGCGGCGTTCGAGTTCGAGGCGGCGGCTCCGCGTAACGGAATGTTCGCTACCCTCGGCCGTATTGTTCGGCGCAAGCGATTCATCTTTGCCGCAGGCATCGTAGTTCTGGCGATAGTGGGGTTTGCGCTCAAACAGGCCGGGTATCTTGCGCCCGAGGCGGTGTTCCGATTCCTGGATGCGCATCCGCTTCTGGCGCCGCTCGCGTTTCTTGTGCTCTTCGTGGCGATGACACTGCTGCTGCTGCCAACCCTTCCGCTCAATCTGGGCGCCGGGTTTTTGTGGGGGCCCTACTGGGGCGGACTGTACACGGTCACGGGCGCATCTATAGGTGCGGCACTGGCATTCTTGATATCGCGCTATCTTGCCGCCGAGTTGGTAAATCGGCATTTTCGGCATCGGACATGGGTCTGGTTACTGGAACAGGTGCGCCAGCAGAACTGGAAAGTGGTGGCCTTTACGCGAATCAACCCAATTTTTCCAACGGCACCGCTGAACTATTTTTTTGGCTTGACCCCGATTCCCTTCTGGTCATACCTGATGGCGACGGCAGTCTTCATCGCACCGTTTGCATTCCTGTTCGCCTATCTCGGCGACTCAGTCGGTGGATTCCTGCTGCGAGGCGACTCATACCAGTTCGTCCAGAATATCCTTGGCGCCTCGGCAGCAATAACAGCATTGGTCGCGTTGCGCCTCGCTTTAAAACATCTGCTAAAGGGTACCCAACCAAAGAGTTGATGCCACCGATTTGGTCAAGGGCGACCTTACTTTGCTTTGAGCTTGGATTCCGACGAGCATCCAAGTGGACTGAAAATCGGAACAGTCCGCCCGAGAAGCTTGTTCCACTCGTTTCGCATTTGTGCTTCCTCTTCAGGCTTGAGCCGATCTAGCCGAGCGTTCATTTGTGACGGAAACTGGATCGCCCAGTACCTAGGGTCCTTTAGTTCGGGTGAGAAGATTTCCTTGGGGATGATTTCCTTGATGTTATGGCGAAGTGCAGCTGAAATGTTGGGCAAGAGAAGCACAACAGTAAGTACCGCGATAAGGGCACTGGATCCGACCTTTATCCAGAACAGCATCAATTCCTGAAAGATGGCCGATCTTTTCAAGCCTGGATAGGTCTCCGGTGCCAGCACTTGTAATCCAAATTCCGCATCATTGCGTTCGGCCACGGACATCTTGCTTTCAAAATCCCTGTAAGCATCCTCAAGCGAGGGCCCAACTCCGCTTACCCGCCATTCAGGGAGATATACGCAGAATCCGCTGGTCTTGCGAATAACCAATGGATGAATACCCTTCGACTTGACGAAGGTCGCATCTCCTGTTCTGCTTTCATCTTGATCCATACTGACGTCCCCATTTAAAGCCGCTGACCTACTTCACTTCCTTGCGCTTAGCCCATATCGAAAGCGGGCCAATCAAGGTTTCTTCAAAGCTCGCTGTCATTCTAGATCGAAGCTTGTCAGCCAGAGCGGATGGAATTGCAAACAAGGTGTTGCTTCCGTATTCGATCAGGAAAGGCTCCCACTCGCCGTTTGCGATCCTGTTTATGCCTGTCGTGATCTTTGTATCGTGGTCCGGAATCGTCCTCGCAAGATAGTAAAGGTTTGAACGTAGCCCCGAGTAATAAACTAGGGCAAAAGCATGGGCGGTCCAATTGACCTCCGCGACTCGTACCGAGGGCGAAACTAGAACGACTTTATGTTGCTTCCCCAACTGACGAAGCCGTTCAATATCCTCGATCGAGAAGGCGCCACTGATGGGGTGAAGCGGCTGTGAATCAATGGGCTTCAAGAACGGTAATATCTCTATGACATGAAGTATGGCCAGCCCGAGAATGAGTGCCCGCATTTTCGGGACCGTGATTCCTGAAACATTTCCCTGCGATCGAATGGCCATCCTTGTATTCCAGAGCGACAGATGCCGCACGCTTTCAATCATCAGGAACAAGCTCAAAAGCGAGGCCAGACGACCCGGGGCGCGGAAGTTGTACACGGCCGGAAAGCGATCAGCAATCCAGGCTGCGGGCATTCCGGCAAAACCGGGGAAGGAATTACCCAGGATTACCAACTCGTAGCCCATGCTGAAGACGAACACGGCAAGTGATGCCAAACCGACTTTCTTCCAGGGTGAGCCACCAATGAATCGCCCTGACAGGATTGTTGTAGTACCAGTTCCGGTTGGCACCCTCCTAGAGAGCGAGATGACCCAAAGAACTGCGACGGTTATCAGCACCAACAGTACTGGGGTGCCGACATAGGCGATGCCTTCATACTGACCAGATCCCAGTTGACTTGTGTCAAAAGGGAAATGAAATATTGCAGCTAACGACGATTCGGGAAACGTTCCGGCCTGCTTTGCAAAAGGAATAAAGGGACCCAAAAGGTCGGCTACATGGTAGCGCCCCCCCATTCCAAAATCATAGCTTGTGAACGTGGTTGGTACCGCGGGAAGTGGGTACATTCCTATTACATACAAGGCAAGAACGCTTAGCGAGGAACCTGCAACGCAAAGAAAGAGAAAGCGAAAGACCCGGCTCCACGAATCTTGCAGATCCCCGCGAAGTGCTTCATACAACTCGATCAGCAGCAAGGCGGATGTTCCCAATAGCATTCCAAACAAAGCGTAATTGTCGACTAGAGCCGCCAACGGAAAAATCAGAACAGCAGCGACGCTTTCCCCGGAAGACCAGGTTGATCTGTGTAATGCACGAAGGACCACGTGGATCCAGACCATGAACAACGGGAAAGACACCACGCAGAAAGGTTGAAGCCACTCGCTGCGTACGAGAAGGAGAAAGGATGTTCCTGTAAGTAGCGCTCCGAGCGCTTGCAAGGTCTTTTCCGGGACGCCAATTGACGCGAGAATTCTTTGGGCAAGATACGCAGTCAGAAAGCAGGAGAGAATCTCCACCAGTATGAAATAGTCCTGGCTCCGGAAGTAGTGCGCTACAGTACCCAAGGCCTTGAAGACCAGGGCAATCAGCGGTAGTGCACCGACGTTTCCAATATTGGCATCTTCAAAGGGGAAGGTCAGCCCTTTGATGACGCCAACAGGGAACGACCAGGGTTCTTGAGCAAAGATCAGAAAGCTGACAATCGTTGTTACTGTTTCATAGTTGAAGCTGCGAGTGAAACCCGAGAACGGCAGGCAATATAGGAAGCGAGCGGAAAAGAGAATCGCAACTCCGACAGCAATCACGGTAGGACTGAAGAAACCAATAGGGGATGCGGATCGCTGCTTCACAAGCTTCCTTCGGAAATCGAACGGTGGCAAATGGTAAGCCATGTTGAATTTCTCACGAAATCTTTCCTGATTTATTTACCGCCCCCGACCCCTTGACGACTAATGGATGATGAGTGCGATCGACGTAGATCAATGTGCCGGGAAGTTGGCAAAACAAGTGATTTAGTTCAATGATAAAGGTCGCCTACGATTCGCAGATATTCGCTCAGCAGCAGTTCGGCGGAATCTCGCGCTACTTTTTCGAGCTTGCCAACTGCGTAGCCATGGCTCCGGATTCAGATGTCCGCGTGGTGGCACCGGTGCACCGCAGCCAGTATCTACGTGGTGTGGCGAAATTGGACCGGGGCATCTTCTTTAACCCGGCAGGCCGGGTTGCCGGCAAATTGATGCGGATTGCCAATCAGATAATTTCACCTTGGTACCTGCGTAGCTACGCCCCGAACATCCTGCACGAAACCTATTACCTTGAATCGAACCGTGCCGGTGTGGACTGCGCCCGGGTTGTCACCGTCTTCGACATGATCAACGAGAGGCTAGAGCCCGAGTCCTCTGACCGGAACAAGTTGACTAGTGCCAAACTCGCTGCAGTTAGGCGTGCTGACTCGGTGATCTGCATCTCCGAGCACACCCGAAGTGACTTGATTGACCTGTTTGGAGTTCCGGCAAGCAAGACGCATGTCATCTATCTCGGTTTCACGCTTACGGCAGAGCCGGCGCCCACACTCGGGGTGGAGATTGATCGGCCGTTCCTGTTGTACGTAGGCAAGCGTGACGGGTACAAGAATTTCGATACCTTGCTTGCGGCCTTTGCAGCATCGGCGAGGTTGCGCGAAAGCTTCTCCATCGTCGCCTTCGGCGGCGGTTGCTTCTCGGAAAGCGAGATGCGCAAAATTTCGTCATTCGGTCTGAATTCCGGCGAGGTCATACAGATCGGGGGGAAGGACGATGTCTTGAGTGCTCTATATAGGGACGCACGCTGCTTTGTATACCCGTCCACCTACGAAGGTTTCGGCATTCCGCCGCTGGAAGCCATGAGCTTTAACTGCCCGGTGGTATCCAGCAACACTACTTCCATTCCCGAAGTGGTTGGTGATGCGGCCATTTCAGTCGATCCGACCGACACCGACGCGATGCGGGATGCGATCGAGATGGCTGTGTTCGATGAGGAAGTTAGGCGCAACCTTGTTTCCAGGGGAGCGGTGCGGATCCAACAATTTTCCTGGATGAATTGTGCAGAGGAAACTATGAAGATCTATCAAAGTCTGCTATGAGCAAACGAGCCCTGATACTCGGCGTGAGCGGACAGGACGGCGCCTACCTATCCAAACTGCTACTTGAGAAAGGTTACGAGGTCATCGGCACTTCGCGAGATGCCGGGTTGTCGACGTTTTCCGGGCTGAACCGTCTCGGAATCTTGGATAAGGTGTTGACTGTATCTACGGTGCTTACCGATTTTCGCAGTGTGCTGGGTACCATCCGCAAATACCAACCGACCGAAATCTACAACCTGGCCGGTCAGAGTTCCGTGGGCTTGTCTTTTGACCAGCCGGTTGAAACCATGGAAAGCGTGGTACTTGGTACCTTGAACTTGCTCGAGGCAATTCGCTTCGAAGGTGGGAAAGCACGGTTCTACAATGCTGGTTCAAGCGAATGCTTTGGTGACACAGGAGAGTTTGCCGCGACTGAGGCAACCCCATTTTGTCCGCGCAGTCCGTACGCCGTTGCCAAGGCATCTGCCCATTACCTCGTCGCCAACTATCGTGAGGCCTACCAGTTGTTCGCTTGTACTGGCGTTCTTTTCAATCACGAATCCCCGCTGCGTCCGGAACGATTTGTGACCCAGAAGATTGTAAGCACGGCAGCGCGCATTGCTTCAGGCAGCGGAGAGCGACTTCGCCTCGGAAACATCGGGATCACTCGCGATTGGGGCTGGGCGCCAGAATTTGTCGAAGCCATGTGGCGCATGCTCCAACACAAGGAACCGGAAGATTTCATCATCGCAACGGGGCGAAGTGAATCCTTGAGCTACTTTGTCGAGCGAACTTTCAATCAACATGGTCTTGACTGGAAAATGTACACGGAGATCGATGACAGTCTGCTGCGGCCTTCGGATATACAGGTCAGTCGTGGCAACCCGGGCAAGGCGGAGCAACAATTGCGATGGACGCCGAGAATGGATATTGACGGCGTGATTGCACAAATGTGTAATCAATCTCTTCGCGAGATCAAAGCGTCGGTTCGTGAGGCTTAGGCGAGTTCCTCAGTGCCCAAGACAGGCGTCTTACCCCAATTTCAAGAAGGCATCCAGAGAATCATTATTCTTTGGTTTGCCTCAATGCTGTCAATGGGACTTTTCCAGCTATCTACCATCCCGATATTTGAGGGGTTCGACGAGTCCGGTCATTATTCCGCGATCAGGCAGATTGCCTACGTCGGCAAGATACCCATGCGGGACGAAAGCTATATGGACGTACTGGTACATGGCTACCAGGGACCATTGCCGTACGACAGCGGTACTCCGCCATTTGACCGCGGAATGGTCTATGGAAAATTTGTTCGAGATCAAAGGTTGGTGGATGCCTACCGTGCCCAATACCGCGAAACTGCGCCTCCGGCACGTTTTGTTCCCTCCGCCGAGCCGAATAATCTGTATCGACAACATCCCGCCATTTACTATGTACTGATGGCGCCGATCCTCAGGTTGGTCGATAGCACGTCGATGGTGACGCAGGTTTTTATTTTGCGGTTAGTCTCTTATCTTCTGGCGTTATCCGGAGTTGCGCTCGGGATCGTGGCCATATGTAAACGCCATAGCATTGAGCCTGGTGAACATGGGTCCTTCTTGCTGCTGGGATTCCTAATTTATCCCTTTCTGCTTCCGATGTTCTTCCTCCAGTTCGCCCGACTGGGAATCGATTCACTTTGTTTGTTTCTCGTAGGGTTGCTGGCCTATTTGCTTTCAAGGTGGTTGGAAAGTGGCCGCGAGCCGAAGTTTTCCCTGTCAATAGGTGTGGTACTTGGGGCCGGATTGTTGACCAAGGCGTTTTTCATTCCTGTCGCGTTGGCCATCTTTATGTACCTCCTTATCCCTGCTTTTGCTGCGCTAAGGGTGAAACCGGACCTGAGCAAGCAGACAGTTGCAATCCTTACAGTTTTCCTGCCGGCGGTGGCTATCGGCGGCGGCTGGTATGTGTATAACTACGTCATGTTTGGGAGCTACTCCGGAAGCAATCTTGGCATCTGGTTGGCACAACGCGGAGGGCTGCTGGCAAACTTGGGCGGTACGTTTACTTGGGCGGCGTTCGGCCGAGGCTTGGCGACGGCGGGAGTAACTTACATATGGGGAGGCACACAGTCCTTGGCGCATTTGCCCTACCTGCTCTACGTGCCACTACTCGCTGCTGTCGTTAGCATCTTTGCCGCGTTCTGCTTTCGTCTCGGCAAGCTATCTTTGCTTGATCCCCTGTGGCTTTCTATGTGGCTGGCGGTATTTTTTGCGCTGGGAATTTGCTGGCACGCAGCATCTAATTTAGCCATAAATGGAAACGCGAATACTCCAGGATGGTACTTCCACATCCTGTCACCTTTCCTCGCACCAGCAATTGGCGTCGGGGTTCATTCCTTGTTCAGATACAACAGGTCCAGGAAGGCCCTTCTGGCTATTGTGGTCTACGGTGCAATCTTTACCTGCCTCGCCGCATGGTTTCAACTCGCGTTGTTCTCGGGCTGCGCTACCAAGGGAGCTGACAAGCACTATTTGTTCCCTTCGCAGTTCTTCTGCGTTGACGACGCCTCAATGGTTGTTGATGGGATCAACCTGCTTGGCTATCCTGTTCTTGCTGGGCTCGGGCTTTGTTGCTGGGTTGTCGCCTCCATTCTGTTGTTTGCTGAGTTGTGGCGAATTAGGCTGTGGGGTTCGGATTGAAAGAGCTTGCAGTGGAGTACGGAAATGCAAAATGATATTGATGAAATCACTGTGGGACCAGTGCCTTGTATTTCGAATAGCGCACTGATCGGAAGCACTGGATTTGTCGGTACAACGCTGGCCAGCCAAGCGGAGTTCGGTGCATTCTTCAGATCAGGCAACATAGGCGATATAGCCGGGAGGCACTTCGATCAAATTGTCTGTGCAGCGGCGCCGGCACAAAAATGGATTGCCAATCGTGATCCCGAATCAGACCGCAAGAACATCCAAGGGTTGATCGCCAATCTTAAGACGGTGAGCTGCGACAACTTCATACTGATCAGCACGGTCGACGTCTTCAGCATGCCTATCGGTGTCGATGAGAGTACTCCCGTAAATCAAGATGGCCTGCATGCCTATGGGCTAAATCGTCTCTTCCTCGAGAAGTTCGTAGAGAGCCATTTCACCAATCATTTGATTGTACGGTTACCGGGATTGGTGGGCCCTGGCCTGCGCAAGAATGTGATATTCGATTTTCTGAATGATAACAACTTGGACCTGATCGATAGCCGAGGGTTGTTTCAGTTCTATCCGATGGTGAACCTCTGGTACGACGTGCAGGTAGCTCTCAGGCACGGATTGCCGCTGGTCCATTTGACCGCCGAGCCGATACTCGTTGCAGATGTGGCGCGGCTTGCGTTCAATCGGATGTTCGATCATAAGAGTACCAGCTCCCCGGCAAAGTACGACATGCGCACGCATTACGCGGCGTTGTTCGGATGTGCCGGAGACTACCAATACAGTCGGCGCGAAACGCTTCAGGCAATCCGTGCTTACGTCCAATCCGAACCCAGGGTCAAGGCGGCTGGCGAAGGTGCCGGCAGATGAGATTGGCGATTTCAAATATTGCTTGGGATGCAACGGAGAACGATGGCGTTGCCGCGCTGCTTCAGCGTTACCAGGTCGACGCAATCGATATCGCCCCGGGAAAGTATTTTGCCAATCCCGAACTGGCAACAGGTGCAGAGATTGCACGAATAAGAGGATGGTGGGAGGAGCGAGGCATCGAGATTACGGGGATGCAGTCCCTGCTATTTGGCACCACGGGATTGAACGTTTTCGGGCCCCCCGCCGTGCAGGATGCTACGCTAAGGCGCTTGGGATCCGTTTGCCGTATCGGCGGATTGATGGGGGCGACTCGACTTGTATTCGGCTCACCGAAAAATCGCGATCGCGGCAGTTTGAGCGAGGACCAAGCTGTCGCAAGTGCGATCCCATTCTTTTGCCGCCTTGGAGACATCGCCGCCGCAGAGGGCGTTGTGATTTGCCTCGAGCCGAATCCGACGTGCTATGGAGCAAACTTCATGACCACAAGTCACGAAACAGCCAAAGTCGTTGAAGCGGTGGGCCATCCTGCAATACGCATGCAACTCGATACCGGAGCAATGACAATTAACAATGAGACCCCGGCCGACATAGTGTCTTCTTGCGCCCGACTGATCGGGCACGTACATGCCAGTGAACCCAATTTGGTGCCTTTGGGCGCTGGCGGCACCAGGCATGACCTCGTCTGTTCCGCCCTGACGAAGCATCTTCCCGGCACCCTGGTGACCATCGAGATGGTGGCGACACAAACGGAACCGCACTTGGCTTCGATCGAGCGTGCACTTGCTGCCGCGACTCTCAGCTACAGGCCTACTTTGAGTTTCGCTGATGTCGGTTCAGGATCCTGATGACCACAGCAATCGACCTTGATCGCAAAGATCGCTGGCAGGTGCCCGACTTCACGGCGACGTTGTTCTTTGAAAGGCGCCGTCGGCATTGCATCGTGATTCCTGTGATCAACGAAGGCGGTCGGATAGGTAGCCTTCTCTCGCGGATAGCCTCGCTTGGCCTTGACAGGATGGCAGACATTCTTGTCGTCGATGGCGGGAGTACTGACGGCTCGCTGACCCCTCCAGTTCTTGTGTCAGCGGGAGTCAGGGGGGTACTGCTGAAGACCGGGCCCGGCAAACTGAGTGCGCAGTTGAGGTGTGCCTATGCGTTTTCGTTGGACGAGGGCTACGAGGGCATTGTGACCATCGACGGTAACGACAAGGACGATCCTGAAGCGATTCCACGGTTTATCAATGCCTTGGATGTCGGGGTGGACTTTGTGCAGGCATCCCGGTTCATGCGCGGAGGCGTCGGCGAAAACACGCCCATGCTGCGCGGTCTGGCCGTCAGGTATGTTCATGCGCCGGTGCTGAGCTTGTCTTCTGGCTTCCACTGGACAGACACTACGCAAGGCTTCCGTGCCTATAGCAGCAAGATGCTGGTAGACCCTAGGATCGCACTTTTCCGGGATGTGTTTGCGGGCTATGAACTGCTTGCATATCTGTCTTACCGTGCGCCCCGACTCGGCTACCGCTGCCTGGAATTGCCGACTATTCGCCGTTATCCGAAAGGCGAAGTTCCGACCAAGATAAGCAGTATTCGAGGCAATCTCGAACTGCTGGCTGTCCTTTTGCGCGCCTCGATCGGTGGATACGACCCGCAATGACAGGTACTCCGCGGCGGCATTTCGATAAACAAACAGTTTCGAGGCCCCTTGAAACCATGACAACGCTGTCAACAGCTACACCAGTGGCATCGCCTTTCTTCCCTCTTTTCCTATCGGTAGTCTGCGTGACGCGCAATCAGGCTGCCGAGCTAGAGACAATCATTGCGGATGTCTCTGCAAGCATAGCGACATTGGTGAGCGACTACGAATTGATCATCGTCGATAATGCCTCCGACGACGAAAGCATTTCGCTGCTTAAGAAAATCACCGAAGTGGACGGGCAGCCAAATCTGCAGGTGTACGCCCTGACCAAGGAAGTTGATCCCGATACGGCGTCATGGGTAGGTTTGGAGAATGCGCTGGGCGATTTTGTTGCGGTCGTTGATCCCTTAGTGGACAACATCAGTTTTCTGCCGCGCATGCTCGATCAAGCGGCGTCGGGTGCTGATGTCGTTTTTGCCAGCAACGAACAGAAGCCGGCACAGACCATCTCATACAGGATTGCCTTTGCGGTCTTCAACGTTCTATACAAATGGTTCAACGGCATCCACTTATCAACCGAGGCGCCACAGTACCGCGTTCTGTCGAAGCGCGTCGTGAATTTCATCCTTCAGCATCCGCAACCTGCGATCACATATCGGCACCTGCCCGCCAGCGGCGGATTCGCTAAAGCCAACTTGAGTTATGCGTCGCCCCCTCGGACATCCCAGAGGAAGCACCTCGGAAGTAGCATCGACCGGGGGATGAGGTTACTGGTTTCGACAACCAGAGCCCCAATGCGGTTGGTGACATCGCTGTCGCTATTTGGCGCTGTCGCAAATCTGGTGTATTCGCTCTTCGTCATAGCCGTGGCACTATTCAAGCAGGATGTGGCTTCGGGATGGATAAGCTTGTCGTTGCAGCAATCGGGAATGTTTTTCCTGATCTCGATGGTACTGCTCGTTCTTGGTGAATACATTCTGAACATGGCAAGTCTTTCCAACGAAGGGCCGATTTACCACGTGGGGCAGGAGTTCACCAGCGCGCGTATCACCCGCCGCGAAAAACTCAACGTCGAAGAAGCTCGGGATTCCGCGCTGGATGGCCATTCCAGGCGTACGGGCGGAACTGTGGTCTGATGCAATCAACAGCAGGCGTGCGGGGTGTCGTTGATGCCGTGGTGATCGGTGGCGGATTCTATGGCTGCGCGATAGCAGTATATCTAGCGAAGCGGCGTCGACTCGGCAGTGTCATTTTAGTGGAGCGTGAATCAGCACTGATGAGGCGGGCCTCGTACAGCAATCAAGCCAGGGTTCACAACGGGTACCATTATCCGCGCAGCTACATCACTGCTCACCGCAGCCGGATTAATTCGCCAAGGTTCGTTCGCGACTGGCCATCAGCAGTCAAGAAGGACTTTACCAAGCTCTACGCGATAGCGCGCCGAAATTCGAAAGTCACGTCCCGGCAGTTTCAGCGCTTCTGTCGTGAGATTGGTGCCATCCTGCTGCCGGCGGACCTGTCCGTCCGGCAAATGTTTGAGCCAAGGTTGATCGAGGACATCTTTCTTGCGGAAGAGTTCGTGTTCGATGCCAACGAACTGGCAAGGTGTGCTGCAGAGGAACTCGCGGAGTGCGGCCTGCCTGTCCTCTTTCAAACAGTCGCAAGCGAGATTGGCACTGCCGGCGATGGGCAGTTGCGGTTGAAACTCACTTCTGGCGAAGGCAGCAGCGAAAGTATCGCCTGTCGCTACGTCTTCAACTGCACATACAGTGAGCTTAACCAGCTAGGCGGAAGCTTTCCCGGGACGGTGACCCCGCTGAAGCAGGAAATCACCGAGATGGCGCTCATGCAGGTACCGCCTGCGATTTCTACCATCGGAGTCACGGTCATGGACGGGCCGTTCTTCTCCATGTTGCCGTTCCCTGCACGGGGCCTTCATACGCTTTCGCATGTTCGATATACACCACACCTTCACTGGCAGGATATGTTTGGCATCGATCCTTACCGCAGATTGGCTGAGTACGAGAAATCGACGCGGGTCGATCGGATGATCAGGGATGTCAGCCGCTATCTACCGGCAATGTCGGAAGCCAGGTATGTCGAATCGCTGTTTGAGGTGAAGACCGTTCTGGCGAAAAACGAAGCAGACGACGGCAGACCGATATTGTTCGAAAAACATCCTGCTCTTCCCGGCTGCTATTCAGTGCTTGGCGGCAAGATCGACAACATCTAC
>SXGU01320056.1_pt1 | contig 14606 bp, 9 predicted proteins | sample 3174531 | NCBI WGS metagenome assembly SXGU01 (sample SAMN11356863, study PRJNA531348) | freshwater metagenome | isolation source: freshwater sample F1-140 | place: China: Fuxian Lake, Yuxi | collected 2017-12-25
CACCGAGCCGGGCGTGGGCTATCGCCTGCAGGTGATCGACTGAGCGAGGCCGCGTGCCACGAGACACGACAACCTGGGGAGGACCGAATGGACTGGCGCACACGACTTGGGCCCAAGCTCGTCTCGATGGAGCGCGCCCTCGCGCAGGTGCGCTCCGGCGATGTCGTCAACATCTCGCCCTACAGCTGCACGCCGCTCACGCTGTGCGAGGGCCTCAAGGCGCACGCGCTGAAGCAGGGCCTGCGCGACATCCGCATCGAGCATCTCGCGGCGTTCACGTCCTGGACCTCTCCCGAGCTGCAGGGCGTGTTCAACCTGCTGGACAACTACGCCACGCCGCCGAATCGCGCTGCTGCCCACGTGAGCGGCTACGACTACCTGCCGATCGGGCTATGGCGCAGCCACGAGCTGCCCGCGGGCATGACGGCGCAGCCGGACCTGTTCCTGGTGCCGGTGTCGCCGCCCGACGCGAAGGGCTTCTGCAGCTTCGGGCCGGGTGTATGGATGTCGCCCACGGCGGCGCGCAACGCAAAGCTCGTGATTGCCGAGGTGCAGGAGGACTTCATCCGCACCGGTGGCGAGAACTACATCCACATGGATGCGATCGACCTGTTCGTGGAAGGCCGTGCGCCGCCGCCGGGTGCGCCCACCCAGGCGGCCTCCGCGGAAGAGCAGGCGCAGGTGGATGCAATCTGCGCGATGGTTGCGGCAGAGCTCATCAACGACGGCGACACGCTGCAGATGGGCGTGGGCACGGTGTCTGCCTCGCTCGGCAACTTCCTCGACATTCGCAACGACCTCGGCGTGCAGACAGAACTCGTGACGGGCGGCATTGCGGAGCTTGTTGCACGCGGCGTGATCACCGGCGCGCGCAAGACCATCCATCGCGGCAAGGTGGTGGGCAGTGCGCTGGTGACGATGCCGCGCGCGGAACTCGAGCTGATTCACGAGAATCCGGCATTCGAGCTCTACGATTTCGGCTACACCGACGACCTGCGCCGGCTCATCCAGCTCGATCCCTTCGTGGCGGTGAACAACGCCCTTGTCGTGGATCTCACGGGGCAGGTGGCGGCCGAGTCCTTCGATCACCGGCCCTATACCGGCGTGGGCGGGCAGACGGTGTTCATGCTCGCCGGGGCGTACTCGCCCAGGGGCAAGTCGATTTCCGTGCTGCCCTCCAGTTCGATGCCGTCGACGGGCGTCCCGCGGGTCACGCGCATCGTACCCGTGCTGCCGCCGGGCACGCCGGTGACGGTGCCACGCACCTATGTCGATTTCGTGGTGACGGAATTCGGCATCGCGGAACTGCGCGGCCGCAGCGTGCGCCAGCGCATCGGCGCGATGATCGAGATCGCGCACCCGGACTTCCGCGACATGCTGCGCGACGAGGCCAGGCGGCTGTATTCACTGTGAGCTGACGCACTCGCTGCGAGCGCGTGGTGTTCGCCGAGTGGCGCCGGCCCCGCACTGCGCGGGGCCGGGCGGAAGGTCTGGCGATCCAGACCTCATCTACTGCTTCGTGAGCGACTCGATCACCGCTTCCACGAGGGCATCGGCCTTCGCACGCATCTCGTCGTCGGTCGCATCCTGGATCGGATGCGGCACGAACAACCGCTTCGCATCGATCATGCCCAGCGCCCTGGCCTGTGCCTCGGCGGCTTCCGCGAACTCCGTGGAAGCGATGGAAACCGAGGGCATGCCCTGGATCTCGAACCATACCGTGTCATGCAAACTGCACGTGGTACAGCTCCCTCAGTCGGCGAGGGCTTCTACCAGGAAGTCGTTGTTGGCCTTGATCTCCTGACGGAGTGACTCGGGTGCGGGCTTGGTGAAGGTCGGCTTCGAGTAGCGGTTGAGCGTCACGCCGGGCAGGCGCTCCGCAAGCCGCTTCTCGAGCTGGTCGATCAGCACGTTGCCGCGCGGCTTCGAGATGTCGAGCAGCGCGAGGCGGCCCTTGATCTCGCCCGTGCGGGGCGTGACGGCGCGTGCGATGGGCACGCGTTCGTCGGTGGGGTCCAGAATCGTTGTCATGGGTGCTTACACCTCCTCGATCTTGCGGGAGACGGGAATGGAACCGATCGCGCCACGGGCCCAGCCGTGGAACGCGGCGGAGAACTTGCCGGCATCGGCACCGGCGACGACGATGTGGATGTCGTCCTCGGAATTGAACTTGGGCACCAGCGCGTCCTTCTGCGGCTCGGTCATGCGCGCGAACTGCTCCTGCGTGAAGCCGACGCCGCTGACCTCGTCCTGCACCAGTTCACGCACCGGGCGCGCCGTGACCTCCTGGATGCGCCGCTTGAGGTCCGCCTTGGTATAGCCATCGCGCACCAGCGTGTCGATGTGTTCGGGGCACACCACCAGCACCACGTCGGTGCCGCGATGCGAGCGCACGTGATGGGCGGATTCGAGGTTCAGGCCGAGCGAACCCGCGAGCTGCGAGGCCGTGCGCGAGGTCTGGTCGACGATCAGCGACGGCCCGGAGGTGGCGGCGAACAGTGTCACCACCGAATCCTCGGGCGCGAAGCCGCGGTCGACGTGGTAGGGCGTCCAGGGATTGCGCTCCTCCCACTCGGGAAAGCACATCGTGATCTTCATCGGGTTGCCCATGGTCGAGCGCTCGGTGCCACCCGGCTTTGCGCCGCCGAGGTTGCGCACGGCGAGCCGCAGGGCGCGGCCGATGGCAAGGTTCGCGCGGTTGCCCTGGCCGAGCGCGCCGAGGCCCATGTTCATGCCGAGGCGATGGCGGATCGGCCCGTTCACGATCATCAGGGGCGACGCGCCCATGGTGGTGGCCATCACGCCGTGGATGTTGAACTCGTCGGTGCACGCGGCCTGCACGGCGGCGATCACCACCGGCATGTACTCGGGCTTGCAGCCGGCCATCACTGCGTTGATCGCGAGCTTCTCGATCGTGACGGGCCCCATGTTCGGCGGCATCAGCGCGATCACTTCCTGCGGATCGCGCGTCGTGCCCGAGAGCATGCGCAGCACGCGCTCCGGCGTGGGCGGCACCACCGGCAGGCCGTCGGTCATGCCCTGGTCGAACATGAACTCGATGACGTCGTCGCTGGGCGCGACCTCGATCTTGCGCGCCCGCAGTGGGCTGTTCTCCGACTCGGCACGCAGGCGTTCCGAGATGATCGGATCGACGGAGAGCGAGCCGCAGCCGGGCCGCCATTCCGGCAGCGAGGCCCAGTCGATGGTCGCGGGATCCGTGGCCGTCACCGCGGCGATCTCGCCCACCAGCGGTTTCCAGTCGGCCTGGGCGAAGCCCTCGATGCGGCGGATCTGCCTGCCCGTGCCGTCCGCGAGGATGAGCGTCGGCACGATGTCCAGGTCGTAGGCGAAGGAGACCTTGAGCGTCGAGTCGTCGAGGATCGGCACCGTCAGCTGGTGCTTCTCGATCAGCTTCAGGTTGCCTGCCTTCGTCTGGCCCGCCACCAGCACGTCCACGTGATCACCGAGCTGGCGATGCAGCGCCTCCAGCACCGGCATCACGGTCTGGCACGTCGGGCAGTCTTCCTTCACGAAGCAGAGCAGCGTGGTGCGTCCGGCCGGAAAGCTGACGTTCTGCTCGAGGGAGTTGCGCAGGGAGAACGCAGGCAGCATGAGGTGGTGACGGCGGCGGGAGTGCGCTGGATCATGCCGGCAACGGTGGCGATCGAGCAATCGGTGCGCGCTGGCGACCGGCGGCTGTGCGTCGGGCGAGTGGAAGTCCCGCGCCGGTTCCCCTGGGGAGCCGCCTCCCGCCATCCATCGAATGCGGCGCAGTCGATTCCGCGCCCCTGCCCGGTCGGCGTAGCCTTGGCGGCCATTTGCCGGGCAAGCGCCGTTTCCCATGGTCGAGCATCCTTTCGACGCGGCAGCGCCACGTGGTGGCACGGGCCTCACTCCCGGCGGCCAGATGGTGGCCAACCGGGTGCGCAAGAACCTGCGCCGTCTCGCGCCCTGGCTGCGCCGCGCCGGGGTCACCTGCTTCCGCGCCTACGACGCCGACCTGCCGGAGTACTCGGCAGCCATCGATGTCTACGCCGCGCGGGACGGCGACTGGCTGCACGTGCAGGAATACCAGGCGCCCGCGAACATCCCGGAGGAGACGACTCAGCGTCGCTTCGACGAGCTCCTGGCAGCCGCGGCGGAGGTGTTCGGCGTATCGCCCTCGCGCATCGCGGTGAAGACGCGCAGCCGTGGCAAGGGCGGTAGCAAGTACGGGCGGATGGATGGTCGCGGCGAACTCCTGCAGGTGGCCGAAGGCCCCGTACAGCTGCTTGTGAACCTGTTCGACCACCTCGACACCGGCCTCTTCCTGGACCATCGCCCGATGCGCCGCAAGGTCGGCGAACTCGCGCGCGGCCGGCGGCTGCTGAACCTGTTCTGCTACACCGGTGCCGTCACGGCACATGCGGCCGCGGCTGGCGCCATGGCGAGCACCAGCGTGGACCTGTCGGCAACCTACCTAACCTGGGCACGCGACAACCTCGACCTCAACGCGGCGGATCCGGACAGGCACAGGCTGGTGCGTGACGACGTGCTCGCGTTCCTCGCGGATGACCGCGACACCTACGACGTCGTGTTCTGCGATCCACCGACGTTCTCGAATTCCAAGCGTGCAGAGGATTTCGATGTGCAGCGCGACCACGTGACGCTGCTGCGGCTGGCGATGGCGCGGCTCGCGCCGGGCGGCACGCTGTTCTTCTCGAACAACTTCCGGCGCTTCAGGCTTGACGAAGCGGCGGTGGCTACGCTCGCGCGGGTGAAGGAGATCACGCCGCAGACGATCGACCCCGACTTCGCGCGCGATCCGAAGATCCACCGCTGCTGGACATTGGTGGCCGAGGGCAGCGCAGCCTGAGCGATTCCCGCAGGCGGCCGCAGCGTCGGCATGGATGTCAGGCGGTGGACGTTCGGGCGCCGGGCGTGCCAGGAAGCCAGCGCTGCAGCAGCGATGCCAGCGACTGCATGGGAAAGGGCTTCGCGAGGTAGTCGTCCATGCCGGCGGCGATGAAGCGCTCGCGGTCGCCCACGATGACGCTCGCCGTCAAGGCAACGATCGGTACGGACGCGCGAGCGCCGCCCTGGGTGCGGATGCGGCGGGTTGCCTCGATGCCGTCCAGCACCGGCATCCTGACGTCCATGAGGACGAGGTCGAAGCATCCGGACTGCAGCACCGTGATCGCCTGTTCGCCGTCGGTCACGGCGTGCACGGTGCAGCCGAGATGCTCGAGCATGGCCTCCGCCACGGTCCGATTGATGTCGCTGTCCTCGACCAGCAGTACGTGGCCGCGGCCGGCTGGGCGTTTGCGCGGCGTCAGTTGCGCGCGCGTGGCACTGGCGTGGCTGGGCAGTGCGTTCGCCTCGATGGCCCTGCCTCCGTTCGCCACGACTGCCGGCATGTCGCCAGTGCCGTGCCGTGCTTGCTCGACGTCCGGAACAGGTGATTGCCCCGGACGGGCAGCGGAGGCGCGGATCGCGCGCAGGCGCCGCGTCAGGCCCGCGAGCCATGCATGGCTGGCACATCGCTGCGCCACCTCGCTCGGTGCGTGCGCGCGCAGGCACGTGCCGACCCATTGCATCGCGCGCACGCCGGCGGTCACGGTTGCTGGCTGCGGCCCCGGCACCCTGTACGCGTGCCCTGTCGGCAACCGGGCGCCGTCGCCTGGCCCGATGCCCGGTGAGTGCGGCGTGCCCGTGTTGCAGGCCAGGCGCGCCTGACTGGGTGGCTCGATCGTCGATGGCATCCGGGTTCCCTCCGCATCGTTCCGTTCGTTCCTGGCCGGGGTTGGTCGCCCCCGGCCACGTCGGCCTTCATCCGCGCCGTCGAGGGTCAGTTGCCACTCGACGTGACGCCCGACTGTGCCCCGGCAGAACCGCCCACGGCTTCGGCCCAGAGGAAGTTGCGGGCCCAGAGATAGCCGTCTGCCCACAGCTCGCCGCGTGCCCAGAGGTAGCCCCTGGCCCAGAGGTAGCCGTCTGCCAGCAGGTAGCCGTTCGAGCTCGCCAGGCTGCCGTCCCACTGCGCGCCGCGTGCCCACAGGTAGCCTGCGCCCCAGGTCACGTCACCCCACAGCGTGGCGGTGTCCTGCACCTGGATCTCGTTCGTGGCATCGCTGCGCAACATCGTCGGCGACAGCGCCTGCACGTACATCACGCCCGTGTCGGCCAGCGCCGCGCTGATGTTCAGCACGCCGGCACCAACGTCGACCGGGTCACCGTCGAGCTTGGTCGCCGAGCGCATCAGCCGCGCCTTGATGGTTGCGGGCGACAGCGTCGGGTCCCTGAACAGCATCAGCGCGGCGGAGCCCGACACCATCGCCGTGGCCATGCTGGTGCCGGACAGGCGGAAGTAGGTGTAGTCGCAGCCGGTGGTGCACTCGACGCGGTTCGCAGGCAGCAGCCGGCTGAGCTTGGCGGAGAAGCGGATGCCGGAGACCATGCTCGCGCCCGGCGCGAGCAGGTCGGGCTTCAGGTAGTGGTCGCGAAGCGTCGGGCCGCGCGAGGAGAAGGTCGACACCACGTCGTCCGAGACGTTTGCCACGAGACCCGCCTCGGTCAGCGAGCCCACCGTGATCACGCGCGGCGAGTTGCCGGGGCTGTTGATGGTGAAGTTGCCGGCGGCGCCGAAGTTGCCGGCGGAGGCCACGACGACGATGCCCGCGTTCCACACCCGCTCCGCTGCCTGCACCAGCGGATCGTCCGCCGCGTCCTGCTCCACGCCCTTGCCCAGCGAGAGGTTCACGATCCTGATGTTCTTCGTGGCAGCGTTCGCGAGCACCCAGTCGAGCCCGGCGATGACGCTGGAGGCGTAGCCGCGGCCGTGTGCATCCAGCACGCGCACCGAGTGGATGCGGGCCCTGGGTGCCACGCCCTTGAGGCCGGTGGTGGACAGGCTACCCGAACCGCCGATGATGCTGGCGACGTGCGTGCCGTGCCCAAGCCCGTCGACCGCCGTCGCGTCCACGATGTTGCGCTGCACGGCAATGTCGTCGATCAGGGTCTCGTAGTTCGTGCCGTCGCTGGTCGAGAAGGAGATCTGCATCTCGCTGGAGATGTAGGGGGTGAGGTCAATGATCTCGGTCTTCCAGCTCGTGTCGCTGCTGCGCGCGATCTCCTTCACGATCACCCAGCCGGTGGCCGGCGAGTAGGCCTCGACCCAGAGCGCCACAGTCTGTCCGGAGCTGGCGGTGCCCGGCTTCCACTTGAAGCTCAGCGAGGCGGAACTCGCGCCGGCGGTGTTCGCGATGCGGTCGACGGAGTAGTAGCTGTTCTTGCCGCGCATGCGCATCACCGTCGCTCCGTCGACCGCGGCGCGCTTGTGCGAGCCCGTGGTCATCTTGTTGTCGTCGCCGACCTCCACCCAGCTCGACGACCAGGTCGTGATCCCAGAGCTGTAGTTGGCGCTGCTCGTGCTGACGTTGTCCGCATACTCCTCCGCGCGCGTGACCGGCACCGTGCTCACGCTCGAGACCAGGTTGATGTCGGGATGGGAGGCCACGCCGCTGTCGACCACGGCAACGCCGATGGTCGAGTTCGATTGCCCGAACTGCGTCATCGTGGTCACGCTGGTTTTCGCGGTCGAGAGCGCCGTGGTGGAGGTCACCTCCACCAGCTCGTCGGCGTAGGCGGAGACGCCCGGCATGCGCTTCAGGTCGAGGAACTGCGCTGCCGTCAGCTGCACCGCCAGCATGCCCACGTTGTCGTAGGCGCGGAGCACGCGGCCGCCGGCGCGGGCGACGAACGAGCGCACGTCGCCTTCGACCTGGGCCGGGGACGACGCCTGCCCGAAGCTGACAAGCCAGCGCTGGGGACGATCCGCCGCCTGTTCGCGGGCGCGAGGATTCTGCAGCAGCGGTGCGGGCGCGGAGGCGGCCATCATGCGGCGAACGCTGTCGGCGCTCGTGAGGGCCGACAGCGGCCCCTGGTCGAGCGCCATGTGTGCTTCGGCGACCTCGGTGCCTGCTGCCTGGCGCGCGGCCTGCCCGGCGAGCGCGTAGCCGATGACCGGTTCCATCGCAGCCTGGAATTCACCGCGATACGGATAGCTGGCGATCGACAGTCCGAGTGTTGCGGCTACCACGACGCTCGCGTTTCGAGTCCAGTTGCGCTTCGTGCCCTTGTTCATCCGATGCTCCCTTGCGCCGTTGCGCGTGCGTGTTCGGATGGACAGCGGCAAGGTCGATGCCAACGTTCTGCGCGTCGGCCGTGCTTTCGAAGGAACTTCTTCAATTCAATGACTTGAGCGTTTCGTTGCGCGTGCGAGCGGGTGGGCCATCGTCGTCGCGGCGGGGATTTCGGCGCGGCGCGCGAAAAAAACGGCGCGCGCCGTCGACATTGTGGTGGGTGAAGGGGGGGTGGGTGAGGGTTGTGGACGAACGCAATGGGCGTATGGGGCAACCCGTGCCGGCGGTTCGGCCTTCGGCGCGGCAGCCGAGATCACGCCAGGCGTCGTTGCGTGGCGCGCCACCACGTGGCCCGCGACTGCCTCGCGGTCGACAGATCGGAAACGACGAAAGCCGGCGGGGTGCCGGCTCTCGATGCGCTGTTGCTCGCGCGAGACACGTCGCAGGTGAACCGCCGCGCGCGGCGGTACGCTCAGCGCCCCCTGTGCCCGGCCCTACTCCTGGGCCACCCAGCGGTTCACGCCGGTGGTGCGGCTCCACAGGAAACCGGCGGCGTCCGTGCTGTCGGTCGTCGAGACATCCGCGAACGGCAACGAGCGCGACCACAGGAAGCCGTCGGTGTACTCGGAGGCACTCGACCACAGGCTTGCACTGTCATTCGTGGAGCGCGACCACAGGAAGCCCGAAGAGAGCAGTTCGGTGCGCGACCACAGGAAGCCGTCGATGCCCATCAGGTAGTAGGCGCCGTCGGCATCCTGTTGTGCATAGCCGCCGAAGTGCGCGGTGCCGGCCAGATCCGCCGCGACGTCGAGACCGCGGTTTGCGCACGCTTCCACGGTGCTGGCGACTGCGCGGTGCGCGTTCACGAGCCCGGCACCCTGCTGGAAGATCGCGAATGCGAGCTGGCCGCTGCCGTCGACCGCGGCGTTCGCGCTGGCCATCAGCTGGCACTTCACGTCGTCGGGCGTCAGCCAGGGCTTGGCCTGCAGCATGAGCGCCACCACGCCGGACACCACTGCGGTGGCCTGCGACGTGCCCGACATGGCGAAGTAGTTGTCGTTCACCTGGAACTCGGGATGCTCTGCTGCGATGCGCGCCCAGCTGCGCTTCATCAGGCCCACGACGTGCCCGCCAGGTGCCACGACGTCGGGCTTCACGAATCCTTCGTAGGTCGGGCCGGCCGAGGAGAACGACGCGAGGCGGTCGTCCGACGCATCAAGCGTGTAGTTGTCCGTCACCGCGCCCACGGTAATGACGTAGGGCGTGTTTCCGGGTACGCCCACGGTCATGGCCACGGGACCATCGTTGCCCGCGGCAGCCACCACCACGATGCCTGCCTGCCAGAGCTTCATCACCGCCTGGTTCACCGGGTCTTCCCAGTAGTGCGAGCTCGGCGTGGCGCTGAACGAGAGGTTCAGCACGCGGATGTCGTACTTCTCGCGATTCTCGAGCAGCCAGTTCATGCCCGTCAGCACGTCCAGGTAGGTGGCGCTGCCATCGTCACCAAACGCCTTCACCGCCACGAGCCGGGCGTTCGGGGCGATGCCCGCGCGGCTACCGTCGGCTGCCTTCGTGCTGTCCATGATGATCCCGGTGACGTGGCTGCCGTGCCCGTAGCCATCCTCCACCCAGCCTTCCTCGTTCTGGATGGCATCGAACTCGGCGAGCACCCGGTTGTTGTTCGCATTGGTCCGATCGAGGCCTGCCACCTTGGTGAAGCCGGTATCCAGCACGGCGACCGTCACGCCGCGACCATCGACCCCGGCGGCGTGCGCCTGGGGCGCTTCCACGAGGTCCGAGTGGGCAAACTGGCGCGGTTTCGCGGGCACCGGGTTGGCCGTTGCTGTGGTAGTGGTCGAGGTCGAGGTCGAGGTCGTTGACGTCGCAAGCCTGGTGGATTGCTTGCTGGCCGCAGTGGTCATGCGCAGGTTCGCGATCGTGCGCACATCACCTCGGCGCTGCAGCTGCCGCAGCGCATCGGCCGGCAGGTGCGCACCTACCGCGTTGACGATGCCCAGCTCGCGCACGATGGTGCCGCCCGCCTGCAGCACGGCGCCGCGCGCCGTCTCCAGGTCCCGCGCGAGGACGATGTGGATGTCGTTCTGCTCGATCGCCGCAGGCGCTTGCACCGGGCCGTCGAACCGCTGCGTTGCAACGGTCGGACGATCAATCGATTCCAGCGCGTCGCTGGCGGCGGACGGCGCTGGCTGCAGCAGGCACGTCGCCGCAACGGCGGCAGCGACGGTGGTGGCGAGCAGGAGGCGCTGGACTTTCGAGGACGTCTGCATGGCGATGCACCGAGCAATGTCGAGTTGTGCCAGCACATCAGCAAGGCGGGTGCCATGCGCGACGATTGCGTGAAGTGTCAGCGCGGCGCCCGGAAGGAATGCCTGTGCGAACAGGGACTTGCATGGTGGCTTCGGCCGATTGCGCCCGCTGGTTGCAGACCTTGCGGGTTAGCCGCTGTGCCGAAGGGCCAGCACGCTGCGTCGAAGTTCGCATGGTTGCGCGCGAATTCCGGCGCGCCGCGCGCGATTTTCGGCGCGCCGCGCCGGCTACTGGCGCATGCCATGCAGCGATGTGCCCGGTGCGCCGAGCAGGCCGGGAGGCGTTGCCAGCCCCACAAGCTCGGCCACGAACAGCGCCTCGGGCTGTGGCCGGCCGAGCAGGTACCCCTGGCCCACGTCGCAACGCTCGGTCGCGAGGAAGTCGCGCTGTGCGCTGGTCTCGATGCCCTCCGCGACCACGCGCAGCCCGAGGCGATGCGCCATCGCGATGATCGCGCTGCAGATCGCCTGGCTGTCCGGGTCGCGCTCCACGTCCATGACGAAGGAACGGTCGATCTTCAGCCAGTCGAGCGGGAACTGCTTCAGGTATGCGAGTGACGAGAAGCCCGTGCCGAAGTCGTCGATGGCCACGCTGAAGCCCTCCGACTTCAGCGCCAGCAAGGCAGTGCGCGCCACCTCGATGTCGCGCATCAGCACGCCTTCCGTGATCTCGATCTCCAGCAGGTCGCAGGTAATGCCGGCGTGGTCCGCGACGTCACGCAGGCCGCGCCCGAATCGCGGATCCCAGAACTGGCGACCCGACAGGTTGATGCTGAGGGGCACCAGGGCGTGACCGGCTCGCTGCCACCTGCCCAGTGCAGCGCATGCCGCGGCAGCGACGTGCCTGTCCACCTGCGCGATGAGGCCGGACTCCTCGGCGATCGGGATGAACACGGCTGGCGAGATCGGGCCGAGCCGCGGATGGGTCCAGCGCAGCAGGCACTCCGCGCCCTGCATCCCGCCCGTCTCGAGGTCGTACTTCGGCTGGAAGTGCAGCACCAGCTCGTCGGTGCCGAGCGCCCGGCGAAGCTCGCCCTCGAGCTGCAGCTGCTCGGCTGCGCGCGCGTTCATTGCCGGCCTGTAGATGCGTGCACTCTCGCGCCCGGCTTCCTTGGCCTTCTGCATCGCCGTGCCGGCATTGCGCAGGAGCGTCGCCGAGTCGACCCCGTGGTCCGGGAACAGCGCCACGCCGATGCTCTGGGTGAGCGACACCTGCTGGCCGTCGTCGTCATCCGCCAACCGCGTGAACGGCGGATCGAGGGCCGCTCGCAGCAAGGCGATGTTCTCCTCCACCGCGGCATCGTCGCGTGCGTCTGGCAGCAGCACTGCGAACTCGTCAGCCGCCAGCCGCGCCACGGTCACCTCGCTTGCGCTGCCCGTCCTCCCGAGCGCCACCACCGCCGAAGCCTCGAGCAGCCGCACGGCGACGGCACGCAGCACCGCGTCGCCACCCGCCAGGCCGAGGCTGTCGTTGATGCGCTTGAACCGGTCGAGGTCTATGTGGAACACCGCCACGCGCGCGCCGGTGCGGCGGGCGGCCGCAAGGGCGCTCTCCAGCCGTACCACGAGCAGGTTCCTGTTCGGGAGGCCCGTGAGCGCGTCGTGGAACGCAAGACGATGGATGTGGGCGTCCGTTGCCTTGCGCGCGGAGATGTCGCGCTGGACGATGAGTACGTGCTGCGCGTCGTGCGGCATGAAGCGCAGCTCGACGTGCCGCTGCGAGCCGTCGCCGAGCTGCTCGGCATGCTCGATCGCAAGCGTGCGCCTGTCTTGCAGCACGCGGCGGACGTTGTCCATGCACGCCGCGGCAACATCGTCAGCGAGGATCGCCTGCAGCGTGACGCCGACATGCGTCGGCATCGCGGCATCGGAAGCGCTGCGGATGTGCTGCTGGATCGTGCCGCGATCGTCCACCACCATGATCGGGTCGGGCAGTGCCTCGAGGAGCGCGCGGTTCTCCGCTTCTGCGGCCGCGAGCGTACGCAGGGTGGCCGCGCCACGCAGCACGTAAGGCACGCGATGGCCGAGCAGCGACCAGTTCACGGGCTTGGCCACGAAGTCCGTGGCACCTACCTCGAATGCGCGATCGATCGACGCCCGGTCCTCGAAACTCGTGACGATGATGATCGGCACGTCCTTGCCGCCCGGGAGCGCGCGAATGCGCGTGCATACCGCGAAGCCGTCCAGCCCTGGCATGTCCACGTCGACCAGCAGCAGGTCTGGCCGGTGTTCGGCCCATGCCGCGAGCGCGGCCACGCCATCGCACGCTTCCAGCACATCGAACCCCGCATCCTGCAGGGTCGCCGCGGCGATCGTGCGTGCGATCGCATCGTCGTCGGCCACCAGGATCAGGTGCGGACGGTCGGTCGAGGACCTCACGCCGACACCCTCCCGGCGTCGACCCGGCGTTCACGTTCGAGGGCATCGACAACGCGGGGATACAGTTCGGCCAGCGCGCGCAGCGTGGGCGCGATGTCTCCGAGCCGGCCTTCCCGTCCGGCGCACTCGCAGGCCTTGCACAGCGCCGCCAGGCCGTGAGCGCCAACGTTCTCGCTGCTGGACTTGAATGCGTGCGCGGCGCGGGCGAAGGCGAGTGCATCACCCGCCGCGTGCGCCGCCTCCATGTCGGAGATGAGCGGCGGCGAGCTATCCCGGTAGACGCGGACGATGTACGTCAGCATGTCCGCGTCTCCTCGCGGACGCAGCGCGCGGATGCGGTCGATGGTCGGTCGATGCAGCGATGCCGGGTCTTCGGCTGCCTCGTCGGGCGAGCGGCTCGCCAGGGCAACTGCTGCGCCCTTCGCCGGTGCTTGCGCGCGCATGGGCAGAGGCGCGGTTGTGGTACCTGCACGCACCGCGAGCCCCGCCCGTCCGGGCAGCCGCCGTGCCAGAAGTGCCCGCAGTATGGCAGGCTCGCACGGCTTCATCAGCACGTCGTCCATGCCTGCGTCCAGGCAGCGCTGGCGCTCCGTGGCGCTCGCGTTGGCCGTGAACGCCACGATGGTGGTTCGCGCCGCGTCGCCCGGCAGTGCGCGGATGGCGGCGGTCGCCGCATGGCCACTCATGCCCGGCAGGTTGCAGTCCATCAGCACGAGGTCGAACGCCTCGGCGGTGATCAGGTCCAGCGCAGCCTCCGCATCACCCACGACCTGCGCCGTGATGCCGTGCTGCGCCAGCATGGCGGTGATGACCTCCTGGTTGACCTCGTTGTCCTCTGCCACGAGCACGCGCCCGGAGAACTGCTGCGATTCCAGCTCGACACGGTCGCCGGGCAGGGGCGCACCGCCCATCCGTGCGTGTAGTGCGGCGCGCAGCGCTCGCCGTGGCACGGGCCTGAACAACCGGCTCGCACGCACGTCGGACTGCTCGCCGCCGCTCGGCGAGGACGACGGTGACGCCGGCGCATCGGACACCAGCGCCGAGAGCACGATGGCGCCGTGGCGTGCCGTTGCGGCGAGCTCCGCGAACAGCACCTCTTCGAGCAGCGGCGTGACGAGCAGGACGACGACATCGACCGGCTCGGCGTCCGATTGCTCGCGCGCCTGTTGCGCGTTCACCGCCGTGCACACGTGCATGCCCCAGTCGCGGAGGTAGCGTTCCACAAGCTTGCGCAGGCGCGAGTCCGCACCCACGAGCTGCGCCCGCCTGCCGTCGAATCCTCGCGCAGGCACGCTGTCGACCGCTCGCACCGCGGCCATCGGCATGTCCAGCGCAAGGTGGAACCGCGACCCACGTCCGACCTCACTCTCCACCGCGATGTCGGCGCCCATCAGCTGCGCCAGCTGGCGTGCGATGGGCAGCCCGAGGCCCGTGCCACCGAAGCGGCGGCTCGTGCTGGCGTCTTCCTGCGCGAACGACTCGAAGATGAAGGGCAGCCTGTCGGCCCGAATGCCGGCGCCCGTGTCTGTGACCTCCACGCGGACGGTGCAGCGTCCGTCGGCCGCCGGCGCCATGCGCAACCCGAGCACGACCTCGCCGGCGCTGGTGAACTTGATGGCGTTGCCGAGCAGGTTGGAGAGGATCTGCCGGATGCGCAGCGGATCGCCCAGCAGCGCGGGCATGTCCTCGGACGGGACCTCGCAGAAGATCTCCAGCCCCTTGCCCTGCGCGATCACCGCAAGCGCCTCCACGCTCTCGTCGGCAAGCTGCTCGAGGTCGA
>SXGU01147202.1_pt1 | contig 14599 bp, 14 predicted proteins | sample 3174531 | NCBI WGS metagenome assembly SXGU01 (sample SAMN11356863, study PRJNA531348) | freshwater metagenome | isolation source: freshwater sample F1-140 | place: China: Fuxian Lake, Yuxi | collected 2017-12-25
TCAACCGGGACCGGAGATCGAGTTCGATCAGCGCATCGCTTGGTAGGCGAGGTGGGGGATGGCATTGGCTTGCCGCGCGATGACAACCCTCTGTGCATTCGCATAGTGTGCGGGCAGCCCGCAACACGGCATTGAAAATGTACACGCGGCTTCCCTTCTTTCAATTGGTCTCTTGCAAACGATGCTTGCAATCGACGCTGGCAATGTCGGCTTGCAATGTAGGCATGCCATCGACGGTCGCGATGACGCGGCAGGACTTTAGCATCGACTTGCGCGACATTGCGTCGGCCTCGGCGCAACGGAGGCAGCCGGCCGCAGGCCGGTGCCACTCCACTCCTGCGTTCCCTCGGGAATTGGCTTCAAACCCTTGGTGGTGGCGGGTTTGCGGGCATCGCCCGCAAACGCTACCATCGGGCCTTACACCGTGGGGTAAAGCGGGGCTGGCCAAGGTTGTACGGAGGAGACGATGGCATCTTTCGAAGAATCGGAAGGGACAACAATGACGCCAGCGCCAGGCGACGCTGACGTTCACACCGATCGGCAGTTTGCGATCACGCTGGCGCGCGGGCTTGATGTGCTGCGCTGCTTTACCGCAGCCGACCCGATCCTTGACAACAAGGAAATCTCGCGCCGCACCGGCCTGCCCAAGCCGACGGTGTCGCGCATGACCTATACGCTCACGTGCCTCGGCTACCTGCGTCATCTGCCGTGGGCCGGAAAATACGGCAAGTACGAACTCGGGCCTGCCGTGCTGTCGATCGGCTATCCGCTGCTGGCCAACATCGGCTTGCGGCAAGCTGCCAAGGAGCCGATGCAGGAATTGGCCGAGTGCGCGCGCGGCTGGGTCACGATGGGCGTGCGCGAGCGCCTCAACATGGTCTATGTCGAAACGGCACACTCGAGGGAGGCGATCAAGTCGCAGGCGGACATCGGCCAGACGTTTCCGATCGTGATGTCGGCGATGGGCCGTGCTTACCTTGCCGGCCTGACCGAGGGCGAGCGCGAGGCGGTCATCAACCAGATCAAGGTGAAGACACCGGAAGACTGGAAGAAGCACGCGGTCCATGTCGAGGAAGGGCTGGCTGATTTCCGCCTGCGCGGGTTTTGCCTGCACCATGGCGCCTGGAACCCGCATGTGCACACCGTGGCAGTGCCGATGCGGCGCATGCACAACGATCACATCGTGGTATTCAATTGCGTGGTGCCGGCGCACTCGATCAAGCGTGGCCAACTCGAAGAGGAACTGGGGCCGCGTCTGGTACGCATGGTGCGCCAGATTGAACACACGCTCGAGGCCGGCTGAGGCGCGCTCGCTCCCCGAGGTGCAGTTTAGGTCCGTGCCTCGACGATCACCAGGCGGGTCTTGGTCTCGGTGCGTGCGATACCTCCCGGCGGAACCAGTTCGACGCTGGCCGTCACGGTGAGCCTGGCGCGAATCGCCTGTTCGATATCTGCCTTGAGACTGGCCACTTCGGCGGCGCCGAGGCCCGACGCATGTTCAATGCGCACCCGCAGCGGCGGCTCGACCCGTGGGCCTGGCCCGTCGAGCACGATCTGCAGCCGCGCGCTGGCCTTGGGCGCGAATCCGCCGACCACGCTCTGGATCGCGGAGGGGAACAGGTTGACACCGCGAATGATCAGCATGTCATCCGAGCGCCCGATGATGTCCATGCGAAAGCCGGTGCGTCCGCATTCGCACGGCTTGGTGTGGGCGCGCAGGATGTCGCCGGTACGGTAACGCGCCAGCGGGCAGGCACGCCGGTCCAGGTGGGTGAAGATGTATTCGCCCTCGGCGCCGTCCTCCATCGGCAGAATCTTGCCGCTCGCGGGGTCGATCAGTTCGACCAGCGCGAAATCGGGAGTCAGGTGGTGCTTGCCCTGGCGGTGCTGGCAGTGCGCGAACACGTTTGGATGCGCATCTGACGTCGAGGCCCAGTCGTAGACGTGGCGCGTGCCGAACGCATCTTCCATTTTCCTTTGAAAGGCGGGCTGTTCGAAGCCGGACTCGCCACCGCCGCACACCACGCGCAGACCCAACTCAAGCGGCGAAATGCCGAGCACATCCTGGCATTTTTCGGCGAGAAATCCGGCAAACGACGGCGTGCCGATCCACACCGTGGCCTTCATTTCGCGCGCCATCGTCAGCATGCCCTCGGCTTTGCGTTCGGCGCCCACCGGAATGTCGATGGCCCCGAGGTGCTCGATGCCGGTGCAAAACGGAATGCCGGCGTTGAACATGCTCAGTGCAAAACCGTTGATCACGCGATCGCCCGGCCGCACGCCGAACCCCCACAGGCCGCGCGCGATGCTCTCATTGCGCCGCATCACGTCCTCGCGCGCATAACCCTGAAAGACCGGACGCCCGGTGGTACCGGCGGTTGACGTGACGCGAATGATCTGTTCCATCGGCGCTGCCTGATGCAGCCCGAACGGCGGGTGCGACTCCTGGCCGTCGCGCAAGTCGGCCTTGGTGGTGAAGGGCAGGTGCACGAGGTCTTCGATGCTGCGCAATGCGGCAGGGTCGAATCCCGATTCGGCGAACTTGCGCTGGTACAGCGCGGAGTGCCGCGCCAGATAGGCCAGATGCAGTTTGAGCTTGCGTGTCTGCAGCTCGCGCATCTGCGCGACAGGCATGGTCTCCTGCTGCGGATTCCAGTGCGCGCGGCCATCATCGGTGCCGTCGCCGGCGCGACGCACCTCGGGGCTCAGATCGGGGGCCAGTTCGGCATGCATGCGCTTATTGTAGAAGTGTCGGGACGCGGCCAACCCCCGGCTGGCGCCAGGCGGGGGCGCCGGGCGACGGCAATGTCAGAGCCGCGTGGTGGTATCGAAGGGCTGGCCGAGATGGAACTTGCCGAGCGTGGCGGCGGTCTTGTCGAGGTTTTCGTGCAGGGTCTGGATGCGCATGTCGCGGAAGAAGCGCGATATCGGGGAGTCGGCCCAGAAGGCACTGGAGCCCGCGATTTGCGCGGCGCGGTCCATCGTGAGCACTGCATTTTCGATGGCGCGATGCTTTGCGGTCATGGAAAACAATTCTGCTTCCTGCAGGTTGCCGCGCGTCCACAACCACGCTGCGCGATAAATCAGCCAGCGCACCGAATCAATGCCGATGCGGATTTCGCCCATGCGCATTTGCGCGTAGGCATCGCCTGCAGTGCCGCGCTTGGGCAAATACTCGACCAGCAGGTCGAAGATGCCTTCGGAACCACCGAGATACTGGGCCGCAAAGCCAAGGTGGAACTTGGCCTGCCAGCGTTCGCGCGGGTAGATGCCGGGTTCGCCGAGCACATATTCGTCGGGCACAAAACAGTTGTCGAGCTTGAGCGTGGGACTGGTCGATCCGCGCATGCCGATCGGGTTCCAGGAGCCTGGCACCGAGGTGAGTCCGGGTGTGCCGCGCGGAATGATGAGGCCGATGTGGCCGTCGGGGCCGGTCTTGTCCTTGATGCCCGCGAAAATCAGGTTGTACTCGACGTCGTCGCCGAGCGAGGCGTAGTTCTTCACGCCATTGACCATGTAGCCGCCCTGCACCCGCTCCGCGATGGTGACCAGGCTGTAGAGGCCGCGCGCGGTGCGCCCTGGCTCGCTCCCGGTCGCGTTGAGCAGGTGGCCATGCTTGAGCACGCCGCCAAGAATCTTTTCACGCTGGCTTTGCGTGCCCACATTGTCGATGTAGTGCGCACCGTGGCAATGAATGTGGACACAGTGGCCGCTTGACATGCACGAGCGCGCGGTCTGCTCTACGGCAAGCAAGTACAGGAGCGGGTCCTTGCCGGCGGTGCCGCTGCCCATGCCGCCGAGTTCTTCCGAGATGGTGAGGCCAAGCAGGCCGGCGTCGTACAGGTCATGCATGTTCTCGATGGGCGTGCTCGCTTCAAGGTCATGTTTGGCGGCACGCGCGGCAAATCGCTCGCGACCGAGAGCGCCTACGGTGTCGTAGACGTGCTTTTGGCGCGGGGTCAGTTCGAAGTCCATAGCAGGCTACCTTGGTATGAGATGAGAAGCGGAAAGGGGGGGACGTGTATTCGGACACGGCGGCTGCGCCACCGCACTGCATCGCAAACAGGTCAGTGACGTACAAATTGGGAATGATGCTAACAAGCAGCCGCAGTGTCTTGGTTTTGCAGCGAGAAACTTTGCGGTGTGTTTTGGGCTGCGCGCTAGGCTTGGCGCGCGGCCCGTGTCTGCGTCCCGCCGCCCGCGCGGCGCTCGGCCGTGAGCTTTTCCTCCCATTCAAGGTAGCGCGCCATGGCCTCAAGGTTGGCGTGATAGGGCGGGACCACCAGATCGTTGGCTGGCGGCAGGGTGCTCGGCCAGCCCTTGTCGATTGCGTGGCCGGTCTTAACCCAGGCCGATGCACCGCCCTCAAGCACGCATACATCCACGCATCCCTCACGTTGCAGATTGCCCGCGGCGAAGAGGGACAAGGATCCATTGGGGCAAGTCAATACGAGCGGCACACCTGCTTCACGCGTCACCGCAGCGATGCGCTCTTCAAGCGAGCCGTATGGAATCCAAACCGCACCGGGTACGCGCGCACGCGCGAAGTCGCGGCTCGTGCCGACATCGACCACCTGCGCCTTGTGCAATGCGGCAAGCGCAGCGGGGGTGATGGCGTTGACCGCACGACGTGCGTCATCCATTCCGGCGGGCCGCTTGCGTTCGCGTCCGGATTCGATTGTGCGGCCCGACGCCTTCCAGCCATTCTGGCCACCGCGCATTACGGCAACATGGGGCCTGCCCGCCTTGCACAGCCAGTAAGCCGTAAGAAAGGCGCGGGCCGTGGCGTCGTCGATCAGAACCACGCGCGCGGCGCGCACTGGCGCAAATTCGTCGGTGCGTTGAATCGCCAGGCCGCCGGGCAACGCAATCGCGCCCGCGATGTGGCCGGCCACATGGGCGTCCAGTTGGCGTACGTCGATAAAGTAGGTGTTAGACCTTCCGGCGGCGCGCTCGGCCAGCCAGGCTTCTACCTGTTCTGCAGAGGCTTCGCTGGCGCCGGCTGCAAGCGCCAGCGTACGCGTGCGCGTTTCGCCGTCGCTCACGCTCGACGCGGTGGCCTGCAACTCGCCTCGCGGCGTGCCGCGTTCGAGTTCATAGCCCGCCACCTGCCAGCCCATGGTGCCATTCTCGAGCGCGTAGACCTCACTCACGCCCAGCGCCCGCAGGGTCTGACAAGCGATGATGCTGCGCGTGCGTCCGGCGCAATGGACGACGATGGGCATGGTCCTGGCACGCAGGTCGCCAGCCACCAGGGCCAGATCGACACCGAATGCACCATGCGCGCCCGGAATGCGCGCAACGACATACTCATCGGGTGTGCGGATGTCGCACACCATGTGCGGCACATTGCCCTCCTGCCAATCCTTGAGCGTACGCACCGGCAATTGCGGCACGTGTTCGTGCTCGTACACCTCTTCACCGAACAGCTTGCTGGGCACATTGCTGCCCGAGGTCAGCCGCTGACCGGCGGCAACCCAGGCTGCGGTACCGCCAGCGAGCACACGCACGTCGCGATAACCCAGTCGTTCAAGGCTTGCTGCTGCGCGGCCCGCGCGCGCCCCGCCTTCATCGGTGATGACGATGGTCGTGTCAGGATTGCCGACGAGGTCGGCGATGCGCGCTTCAATCAAGCGCCGCGGCAGGAAACTGGCGCCGAAGATGTGGCCCTGATCGGCCTCACCGGCTTCGCGGATGTCGAACAGGGCCCATTCCGCAGAGCCTGCCTGCAGGGCGAGGAGCTGGGCAGGCGTGATCGAATTCACCCTTCGCCGCCCCCGGAGATGCCCATGAAGGAAGAACCGAGCATCTCCTTGACGACGATCAGCTTCATCACGTTGATGGTACCGCCGGTGAAGGTCAGGCCCATCACGTCGCGGTAGCGCCGCTCGATGCCGAGGTCCTTGAGGTAGCCCGCCGCGCCGTGCATCTGCAGGCAGTCGTAGATCGCCTGGATCGAATAGGTGATGCCGCTCCACTTGGCCATACCCGCGACCTTGGCCGCGTTCTCGCCGCGCACGTTCATCCACAGGCCCTTGTAGGCCATCAGGCGGCACGATTCGATGCGCGTGGCGTGCTCGATCAGCGGAAAGCTGATCGCCTGGAAATGCCCGATCGCCTGGCCATAGACCTTTTTCTTTTTGACGAACTCGATGGTGTCTTCCATCACCTGTTGCGCTGCGCCCAGCGCATTGAGTGCGCTCAGGCAGCGCGAGACGTTCCAGCGCGCATAGAGCACGGCCTTGCCCTGCCCGCGGCCGCCCAGCACGTGGTCCACCGGCACACGCACGTCCTTGAAATCGACGATGCCCAACTGGTGTGAACGCACGCCCATTTCCGGCATCAGCGTGCTCGAGACGCCCGGCGCATCGGCTGGCACGCGGATGAAGGTGATGGCCTGTTTGCCGTCGCCTTGCTGCACCTTGGCGGTAACACCCATGATGGTGCCGCCCGGCATCAGGCTGACATGGATCTTCTGGCCATTGATGACGAACTCGTCTCCCTCGATGCGCGCGGTGGTCGCCATGTTCGAGACATCCGATCCGGCTTCGGTTTCGGAGGTGGCGATGCAGAGCAACTGCCGCCCCTTGATGACTTCGCGAATGGTGTCGTCGCCCCAGCCCGGTATCAGTGTCCCGAGCGTGTTCTGCATCGAGCAGATCATGGCGCAGCTATTGTCGACTCGGGCGATCTCCTCGACAGCGATGCCGAGATGGAAGTAATCGTGTGCCTGCCCGCCCATGGCCTTGGGCGCGATGATGCCGAGCAGGCCGGCTTCGCCCATTTTGTGAATGGCGTGCCAGGGCATTTGCTCCTTCTCGTCCCAGTCGGCCACGTAAGGTGCGATTTCGCGACGCGCAAATTCACGCACGAACTGGCGGAATTCGTCCTGCTCGGGGGTAAAGCCAAAGTCGAGTGCCATGCCGCGCATCCTTGGAAAAAGCGCCGGCATGGAATGCCAGCGAACCGCAAAAGTTACCGCCATCATCATGGCTACCGGCTTAAGTTTCGCCAAGCGATACATACGCCGATGGTGCATCCATACCAGACGCAATATACTCGTACGCAGTTGAGCGATGGCAGAGCGGGCGGCGATCAGTCGTCCGCCACCGCGACGGGGACGGGGGAGATGCACATGCAATCTGTTTTCCGGTTCATTCTGGCATTGGCGCTCGCCGCCGCTGCGTCTTTTGCGTCGGCACAACCTTACCCGGCGCGATCGGTCAAGATCGTCGTACCGTTTCCGCCGGGCGGCACCAACGACATCCTTGCGCGCATCATGGGCGAACGACTGGGCAAGGTCATGGGCCAGACCTTTGTCGTCGAGACCCGCGCCGGCGCCGGCGGCACCATCGGCGCCGAAGCGGTCGCCAAGGCAGCGCCGGACGGTCACACCCTGTTCCTCTCGTCGTCCGCGCCCCTCGCGGTCGGACTCGCACTTTTCCCCAAGTTGCCTTACGACGCAGCACGCGATTTCGCGCCGGTGGCCATGATCGCTGACGCCACCGTGGCGTTTGTCGCTTACCCGGGTTTCAAACCGCAGACCGTGCAGGAAGTCATCGCGCACGGCAAGGCCAATCCCGGCACCATGCGCGGCGCGATTCCGACCATCGGCTCGATGCACCATTTGCTCATGGAGCTGTTCCGGGTACGCGCCGGCCTCAAGATCAACATGATTCCCTACAAGGGCACCGGGCCGGCCATCGTCGACCTGATGGCCGGTCATGTGGATATCGACTTCGAAAACATGCCGGCGGTGATTTCCTACATCCGCAGCGGCCGTCTGCGTGCGCTCGCAGTCGCATCCGAGAAGCGCACCGCCCTGTTGCCCGATGTGCCGACGATGAAGGAGCTGGGATTTCCTGATCTGGTCGCATCGCCCTGGTTTGCACTGGTGGCGCCGAAGGGCACGCCGCCTGACGTCGTGGCACGCCTGAACGAAGAGGTCAATCGCATTCTGCGCAATCCCGAAACCGCCGAGACCTTTGCCAAACAGGGTGCTGATCCGATCGTCGCATCGGTCGATGCGACCACGACGCTGATTCGCTCGGAGATCGAGAAGTGGGCCAAGGTAGTGAAGGAAACGGGCGCCAAGCTTGAATAGCGGGCGCAACTGATTCGTGTTGCGTTGTGGAATCGTTGAACAGGCGGGCCGATATGACAGATTCTCCTGATTCGCTGCGTCGCCGGGTGCTTGCCAGCGCGGGTGCCGCGGGCGCGCTGGCGGCTTTCCCGCAAGTGACCGTCGCACAGGGCTACCCCAACAAATCGGTCCGGCTGATCGCCGTGTTTTCCGCCGGCGGCACGTCCGACGTGATCGGCCGCATGATGGCGCAGCAGCTCGAGACCGCGCTGGGCCGGCCGGTGGTGGTGGAAAACCGCATCGGCGCCAATGGCGTGATCGGCACCGACTACGTCGCCAAATCGGCGCCGGATGGCTACACGCTGCTGATCGCCCCCTCCGGTCACGCCATCAACAACACCTTCAATCCGGCCATCGCTTACGATCCCATCAAGGACTTCGCCTACATCACCCTGATCGGCACTGTGCCGATGGTGATCACGGTCGGGCCGCAACTGCAGGTCAACAACCTGCGCGACCTGATCGATCTGGCCCGGCAGAAGCCGCGCAATATCGTGTTCGGTTCCGGCGGGCCCGGATCGTCCAATCAGCTGGCGACCGAATTGTTTGCCACCATGGCCGGTATCAGCATGACCCACGTGCCATACAAGGGCGATGCACCGGGCATCACTGATCTGCTTGGCGGTCACATTGCGTTCATTTTTCTCAACACGCCTGCGGCCCTGCCGCTTGTCACGAGCGGAAAGGCGCGCGCGCTTGGCATCACCAGCGAGAAGCGCTCGCCGCTCTTGCCCGATGTGCCTGCGATCGGCGAGGTCGTGCCTGGCTACTCGGCCGGCTCGTGGCATGGCATCTTCGCGCCGGCCGGTACGCCGCGCGAGATTGTCACGCGCCTCAATGTCGAGCTCGTCAAGATTCTGCGCAGCCCCGACATGCAGTCCCGGCTGACGGCCATGGGGGTGAGCGTGGTGGCCAATACGCCGGAGGAATTCACCGAATTTACCAAGGGTGAGATTGTCAAATGGGCCAGCGTGATCAAGAACGCGAACATCAAGCCATGAACATGTTTCGCATTGCCCGCGCATGGTTGTCCGGGGTGTTGCCCGGCTTGCTGCCGGGCTTGCTGCTTGCACCGCTGCTGGGGTTTGCAGCAGGCGCCTGGGCGCAGGCCTTTCCGTCCAAGCCGCTGCGCATGCTGGTCGGGGCGGCTGCCGGCGGCACCACAGACATCGTGGCGCGTGCCATCGCGGCGCGCCTGGCCGAGCGCCTCGGTGCGCAGGTGCTGGTCGAAAACCGCGGCGGTGCAGGCGGCAACATTGCGCTCGATGTCGTGGCCAAGGCGGCCCCGGACGGACACACTTTGGCGATGGCATATTCGGGCCTGTCGATCAATCCGGTGGTGATGGCCTCGATGCCGTTCGAAACGCTGAACGATCTGGCGCCGGTTTCGCTGGTGTCGACCGTGCAGATGTTCCTGATTGTTGGCGCCGCGACCCCCATTACTTCGGTGCGTGGCCTGATCGACCAGGCAAAGGCCAATCCGGGCAAACTGGCGATTGCCGGCAATGCGCTGGCCAGCGTGTCGCACCTGTCGGCCGAGTTGTTCAAGCTGCGTGCCGGGTTGGACATGCCGGTGGTGGTCTACAAGGGCAGCGCTCCGGCCCTGATCGACATCATGGGCGGGCGCGTCACAGCGATGTTTGATACCGTTCCCGGCGCGCTCTCGTTCATTAAGGGCGGAAAAATCCGCGCCATCGGCATCGGCGGCGCCAAGCGCTCGTCCTTGATGCCGGACGTGCCTACCTTGCAGGAAGCCGGCCTCGCCAATTTCGATATTCGCTCCTGGTACGGGGTGCTGACCACGGCGAAGACGCCCCCGGAAATCGTCGAGCGCCTCAGTCGCGAGATTGCGGCCATCGTGCGTTCACCCGAATTGAGAGCCAGTTTTGCGGCGCAATCGCTCGATCCCATTGGCGGCACGCCTGCCGAGTTCGACAGTTTCATTCGCGCCGAGATGGCGAGCTGGAGCGCAGTGGCCAAGTCGGCCGGGATCAAGATCGAGTAGCCTGCCCCAGGGCCGCGTGCACGCATTCCTGCGTGCTCGCAACCGCAGTACGCAATCCGCGACTGGCCATCAGGAACGCCATCTTGGATGAATCGGTGACCAGCGTCGAGCCGTCCGGGTAGGCAGACAGGCCGACATAGGCGCAGGTGTCGACGGTGACTTCGACGCCGGCGGCGCGCAGTACGCCCAGCACACCCGCTTGCGCGGCGCTGGCGAGTACATCGCGATTGGTGTGTACCAGCATGCGCCGCCCCGGCGCCACACGTGATGTGGCGAGCAAGCCGCCAATCTCGTGCAATTGGGTCAAGCTTGCGTGCGGGCAGCCGATCACCACCAACTGCGCATCGGCCGGCGCGCACCGGCGCATGCCAGCCAACTCCGCTTCCAGTTCGGCATGGCCGATGTTCACAGCGGTCGGCATCCCGCCGGGATAGAGCGCGTCGAGTGAGGGCGCCTCGGGTGTGATGCCGACCATATGGAACATGGCTTGCGTCGAGTAAGTGGCGAAGGCAGCGCAAAAGCCGAACAGCGCGTCTTGCACCGGACGAGCCGGCAGGCCGGCGATCACGGGTATTCCGCCGGACGCACGGCGGCTGATGGCGGCAGCGAGCAGGTGATAGCTGTGCAGTCCCGGCAGAGGCGCCGTGACACGGAACAGTGTGCCGGCCCGGCGCTCGCTGTCCAGGTGCATGCCGTAGCGCGGCGTGACGCCGGTAAGCGCCGAGGCGAGCGCCGTGGCGCCCTCGCGGTTGGTGCGGGCGCCCAGCACGGAATTGATGTAGGGCGCGGTGGCCGATTCACTCCAGGCTGCGTGCTCGCCGAGGCGAGGCCCGTGCCCCTGTACAAAGGGATTGCAGGAACAATTGTCAATTGCCCCCATGCGCACCATCGCCGCGAGCGCACGCAACTGCAGTGGCGACTCTGCGACCGCATCACGCTGCATCGACAGCACGTTGGTGGTGGTAGAGATGGCAAAGCGCGCGCCACTCGCCGCGAAGTCTTCCAGAAGCTCGACCCCGGCCAGGCCGAGCGAAGACAGCGACAAGCCGACATGCGCCGACTGCGCCGGAATCAGGGCATCGGCGCCGGTGGCACGTGCGACAGCGACCAGCATGCGCATTGCCAGTTGCAATGCGCGGCCCTGCCGGCCCGCAAGCATGGCCGCGTGCGTCGCGCTTAGCTGCACAGGTTAGCTACCGTGCCCGTGTTGCCGCTTACGCGCAGGCGTGCGCCCGATGCAATGCTTCGCAATAACTGCGGGTCGCATCCGGTCAACAGGGGAATGCCCGCCAGTACGGCGCCAGCGATCAGCACTGCGTCAGCCTGCGCGGTCACGATGGCGGCCGGTGCCAGCTTGCGGTGTGCCAGGTTGAGGAGCACGTAGGAGCCGCTGCTGCTGCCCTTGCCGGTAGGGCAGAGCAGGATTGTGCCGGCCAGATTGCAGCCGTCGAGAGGATGCCCCGCTTCGTGCAGGATGCCGGTGTCGGGGTCGATGCGCGCGACACCGACCGGGAGGGGGCTGACGGCCGCCGGGCCTTCGGCGTCACCCTCGACCAGCACCATGCCGGTCAACACGGTCGGGCCTGGCGCATTCATTCAGACCGTCGCGACGCCGCCGCCGTCCACCGGGATCACTGCACCCGTGGTGTGACGCGATGCATCCGACAGAAGCCAGGCGACAGCCTCGGCGACATCTTCAGGCCGGCCCAGATGGTCGAGGCTGGCACGCGGACGTTCACCGCCGGCGAGCTGGTCATTGGTGGTGCGAATCTTGTCGAAGCGCGCCGACACGATCGGGCCTGGCGCGACCACATTGGCGCGCACGCCCTGCTTGAAATAGCTGTCCGCAATGCCTTTGGTAATCAGGTTGACGGCGGCATTGGCGGAACCGCCAGGCAAATGTGCCGGTGTCGGCTGGCGCCCGCCCCGCCCCGAAATGTTGACGATGCTGCCCGCGCCACGCTCGAGCATCTGCGGCAACACGGCGCGCATGGTGCGCACGTAGCCGAGCAGCTTGGCGTCAAGCACCTGCAGCCACTGTGCGTCGGTCAGCTTGAGGAAATCACCGAAGGTCGGCAGGGCGGTCGAATTGACCAGACCGTCGATGCGACCGAAGCTCGTGATGATTTCGCCGCAGGCGCGTTCCACATCGGCGCCGTCGCAGATGTCGAGCGCACGGGCGGTCGCCCGCCCGCCCTCGGCGGCGATGGAGGCCACGAGCGTGTCCAGTACTTCGCGTTTGCGCCCCGACGCGATCACGCTGGCACCCTCGCGCGCGAGCACGGCAGCGATGGCGAGGCCGATCGCGCCCGTGGCGCCGATGACCCACACCACGCGGCCTTCGAGCGCGCGTGCCGGTGCTGTGGACTTGCCTGTTTCAGATGCCATCCTGCCACCCCGCCATGTCGGTTAATGTGTCGATCATCATGATGCGCTCGGACAGACGCGCGATCTGTTCGCGTGTCAGCGGCGCCGTCCCGAGCGCCATGCACTCGTTCACTTTTGCCGCCAGTTCGGTGTCGGTGACCGGCTGTTGCGGGCCGCCGGGCAGATGGTCGGCCTGACGCCGCAAGGTGCCGTGCTTGCGCGTGGTGATTTCCACCGCGCCGGGCGCGAGATCGCCGGTGTTGGCCTGATCCACGACGACTTCGACGCGCCGCGCCAGTTCGATCAGTTGCGGATCAAGCGCGGCCTCCTTCTGGATTTCGGCGATGCCCAGCCGGCGCCGCACGATCGCGCACGCAACCGAATACTGGACGCTGAATTGCGCCGCGACCTGCGGGATTTGGGCCGGGTTGTAGGGTGCACCGACCAGGCGGTCCATGTAGGGCGAAATGATCGCCCTGGCACCGAGGCAGTCGGCAGGCTGCAAATCATGTTCGTGCACCAGCGCCAGGGTAGCCTCAATGACCGCGTGGTTGCAGGCGCAACTCGGATATTTCTTCAGGCTGGTCTCGGCACTGACGTAACGCTCGCCGAGCCCGGCGAGCGCGCGGGCCGGATCACCCTCCTCGTACATGTTGTAAAAGCCGAAGCGCCCTTCGAACGCTTCGCGCGGCGCCGTGACGCCCGACTGCGCAAGCAGCGCCGAAAAAGCGCCGGCACGGGCAGCGAACGCTGACTGAATTCGTTTGGTCAATGCTTTTTCGACCATCGACTGCTGGGTGCCTCCGACCTGACTCAAGGCAATTCCGAATGCATCGCGGATGCCGGAAGCGTCAAGGCCAAGCAGCTTGGCGCAGCCTGCGGCAGCGCCAAACACGCCGTGGATCGACGTATAGAACCAGCCCGAATGCAGATGCGTGGCTAGGCCCAGCCGACAGACGATTTCGTTGGTGAGGATGAGTGCGGTCAGGAACTGTTTGCCGCTGACGTGCCCGCGTTCTGCGGTGGCGAGCACGGCCGGCAGGCAGACGATGTCGGTGTGCACGACCGCGTCAAGATGCAGGCCATCGTAATCGAGCGCGGCGGCGGCGGCGCCATTGAGGAAGGCCGCATCGAGAACCGAAACGCGCCGCTTGCCCGCCCACAGTGACGCATGCTGTGTCGCGTCAGCGGCGAGCAGGCCCTGTTGCAAGCCCGCGATGCCGGGTGCGGCGCTGCCTGCCCACGCCACAGCCAGGGTGTCGAGCATCATCCGCTTGGCTGCAGTACGCACGCCCACGGGGATGTCATCGAACCGGAGTGCCGATGCGTACTGCGCCAGGGTATCGGATTGGGTAGTCATGGTGAAGGGGTGGCGGCCGGTGGATCGCATGCCCGCGCGCGGCCAGTCACCGGAAAACGCCAGACGGGCCATTGCGCGGACCACTGCGCAGATTACCTGACATGCTAGCAGGCATGTCAGGGATCATGATTCGGCAGGCCGAAACTTAGCAGGCGGTGGCGTGCGCTTCAGTCGGGCTGGACATTGCCGGCCTTGATGATGCTGCCGGCGCGGGCGATGTCCTGCTTCTGAAAAACGTCGAACTCGGCGATGGTTGAGCCGACGCTCTCGAAGCCGGCAGCAAAGGCTCGATCCTGTACGTCGCGCAGCCGCATGATGCGCGCCACTTCGCGATTGAGTCTGTCGATCACGCTCTGCGGCGTTTTGGCCGGTGCGTGCAGGCCGTTCCAGCCGACGATGGCGAAGTCGGGATAGCCCTGTTCGGCAACTGTGGGTACCTCCGGCAGGCCGCCAGACGACCCTAGAAACCTGGCTGGAACTCGCCGCCGGTGAATACGGTGAAGCACCGCCGGCCCATGTCGAGCGCACCTTCCGCCGCTATCTGGAATGCGGCATCCTTGCCCACGGCTTCGCCCGAGCGTATTGCGACGAGTGCCAGCACGATTTCCTGATCGCGTACTCCTGCAAGAGCCGTGGCGTGTGCCCCTCCTGCAACACCCGGCGCATGGCCGAAACGGCCGCGCATCTGGTCGATCACGTTTTCCCGCCGCTGCCGGTGCGGCAA
>SXGU01479582.1_pt1 | contig 14599 bp, 8 predicted proteins | sample 3174531 | NCBI WGS metagenome assembly SXGU01 (sample SAMN11356863, study PRJNA531348) | freshwater metagenome | isolation source: freshwater sample F1-140 | place: China: Fuxian Lake, Yuxi | collected 2017-12-25
ACCGTGCGGTGCCGTCACCGTGAACAGGGCCACATCCGAGGCTTCGTTATAGGTTCCTCCGGTCACGCTCAGGCCGTTACGATCATCATCCGGCGTAGTGCCCGGGATCGGCTGGCCCTTGTCGTCATAAACCTTGCCGGAGCCATTGTCCAGAATCGTCGACGTCGCTGAACCACTGTTACCCCCCGTAAGGGCTGCCGCCAACGTGAATTCCTCAGCACCTTCGTACATGCTGTCAGCCGTGGTGGCCACTTTGACATAGAAACGATCCACACCCGCAGGCAGGCTGAGTTTGCCATCGGTAATGGTCAGAGGAGTCTGGGTTGCGCCGTTGTAGTAATAAGCGGTATACGCCGCACTGTAATCCTCATTTTCAGCCGTATCCGTAGCCGCACCCAGGGTCAGCGTAATCTCGGAAGGCGCAGCGGAAACGGCCCCCAGAGTGACTGTGAAGATGGCATTGCCGCCTTCGGACACATCGGGCTGACCGGTGACGGTCAGACTGGCAGTGTCATTGTCGGTATTGGTGACCGCAATGGTCTGGGTCTTGGCATTGGCACCGGAATACGCACTGTCGCCGCTGGTGGTGGCGACCAGGTCGTAGGCAATGTTACCGTCGACCGCAGGGTCATCCACGCCCGTCACCGTAACGTTTTGTTCCACGTTCCAGTTGGCCGGGGTAAAGGTCAGGGTGGTGGTACTCAGGCTGCCTTCCGTGCTGACGAGGCCCGTCAGGGTCACGGTCACGTCAGTGGTCGGCTGGGTATTCAGCTTGACGCCAAAACTGGCGGCAGTGCCGTTTTCACTGGTAATCAGACTGGCCTTGCTCAGGGTCAAGCCGGCGCTGTCATTGTCGGTATTGGTGACAGCGATGGTCTGGATTTTGGCGTTGGCGCCAGAGTAAGCGCTGTCGCCACTGGTCGTCGCAGTCAAAGGGTATGCAATGTCGCCATCGGTCAGCGTGTCATCCACGCCCGTCACCGTAACGTTTTGTTCGACGTTCCAGTTGGCCGGGGTAAAAGTCAGGGTGGTGGTACTCAGGCTGCCTTCCGTGCTGACGAGGCCCGTCAGGGTCACGGTCACGTCAGTGGTCGGCTGGGCATTCAGCTTGACGCCAAAACTGGCGGCAGTGCCGTTTTCACTGGTGGTCAGGCTGGTCTGGCTCAAGGTCAGTCCGGCAATAGCGGCTACATCGTTATCAAGAATCGTCCCCGTGCCCGATGCCTTGCCCACCGTCAGAATGACGGTTTCACTGGATTCTACGGCGCTATCGTCAACAGTCGGGACGGTGACGGTGAATGAGGTGACGCCCGCCGGAACCGAGAGGGTGCCGTCGGCATTTTTGGTGACGCCGTTGGAGAGGGTGTAAGTGGCGTTGTAGTCGGTGCCTGCGGTAGCGGTGCCGCCGGTCAGCTTCAACTCATAGCTCTGAATGTACGGCGTAGCCTTGTCGAGGGTGACGGTATAAACCAGATTAGTGCCTTCGGTGACACTGGCTGTCGCCAGGCTGATCGCAGAAGGCTGGGCCGAATCCGCCAGGGCGGCATTCAGGTCATCGAGCAACCCGGAAGTAGCGGCATTGCCTTTACGATTTTCGCCGGAGGTAAAGGTAAAGCTGGATGTAAAAGCCTTGAGTCCCAGGTTGGTGCTGACACCGGACGTAGTGCCGCCGGTAATGCCGAACTTGGCACTGTCTTGCCCGGATTTAAAAATGAACCCGAATACTTCGACCTTGCTGCCGGTCGTTTCCCGCCAGTTCAAAGCCCCGGCCAAATCCACGATGCTGCCATCCGTGCCATAGATTCTGAGGGTTCCATCCAGGTCATTACCCTGGGTGCCGCTATCACCAAACTTGCCATCACCATTGGCGTCCGTCTGCACAAAGGCGACCCGGCTGATTCCGGCTTGGGAGAGTAAGCTGATATTGTTGGTGGCATTCGTAGTGCTGCCCTGGGTTCCCAGATAGCCTACGTTGAAGACCAGGCTGACTTCGGCTGCCAGCGAGAAATCCATGCTGTCTACAGCCGCACGGGTGAACACATCACGCAGATCGAGACGAGCGGCGCTAGGGCTGGCCGTCATCGGCAACAGGGTGGTCTGACGGCTGTCGAGTGAAGAGGCGGTGGCGAAAACCACAGCGCCCGTCAAATCGGCCCACTGTTGAATGAAAACGGCATCGGCGCCAGTTTCGCAACTCCAGAGAGCAATCTGCCGCACCTGCCATCCGGCGATTTCAGCGGCATGGGCCTTCAAGGTGTCGTGATCGATCCACACCCCCCCGATCTGCACCGCACCCGGACGACCGTGCGCCACGATGTGCAGAATTTCCACCGGAATGCCGGCCTGGCGGCGGCTGTCCAGTTCCTGGCTGATGGCGAATAGCGGATGAGCTTCGTCCCCCAGTGCGACGGTATCATGCACCGCCTCCGGCAAAAGGCCGGCAATCTGCTGACAAAGCCCATCGGCAAAGATCAATTCGCGGGCCAAATCCGGTTTGATCGCAAGATTCAATGCCTGATTGCTCAGGGTTTCCTCATGAAATGAAGCATTAATGGTGGATTTTTCGAGGTTATAGTTCTTGTACATGATGAAAGTTTCCAGTCTTGTGAGCAGAATTAGCGGCGGAAGCGGATGCACGGTGTCAATTCATCAATACCCGTGTCATCACGCGACAGATACCCGGATCAAACAAAAACAGCAGGAACACACAGGGAAGCGATACGACGGGGGCTGACTAAAACCGGAATTTTGCAATACTCCAGGGCGTTATGTCAGGGCATGAACGTGCCCGGATTCCGAAAAAAGAACGATCATTTTAGTCAACCCAAAACACCCATCGAATACAACATTTCCACTACTTCCGATAGCTTTTCATATCCAAATAGTGAAGTCAAGCATCACAAAAACCATCAGAAAAGCCTTGTTTTTACGCGGAAAAGTCTGAATCTAGCGGCCATTCGGGGCAAGACCGATATCGACAGGAAGGGAAGCTATTGACCTGATGAACAGGTACGGGCAACCAGATCCAGCAATTGGATCATATCGAGAGGTTTGACCAGATACCCCTCAAACCCGGCCTGTTCGATCGCTCGCAGATCATCCGGCATGACGACCGCACTAACGGCAATGACCGGTACATTTTTCCAGGCTGGCACCAACTTGATCTTTTGCAGTGCCTCGATACCACTCATACCAGGCAAGCTCACATCCATGAGGATCAGATCGGGGGCAGGGTTCGTCGCCAGGAGTGCCATCAATTTCTCGGCTTCCTGGCAAATCCTCAGTCGCACCCCCGGTAAACGGCGCAGTGCGCACTGCACCAAGCCTGCATTGGCAGCATTGTCCTCGACATAAATCACGCATCCCCTCGCCAGGTCCCAACCGGCTTGCTGACGGGTATCAGCGGTCGGTCGTTCAGTGTGCTGTCCTTTTTCCGTATTGCATAACGGTAATTCGATCCAGAACAAGGCCCCCTCCCCTGCGCTGCTTTCAAAACCAATACGGCCCTGCATGGCCTCAACCAGTGCTTTGGTAATGGCCAGACCGATACCGGTACCTTCGACTGTCGTATTGTCCGCACCCAGCCTTTCGAAAGGCTGGAATACTAAATCCTGTTTTTCTGCCGGAATACCTTGCCCCTGATCGCGTATCTCCAGTCGCAAACACGCGTCAAACCGCACCAAACACAAGGCCACTTCTCCGCCTGCCGGTGAGTATTTGATTGCATTGGACAGCAAATTGGTCAATACCTGACGCAACCGCACCGGATCAGCCCAAACCCGATCCGCTTGACTTCGCGGCGTAGTGATGCGAATCGAGGAGGCCGCTGCCATGGGAAATACCAGGGAACAGGCACTCTCTATTGCTTCATCGACATCCACTTTCTGACGGTCCACCTCGAGATGCCCCATTTCGATACGAGCCAGGTTCAGTACATCATCAATCAAGGCCAATAAGTGTCGACCACTGCCCCGGATCCGTTCGAGCATTTCCTGTTGACCGGGTGTGGGAGGATCCGGAATCCCCATTCCCAATAATTGCCCGAACCCGATGATGGCATTCAGGGGCGTTCTGAGTTCATGACTCATGCGCGAAAGAAACTCGGATTTGGCCCGATTGGCTTTTTCGGCCTGCGCTTTGGCTCCCAGTAATTGGGCCTCCTCCTGCTTCCTCAAACTGATATCACGGAAATACCCGGCAATATAACGATGCGAACCATGTTCCAGGTAATTTGCCGAAACTTCCGTGGGTTTCAAGCGGCCATCCGGCATGCGATGCAGTGTCTCCACCAACATGAATTTGTGTTCGCTGACAGCCTGCCATAACTGCTCCAGTTTCGCGGAGGTATCGAAATGAATATCCCAATCGGATATACGACTCGACAACAACTGCTCCCGTGGCACACCAAAATGCTGGCAGGCCGCGTCATTGGCAAAGATCATGCGATAATCGCGGGAGGGTTCTGCGATGTAGATGGCATCAGCCGTATAGTCGATCAGGTTGGTGTAGAGGGCGAGAACTTCATCGCCCCGCTTGCGCTCAGTGATATCGACTGCCACCCCCACCAGGTTAACTACCCGCCCTTCTGCATCACTCAGGGGGGTTACCACCAGATCCACCCAGGTCAGGTTGCCATTCGGCTGGATATAACGGGTTTCCATACGAAATCCAGAACTATCGCCCCGCATCAAGGCCGCCAGACAAGCTTGCTCCCGAATCAGGTCATCCGGATGAGTAAACTGATCAATACGCAAGCCCGCCAGGTGATTCGGTGAGTATCCCGTCAAGCGGCCGAAGTAATCGTTCACCAACAGGATGATGCCATTCGGATCGGCAAAGACGATACCGGCATTTGCCCCGGCAAAGATGGCCTGAAAGCGTGATTCACTGGCCTTGAGCGCGTGTTCGGCCAGTTTTTTTTCGGTGATATCCTGGGTCGTCCCCACGACGCGTGTCAGCTTGTCATCAGCATCCCGCTCGAAACGGGCGCGTTGATGCACCCAACGAACTTCCTGCTGAAGCAACAGGCGATGTTCAATATCCAGAAATCCGCTATCCAGTGCCTGAAGACAAGCCGTTTCAAGCGGCTTCCTGTCCAGTGGATGAATACGATGCTCCAGCCAGGATCGGTCAACGGGAACATCGACTTTCGCCTCGAACAGTTGCAAAGCCTGTCTGGAACAAATAAAACGATCCGCTGCCACCTGATACTCCCAACTACCCAGTCTGGCCAGGGCCTGTGCTTCATTCAACTGCGCCTCCCGGGTACGTACGGTTTCAAGACCGTAACGCAAGGCACCGACCATGCGGATGGCGATGGCACTGGTCAGGGCAGTCAAACTCGTATAGACATACAGGGTATTGAGCCAGGACAAGGGTTGATGAATGTAATCATCGAAATCAATGCCGTAGGTCAGCGTTCCGTTCAGGGTGACGAAAGCCAAAACCGAAATCACCACAGCAGGCAATGCGGCAGCCAACCAGCGTATGGAGGGTGGCAGGAACAAGGTGCCTGCCAATACATTCATCACCATGCTGGCCCGGGCATCAGCCAGAGGCCCCAGTGTGACCTGGGCCATGATGGCACTGATCCAGATCAAGCTCATGTAGCACCCCAGCCGCCAATAGTAAGGAATTCTCTTGCGGAAAAAAGTCAGCAGGTACAACAGACTCAGCAAAGTGGGCTGAATGATGAAGAGCGGCGAAAAACCGATGTAGGTTATTCGGGTAATCGAAAGAATCAGGGCAGGTAAAATGAGAACACAATACGTCAGCAAGAGGGCATTCAGCAGATCGTCACGTAAACGATCAAAATCGAGACCATGATAAGCATCGAACCCCAGTTTCTCATCGAAAAGCGGCAAGCCAAATTTCATAGTGTTGGAAGTCGTATGGATGATCGAAACGGCCACCCACCCAGGCCGGGACTAACGTCCAGACGCCCTGTCTGCCTGACCCCGGATTTGGGCCAGGCTGCATTCCCGTGAATCCCGGCGAGAGAAATAGCGCAGAAATCAGCGGACATCGAGCCAGGCCGGGACCGACTCTCCCTTCAGTGGCGGCGAAATGATAGTCCCCGTAACCCAATTGGCTCCGAGGCTCTGAGCCATTTTGAGTTCACTGCCGGTAGTAATGTCCGTCACGATACCGCTAAAACCCGATTCAAGCCGTATGTGTCGAACCCGGGGATTATGAATACTGACCAACCCTCCCTCGAATCCGGCATTCATTAGCCAGGAAACCGGATGGTGAGTTCGGGTCAGGTCATCCAGATACAAGCCCACACCTTCTGCGACCAATTCCTTGAGTTGCTGAACAGCCACATCCGCCAAACCGCTGGCCACTTTCAGTATGAGTCGATCGGGTTTTATTTGCATGGCCCTGAGGCTGGCCCGAATGAAATCGGTCAGTCGCGACTGTTCCAGCCAACCTTTGGGGACGGGAAAAACCAGACGGAGTTGATGCCCTGCCATCTGCCAGGCATGCAAGGCCAGCAGTGCCTGGGTCAACAAGTATTCGCATACGCTATCGATCACGTCATGACAGGTTGCCAGGTAAAAAATCACTTCTGTCGGCAGTAAATGCCAGTCAGGATTACGACTGACCGGCCTGGCCAGCATAGCGACGGAACGCAATTCAAACGGATTGACGACGGGTTGATAATCCAGTGCCAGATAGCCCTCCTGCTCCAGGGCTTCGCGAATCGTTTCAACCGGAAATTCAGGCCATCCCGAGGGCCATGTAACGAATGAATCTTCCGGGGTTTCCTCTGCTATCGAAGATAATTTTTGCTGTAGTTCAACCAGTCCGCGTCCTATATCCTCATTGTCCTCCTTGAGGATCAATCGCTCCACGACTTCAATCTGCCGGACAATGTCACCAAACCGCATACTCAGGGAAGCAGACCTCAGCGAGTGCAAACACTCCGACAGACGCTTCCATTTGTGCTGAGCCAGTAACTGCTGTCCCTCGTTCAGCAGTTGACCTGCACTCAATCGGTATAAGTCCAGAATGCCGACATTTTCCTTGCGCCCCCCGATTCTGTTTTTTTTTGCCGGTTTGAGATCGTAACGCTCCAGCAAACAGCAGACACCTTCCATTTCCAGTGGTTTGGCCAGTAATTCCTCCATGCCCGCCTGCTGACAGCGATCCTGATAAGAAGGGGTATGTGCTGCGGTGAGGGCAACGATGGGCGTCCGGTGCTTTCCGAGTGCTTTTTCCCGATTGCGTATGCGTGTCGCAAACTCGACGCCATCCATGCCAGGCATCCACAAGTCGGTCAGGATAAGGCCGTAACGACCGTTTTCCCATAAATCCAGTGCCTCCACCGGATTGGCAACCAACTCAACCTCATAACCCAAACTCTCGAATTGCATTTGCAAAATAGTACGGTTGGAGGGATTGTCTTCAACAATCAAAACCTTGCGGGTCTCCAGACGGGGCGGTGGCGATTCCGGTTGAAGGGGGGGCTGACTGGAAGAAACCACCAGTTGGGCAACCTGTTCCAGTATGACCTGACAGGCCTTTTCGATCTCACCCAGTTGTTCCCGGGCCGCTTTGTCCAGTGTATCGTTGAGCAGGAGCAACTGTGCGTGTCCCTGGACAATGTTGAGTTGAGTCGACAATAAACGAATCAGGGCAACCAGCGATGATGTGACCGCCGAATCAGGACTCGGCCCGCATGAGTGCTTCTGATCTGCGGATGGCATATCTACTGTGGACATGGTGTTGTAATACCTGACGCAACGCGGTGAATGGTATGGGTTTCGGATAGACCGGGATATCCGGTGAGATAGACCCCATAGTGGTGATTTCTTCATGCGTTAAACCGGTCACCACCACCACAACCGGTTTCTCCGCCGGATACTGCTTGTAAAGACTGTCGATCATCCGGATACCGTTCATTAGCGGCATCGACAAATCCGTAATGATGAAATCCGGTTCGTAACGCCCGACCAGTAAAAGCCCTTCGTAGCCATCCTGCGCCAGAAGCACTTGTATCGGTAATTTCCACTCATTCAAGTGTTGACGATAAAGCTCCCGCTCGACCGGATTGTCTTCGACAATCAACACGATAGAGCGGGCTTCCCCCAGGGTTGCAGTCTGCTCGGACAACAACTTCTCTACCGCCGCACGAGGGATACGACGGTGTCCACCTGCCGTTTTCCAGGCCGGCAAAGCACCCGATTCAACCCAGCACTGTACGGTTGTAAGCCCTACGCCGAGTACCTTTGCAACCTCACGGGTCGTCATGAATTCCGAAGCCACCTGGAAAAACCTCCTGAAACTTGAAAACGTGGTTTAGAGGGGCGAAGCTTAATGAATAATGTCCGCGACCCGCAATCGGGACACCGTTCGTCATTCCCGCCGGGAGGTTGGAATTCAGTCACAAGGACGTGCAGCCTTGCCGTTACCGGATACCTGGCTCGTCACCACACGACCTCAGCAGCCAACGGCAGGCTTGTCTTCCTTCCGGGTTTGGAGGCGAGTGCTGCGGGAACGATCGAGCCGGTCGCGGTATGCTGCCAGAATGTACTCAAATACCTCGATTCTGGCGATGTATTTATTGTCTGCCGGAATTACATGCCAGGGTGCATTCACCGTATCGGTCATGGCCAACATGTCTTCAACGGCCTGCTCATAATCCTCCCAGCGAGAACGGTTACGGTAATCCTCTTCCGTAATCTTGTAACGTTTGTAACGCGTATTTTCCCGTTTGGCAAAGCGTCTCAACTGCTCGTCCTTACTGATTTGCAGCCAGAATTTCAAAATCAGGATGCCGTGTTCCGCCAATTCCTGCTCGAACTGATTGATCTCTGAATAAGCCCGCTCCCAGGCGACCGTCTGAGCAAGATGCTCTACCCGTTCGACCAGAACCCGACCATACCAACTTCTGTCATACAAGGTGATTTGACCGTCCCTCGGCACATGTTTCCAGAATCGCCACAGATAATGATGGGATTGTTCTTCCTGGCTAGGTGCTGCAATGGGGATGACTTTGTAGTTGCGGGCATCAATGGCCGCTGTCATCCGCCTTATGATGCCCCCCTTGCCGGACGCATCCCATCCTTCAAAAACCAGTATTGCGGCCTTGCCCTCATGACGAGCCTGGTTGGTCAACTGCCCCAATGCCTGTTGACACTGATCCAGACGAATCTGGTAGGTCTTTTTGTCCAGTGTTCGGGCCAGATCCACGGCCGTCAGACGGTGGTTCGAACCAGATACCACCGCATCGACCAGCACGTTCTGATCAATTGTCGCCTGTTGTTGCTTTTTTTGAATGCAGGCAGATAAACGATCCATGAGGTGAGAGGCAATGGTCAATCTTCTGTAGCGGGTATCGTAACCATTCACCACCAACCAGCCGGCCGGTGCGGTATGCGTCGCTCCGAGCACGGTTTCGGCCAGCGTGATGAACTCGGGATACTGTTTGATGTGCCGTTTCTCGGAATCCGTCAGTTTTCCGCCATCATCACGGTTCAGTGCCAGTTTATTGATTTTTTTGATTTGCTGTTTCTGGCTGAGATGCAGCCAGATTTTGATGACCGGTATCCCATTATCAACCAGCGTTTTTTCCTGACAGTTGATATGCTCCAATTCCATGGCCATTTCCTCAGTGCTCAGGATACCGCGCAGGCAATCGGAAAACACTTGTCCATACCAGCCAAATACATCGACACCAAGATGACCACTAACCGGTTGATTCATCCAGTAACGCCAATGCCGGGGCCGTTGTCTTTCTTCTTCGGTCGGCTGACCATAAGCATGGGTACGCATGTAGCGGGGATCAAACCATTCATTCAGCCGGGTCAGGATATCTCCTTTGCCGCTGCCATCGACACCCGCCAGAATAATGAGAGCGGCTATCCCGTGCTCATCCAGTTGTTGTTGCAAATCCAGCAATTGCTCGCGAATCGGCTCAATCGCAGTCTCATAGTACTCCTTGCTTATTTTTTGCTTTTTTTGGCCTGATTCGAACATAAACCGGTTTTATTACCCGTCTGTTTTGACCGACTTGCTATACATCGCCAGCACTCTTTTAAGATTGACCAGATTAATCGGTTTGATCAAAAAGCCGTCTACACCATAGTTTTTAGCCTCACGCGCGTTCGTCATGGTGCCGTGTCCGCTGACCATACAGACAAAATTGCCGGGCGACCATAGCTTGATCTGCTTAAGCACTTCCAAACCATTCATGTTGGGCATATCGATATCCAGAAAAACCATATGAGGACGGTGATGAAAAAAATAGTGAATGGCATCGCGTCCGTTTTCAACGAACTGGACTTTTTTTACACCCTGCTCAGACAGCATGTGAGCCAAAAGCCGCCTGGCCAAACGCACATCCTCAGCGATCAGTGCCTCAGCCTCTTCCAATGGTGGATAACCCCTCGATGGCAGTCTCAACCCCTCATCAGGCAGTACAATCCCCTCGTCAAGACCTGCTACATTGTTCAACCAGTCATAACGCTGGACTTTTGTTTCCTGACCCGCTTTCAACTGGCTCATTTCTTCATCGGTCCGGGGCTTACGCCAGCCGTGAAATTTTAGTATGGGTATTTGTTCCTGAAACGAGATCGGCTGATTTTTACTGATCAATAACGCACCTGTCACTGTAAAAATATCATACGGTATCGGTTGCTCCTGACTGATCTCATCCGGATTTATTTTTATTAATGCTAATGAGTTGCTCATGATATCCCCTCTTTACGATACATCAGTGAGAATGCGGAAAAACAGGTTACCCGTGGTCAATGGTTACCATACATCGCCAGAACCCGCTTCAGGTTCAGGGGACTGATGGGTTTGATAATAAAGGCATTAACTCCCTGTTTTCTGGCTTGTTCGGCATTGGCCTGGGTACAATCACCGCTAACCATGCACACAAAATTACCGGGACACCAGGCCTTGATTTGTTGTAACACGTCAAAACCATTGCTGGGCGGCATGTATATGTCGAGGAAAACCAGATGGGGACGATGCTGGAAGAAGTGGGTTATCGCTGAATGCCCGTTGCTCGCCCATGATATCCGGGTAATCCCGTGATCATTGAGCATGCGAATCAAAAGGTCACGCGCCAGTTTCATGTCCTCGGCGATCAATACTTCAGTCTGATCAAGCGAGGGCCGTTCCCGCAGGGGAAGACAGGGAACCGCAACCGCATGCTGATTCGCACCCGGCTCCTCTGTCCTGACTGATCCAGGATGGTTCAATTCCCCAGCCACCGGCTTCATTGTCTCGCACCATCCTGTCGCTCTCATGATAGCGACCTGTTCAGGAATCTGGGGCGTTTGCCCAGCCGTAAACAACAACGCACCCTCAGCAGAATAAACATCGTAGGGTAAAGGGGCTGCGTCCGGAATATCCAGCGGATTAACTCTTACCAGATCGAAATCAGCCAACATGGATTTTCCACCGTACACTGGCAAGTCGATCCCCATCAAAAAGCGTCTTTGATATAAGCATTGAGAATGCTCTCAAGTTGAATCTCATCATAATCATCACATAGCCTGGATAGATGCTCGGTTTTGTCAATCATCGAAGCATATTCAGGGAATTCTGAACTCACCAGAAGAAGTTTATTGTGACCCGTTTTTTGAGGTTTTTCATCCGGTGTAAACAGTTCTTCAGACAGTTTCTCGCCAGGCTTCAGGCCAATGTATTCTATGGCAATATCCAGACCAGGACGTTTACCACTCAAACGAATCATCTGCTCGGCCAGATAGGTGATACTGATGGGTTCCCCCATATCAAGCACGAACACTTCCCCTCCCTTCCCTGTCATGGCGGCTTGCATTATCAGCAGGCAGGCTTCCGGTATGGTCATGAAATACCGAAGCACCTCCGGATGTGTGACCGTTACCGGCCCACCGGATTTTATTTGCTCACGAAACAGGGGAACTACGCTACCGGCAGAATCCAGCACATTGCCAAATCGTACCGTCATGAAGCGGGTACAGGAAATACTCGCCATACTCTGTATAAGTAATTCGGAAAACCGTTTGGTGGCTCCCATTACATTACTGGGTCTCACTGCCTTGTCTGTTGAAATCAGTATAAAGGCAGAAACATCCTTCTTCACTGCTGCCTGACTGATAATATAGGTACCAATAATATTATTCCTGATAGCTTCCCTGTATTGATTCTGCAACAACGACACATGCTTGTAGGCCGCAGCATGAAAAATAATATCCGGTTTGAAATTCGTGATCGCCTTATCGATGGCAATACTGTCAGTGACATCCACAAGCAGTGCCAGAATGGTCAAATCCGGCATACTTTGCGCCAACTTTCGCTGGATATCATAAAGATTGAACTCGCATCGATCCAGTATCGCCAGTGCCTCTATGCCGCATCGGGCAATCTGTCTGCACAATTCAGAGCCAATCGACCCCCCGCCCCCGGTAACCAGTATCCTTTTACCGACGAGAAATTCAGCGGTCTCTTCAATATCCATTTTGACACTAGGTCGCCCCAGCAAATCGTCAATGGATACTTCCCTCAAGGTACCTGCAATCTGTCCTGAAGCAAGATCAGTTACGGAAGGCAAGGTTAGAAACGGAATATCCGTTTCCTCACAAAAGCCGACCAAACGCTGCATTTGCCTGTGCGAGGCAGAAGGTATTGCTATCAGTATTACTTCCACATCCAGTTTACCCACCAGATTGGGTATTTTTCCACAGTGGCCACGCACCCTGACACCGTGGATTTCAGTACCCTTTTTGGCAGGATCATCATCGACAAAAGCGACCGGCCTGAACGAGGCATTCCTCATTCTCAACAAATCCCTGACCAGGGTTTCACCGGCAATCCCCGCACCGACAATCAAGGCACGTCGTCCATCATGAAACGAGGCATTTCTATCCTGCCAGACTCGATAAGCAAATCTCGGCATGGATAAAAAACAAACCAGACACATCGCATAAAGCAACATGATGGAGCGAGGTACATTCTCGAGACGATCCAGGGTAAACAGAAAAACGGCAATAAACGAAGCCCCAAAACCGGCAGCCTTCACGATACGGATGAAATCCGGAATCGAACAAAACCGCCACACGCCACGATGAAGCCCCAAGGGTTTGAATACTACCCCCTGAATCAATACAACGAAAGGCAACCATTCCCAGGCCGTCTCGATTTCATTCATCATGGTTTCCGGATCTGGCGGAACAGCCATGTTATATCTTAGCCAATAGGCCGAAAGCCAGGCTAAAAAAACCATGACAAGATCATGTATGAATATCGTTTCACGCCAGCGCAACTTCATGTATTCATGCTTCCTTTTCTGCCACAAGTCCGGCTTTAAAATAAAAAACTAAATAAATTAGCGGCATATAGGCAAGACAAATAAAAATAACTTGCAAATGCTTATATATTTCTGAAAATAATGCCAAGGGCATCAGGTAAAAGACATTGATCAATGCAATACCCAACGATACTTTCTTATGGCTATCAAAAAACCGTGCAGCATGCTGATAGGCATGAGTACGATGGGCCTGATGAAAAGGTTGTCCCCTTATCAATCGTCTAGCCAATGTCACGCTGGCATCAACCCAGAAAACGGCTGGCAGAATCAGCCAGGTAGATAATCCCAACTGATGCTGTTGAATGGTATGTATGGCCATCACTGCCAGCAGATAGCCCAAAAAGTTACTGCCCACATCCCCCATAAAAATTCGGGCAGGAGGCCAATTAATCGGTAAAAAACCCAAGGTTGAAGTCAAGGCCAGTAAAACGAAGGCAATGGTATTTTCAGCACCACCAGGATGTATTCTGTTTACTATAACAAGGGTAAACAAAACTGCTATCGCAATAGTGCAAAACTCCAGTCCGGCCAAAGCGTCAATGCCATCCATGAAATTGTACAGATTTATTATCCAGACAATCACAAGCATCGACAAACTGGCCAATAATACAGTTAACACAGGAGACTGGCCTGCATAATACTCCAATAAATCTCCCATGCCAAAATGGATTATCCACAGTGCCCCCATAGCCTGAACGCCCAAACGATAGAGTACAGGAACGTGCCGATGATCATCCAGCCAACTTGTCATTATAATGGGGACGGCACCCAACATGATCCATGTCTCCCTGTCACAACACTTTATTTCAGACAGGAAAATCAAGCCCAGATAAAATGTAACAACGATGGCCATACCCCCACCACGCGGTGTTGGCCGTGTGTGTGAACTACGCTCGTTCGGATTGTCCATTAAATATCTGATTGCATAGTATCGAATCAACCCGGTCAATAAATACGAGAGCAGGAATATCGTCACATAAAACAAGTAGCTCATGGCAACCAGCTAAATAAAAAAACCCTTGGTGTGTTTCAACCAAGGGTTTTTTCCTTTTCAGGTTTCAGGCAGTTATCGGAGAAAACTCAACCGATCCTGCAACTGAATTACATGAAAGAGGGGATCAACGGAGCGTCGATCTGTACAACTTGACGATCGCCAGAAGCGTCGAAGAAGAACAGCAGACCGGCGAAACGGCTGTCCGGATCATAGATGATGTCAGACAGACGGTAGGTTTCCCACGCTGCATCGCTGGCGGTTACGTCAACGGTGCGGGTCTGACCCGGAGCCAGCGGACT
>SXGU01172717.1_pt1 | contig 14597 bp, 12 predicted proteins | sample 3174531 | NCBI WGS metagenome assembly SXGU01 (sample SAMN11356863, study PRJNA531348) | freshwater metagenome | isolation source: freshwater sample F1-140 | place: China: Fuxian Lake, Yuxi | collected 2017-12-25
AGTACGGATTGGCACCTGCCAGCCAGCGTAGCTGACGCACGCCAGGCCTTCGGCTTGCATAGCAATGGCCAGCAGTGCGCTGCTGGCCTGCTCGCCCGTGGCGGCCAGCATATCGAGTTCGCGCCGGTAGCTGTCGTCAGAGCTGGCCGGGGCCAGTTCTTTGGCCAGACCCAGCAGGCGGTTGGTTTCGCCGCTCATGGCAGAGGGCACCACAACCATCTGGTGGCCGGCACGGGCCCATTTGGCGACGCGTTTGGCAACCTGGCGGATGCGCTCGGTGGAGCCCATCGATGTGCCGCCGTATTTATGAACAATCAAGGCCATCGGCGTGTCATGATGTGGTTATGGGGAGCGAGATTGGTCAGGGAGTGTACCAATGCAATACCTGCCCCCGTCGCTCCACAATGCCCCTGCCCACCTTGATTCGGATCTGGTGCGCGCGGGTGGTGCAGGCGGCCACCTGCTCGAGCAATTCAGCCAGTTGGGCGCTGCTGGGCGAAACATCGTAGTCGCCGCGCAGCCAGTGGCGCAATGCATTGGCCTGACGCTGCCGGCTCAGGCCCTGCAGACCCGCCAGCCGCGGCGGCACGCCCGTCTGCGTCAGGTCAAGCTCGGCGAGCTCGAGCAGCAAGCCTTGCGCCTGGGCTGCATGGGCCGCGCTGCGGGCCAGTGTGCTGCGAAATTGGGGGAAGACCGCCTGTAGCACGGGCAGCAGCTCAGCCCGTATGCGGTTTCTGGTGTAGCGTGTGTCGGCATTGGTGGGGTCCTCGATCCATCGCGCGCCGCGCTGTGCCAACCAGTCACGCAGGGCTGAGCCGGCCACACCGAGCAGGGGCCGGTGATAGCGCAGGCCGTCACGGCTCCATTGCATTGGCATGGCGCTGAGACCAGGCAGGCCGGCGCCACGGCTCAAGGCTAGCAACAGGGTTTCGGCCTGGTCATCGGCGTGTTGCGCAAGCGCTATGTCACAAATCGCCGCGCCGTCGGCGCTTTCATTGCTGCTTTGGGCAAGCCCCGCCAAGGCCTGATAACGGGCCCGCCGGGCAGCGTCTTCCGGGCTGTCGCCAAGCGCAGGGCGAGCATCAACCCGACGCACATGCAGGGGCAGGTTCAGACCGGCGCAGACGCCTTGGCAGTGTTGCTCAAAATCATCAGCTGCGGCTTGTAGCCCGTGGTGCACATGGAAGGCGTGCACTTGGCCGGGCCACTTGTCGGCACAGGCCAGCAACAGCGCGGTTGAATCAGCACCGCCACTGTAGGCCACAGCAAGGGGCAGCGCTGGGGAAAAAAGGCGCAGTGCCTCAGGCAACTGGCTGCTCATGCCCGGCCCCTGGGGCCTTCAGCGTGCGGCCATCCGCGTGTCGGTGAAGCGGCCATAACTTTGCAGGCGCTCATAACGACGGTTTAACAACTCCTGACCCTTGAGGTCACTGACCTGTCGCAGGGCCTCGGTGAGCGCACGCTTCAGGAAAGCGGCCATTTGCTTGTGGTCACGGTGGGCACCGCCAACCGGTTCGTTGACAATTTTGTCGACTACTCCCAGCGCCTTAAGACGGTGCGCGGTCAGGCCAAGCGCCTCGGCAGCCTCTTGTGCTTTGTCGGATGTTTTCCACAAAATGGAGGCGCAACCCTCCGGGCTGATGACGGAGTAAATTGAATATTGCAGCATCAGCACCTGGTCAGCAACAGACAAGGCCAGGGCGCCGCCCGAGCCGCCCTCGCCGATGATGGTGGTGATGATGGGCACCTCTAACTGCGCCATCTCATAGATATTTCTACCAATGGCCTCTGACTGACCACGCTCTTCGGCATCAATGCCAGGGTAGGCGCCCGGGGTGTCGACAAAGGTGAACACCGGCAGGCGAAATTTTTCAGCGGTCTTCATCAAACGCAAGGCTTTGCGGTAGCCCTCGGGCTTGCTCATGCCGAAATTACGCAACCCGCGCTCTTTGGTGTCGCGACCTTTTTGCTGGCCGAGCACCATACAGGCCGTACCATTGAAACGGGCAAGGCCGCCAACAATGCTTTGGTCGTCAGCAAAATGCCGGTCGCCATGCATCTCGACAAAATGGGTGAATATCTCGCTCAAGTAATCCAGCGTGTAGGGGCGTTCTGCATGGCGAGCAATTTTGGTGATCTGCCAGGGCGTGAGCTGGCTGTAGACGTCTTTGGTGAGTTGCAGGCTTTTCTTGGCCAGTTGGTCGATCTCGCTCGAGATGTCTACTGCCGACTCGGTCTGCACATAACGCAGCTCATCAATTTTGTTTTCAAGCTCAGCGATCGACTGCTCAAAATCGAGAAATATTTTCTTGGCCATCAGCGCTCCTGTGCCTTGTGCTTGAAGCCGGTTCAGTAGTTGACTGGCAGGGGGTCTAGCGAGCGCCAAATATACCAAGTTGCCACGCTGCAGTAGGGTGCCCAGGCAACAGCCACCTCGCGTGCGTCGCTGCGGCTGACGACTTCACCAGAAAAATAACACTTGCTGATGCCATTGATCAGGCCCACATCATCCAGCGGCAAAACATTGGGCCGCATCAGGTGAAAAATAAGGAACATCTCGGCGGTCCAGCGGCCAATGCCGCGGATGGCGACCAACTCGGCAATGATGGCCTCATCGTCCATGGCACCCCAGTCTTTCACGCGCAGTAATCGGTTGTCGAAGTGCAGGGACAGATCAACCAGGTATTCGACCTTGCGAGCGCTCAGGCCTGCGGCCCGCATGTCGTCTACCTTGAGCTTGAGCACATTCGCCGCCGTCATGCGCAGCGGCAGCAGGGCAAAACGGTCCCAGACGGTCTGCGCCGCCTTCACCGAGATTTGCTGGCCCACAATGCTGCGCGCCAGCGTGATGAAAGCATCGCCGCGTGTCTCAAGACAGGCGGTGCCAAATTTTGGAATCAGGCTTTTCATCACCCGGTCTTGAGCCATCAGGTGACCGCAAGCATCCTCCCAGTAGGCTGGGGTGAGCAATTTGACCGCTATTTTTGTGTTGGTGCTCATCGGGTTCAGTCAAGGCTCAAGGCTGGGCAATAAAGGTTTTTTGACATGATAAACCTCAGGCGGCGGCCTGCCAGGTGGTGCCAGCAGCTCCGTCTTTGAGCGTGATGCCCTGCGCCAAAAGCTGCTGACGAATGAGATCAGCCTGAGCGTAATCCCGCTGCGACTTGGCCAAAGTCCGTTGTGCGATCAGCGCCTCAATGGCCTGCGCATCAAGCCTGGCGCCCGCTTGTAAAAAGGCTTCCGGCTCGGCCTGCAGCAGGCCCAGGCAAGCACCCAGTGCACGCAGCAAACCAGCCAATGCCGCAGATCGGGTTTTGTTGACTTCAGTGGCGAGCTCAAACAGCACCGCTACCGCTTCGGGGGTGCCAAAGTCTTCGTCCATGGCGGCTTTGAATGCCTTGGCATGGACCTGCTCCCAGTCAATTTCACTGCTTGGTGAAGGCGGCACCAAAGCCAAAGCGGTGTACAAGCGCCGCAGGGCGCTGCGTGCGTCTTCGAGGTGAGCATCGCTGTAATTGAGGGCACTGCGATAGTGGGCACGAACGATAAAAAAGCGGGTGGTCTCAGCGTCAAAGCGGGCCAAGATGTCGCGTATGGTGAAAAAATTGCCCAGGCTTTTTGACATTTTTTCGTGATCGCGGGTGACGAAACCGTTGTGCATCCAGATGCTTGCCAGAGTTTGCCCACTGGCCCCTTCACTTTGCGCAATCTCGTTCTCGTGATGGGGAAACAGCAGGTCAGCACCGCCGCCATGGATATCAACCGAATTGCCCAGCAAGCCGGCGCACATGGCCGAGCACTCTATATGCCAGCCCGGACGGCCAGGGCCCCACAGGCTGTCCCACTGCACCTCTTGCGGCTCCTGCGGCTTGGCCGCCTTCCACAGCACAAAATCCAGCGAGTCATCCTTGCTCTCGGCCACCGCCACCCGTTCACCGGCGCGCAGGTCATCGAGCGACTTGCCACTCAGGCGACCGTAAGACGGGAATTTGCGCACAGCGTAGTTGACGTCGCCGTCGGCCGCCGGGTAGGCCAGACCTTGGTCGACCAGACGGCCGATCAGTGACAGCATTTGAGGCACGTAGTCGGTCGCGCGGGGCTCGTGGTCAGGGCGCTGTATGCCAAGGGCATCGGCATCTTGGTGCAAGGCCTTGATCATGCGGTCGGTCAGGGCCCGAATGGTTTCGCCATTCTCTAGAGCGCGGCGGATGATCTTGTCGTCAATGTCGGTGATGTTTCGCACATAGCTCACCCGCAGGCCACTGGCTTTGAGCCAGCGCTGCACCACATCAAAGGCCACCATGGAGCGGGCGTGGCCGAGGTGGCAAAGGTCATACACCGTCATGCCACACACATACATGCGCACGTGGCCGGGCTCGATCGGCAGCAGCGGCAACATGGCACGCGACAGGGTGCTGTAAATTCGAAGGCTCATGGACCAATCAAGGGGGCTAGAGGCACGCGAGACGAACCCCGTAGGGCCCAAAACACAAGCGCTTCTGAGGCAATGGCAGCTGGTGTTGGGGGCACTTGGCTCTCGGTGCTGGGCTACAATAAAACTCAGTATATAACGCGCTTGCTGCTGCAAACGCCTCAAATTTTTGAGCCACAAAAAAAGCCACCCCCCGACCATGAAGCACGCCGCAAAGCAGTTCAGACAATCGGTTGCCCTGTTGCTGCTCGGCACAATGGGCCTCGCAAATTCCGTGCGTGCGGACGACTACGCAGACGCCCTGCAACTGATGCGCGCTGGCAAGCTGGCAGAGGCACAGGCCAAGGCTGACGCCTTTTTATCCAGCAAGCCGCGCGATCCGCAAATGCGCTTCATCAAAGGCGTGATTCAACGCGACACCGGACGTCTTAATGAAGCAATCAGCACCTTCGCTAAATTGACCGAAGACCATCCCGAGTTGCCCGAGCCCTACAACAACCTGGCGGTTCTCTACGCTGGGCAAAGCCAATTTGACAAGGCGCGCGTGGCGCTGGAAATGGCCATACGCACCAGCCCGAGTTATGCCACCGCCCATGAAAACCTGGGCGATGTGTACGCCAAGCTAGCCAGCCAAGCCTACAACAAGGCACTGCAACTCGATGGCAGCAATGCAGGTGTACCGCCCAAGCTTGCCCTGATTCGTGAGCTGTTCGCGCCAAACGTCAAACCCACGGCGGTAGCGGCGGCGCCAGCAACAAAGCCAGCACCAGCCCCAGTCACAGCACCAGGCCCGCTCCCAGCCCAAAGCGCTGGCCCCACACCCGGCACTGCTGCAAGCCCAGGCCCGCTTCCAACGGCCGGCCAGGAAGCAAGCGCCAAAGAGGTCGAGGCGGCCGTACTGGCCTGGGCCGAGGCCTGGTCCAAGCAAGACATGAACGCCTATTTGGGCGCCTACGGCAAAGACTTTGACCCTCCCGGCAAACAGTCCCGCAGCGACTGGGAAACCGACCGAAGCAATCGAATCACCGGAAAATCAAGGATCAGCGTGAAGTTTGAGAAACTCGTGGTTAGCGTTGATGGCAACACCGCAACAGCCAAATTCCGCCAAGATTACCGCGCCAATAGCATGTCGCAGCAGAGCCGCAAAACGCTCACACTGACAAAGAGCGGCGGGCGCTGGCTGATTGTCAAAGAAACTACAGGCAATTGACATTCAAAGCCAGTCCATGATCCAAGGGTCTCTGCAATGAGACAAAGCCTTCTTGTTTTGCTGCTAGCAGCAGCGATTGGCTTGGCCGTACTGCCGTCGCATGCCAGCAAAAAACAGAATCAAGCCCCAGCACGGGTCGCCAAGCCAAGTCCGCATCAAGCCGGCCATGCGGAGGCGCGGCTGATTGAGGCTTATCAGTTGCTGGCTGCGGCGCAAAGCCTGCAGGCCCTTGATAAGGCGGAAAAACTGGTGGGCGATTTCCCTAATTTTCAGCTAGCGCAATTGTTGTACGGCGACCTGCTCGCGCTGCGCAAGCAGCCCGTGCGCACCCTTGGCGATGTGCCTGGCAGCCTGTCGCCGGAAAGTGCCGGCAACCTGCTTGAATTGCGCGCCGAATCGCAAGCCCGGCTGAAGGCCTTGCTTGAGCGACCGCCGCCCGGGGCGATACCGTCGGAATTTGTGAGCCTGTCAGCGCGCAACAAACATGCGATTGCTGTTGATGCCTCACGCTCCAGGCTGTATCTGTTCGAAAACCGGCCCCAAGGTCTGGCCTTGGTAGCTGACTACTACCTCTCACTGGGTAAGTCAGGTGTAGAAAAAGCCTTGGCAGGCGATTTGCGTACGCCGCTGGGGGTGTATTTCATCACCAGCAATCTAGACCCCAAGCTCTTGAGTGATTTTTACGGGGCCGGCGCGCTGCCCATCAATTACCCCAACATGCTTGACACTAAACGCGGCAAGACCGGCAAGGGCATCTGGCTGCACGGCACTCCCCCCAACCAATTTTCTCGTCCGCCCAGGGCCAGCGATGGTTGTCTGGTCCTGACCAATCCGGATCTGCTGCAACTCATACAAACGGTCGAGATCAACACCACGCCGGTTGTGATAGCCCAACAACTGCGCTGGGTATCCGCGAGCCAAGCCCTGTCGGACGCCAAGCCGTTCCAGGCAGCGCTGAGCGCCTGGACCCAGGCCCGGGCACTGGGCGACATGACCGCGCTGCTGAGCCACTACAGCCAGGACTTCGACAGCTACGGCAAGACCCTGACCCAATGGGCCGAGCAGTTGCGTGCCGAGCAAGGCAAAATCACCGGTGGCGGGCTTGAGCTCAAAGACCTGTCGATGGTGCGCTGGACCGACGTGAATGACACCATGATCGTCACCTTCGGCCAAGTGGCCAGGGGCAGCCGCAGCGGGCCAATCAAACGACAGTACTGGATGCGCCAGGGTACCCAATGGAAGATTTTTTTCGAAGGCGTAGTCAAATGATTTTCAAATTCAAAACCTTGTTGGGCTCTGTTTTGGCAACGCTGGCGGTGGCTTTTTGTCTGGGCTCAAGCGCCTGGGCCCAAGAGGCTCCCCGGGTCCGCTTTGTCACCAGTGCGGGTGAGTTTGTGGTGGAGGTCTACCCTGACAAGGCGCCAAAAACCGTAGAAAACTTTCTGCAGTATGTGCGCGACAAGCACTACGACGGAACTATTTTTCATCGCGTCATAGACAACTTCATGGTGCAGGGCGGTGGATTTGACGCAAAATTTGTCGAGAAAAAATCCCGTCCGCCAGTAGTGCACGAAGGCCGCGAGGCGCTTAGCCGCGGCGGGCCACAGAACCTGCTTGGCACGCTGGCCATGGCTCGCACCAATGAGCCCAACTCGGCAACGGCGCAGTTTTTCATCAACGTGCGCGACAACGGCTTTCTTGATCCCATCCTGATCCCGCCGGGCGACCCGGTGCCCAGGTTTGATTACCAAGGGCGAACCTATGAAAACACGCCCCGCGCCAACCTTGTGAACGCGCCGCAATTGTTCGGCTACACCGTGTTTGGCAAGGTGGTCAGTGGCTTGGACGTGGTGCTCAAAATGAAAACCAGTCCGACCGGCGCCGGCGGACCATTCCCATCTGATGTTCCGAAAACACCGATTCTTATCAACGCTGCAACCCTGGTGAAATAAATCATGAGTAACCCCCTAGTCGAACTCCACATCAACAACTACGGCGTCATCACGCTGGAACTCGACTCGGAGAAAGCCCCGAAATCGGTGGAGAATTTTCTGCGTTATGTGGCTCAAGGCCACTATGACAACACGGTGTTTCATCGTGTCATCCCAGGCTTCATGGTGCAAGGCGGCGGCATGGAGCCAGGCATGAAACAAAAGCCCTGTGAAACACCCATCACCAACGAAGCCGACAACGGCCTGAAGAACTTCAGCTACACCGTGGCTATGGCCCGTACCAGCGACCCGCATTCAGCCACGGCGCAGTTTTTCATCAATTTGGCTGACAACGGCTTTCTCGACCACACTGCCATCTCGGCCAAGGGCTGGGGCTATGCGGTGTTTGGCAAGGTCGTCGCAGGCACCGAGGTGGTGGATGAAATTGCGGCAGTCAAAACCGGGCGCAGCGGCTACCATGATGATGTACCTCTCGAAGACCTGCTGATCGAGCGTGCCGTGGCCCTCTGAGCGACCCGCATGGAGGACCTCACTCTCACCGCGCCGGTCCACTGGGCCTGTGTTGATGTGATGTCCGACCTGCACCTGCAGGCCAGCGAGCCGGTCACCGCGGCCGCCTGGGAGCAACACCTGCTCAGCACTCCAGCCGATGCTGTTTTCATCCTGGGTGATTTGTTTGAGGTCTGGGTTGGCGATGATGTGCTGAGCGACCCGGCGCACCCGGCTGGCTTCGAGGCGGCTTGTGTCAAGGCCCTGCGCAGCGCAGCGCTGCACCGCAGTATTTTTTTCCTCCACGGTAACCGCGATTTCCTCATCGGCCCGGCCTTTGCGAAAGCCGCCAGCCTGAGCCTGCTGGCAGACCCGACACTGCTGGAGTTCGGTGGCAAGCGCTGGCTGCTGTCCCATGGTGATGCGCTGTGCCTGGATGACACCGACTACCAACACTTTCGGGCCGAAGTGCGCAGCGCCGCCTGGCAGCAGGCTTTTCTGGCGCAGCCTTTGGCCGACCGCAAGGCAATGGCTCGGTCCCTGCGCGAACAAAGCCAGGCGCGCCAACGCAGCGCCCTGCACTATGCAGACCTGCACCATGGCGCAACCCTGGATTGGCTGGCACAGCACCGAGCCAGCGTCTTGATCCACGGCCACACGCACCGTCCGGGTGACCATGCCTTGGGGCCCGACTCAAGCCGCATGGTGCTGAGCGACTGGGACTTGAACGCCACACCGCCACGCGCCGAGGTGCTCAGACTGCGCCTGCCAGACGGCAAGCAATCTGGTGCAGCGGTCCAGTTAAAGCGTATCGGGGTGGGCGCGACGGCTTAAGCCGCTAGCAAGTCAGCAACTGCCAAATCAATTTGTGCAGGTGGCAAAAACTTCCTTGCATAGCGCAGGTATACCCCCTGGGACATGAAAACATCAAACAGATCCGGATCAATATGACCGCTCTCCTTGAGTTTGCGCAGGATGCCAAGCGACTGCGACAGAGTCATTCCTTTCTTGTAGGGTCGGTCAGCGGCGGTGAGGGCCTCAAAAATATCGGCGATCCCCATGATTCTGGCCTGCACCGACATTTGCTCCCGCCTGAGTCCCTTGGGATAGCCCTTGCCGTCCATACGCTCATGGTGTCCGCCAGCAAACTCGGGTACCCGGCGCAGATGGCTAGGCCAGGGTAGTTGCTCGAGCATTTTGTTGGTAGCCACAATGTGGTGGTTGATGACGCCTCGCTCGGCGGCCGTCAAGGTGCCAGTCCGGATGGACAAATTGTGCTGTTCGTCCGGGCTAAGAAAAACCGCCTCCTGCCCCTCAGGGTTGCGCCAAGTTCGGCTGCTGGCAAGGGTTTCGACACGGGCCAGGGCGGCATCGTCCATGGCTTCCGAGCCCAGGTTGGCAACCCGCAAAAAATCTCGATCGGCGTCCAGCACCGTCAACTCTGCGCGGCAAGTCGATTCGGCCAGCGCTTCGGCCTGCGGATCAACACAGGCACGCAAAGCCAATTGCTTTTGCAAGGCAGCTATCTGCGCATCGCGTTTGAGCACCTCAAAGCGGGTATCAATCAGCCCGATGCGGTCAAACAGGGTTTGCAATTTGGTGGCCTTGTCCACCACGTGCACGGGCGTGGTGATTTTTCCGCAGTCATGCAGCAAGCCGGCGATTTTGAGCTCATAGCGGTCCTGCTCACCCATGGTGAAATCCGCCAACGGGCCCTGTGTGGTTTGCGCGGCAGCATCAGCGAGCATCAAGGTCAGCTCGGGCACCCTTGAGCAATGCCCGCCGGTGTACTTTGATTTGTCTTCGATCGCCGTATTGATCAGTTTGATGAGCGACTCAAACAGGGTTTCCAGCTGCGTCAACAGCAGCCGGTTACTCAGGGCAATCGCAGCCTGCGAGGCTAGCCATTCCACCAAGCTCTGGTCAGCCGTTGAGAAAGATTGGATCTCACCAGTTCTTGGGTGCACTGAGTTGATCAGCTGCAAAACGCCGATGATCTGCCCCTGCTGGTCTATCATCGGAACTGCCAGCAAAGACTTTGAACGGTAGTTGTTGAGCTGGTCAAACCGGCGGGTACCGGAAAAATCATAAGTTGAATCGGTGTAAGCGTCCGCCACGTTGATGGTTCGGCGGTTGTTGACCGCACACACAGCCACCATGTTGTTGTTGGTCTGGCCTGCCGAGTCAAGCAGAGGCAGGTCGGGCAATTCAACCCGGTGGCCTGAATTTCCGCCCATGGCACGCCCCAGGGAGTCGGTATGCAAAATCTCGAAGCGCAGTGCCTGCCTGTCTTCGCTCATGCGGTACAGGGTGCCGCCATCGGCCCGGGTCAGGCGCCTGGCAGCGAGCAAAATTTGGTCGAGCAGTGAGGTGATATGGCGTTCTCTTGACAAAGCCACACCGGCCTCTTTGAGCTGCTCGAGGCGGACGAAAAAATCCTCGCTGCTTGGCATATCAACGCCCCGATTGAACTATTTTGGCAAGCTCAGGCTTTCAGCAAAACCTTGAGGCAGGCCTGCGTACGACGCGCGCTGTGTCCATCATAGTTGCAGGCCAACAAACGCGCCAGATCCTCACCCCAGGTCTGGGCTGGCTCGGGATCGTGACGCCGCGTCAGCAACTGCAACTGCAGCAATCGGCGCTCTTGGATGTGCTCGGCTGGCGTGGGTATTTCAGCGGCCATTTCAAGCCGCAACAAAGCCACGCCCGGGTCTGCTGCAGGTGTTTGTTCAAGTGCGCGCACCCAGGTCGCACGGATTGGCGGGCTCACCCGAGATCCAAGCTCCTGGGCACTGGGTAGCTCAGTGGCGGCGCGCCGCTCCCAGGCCGCCAGCAGTTGGGTCAGCGCCTCGCCATGCGCTTGGGCGGCGAGCTTGCGCAGCGCCAACTGGGCCCGCTCCAAGGCATCACGCTGAGCCCTAAAAGCAGCATCTCCCAAGCGTGCGGCTTCCTGCCCGCCGTTGGGCGCTGGCGGGGCCGCGCTCCGGTCCGGCGCGCGCGCACCGCGTGGGCTCTCGCCAGTAAAACGGCCGCCGTCTTTGCGCTCACCGAATTTACCCCCTCGTGGCGCGGCTGCAGGCTCAGCTTTTTTCATGCCGGGCCGGTCATCGCCACGCACTGCGACCACCGGTTTGGGCGCGGCTTTGGGCAGCACAGCCACTGCGTCGGGCTTGGCTTGGGCCAGCGCCGACTCATCGGTCGGCGGTGCCGGCGGCACAGGCGACGCCTGGGTTTCCTGAGCCTGAGCCTGAGCCTGTGCTTGGCCCCGCAGAGCGGCATCCAAAGAAGCCATGGCCGCCCGTATGGCTTGGGCATCAGCGCTGGCGTTGGCAAGCTCGAGGCTGCGCGCTGCATCGAGCACCAGACGGTCGCGTTCGCCCAAAGCTGCTTCGCTGCGCTCCCGCTCCTGCGTCTTGCGGTTGAAGGCGTCGTCAATCGGCTTGCGAAAAGCGTTCCAGAGCTTTTGCTCCAGCCGGCGCTCCACGGGCACGCGCTGGGCCTGGGCCTGCCAGCGCTGTTGCAGGTCCCGCACGGCATCCAGGCGCAATTGGGGTGCAGCGCCGAGCAGGGTGGCCTCGTCAACCATCGCCTGGCGCAGCAGCAAGCTTTGTTGCTGCACCGCCTCCAACGGCGCGCTGGCCTTGTCCATGGCTGCCTGCCACAGCGGCTGCAGTTCTGCCAAAACCTTGTCGCCGACATGCCCGGCGGCACGCCACTGGTCGACAAATTGATTGAGTAGCCGGGCAAAGCCGCGCCAGTCCTCGGCGAGCGCGGTGGTGTTGGCATTGGCCCACTGCATGATGTCTTCGATCATGGCCAGCCGCTGCAACCGGTGTTCGATCGATTCGGCTCTGACCCGCTCCAGCCAGGCTTCAACCACCTTGTATGCCTCGTTGCAGGCTTCATCGAAGCGCTTCCATTGGCCCTGGTTGGGCACGCCGCCCTGATCGGTCTGTTTCCACTGCTCGCGCAAGGCGCGCAGCAGCTCTTGCATTTTGCGGCCACCCAGGGCCTGTCCCTCTGGGCGTTTGAGCAGACCCTCGGCCCGACCGACCAGTTCCTCACGCAACTGGTCGGCACGCCAGCGTTGCCAGCCCTCGAGCTCACCGGCAGCAGCCAGCGCGCCATGCGACTGGTTCTCGAGCTTGTCATCAATCAGCCGACCCTGCTCCTTGAGGGCATGGCGCAGCGCTGCAGCCGCGCCGGCACTGGCTTTGCCGTGCCCCTGGGCAATTTCTTGCTCCAGTTTTGTCAGCGCCTCTTGCACCCTCTGCACGGCCAGGGCACGGATTTCGGGGTCGATCTTGGGTTTTTGCGGTTTACTCAAAGGCTCTGCCGCAGCACCGCGAAGGGCGCGCAGTTCATCGGCCCAGACCGGCACTGCGGGCAGGGCAGCGGCAGCGTCCGCAGCGGCGGCAACGGTTTGCGCCAGTGCCTCCTGAAACGACTCCCAAACCACCAAGAGCTGCCCGCGCGAGGTCTCCAGGAGAGGCGGGAAACGGGCCTCCACACTGGGCCAGTTGCCATCCGTCAAAAGTGCGCCGGCCTGCACCTGCCAGTGGTCGACATCAATTTGCAAGGCCTGCGCGGCGGCCTGCGCGTCGCGCCATGACTTGGTCGAGAGAACCTCGATGCGCTGTGCCAGCAATACTGCGGCCTCGCGTTGCACCTGCACCCGGTGTTGCAGGTCTTCAATGCCCTTGACCCGCTCGCTGAGCTGGCTTTTGAGGGTCAGCAGGGGCTCGCGGCTCAGGGGCGCGCCGGCTTTGGCGGCATCGCGCTGCCAGGCCATGGCGTCGGCGATGTTGAGTTTGGGGCTGGCCAACCAGGCCTCTCCCCTGTCGGCCCACTCCTGGGCAATCGATTCCTGTGCGCGACTGCGTTTGATCTCGTCGAGCTTTTCACGCAGCAACTTGGCCGCCCCTTTGTCTTTGGCGCTGAGTTCCTTGAAGACCGCCTGCATGTCCTCAGGCCTCGGGTCCCGGGCCAGCCAGTCGCGAATGCGCCCTGTGCGCTCGCTCGAGGTGGGGGCCGAGAAGGCGCCACCGGTCAGCCGGTCGAGGTGGTGCTCCTCGGGCTGAGCCCTGCCGCTTGCGGGCACAGCCTCGGTCTGAGAAGTCTTTGGTTCAGCGGGAAAAGGAAACATGGGATGCACAGCAAGGATGACGACCCCCAGCGGCTTTGCACCGGGGTTTGAACCGCTATTCTCACCGCTATTTGGCCAATGCTCCAAAAAGCTCAGGGCCCAGACAGGCGAAGATCCCTTGTTTTAAATAATAATTATGTCTTTTAATTTGTTTTTATATACATTTTTTCACACTAAAAAAATCCACCTAGAATCCTGTACTCTAGCCAATCAAAGGGAAAACCCTTGATAGCTCGGGTTTGGGTTTGGCCAGCGCCAAGCCCCAAAACAAGCGACCCGAACACCGGGCGCAGACCCAGAACAGGGGAGTACAAGCATCAGGTGCGCCATTCAAGGCGCCAGCCGGGCCACCTAGGCTGCGCCAATCAGGAGAATCCATGACCGGTTCGAAAAAAATCTCACAAAGCATGCGCCTGCTGGCGGCGGACAGCAGCCGGTGGATGGCGGAACTCGCCCGCAACGGCCTGGCCATGCTCGGCACGGGTGTGGCTGCGGCAGCGCTGGTGCTGGGCCTGCATACAGAATGGCGGCAGGCGGCCGAGAAAGATGCACTGGCCTGGTTACAAGACCGGCAGCTTCCCGGCTTAGTCGGGGACAAAAAGAACGATGCCAGCGACCGGGCCACGGCCAGCCAGCCCGGGGATTTACCCAAAGCGCAGGCGGCGCTGGCCTATTGGTTGAGCAACAAATACCGAATCGCCCCGGAACCCCTGAGCGCCATCGTGGCAGAGGCCTACTTGATCGGCCTGCGTTCGCGTCTGGAGCCCACACTCATACTGGCGGTGATGGCCGTGGAGTCCGGCTTTAACCCATTTGCGCAAAGTCCAGTGGGCGCCCAAGGCCTGATGCAGGTCATGACCCGGGTGCACAGCGATAAATTCCACGCTTTTGGTGGGGCACTGGCGGCCTTCGACCCGCTCACCAACCTGCAGGTTGGCGCGCGGGTGTTGCAAGAGTGCATCTCCCGGGCCGGCTCGATCGAAGCCGGTCTGAAGCTCTATGTTGGCGCGGCCGACCTCGATGACGACGGCGGCTATGTGGCAAAAGTCATGGCCGAGCACGGCAAACTGCAAGCCGTAGCTAGGGGACAAACCGTGGCAAGCACGGCAGACACGCGCCCGCCGCCAAGCGGCAAGGCAGCAGTTGGCGCCGACAGCATAGCCTCACTGAATTTGCCCAAGGGAATAGGGCAGTAAACTGCGGGGAGTTTTTTTCCCGTCAACCCCCATGTACCACCGCAACACACTCATAGAACAAACCGACCCCGAACTGTTTGCTGCAATTCAGGCCGAAAACGCCCGCCAAGAGCACCACATAGAGCTCATTGCGAGCGAAAACTATGCCTCGCCCGCGGTGATGGCAGCCCAG
>SXGU01149193.1_pt1 | contig 14596 bp, 16 predicted proteins | sample 3174531 | NCBI WGS metagenome assembly SXGU01 (sample SAMN11356863, study PRJNA531348) | freshwater metagenome | isolation source: freshwater sample F1-140 | place: China: Fuxian Lake, Yuxi | collected 2017-12-25
ATGGGTAGGGCATGTGACGCTTGAGTTTTCAAATACCTCTCCAATTCCTGCCAAGATTTATGCGAATGGTGGTGCGTGTCAGTTTTTGTTCTTGAAGGGTGATAAGGTTTGCGAGGTGTCATACGCAGATCGCAAGGGGAAATATCAGGGGCAAAAGGGCGTTACTTTGCCAAGAATTGAAAAAGTTGCATAGGTACCGTTGATGAATTCTACTATAGCTTGCTGCAAATGACAGTTTCCTGCGCTTCCGTTGCTCATGTATAAAACATACACTGCGCTACGGTTCTCGGAAACCACCATTTTCGCTTGCGCCATAGCGAATTTCTCAACAGTACCTAGTTTTATTAATTAAAAAATCAGGAGAGTTAGGTTATGTCTGGTAATGGTTTGGAGCTAAATAAAATTGCCGCTGCTGTGTTGCTGGCTGGCGTAATTGCTATGGTGTCGGGCATCACCGCCGAAAAGCTATATGCCGCGGGCGAAGAACACGGCGCAGAGGCAAAACGCGGATATACCATTGCTGGCGCGGAAACGGCTGCTCCTGCTGGTGGTGCTGCTCCTGCTGAAGAAAAGCCTGTTGATATTGCGCCACTTATGGCAAAGGCAGACGCGAAAGCTGGCGAGGCAATTGTCAAAAAATGTACTTCTTGCCACACATTTGACAAAGGCGGCAAAAATGGTGTTGGCCCGAACCAATTTGGCTTGGTGGGCAGCCATTTCGCACATGCTGAAGGCTATGCTTATTCCCCTGCTCTGGTTGCCATGAAGGATAAAAAATGGACGGAGCAAGCTTTGTCTGATTTCCTTGCTAACCCGAAAAAATATATCGCGGGCAATAAAATGTCCTTCGCGGGCATTAAAGATCCGCAGGAACGCGCAAACCTGATTGCTTACTTAAAAACTTTGAAATAGGCACGGAAATGCTTGAGAACCCAATGATTTCATGGCTGGTGGTGGGCGTAGTTTTCTTCGCTCTGGAGATGCTTGGCGTTCCCGGAGTTGGGTTTTTATTCGCTGGGCTTGGTGCGCTGACGGTTGGTGGTGCGCTAGACTTCGCGCTTATTCCAGCCGATGATTTCTTACTGCAATTGTTGGTTTTCCTTGCTTCTAGTGCTTTGTGGGCAGCGATTTTATGGAAACCACTGAAAAAATGGAAATCTGGCAAGCATAAACAGCCATATAACAATATTGTTGGGCAAACTGCTGTCGTTGGTGATGGCGGCGTTAACAAACTTGGCGGCGAAGTTAAATGGTCGGGAACGATTATGAAAGCTCGCCTGTGCGATAAATGCTCGGTTGAAAGCTTGCAAGCTGGAGCGCAAGTAACTATCACTGAAATAAACGGCAACACACTCACTGTAACTCCAAAATAAGGGCTAAAAACATGGAATTTTTAATTGCGATTGGCGTTATTGTTCTTTTCGTTTTGTATAACGGCATTAAAATGGTGCCGCAGCAACAGGCGTGGATTGTTGAAAATCTTGGTAAATTTGAACAAAAGCTAGAACCGGGCTTGACGCTGCTGATTCCGTTTATTCAGCGCGTGGCTTATAAACATTCGCTGAAAGAAATGGCGGTTGATGTTCCTGAACAAGCGGGCATCACCCGCGACAATGTGACTCTGAATTTGGACGGCGTTCTGTATCTTCGCATTGTTGACCCAGTTGCTGCGTCTTACGGCGTTTCCGACCCGATTTACGCTGTGCAGCTCCTAGCGCAGACCACCATGCGCTCGGAAATCGGCAAGCTGACGCTGGATAAAACCTTTGAAGAGCGCGAAGCCCTCAATGCCAACATAGTCACCGCCATCAATCAAGCGGCGGAAAGCTGGGGCATTCAGTGCATGCGCTATGAAATTAAAAACATCACGCCGCCGCAATCGGTGCTGAAAGCCATGGAATTGCAAATGGCCGCCGACCGCCAAAAACGCGCCACCATTTTGGAATCAGAAGGCAAACGCCAATCGCAAATCAATGTCGCGGAAGGCAAAAAACAGGAAGTTGTTTTACAGTCGGAAGCTTCAATGATTGACCAAGTCAACCGCGCGAAGGGTGAGGCAGAGGCAATTTTTGCCGTTGCCGAAGCCACCGCGAAAGGGATTGAGGTGGTCGCCAATTCCATCATGAAAACTGGCGGGACGGAAGCCGTTGCTCTTAAAATCGCTGAGCAATATGTTGCCGCCTTTGGCAAACTTGCGCAGGCAAGCACCACTGTATTGCTTCCTGCCAATGCTGGCGATGCGGGCAGCATGGTGGCGCAGGCTCTCACGGTTTTTGACTCTATCAAAAACAAAACTGCAAATTCATCTGTCGCAGTAGGCGAGCCAGCAAAAAGCCCATGGCAAGCTTAGAGTTTATTACTCGTCATCCCCGCCTTGCGCGGGGATCTAGAGAGACAAATAAAAACCTTTTTCATGGCATAAGATCCCCGCGCAAGGCGGGGATGACGGTCGTTCTTATTTCTGGTTTCTGGCTTCTGATTTCTGGAGTTGCGAATGCAACACCCTCGCACTGCTTATCGCTTTACGGCGAGTGCAAATATGGCGAGGACTTCAAAAATTTTGACTATGTGAATCCGAACGCGCCCAAGGGCGGTGTGGTGAAACTCGCAGAAACAGGAACTTTTGATTCGCTTAATCCTTTCATTCTCAAAGGCGTGAAAGCCCCTGCAATCAGCGGGATATTTGATAGCCTGATGGTGCAGTCGCAGGATGAGCCGCAAACTATGTATGGCTTGATTGCTGAGTCAGTTGATGTTGAAAAAGATAATTCCGCTGCCGAATTTGTGCTTAGAAAACAAGCAAAATTCCACGATGGCACACCGATTACTGCCGATGATGTGGTTTTTTCCTTCACCACACTGCGCGACAAGGGCGACCCAACCTATAAAATCATGTTCGCACCAATTGCAAAATGTGAAAAGACAGGCGAGCATTCGGTTAAATTCTCGTTCAGCGACAATAAAAACAAAGAAGCCGCGCTGATTGCCGCCAGCATCCCCATTTTTTCCAAAGCTTATTACGCAAAAGTGGATTTTGAAAAAACCACACTGGAAGCTCCACTGGGAAACTCCGCCTATAAAGTGGAAAATGTAGAGCAAGGTAAATCCATAACCTATAAATTGGTTGATGATTACTGGGCAAAAAATCTGCCTGTCAATCGTGGGCAATATAATTTTAGCACAATGCGCTATGACATGTACCGCGATGAGAATGTAACGCTGGAAGGCTTAAAAGCTGGCGCGTATGACTTCCGCCGTGAATATATCGCTCGCAACTGGGCAACGGCTTATGACGCACCCGCAGTGAAGGACGGGCGGATTGTAAAACGCGAAATCCCTGACGGAACGCCGCAGGGTATGCAGGCCTTTATCTTCAACACCCGCCTTGGCAAATTCGCTGACTGGCGTGTGCGCGAAGCGATCGGCCTTGCGCTGGATTATGAATGGGTGAATAAAACCATTTTTTACGGCGCATATGCGCGCAATAGCAGCTTTTTTGAAAATACCGAGTTCGCCGCCACAGGAATGCCGAGCGCGAGCGAGCTGAAACTGCTAAAACCATTTGCCAAAGATTTGCCACTTGAAATTTTTGAAAAACCATTCGAAAATCCAAAAACCGACGGCTCAGGAAATGCGCGGGAAAATTTGCTGAAAGCGCAAAAACTACTCGAGGATGCGGGCTGGAAAGTGGTGGATGGCAAGCGCGTGAGTGCCAGCGGTGAGCAACTCGCAATAGAGTTTTTGCTGCGCCAACCAACCATGGAGCGCGTAATCGCGCCGATGCGCAAAAATCTGGATAGGCTAGGAATAACCTCATCCATTCGCATGGTGGACGATGCACAGTACCAAAAACGCACGGATAATTCTGAGTTTGATATTGTTTCCGTGTGGCTGAACCGCGGCGTTTTCTTCCCCGCTAGCGAGCAGGTTTCGCTTTGGCATTCATCGCAGGCGGATGTTAAGGGCGGCAATAACCTCGCAGGGCTTAAAAACCCAGCAGTGGACGCGGTTCTTGCTGCACTAACCAAAGCTAAAAACAAAGAAGAGCTAATCGCCGCTGGTCGTGCGCTTGACCGCGTTTTGCTGTTTGAACATGTGGTGATTCCCAACTGGCACTCCAACTCTTTCCGCGTGGCTTATTGGGATAAATTCGGCATTCCTGAAATCACGCCGAAATATAATCTCGGATTTCAGGCGTGGTGGATAAAAGGTGGAACTGAAGAATTGAAGAAATGAGGAAATAGTGTCGGTGTCGGGTTTCGGTGTCGGTATAAATCTAACCGACACTGACACCGCCCACTGACACAGCCATTTTATGCCACAACCAAATCGCTGCAGCCCACAGCAGAAGCGCATTCATCTGATGCGCGAGCGCAATATTCAGTGGCACTTGCAAAAGCAGCGTCGCCACGCCAAGCGCAAACTGAAATAAAATCACCAGCAGCACTAAGGCACAATTCTTTGCTAGGTTATGCGCTCTGATATAAGAACGATTTACCCACCACCAGAGCGGGAAAGAAACAGCCACTAAAATAGCCAGTGTTCGGTGAATGAACTGCACCAGCGCATGGTCGTCCTGCATAATATTATCTGGCAAAAACTGCCCGTTCATATCTGGCCATGTGTTATAAACCAGCCCAGCATGCATACCCGCCACCACCGCGCCGATGATTATTTGGGAAAAGATGAGGATTAGTGGTAAGTGGTAAGTGATTAGTGGTAAGTTGCTTTTTTCTTTGCTTGCCACTTGCCACTTGTCACTTGCTACCACCTCCAGCAATTGCCACAAAATCAGCGCGAAGATGATAAAGGCAACGCCAAGGTGTAGTGCAAGTTTTATCGGGCTGACATAAGGCGAATCAACAAGGCCACTCGCCACCATTATCCAGCCAATCGCGCCCTGTAACCCACCGAGGGCAAAAATGCCCGCTAGCTTCCAGAATCTTTGTTTGCTGATTTGCCGACGCACGGCAAAATAAACCAGCGGAAAAAAGAAGAAAAAGCCGATAAATCGCGCAAGCAGGCGGTGGATAAATTCTGGCCAGAAGATTTGCTTAAAACCCTCCAGCGTCATATCGCTGTTGACTAGCGCGAATTGCGGCGTTGCCTTGTAGCTGGAAAATTCGTCCTGCCAGTCCACCTCGCTAATCGGCGGAATCACGCCGTGAATCGGCTTCCACTGCGTGATGGAAAGCCCTGAGCCAGAAAGCCGAGTGTAGCCGCCCACCAGCACCATCGCCGCCACTAGGAGTAGGCAGAGGGAGAGCCAGATGGAAAGATGACTAGAATATGGATGACTAGATGAAGAGATATTCTGCATGTCTAGTCATCCTTTCATCTCGTCATCTTATCATCCGTTTTTCCATAGATCCCTTTGCCCACGCACGGGATGACAATTTCCTAAGCGGCAGAGCCGCTAATGAAATATGTCAATTCTTCGCCTTATCAACCAGCTTATTTTTTGCAATCCACGGCATCATCGCGCGGAGTTTTGCGCCCACGGCTTCAATACCATGCTTTGCTTGCTCGCCGCGCCATTTTTCAAGGTTATGTGCGCCTTGTGTTGCGCGGTCAGCCATGAAATCTTTTGCGAATTTGCCGCTTTGAATGTCGGTTAGCACCTGTTTCATAACCTTTTTGGTTTCGGCGGTTACTACTTTTGGCCCAGTTACATAATCGCCATATTCCGCAGTGTTGGAAATTGAATAGCGCATATTGGCAAGGCCGCCTTCATAGATAAGGTCAACGATAAGTTTCATTTCATGCACACATTCAAAATATGCCATTTCTTCAGGATAACCAGCTTCCACCAGTGTTTCAAAACCTGCCTGCATCAGCGCGGTCACGCCGCCGCAAAGCACTGCTTGCTCACCGAATAAATCGGTTTCGCATTCGTCTTTGAACGAGGTTTCAATAATACCGCTACGACCGCCACCAACGCCAGAAGCGTAAGCCAGCGCAAGTTTCAGCGCGTTTCCAGATTTGTCTTGCCCGATAGCAACAAGGCAAGGAACACCGCCGCCTTTTTGATATTCCCCGCGAACTGTATGCCCTGGGCCTTTTGGTGCAACCATGAACACATCCATATCCGCACGCGGCTTGATGAAGCCGAAATGGAAATTAAGCCCATGCGCGAAAGCCAGTGCCGCGCCCTGCTTAATATTGCCTTCCACTTGGTTATAGATTTCCGCTTGGTTTTCATCAGGCGCGAGCAGCATGATGATGTCCGCGTCTTTCACTGCTTCCGCTGGCTCAGCCACTACAAAACCAGCATTCTTTGCTTTTTCAACTGAAGATGAACTAGCACGCAGACCAATAACTACATTTGCAACGCCGCTATCTTTAAGATTCTGGGCATGGGCGTGACCTTGGCTACCATAGCCGATTATCACGATTTTTTTGTCTTTGATTAGCCCGAGGTCTGCGTCTTTGTCGTAATAAACTTTCATTTTCTTCTCCGTTGTTTTTATAGTTATATTTGGGGTTGCATTTTCTATTAAAGAACCGCAAACTAGACAATTATTACTCTTTTGCAAAGCATTTTATGTCAATAATCCCCCTTTATTTGCTATTTTCTATGCTCTTTGTGGTTTATTCGGATAGCACCCGCTTTATCATTCCCAACTGGCTGAATGGCAGCTTGATTTTGCTTTATCCGCTGGCGGTTTGGCTTTCGCCCGTGGCGGTTGACTGGCAAATGGCGATTGCGGCGATGCTCGTCATGTTCGCTATTGGGTATGTGATTTTCGCCCTAAACCTGATGGGCGGCGGCGATATTAAGCTGATAACCGCCCTTGCCTTGTGGGTTGGCTGGGAAAAGCTGGCGGAGTTCGGCTTTTTGTTCGCCCTGCTCGGCGGGGCGATGTCGCTAGTTATTATTATCGGGCGCAAACTTGCCCCATATATTATCAGCAAAAGCTCGCTTCCGCGCCTTCTGCGTGACAAAGAACCCGTGCCATACGGCGTTGCCATTGCCGCCGCGTTTTTATGGATGGTGGCAGATGGAAAAATTCCTATGGTTGTTCTGTAGAATTTTCAGATATAGTATTTTCAGAAACAACCTCGCGCTCAACCACGCGCAGTCCCAGAAGCTCCACAATCTGATAATTTAGCTCTGCCCCAAAAATAAAGATAATATTGCAAATATAAAAGAAAACCAGCGCGGCGATGACCCCGCCGAGGCTGCCGTAAATTAGATTTACTTGGTTGAAATTGGAAAGATAAGCGGTGAATAAATTTGCCGCCCCAATCCACAAAATAACCACTAGTGCCGCCCCCGGAACAACGGAAATCAACCGTTGTTTAATGTTGGGCAGCAGATAATAAATAAACGAAACCGCAAAAAACAAAGAAAACATCACTATATAAAGCAGAGTTTTACTAAAAAGTTTTTCAATCTGTGCGGAAAATTCCATACCAAACCATTGCCCAATATATTGTAAAATCAGAGGAAACATAATAACCAGCAACATCGCAATTATCATTATAGAAGCAAACAACACGAGCTGGAAGATGGAAAGTAAGCGACGCAGCGGATATGCTGGAGGGGTATGCACATGATAGGCGCGGTTTAGCACTGTTCGCACACCTTCCACCGCCGAAGACGCCGTCCAGATTGCGCCGAAAATTGACACGGTAAGCAGCCCTTGGGGCGGCCCTGAAACAATTTCCAAAATGCGTGGACGAATTGCTTTGGTAAGGTCAACGGGCAAGCTTTCTAAAACCGAACTAATAAACGCCGCGCCGCTTTCGCCCTGCCCGATTACCCCAATAACCGCCACCAGAAAAACAAAAAAGGGAAATAATGCGAGCAAGCCAAGAAACGCCAAATAACCAGCATGTTCAATGCCGTCATGCTTCATCACCGTGCTATATGCGGCGCGAGAAAAACACCGCCAAATTTTTGCAAAAACCATAAAATTTATTTTTTGATAATCTGGCTGCTATTTACAGGGGGAATTCCAACAGCGGGCGGAATTGAAGTCGGAGCAGATGGAGCAGAGCCGCCCGCCACATAAGGCTTGGTTTCGTTTATGCGCGGCGCATTGCTATTACTTTGTTTGGTGTAATTATTTTCGTAATTATCCCCTTCTTCTTCGCTAGCATCATCTTGCTCGATGCCTGCATCCTGAGCAAGCTTGCTAACTTCTTCATCGCTTAGATTGCCATCATGGTCGGTGTCCAGATCTTGTATAGCTTTAGCTGATTGCGCCATCATCGCATCAATTTTTGCTCTTTGCTCGGGACTTGGCATATTATCAGCCGCCATGGTCAGCCGCGAAAAGGCGAACGACAAAACAAATAAAATGGCAAATTGAAAAAATCGCATATAGACCTCTATTTACTGGGTATAGTTACACATCGTGCGACTTTTTTGTGTTTTTCGTGCTGTCATGCCAGCGCATGCTGGCATCCATGCCTAACCACAAGCATTACAGCTAGTTGCATGGCATAGATTCCGCCCAAAAAACAAACATTGGGGCGGAATGACGAGGAAAAATCGCATAACGCGTTAATGTTAGCTAATATAATCCGCTAAATTACTGATTTTTGCAAGATATTTTAAGGTTCCACCCATAAATTCTAAACAAACTCTTAGGAAGCTAGCCAGAGGGCGTTTTTTAAGTTACCAAGCATTTGTTTATGCGCGGTTTCTTCTTCCTCGCTTATGGCAAAAATTCTTGCCTCGCGCTTGATTTTTTCTTTTTTAGTTGTTTCGGACGCGGAAATTTTGCTGTTGCTGCTGCCCAGTTCAAAAATTGCTTGCCTACCGCCGAGCAGTTCCAGATAAACATCCGCCAGCAACTCCGCATCCAGCAACGCGCCGTGTTTATCGCGCCCTGAAAGGTCGATATTGAATTTTTTACACAACGCGTCCAAGCTGGCGGGGCTACCTGGAAATTTTTTACGGGCGATAAGCACGGTGTCAATCGTGCGCTCCATGGGTATCGCCGCAAAACCCAGCCGTCCCAGCTCGGCATTGATAAAACGCATGTCAAAAGCCGCATTATGTATCACTAGCGGAGCATCGGCGATAAACTCCAGAAAGCCATCAACTTTTTCGGCAAATATTGGCTTATCGGCAAGAAACGCAGTGGATAGCCCATGAACGCGCTGCGCCTCATCAGGTACATCACGCTGCGGGTTCAAATAGCTGTGAAAAACATTTCCCGTCCGCAAACCTGCGATTAGTTCCACGCAGCCAACCTCGACCATGCGATGCCCGCTGGCGGGGTCAAGCCCTGTGGTTTCTGTGTCTAGTACAATTTCTCTTTTCATATCTTGTGCATAGCAATATAGTCGCAACAGTTCAAGAGTTGAAAGTTACAAATAACATGAAAAAAATCCTGCCCTCGCCTTTGGTTCTGCTCGCTTTTGTTTTTAGCTTTATCGCTATTGCTTGCGTAAAAATGCCTGTTTTCCAAGACCCTGATATTGGCTGGCATATTATGGCGGGTTATGACATTCGCACCTTTGGGAAAATCCCTCTGCACGACCCGTGGTCATTCACGGAGAAACAACAAGTTTGGTATAATATCTCGTGGCTATGGGATATTTTTCTCAGTTTTGTGCATCAGTTTTTTGGCATGGAAGGGCTTTATGTCTTCGCCAAAATCTGCCCTGCTTTGGTGGTGGCGAGCTTGGTTTATTGCTTAAAAAAACGCGGCGATATTGGCAATAATGCAATTATTTTTACCGCGATGATAACTACATTTTGTATGTTGGAGGACGCTTATGGCAGACCGCAAATTGTCGGTGTATTTTTCGCGCTGATATTCCATCATCTGCTGCATAATACTCGCCAGAACAACCATACAAAATCAGTGTTTATATTGCCGCTGCTTATGGTTTTATGGGTGAATATTCACGGTAGTTTTTTCATGGGGTTTGCCGTGCTTGGCGCATACGGTTTAGAGGCGATTTATAACAAAAATTGGAAGTGGCTTTACCGCCTGTTACTTATAAGTTTCCTTTGCGCCCTCGCGCTGGCTCTCAATCCGCACGGCATCTTCGTTTTTGTTGGTATCATGCGCTCGCTGCATAGCGTGCTGACCAAATATATTGTGGAGTGGCATCCATTCGTTTTTGGCGATGTGATTGGCGCGTCGATGTGGGTGGTGGCGTTTGTCTATGCCAGCAATCTGCGCACTAGCACCGCGCCGCTGGCGGATAAAATCCTCGCGTTGCTATTGCTCCTCGCCATGTTTTTTTCGGTGCGAAATAGCTCGTTTCTGGCGATTTACGGTGCGCCATATCTGGCAGCGAATATGCCGCCTGATAATTTGAACAACAAACACACAAAGCAACTTTTGTCGTGGATTAACAGTAAGCGTTATTCGCCGATTATCGCGGCGTTTATACCCGTGATGCTCGCCGCAGCTTATTTTTCATTGCCGATTATTGGCAAGGATTTTTACTTGGAAGACCCCAAAAAATCGCCAGCCCCTGCGATAAAATATGTAGTGGAAAATTATGCGGGAAAGCGCGTGCTGAATGATTATAACCTTGGCGGGCGGATGATTTATGAAACTGGCGGCAAGTTTCCGCTGTTCATTGACGGGCGGGCAGGCACGGCTTACAGCGAGAAGCTACTAGGTCATTACCTCGCTTTTATGAATCTGGAAAAAGATTGGCAGAAAACTATCGAGCCATACCATATTGATGTATTGCTGGTGATGAACAACATATCCTTCGCAGGCATGTATAAAACTGGCGCGTATCACGACGAATGGAAAGAAGTTTTCCGCGATGAGGCGGCAAGCGTTTATGAGCGGAAATAATATAGCCGTCATCCCGTGCGCGGGCAAAGGGATCTAGGGCGACAAATTCCGTCATTGGTTTTATCCCTAGATCCCCGCGCGTAGGCGGGGATGACGATTGAGATTATGATAGGGCTTATTTATGGCTTCTTTTCATCATTATCATGGCTGAACAGGCTGCCGAAGGGGTTGAACATCTGCATGGGTTTTTCAATAAGTGCCATGTTCTGGCGGGTGGCTTCCTCAAGCTGCGAGAGTGGGGAAATTCCACCCATCATGCTGCGCATTTTTTCCTGATTTCCGACAAAACTTTTCATGCTGGCATTGAGGTATGGCTGCAAAACATCCTGCATATTATCGCCGTAAAAACGAATAACCGAGCGCAAGAACTCCGTCGGGAGAAGCTGAAAACCTTTGGTTTCTTGCTCAAAAATAATCTGGGTGAGGATCTGGCGGGTGAGGTCATGCCCCGATTTTGCATCCACCACAATGAACGGATGCCCTTTTTTTACGCGGTCACACAAATCCTCCAGCGTTATATACGCGCTGGTTTCCGTGTCATATAGCCGACGGTTGGCATATTTTTTGATGATGGCGGGGTCTTTTTCTTTTTTTTGCATCAGTTTCATCTTTCGGTAGTAAATATACTTGGATTATACATTATTTATAAAGCAAACTCAAGCAATGGCTCTGGTTATATAATATAGATATTGTAGATGTTCAGGAAGTGCAAAAAATGGGCATAAATGACAAAAAAACAAAAAACGAAAAAAATCGACTATATTCCATTGGTGAATTAAACAATATCAATATGTTGCAGCGAGAACTTAAAGTAAAAAACGGTATTTTTAGGGACAATAAAGGGCGAAAAATAGCTGTTTTTGCCCTTTATGCAGTAAGTTCTGCCCATAAATTCTATTGCTATAGCTCTTAGCATAGATTTAGTGGAGGCAAATCACACAATTTTCGTCATTCCCGCGCAGGCGGGAATCTGTCTATCCATAACGCAAGTATTAAAAGAGATTCCCGCCTGCGCGGGAATGACATCCATATTTATAAAATAATTTTCTTGAGCTGGGAAGGGTATTATACCGCGCTGATGATAACCTGCGCTTGTGCGTATGGGTATTCATCGCTCAGCGACAGAAAAATCTGTGGTTTCATGCCCTCTGGCGTTAGCTTGCGTAATAGCTCCGCCGCGCCGCCCGTGGCGTTTATGCTAACTGCGCCGCTTTCGCTTTTTACCACCTCAATATCGCGCCAAAAAACACCATTATTAAACCCTGTATTCAGTGCCTTAGCGAAAGCCTCCTTGGCGGCGAAGCGTTTGGCATAGGTCGAGGCAATGGCGCGAATATCTGCATCTGCTCGTCGTCTGGAATATTTTTGTTCACCGTTGGTAAAAACCCGATTCTCAAAGCGCGAGCCAAAGCGCGAAATGGCGTTCTCAATCCGCCTAATGTCCACCAAGTCACTACCTATGTTGAGTATCATTTAATTATTACCTACAATCATATAAATCATCACTAACGCAGCCAACAACCGAAGGGGCTTTGTAGTTGCTATCATTGTCCCTTGCTGCTCGGTCGCGCACTTTGGAATAGTCAATATCATCCCAAGCATTTTGATTTTTTGTTGTGCCAGCGCAGCCGACAACAAGCAGCAACGCAGAAAATATGATTGGTAGGCAGAATTTCATAGTTTTTCCCGCTTTTTTATCAGCATTAGGCAAGTAGCACCAAACAAAACCGAAGCAAATGATCCGAGTAATATACCAAGCTTGCTATATAGCATTTGTGGTGCTTCTGTAAATGCCAGATCGGAAATAAATAAGCTCATAGTAAAGCCGATACCAGCGAGAATTGCTATGGCAAAAAACTCGCGCCAGTTTGCACCCTCTGGCAATTTGGCAAAACCAAGGCGAACCAGCAAAAATGCTGTCGCCATAATGCCCAGCGGTTTGCCGATAAACAGCCCGAGAGCTATACCTATGGTGATATTATTGTGCCATGCCTCGCTTGGGATGTTGGTGAACGATACGCCAGCATTGGCAAAAGCAAACAGCGGAATAATGGCAAAGGCAACAATTGGATGGAGCTTGTGAACCAGTTTTTCGCCCAAATCTGGCGGTATGAGCAAACCAAGCAACACGCCAGCAATGGTTGAATGCACACCAGAGCTATGGATAAAAAACCATAAAGCCACGCCCATAACAAGATATAGCCAGATTTTTTTGCATTCATTGCTTGCCATAGTGTGCAGGGCGACAACGCAAGCCACCGAAGCAATCATCGGCGCAAGAGAAAGATGCGCCGTATAAAAAACGGCAATGATAATCACCGCTAGCAAATCATCAATCACCGCCACCGCCATCAGGAATATTTTAAGACTCACTGGCAAACGAGAACCAAACAGCGCGAGAACACCAAGCGAAAAAGCAATGTCGGTTGCTGACGGAATCGCCCAACCATTTAGGTTTTTTGTGCCTGCATTAAAAAAATAATAAATCAGCGCAGGCGTTACCACTCCGCCAATAGCAACCAGAACGGGTAGCATCGCCTGTTTGCGGGTTGACAGAGAGCCATTATTAATTTCGGCGCGAATTTCCATGCCAATTAAAAAGAAAAACACCGCCATCAGCACATCATTAATAAAAAAACGCGCGGTTGGTGACAATAATGCCTCATAATGGGGCGCAAAAGCGGAATTGGCAGCAAATATAGCAACCGCGGAAACGGCGACTAAAACCGCGCCGCTGGCGGCTTCTACACCCAAAAAGTTTTTCAGAAATTTTATCATTGTTTTATAAACTCTTTCTTTACTTTTATGTGCGAAGCTGGTTTCAGTTTTGCATTAATAACATAAATTGGAGTTGCCACAATGTCTATTGAATCCGCTGCGGTTAAACAATCGCACCCATCAAAGCGCACTGCCACCCTTACCGTTGATGGTAAGAGCGTTAGCTTCCCTGTGTATGATGCCACGGAAGGGCAGAGCGTTATCGACATTACCAAGCTTTACGCAGAAACGGGCATGTTCACCTTTGACCCCGGGTTTTTATCCACCGCGTCATGCGAATCAAAAATCACTTTTATTGATGGTGATGTTGGCATTCTGCGCTATCGCGGGTATGATATTGATAAACTTGCTGACCAAAGCGATTATCTGGAAGTTTCTTATTTGTTGCTTAATGGCGAGCTGCCAAATGCCAAGGAAAAAGCAGAGTTCGACCGCAAAATAACGCTGCACACCATGATTCATGAACAGCTGCATTTTTTATTTCGCGGCTTCCCACGGGCTTCGCACCCAATGGCGGTGATGGCGGGTGCTGCTTCTTCACTATCGGCGGTGTATCACGATTCACTGGATGTTAATAGCGCGGAACAGCGCGAGCTGGCGGCGTATCGCCTGATTGCTAAAATGCCAACTTTGGCGGCTATGGCGTATAAATATTCCATCGGGCAACCGTTTATTTATCCGCAAAATGACCTTGGTTTTTCGGAAAATTTCTTGCACATGATGTTTTCAACTCCTTGTGAAAAATACAAGGTAAATCCTGTGCTTGCCCGCGCTATGGATAAGATTCTTATCCTCCATGCCGACCATGAACAAAATGCCTCGACCTCCACTGTACGGATGGCGGGTTCTTCGGGCGCAAATCCGTTTGCTTGTATTGCCGCTGGTATTGCATCACTGTGGGGGCCTGCACATGGCGGCGCAAATGAGGCGGTTATCAATATGCTGCGCGAAATTGGCGATGTTTCGCATATTCCTGAATTCATCAAAAAAGTAAAAGATAAAAATAGCGGCGTGAAGCTGATGGGCTTCGGGCATCG
>SXGU01527169.1_pt1 | contig 14593 bp, 8 predicted proteins | sample 3174531 | NCBI WGS metagenome assembly SXGU01 (sample SAMN11356863, study PRJNA531348) | freshwater metagenome | isolation source: freshwater sample F1-140 | place: China: Fuxian Lake, Yuxi | collected 2017-12-25
TCATCGACGAGATCGACAAGATTGCCCGCAAGAGCGACAATCCGTCCATTACGCGCGATGTTTCGGGCGAGGGTGTCCAACAGGCACTGCTGAAGTTGCTCGAGGGAACGGTCGTGAATGTCCCGCCAAAAGGTGGCCGCAAGCACCCTGACCAAAAATTTGTCGAGGTCAACACGCAAAACATCCTGTTCATCGCAGGCGGTGCGTTTGACGGCGTGGAGAAAATCATTTCCAAAAGGCTTAACCGCCAGGCCGTCGGGTACCACAGTGCAAAAACTTTCGACTCGATCGATAAGGACAATTTGCTGCAATACATCATTCCGAAGGACATCCGCGATTTCGGGCTCATCCCGGAAATCATCGGCCGCCTTCCCGTCCTGACGCACATGGATCCGCTGGATCGCGAGACCCTGCGCGCCATTCTCACCGAACCCAAGAACGCGCTCATCAAGCAGTACAAGAAGCTGTTCAAGATGGACGATGTCGAATTCAACATTACGGGTGAGGCGCTGGACTATATCGTCGACAAGGCATTCGAATACAAATTGGGAGCCCGCGGCCTTCGCGCACTTTGTGAGGCGGTACTGACCGATGCAATGTACGACCTTCCCGGATCTGATGACAAATCGCTTAGGATCGACAAGGGATATGTGGAGGATGCGCTTCAAAAAAACCTGTTGCAGAGACTGAAAGCCGTGAGCTAGTCAGAATTTTGCGCAAAAATATCAGGCCGGACTTGTTCGGCCTTTTTTTTTGAATTGGAAAGCAATTGACCTTGAAGTCCTGCCGACTTTGGTTTCACCTCAAGGCGGGACAGGCTGCGCAAAGCGCAATCGATTGTCAGCGATTGAAGTTGCCGAAATTATACCGGTTTTACCTCGGTATTCTGCTGCTTTTGCGCATGGACGCAACGTTTTCCGTAACAACTCAGTCTTCGCGGCCCGCAGGAAGCGAGCACGCAGGCCACGACGGCCAATAGTAGGTATTTTTTCATATGTTTTTCACGCGGACCTGCAATTCTTTAAGCTGGTCCAGATAATCGCGCTTGTTTGACAGCCTCGGGATCTTGTGCTGGCCTCCCAGTTTGTCCTGTTCCTTGAGCCAATCGTAAAACAGGTTCTGCCGTGCGACGTTTACGATTAACGGGTTGAGCGTCATATTATTATACCTTTTTGCCTCGTAGTCCGAATTTAACGTTTGCAGCTCCCGGTCGAGCAACTGCGCAAATTCCCGAATGTTCCCCGGCGGGGTCTTGAATTCGATCATCCACTCGTGGGCGCCCTTTTCGCGTCCGCTCATGAAAACGGGCGCAACGGTGTAATCGGCGATCTGTGAGTTGGTGGCGGCACAGGCACGCGCGATCGCGGTATCGGTATTCTCGACCATCAGTTCCTCTCCAAAGACATTGATGAAATGCTTGGTGCGGCCCGTCACGCGTATCCGGTAGGGATTGAGGCTCGTGAACCTTACCGTATCGCCGATCAGGTAGCGCCAAAGCCCCGAATTGGTCGTGATGACGATCGCATAGTTCTTGTCTGTCTCGACCTGGGATAACCGCAATACTTTCTGGCTGGGCATGTCGAAGGTGTCCATCGGGATAAATTCATAGAAAATCCCGTAATCGAGCATCAGCAATAAATCGGATGACCCATTGCGGTCCTGGATGGCAAAGAAACCTTCGGAGGCATTGTAGATCTCGTAGTACCTGAAGTCCTGCTTGGGAACGATGCGGTGGTATTGGTCGCGGTAAGGATCGAAACTGACCCCGCCGTGGAAATAGACCTCCAGGTTTGGCCAGACCTCAAGCAGGTTTTCCTTCCCCGTTTCCTCGAGCACGCGGTTGAGCAGCACGAGCATCCAGGAGGGCACGCCGGCAAAACTCGTCACGTTTTCGCCGATGGTCTGGTTGATGATCGCCGGGATCTTGGCCTCCCATTCGCTCATCAGTGAAATCTTGCTGGACGGGGTGGAACTGAACTCGGCCCAGATGGGCATGTTCTCGATCAGGATGGCTGAAAGATCCCCAAAGTAAGAATTGTTGTCCTCATATATCTGGCGGCTGCCGCCAAGCCTGAGGCTTTTTCCGGTAAAAAGTTGTGAATTCTCGTTGTTGTTGAGGTAGAGGCAAAGCAGGTCCTTGCTTCCTTTGTAGTGGCAATCCTCGAGCGCTTCCTGGCTTACCGGGATGAACTTGCTCTTGGCGTTGGTGGTTCCGCTCGATTTTGCGAACCATTTAATGGTCGAATGCCAAAAGACGTGCTGTTGCCCGCGCCTTGTCTGTTCGATCATGGGTTCCAATGATTCGTAGGGAGAGACCGGCACGCGCTCGGCGAAGGCCTCGTAGGACCGGATCGACTCAAATCCAAACTGCTCGCCCGCCTCGGTATTTTCGCATGATTTGATGAGGTTCATCAGCAATTCATCCTGGACTTCGTGCGGGTATTTAAGAAACAATTCAATCTGGTGGATCCGTTGTTTGAGGACCCATGAAGCAATTGAATTGATGATCGGGAATGGCATAGGCTGGTATTTGAGGCGCGAATTTCTACCTTTACCAAAAATATAAAAATTTCTTCAGCCCACTATGGAATACAGCGGCGTGCTTACCAAAATGCAGACGGAACCCGGCGATCCCATCCAATATTACATGGTATTCGAGGAAAGCTTTGTCAATGTCAACCAATTGCTGGGCCGTCAGGTGGAAATCGTCGTCAAGGGAACCCAATGCCTGAATTGCAACAAGCGGAAACGGGTTTTCAGGCAGGGTTACTGTTACGATTGTTTTACCACGAGCGCATCGGTAGGGGATTGGATCATGCGCCCCGAACTCAGCAAGGCGCATCTTGGCATCGCCGACCGCGACCTGGAATACGAGGCCAAATCCCAACTCCAACCGCACGTGGTGTACCTGGCCGCGACCTGTGAGGTCAAGGTTGGGGTGACCCGAAAGTCGCAGGTGCCCACACGCTGGATCGATCAGGGCGCGTGCGCTGCATTGCCCGTGCTGGAAGTGCCCAATCGCTATCTCGCCGGAATTACGGAGGTCGCCCTGAAGTCCCGATATACCGACAAGATCAATTGGCGTCGGATGCTTATCAATGATCTGGCCCCGTGCGACCTGCCCGCCGAACACGCGCGGATTGCCGAGGCATTGCCCGATGAGGCGCGGGAATTCTACAAACCCGAATGCGGCGAAGTCCTTCATCTAAGTTATCCGGTCCTGGAATACCCAAAATCCATCGTAACGCTTAACCTGGACAAAACGTTGCGGTTTGCCGGAACGCTTACCGGCATACGCGGCCAATACCTCCTGTTTGCCGACGGGAGCGTGCTCAATGTTCGCGCGTCCGAAGGCACGGTGGTGTCCATCTCGGTCTAAGGCTGCTTGGGCGGCTCGGTTGCGGGCGCGGTGGTCTCTTTTTTGGGTGCTGGCTTTTTCTGGAAAATGCCCTTCAGCACATTGCCGGCCTGCGTCTGGATATCCTTGGTCGTATTTGTACCGGCAGCCGCTTTGGCCGTATCCTTTGGCTTGTTTCCGCCCAAAATATTCCCAAGCGCAGTGGTTCCCTGCTGGATCAGTTTGTCTTTCTGGATCTTGACAAGTTGCATTACAAGTGCCGATGATGCCTGCTTCAGGTCGGTCGTGATCTTGGGATTCTTGAAATTCCCCGTAAGAAGGGCGTTGATGGGAACGTTTTCAATCTTTGCGGCATCGGCCGGGGTCAATTTCGCCAGCAGGTTATTGACCTCGGTACCGAGGTATTTTGCGGGAACGTCAAACTTCAGGTTGTAATTCATCGACTGGTCAAACCCGTGCTGGCCGTTGAGCCGCAATGCGACATCCTTATATTTGATGTCGACAGGTTTGAGATTGACCTTTCCGTTGTCAAAGGTCAGGGCCGCCTTGAGGTCGTTGAGGTTGAATTTTTGGAGGTCGATGAACTTCAGGTTATTGTCAAGTGCGGTGAGCAAGGTGGAATTTGACGCATTGATCGTCGTGGAGAGCAATTGAGTGGCCATGTCACCGCTGATGCTGGTCAGCACCGGCGTCATTTCTTTCGCATCGAGGTTGCCCGAGACCTTGATCTTTGAATTGAGCTTCCCGTTAACGGCGCCCGCAATCGGGGCGATGTTCTTCATCATGTCGAGTTGGGTAAAGGTCTGCGAGATATCGACGGCGTTGAGGTTGAGGTCCATTGTAAATGTCGGTACCGCGCCTTTTGTCGACACGCTGCCGTTCACCCCCACAAGCCCGCCAAAAATATTGGTCTTGACATTCTCGAGCGTTGCGCGCTGGTCCCTGATGGTCACCTGTCCCGAAACGTTCTTGAGCACCAGATTGTCATACAAAACCGTATTTGCCGCGGCATCGAGCGTGCAGTCCAGGAAAGCCGGAATTTTCATGCCCTCGCTTTTCTTGGGGTCTTTCTTGTCCTTTTCGGCGTCGGTCATGAAGTCTGACACCGCAAATTGGTTTGACCTGAGCTTGAAATTTCCCTGAAGATTCTGGCTGCGGAAGATGAAACCGTAAAAATTGTCCAGCGTCCCCGATACGTTCATGTCGCTCTTGCCCGTAGTGGCCGCCAATTGCTGCAGGTTGACGCGGCTCGGGTTGAATTGCACGTCGGCAACCGAAATGTTCATCGCCTTCCCTGCATCGTCCACATACCTGAACCCGGTAAGGTTAAGCGTCCCCGAGTTGCGGATGTTCTCATACCGGTTGTTTTCTACCGAGGCCATGTCAAACTGGGTCTTGACGTCGGCACGCAGGATGCCGCTAAGTGGCTTGTCCAGTTTAATGGGATAAGCCTGCGAAAGATTCGCCAGGTTCACCGTACCCTTCAAATCGGCATTGACCAGGGCGTTCTCGGCGATGTTGCGGATGTTGGCCTTGGCGGTAAAGACATCGGCATCGATGGCAAATTGCAGGTTGTTGAGGTTGACATAGGTGTCGTTCATGATGCCTGTCTCATTGACGATCTTGGTATCGATGACGATGTTGCGCACGGCCTTGGGCAGGTTGGGATACTGGAAAGAGGCATTGTTTGAGGCGATCGCGATGTTGAATTTGGGAATCGTCGTCTCCGATTGTATCCCTTTCGCAAAGCCACTCACGGTAAAATCCCCCGTGGTCTTGACATTGGCCAGGCTACCCGAATATTTGGAAGGAATAAGCGCGAGGAAGTTCGTGAAGGAAGAGCTCGGCGTCTTGAAGTTCACGTCATATTCCTGCCCCTCTTCGAGCAGTTTGATAAAACCATTGAACTCCAGCGGAAGCCGGTTGATCATCGCCTTATTGTCCTTGAAGGTGTATTTGCTTTGGTCCATGTCGATTCCCAATACGGCGTCCAGTGTGAGGGGCACGCGGTTCATGTAATTGACCTTTTCCATGTCCAGCGAAACCCTCGCGGCCGATTGGGTCACCAAATCGAGTTTCTTTTCGGTAAAGTCCCCGTTCCCCGAATGGTACAGGCTGTCCAGCACCAGGTTGACCTGCGAGCGCTCGTCAAAATAGCGGAATTTGAAATTGTCGATGTTGTATTGCTTGATCTTCAGTGCCATCGGGTCGCTCTTGCCATCGTCCTTCTTTTTGGCATTCTCGATCGCGATGTCAAAATTCCCGATGCCGTCCTTGTTGAAGAGGATGTTGACCACGCCGGTGTCTGCCGAGATCGCATCGACATTGATCGGTTCCGATTTATCCTTGAAAAGTTCTTTGATGGACATGGAAAGATCAACATCGCCCAACGATACCAGTGTATCGCCGGCAAAGGGCGCCTTGTTGATGATCAGGAGCTTGTCAATGTTGACGCTTGCCTGCGGAAAATCCCTGAACAGGCTCAGGTCGGCATCGGCGAAGGAAACGGTCGCATCGACATTCTCGTTGATGGTCGCGGCGATCTTTTCCTTGATCGCATCCTGGAAGAAATACGGGATCGCAAACAGTGCGACAACGAGCAATATTACAACGATACCAACGATTTTCAGGATTTTCCAGACCATTTTGTTTCAGTTTATTCCTAACAAATTTAAGGTATATAAACGACAAAAACGCCCGGCTTATTGAACCGGGCGCTTTAATATGAAGTTAATTCGTTTACCTGATGACCAGCCTGGCGGATCCTGCGGCAGTCGAGACAATATAAGTGCCTGCTGGAAGCTGCGATATGTCGTAACGCCCCGATGGGTCCGCGTCGGTAAAGTTCGCAACCTTTTGTCCGAGCATGTTGGAGATGGTAGCCGACCTGTCGCCGGCAAGGTCCATCATAAAATAGGTCGAAGCCGGATTGGGTACGATCGATACCGTGGTTGCGTGATGTTGCGCTACCGAAAGCACCGTGAATTCGGTTGAAACCGTGTTGGTAATGATCGGCAGGTTGAAATCAAAATAGATCTCGGCAGTGTTTTCAATCACGTCGCCAACAACCACATTGTCCACAGGCTTAACTTTGAACGCGACAAATCCATGGCTGGCGGGTTCGTCATCCTGTGAAGCCGGCAAATTGATTCCTTCAAAGAAAAATTCCACCTGGCGCCCGTGGCTCACCGCCGTGCGGAAATCATGGCTGGCGCCAATGACCTGCAAGGTGCCAACGTCAAGTTTGTCCGAAAGCACGTCCTTGATCGTGACATTTTCGGCCATAAAAGTTCCGGTATTCTGGAACCTCACGATGTAGTGGAGGTATTCGCCCGACTGCGTAATGCTGACCGATTCGCCTTCGAGCACCTGCTTGTCATTGGGGTCGAACGAGCCTACCACCGTCTGGTTGAATTCATGCGTGTTATCGCCCGGGGTTTCGTCGCCGGCCGATGGGGACGCGGTCGCCAGGAAAACAAGCTGGTCCCCAATGTTCACTGCGGGCGTTTCGGTTGGCGAATTGATATTCAGGGTCACCGTTATGTCGCGGGACTGAAAAGGGGCAAGGTCCTGGTAATCCCAGGAAACGGTACCCGGAGCCTGCGCATCGGGGGTTTGGGTTGAAATGGTATAGTCAATAAGCGACTCATCGTAGTTAAAAACAACACTTCCGTTAAGGATTTGATTGCCCTTGTTTCGGTAAACAATTTTATACCTGGCGTCAAAACCGGGCCGTGCCGGCTCCAACGGCAGTATCGTCACTTCAAGATCAGGATGCACCCCGACCGGGCTGACGCAAAAATCGGCCGTAACGGTATTGCCAGGCGTGTCAAAATCGAATTGGTAGTTGGAAGGCGTGATGGCAAACCACTGCGCATTGGCGAGGTCGGGCGTGATGGTCACATTTTCCTCGTACGCGAACAGCGTATAATTGCCGGTGGCAGATGTCGCCGTCGCATGATTGAAAGCGGCCCCGGAAATCGTAACCGGCATCATCGAAACGGACGAAGGACTCGTGCCGCAATTGATTTGCACGGTTCCCGCAATGGTATTGCTTCCGCTGATCTGGTCGCAATAAGGAGATACAAACGGGACCGGATTGCCAGCATTGGATTCGAGCAACTGGAAGTATAGCGCTTCGGACCTCGCGGGGTATATTTCAGGATTTTCAGATCCGATATCCATGTCGTCCACGCATATCGCCATCGACGGATGTCCTGAAACATTGATCTCATGTTGCCAGTCGGGGTTTTGGAGGGACCAGGATGCGTCAAAATAGTTGTTCTTGAAATCGGCAAATGTAAGTTGTGGCCCGTTGATATTCATCTGTTCTTCCCAGTCAAGGTGCATGCCGGCGCGCCAGATCATCTCGGTCATGGTGGGGCTTGAAATAATAAGCGTTGATCCATGTACCATGAATTCGTTCAAATCCAGCACCGGTGTATCGATCTCAAATTGAAGATGATAATAAGAGTTTGATGGATCCAGCTGGAGATTGCTCAATGACGTGAATTGGTTGCCCATAAGTGAAATAAAGAGCATCGAACTGCTCGCGGGGCCCACCGAAAGCACAGAGACCGCGTTATCAGTCAGGGAAAGTTCATCGAGTTGAGGCGAATTTACCTCGACCGCGGTCAATTGAGCATTTTGGTACAGGGTCACCGTATCGACCGAAGGATTGATGATAGCAAGGCTGGTGAAACCACTGTTTGAAATATCGATGGAATTCAATACCGTCATCGCGGAGATGTCGGGCATCTGCAAGAGGGAGCCCGCCATGGTGATATTGAGGCTTTCCAGATTCACGAAATATTGCAGGCCTTCCACACTGGTAAGGGAGTTGCCATATATATAGAGCGAATTGAACTGTTCGGCTTCGGACACTTCGATTTCACCGTCGGCATTAAGGTCGATACCCTGATTGACCAGGTGAGCCTTGAATTCCGGATCCGGAAAATTGATGACCTGTGCGGATGCGATAGTGCCAAAAAATAACAGGAACGCGATGTAGTGTTTTTTCATAAGGAGTTGTTTGGTCAGTAAATCTAAAAAAAATCCGCAACCTTTTGGGATTGCGGATGTTATTATTTTAAAATTCATGCTTACCTGATCACCATCTCGAAGGGCATCATGGCCTGAACTCCGGTGCGCGCGGCGGCGGCCCTGATCTGTTGCATCAGTTTGTAATTCTCGGCCCCGATTTCCTTTTCGATTACCTGTTGTGCCGAGATGAACGGAACGCCCAGCCCCGCCAGCAAGTCGCGAAAGCTTTTCTCATATTCGGGATAGTTCGCGATGCGGTATTTCTTGATTTTTGCGAGTTTGGCCGCCTCGGCGACAGCCTTGTCAAGCCCGCCGATTTCGTCCACCAACCCTTTCTCGAGCGCCTGCCTCCCTGTCCAGATGCGGCCCTGCGCGATGCTGTCCACCTGCGCGATTTGCATTTTGCGTCCCGATGCCACGCGGTCAAGGAATGTTGTATAGATGCGTTCCACCTCCTGTTGCGCCAGTTCCCTGAATGCCGGGTCCACCGGGCTGAACGGGCTGTAACCCGCAGCATTCCGGTGGGTTGAGACCTGTTCCGTGTTGATGCCGATTTTTTTGGAAAGTGCGGTCACATTGGGGAGCATGCCAAATACGCCGATGGATCCGGTAATGGTATTCGGTTCGGCGAAGATCCTGTTTCCGCCACAGGCGATGTAATAGCCGCCCGATGCCGCCAGGTTACCCATGGAAACGACTACCGGTTTCTTTTTCTTGGTGAGTTCGATCTCGCGCCAGATCAGTTCAGATGTAAGCGCGCTGCCGCCCGGTGAATCCACCCGGAGCACCACCGCCTTGACGTTCTTGTCGCGCCGGGCTTCCCGCAAGGCACGCCGCATCGACCCTTCGCCAATGTAGGCTTCGCTTCCCTCGCCGCTCAGGATTTCGCCCTGCGCATAGACCACGGCAATCTTTTCCTTGGCGTACTCACCGGAGGTATTGCCCGTTTTTTCGGCATAGTCAAGGATCTTCACGCGGTTGAATTTGGTGTCGGGCTCAACACCCAACCGTTTGCGGATCATGTCATTGTACTGGTCCTCGTAGCCGATGACGTCGATAAGTTTGGTCGATTTGGCCATCTCGGGCGTTCGCGCCAATTGTCCGTTGGCAATGGAATCGAGCATTCCCACCGGGATTTTCCTGCTTTTGGCTATATCTGCGGCCATCGCGTCCCAAATGGAACGCAACAGCTCGGTGAGCTGTTCGCGATTGGCCTCGCTCATGGAATTCTGGAGGAACGGTTCCACCGCACTTTTGTATTTCCCGTGGCGGACGACTTCGATGTTGATCCCCGACTTGTCCTGCAGGTCCTTGAAAAACATGACTTCGGACGAGAGCCCCTTAAAATCAAAGTTGCCCACGGGGTTGATGTAGACCGAATCGGCCACCGAATTCAGGTAATAATCCTTTTGGGTATAGACGCTGGCGTACGAATAGACAAACTTGCCGGACTTCCTGAACTTTTCCAGTGCGCCGCGCACGGCACGTGTCTGTGCAAAACCCAGTTCGGAGAAATTGTTCAGGATCGAGATCCCCATGATGCGCTCGTCGTCGGCAGCGGCCTCGATGGCCCGCACGATGTCAAAAACCCCATTGTGATTGACCTCGGCATAATCGAATTCCTTGTAAATCGATTTTCCGCCGTAATCCATCGACACGCCGGCGAGGTCCAGTTCAAGTATGGAATTTTTCTTGACGCGCACCTCGTCGGTACCGCTGCCCGCAATCGCCGCGACCAATACCAGCCCGAAAAACGAAATCATGAAGAATAAGAAGATGCCGATAATGACGGCCAAAATGTTTCCAAGAAATCTCATAACGCCAATTTTTAGGCGGCAAAATAGTTATCAACCGCAGGGCAAATATACCCTAAATCTGGTTTTCTTTTGCTTATTTTGCCGACTGCCGGATGGCTTTGTACCCGGTTGGATCCACTATGAAACAGCAGCATTCCGCGGTGTTGTCCCTGGGCAGCAACATGGGCGACCGCCTGGAAAACCTTGTGCGCGCCATTGACGAAATCCACCGTCAGGCGGCGACGGTGGTGCGGGTTTCAAGGGTTTACGAGTCGCCTGCCTGGGGTTTCGAGGGCCACCCGTTCCTGAATTGCGCCGTCCTGGTGCATACCTTTTTTGACGCCGGGACGCTGTTGGGCAACTTGCTTGAAGTTGAGCAGTTGATGGGGCGCGTCAGAGAAACTGCAGGTTTCGGGCCGCGCGTGATCGACATTGATATCGTGTCCTTCAATGAGGACATCGTCTCCCTGAGCAATCTCACGGTACCGCATCCCCTGATGCATGAACGACTCTTTGTCCTTTTGCCGATGCGCGACCTCGACCTTAACTGGCGGCATCCCGTCCTGCAAAAACATTTGCCCGACCTGCTCCGGCTCACGAACGACAAGAACGCGTGCGTTTCGGTAGGCAAAATCGATGCACCGCTTGCCGGGCTGAACCTCGAGCGGTTCAATTACATCGCGATCGAGGGGAATATCGGTGCGGGGAAAACGACGCTCACCACGCGGATTGCCGAGGATTTCAATGCCAAGACGGTCCTGGAGCGCTTTGCCGACAACCCGTTCCTGCCAAAGTTCTACAGCGACCAATCAAGGTATGCATTTCCGCTTGAGATGTCTTTCCTGGCCGACCGTTACCAGCAGATTGCCGACGACCTGGCGCAATTTGACCTCTTCAAGGATTTTCTCATTGCCGATTACCACATCTTCAAATCGCTGATCTTTGCGCACATCACGCTGTCGGAGGACGAATACCGGTTGTACCGGAAACTGTTCGAAATCATATACCGCGAAATGCCGCGCCCCGATCTTTACGTTTACCTCTACCAGAATACCGAACGGCTCCTCTCGAACATCCGCAAGCGCGGCAGGGATTACGAGCAGGAGATACCCGCCGAATACCTTGAAAAGATCAACCGTGGCTATCTGGATTATATCAAGTCGCAGCCCGAACTGAATGTTTTGGTCATCGACGTCTCCGAACTGGATTTTGTCAGGAACCAGAACGATTACGTGTTTATTTTAGGGGAGATCGCTAAAAAGGTCAACGGCTGAGCTGACGGAAAAATTCCCACGCGACAACCCCGGCGCTCACGGACACGTTCAGTGAGTGTTTGGTTCCCGATTGCGGGATCTCGATGCAGCCGTCGCACAGGGAGATCGCGTCGGGCGAGACGCCAAAAACTTCGTTGCCAAAAATCAGGGCGTAATTTTTTCCGACCTCAGGTTGGAAATTCGTCAGCATCGCAGCGCCCTCAACCTGTTCCACGGCGTAGATCGCATGATTGGATTCCCGCAGTTGCGAGATCGCCTCACGGACGGTCGTGAAATATGCCCAGGCCACGCTTTCGGTCGCGCCGAGTGCGGTCTTGTGTATTTCCTTGTGCGGCGGTGTCGCCGTGATGCCGCAAAGCAGGATCTTCTCCAGGCGGAATGCATCGGCCGTGCGAAAGATCGATCCAATATTGTTGAGGCTCCTGATGTCGTCAAGCACCAAGGTGAGCGGTGTCTTGGGCGCCTGCTTGAATTGGTCGGGCGAAAGCCGGCCCAACTCGCTGTTTTCCAGTTTACGCATAAAATAAAAAAGCTCCTCCGTGGAGAAGCTTTCGCGATTGTGTTTGTGAAATTAGCTTTTTTGTGGCGCGGCCTTCACTTCCTCGCCCTGTACGTTGCCTTTGATGGTAAGCGTCTTGGCGGTTTCCGAAGCATTGGTGGTCACCGTCACGGTCTTGCTGAAGGGACCTACGCGGTTAGTGTCATACTTCACGCCGATCACGCCTTTCTGGCCGGGCATGATGGGCTCGGTTGGTTTGGTGGGGACCGTGCAGCCACAAGATCCTGTAGCGTTTGTGATGATCAGTGGCTTGTTGCCATTGTTGGTGAAAACGAACTCGCGTTTCCCCTCGGCGCCTTTCTGGATCGTTCCGTAGTCGATGGTCTCCGAGTCGAACATGATCCCGGGGCCTTCCACTTTGGGAGCGGCCTCGGTTTTAGTGGCCGGTGCGGCTTTCTTTGCTGGTTTTGCAGCCTGGGCATTCGCCGCCGTGATGCCAAAACAGGCTACCAGTGCAAACAGGGCTATTTTCTTCATCGTAATTTTTGTTATTTGGAAGCAAATCTATAAAAAAATCGAACGGACGGGTATTAAAAATCCTAAAAATAATTTAAAAAAATTGGTTTGGGCTTGGGCGTAAAATCTTAAATTCGCCCGAGTTACAAAAATAAACCGATCGATTTTGGCGAAGGAAAAAACGGCAAAGGAAACGCCGCTGATGAAGCAGTACAACGAGATCAAGCACAAGTATCCCGATGCGTGCCTCCTATTTCGCGTCGGTGATTTTTACGAAACTTTTGGCGAGGATGCAGTGCGCGCCTCCAAAATATTGGGCATCATTTTGACCAAGCGCGGCGCAGGATCGGAAAGCGAGACCGAGCTCGCCGGATTCCCGCACCATTCGCTCAATACCTATCTGCCCAAGTTGGTCAAGGCCGGGCTTCGCGTGGCGATCTGCGACCAGCTGGAAGACCCCAAGATGACCAAGACCATCGTCAAGCGCGGCGTCACCGAGCTTGTCACGCCGGGCGTGTCGCTCAACGATGAGGTGCTTCAGTCAAAATCCAACAATTTCCTCTCGGCGGTTTTCTTTGGAAAGAAGTCGCTGGGAATTTCCTTTCTGGACGTTTCTACGGGTGAGTTCCTGACCGCGCAGGGCGATTCCGAATACATCGACAAGTTATTGCAGAATTTTTCGCCCAGCGAGATTCTGGTCTGTAAACAGCAAAAGGCCCGGTTCAGGGAAACTTTTGGTGAGCGTTACCACAGTTTTTTCCTGGACGATTGGGTTTTCGCTACCGATTTCGCGAACCAGTCGCTGAATGCGCATTTCGGGACCACCTCGTTGAAGGGTTTCGGGATCGATGACCTGGAAGACGGCATCATCGCATCGGGTGCGGTGCTGCATTACCTTTCAGAAACACGGCATGACCGGCTCGCTCACAGTTCTTCCATCGGACGGATCCTCCGGGATCAATATGTGTGGATGGACCGGTTTACGATCCGTAACCTTGAACTCTATCATTCGTTCAATCCCAACGCCGTCACGCTTCTGGACGTCATTGACAAAACGATATCGCCAATGGGCGGCCGGCTCCTGAAAAGATGGCTTGCGCTTCCGCTCAAGGACATTCCACAAATCAGGGAAAGGCATGAGGTCGTGTCCTGGCTGATGGAAAATCGCGACGACCTGGAAGCGGTGAGGGGCCAAATCAGGCGCATCTCCGACCTGGAGCGGCTCATCTCCAAGGTCGCGACTGGAAGAGCCGGGCCGAGGGAAATTGTCATGCTCAAGGAATCGCTCGACGCCATCATCCCGATAAAGGAACTGGCGACCTCGTCAGGACAGGTCTCGGTCAAGGCTTTGGGCGGCAAACTGAACGGCTGCGAACTTTTGCGCGAAAAGATTGGGACGACGCTCAATGCCGATGCGCCCGTGGCCATTTCCAAGGGCGGGGCCATCGCGACCGGAATCGATGCCGAGCTGGACGAATTGCGAAAAATCGCTTTTTCGGGAAAGGAATACCTCGAGGAAATCGAGGCGCGCGAATCTCAACGCACGGGAATCTCGTCGCTGAAAATTTCGTTCAACAGTGTCTTCGGATATTACATCGAGGTCCGCAACACGCATAAGGACAAGGTTCCGGCAGAGTGGATCCGCAAACAAACGCTGGTCAATGCCGAGCGGTACATCACCGAGGAACTCAAGGATTACGAGGCGAAAATCCTTGGCGCCGAGGAAAAGATCCACAAACTGGAATCGGAACTTTTTGACAGCCTGATCGCGTGGATTGCCACCTATATCAGGCCGGTGCAGGAAAACGCGGCACTGGTCGCCCGGCTGGATTGCCTGTGCTCCTTTGCCAGGCTTGCCATTGAAAACGGCTACACATGCCCCACCATGACCGATGGCCACGACCTTGAAATCGTTGAAGGGCGCCATCCAGTCATTGAAAAGCAGCTTCCCGTCGGTACGCCCTATATCGCCAACGACGTATTGCTTGACCGCGAATCCCAGCAGATCATCATGATCACGGGTCCAAACATGTCAGGTAAATCGGCGATTTTGAGGCAGACTGCGCTCATTGTCCTCTTGGCACAGATGGGAAGTTTCGTTCCTGCA
>SXGU01081644.1_pt1 | contig 14592 bp, 5 predicted proteins | sample 3174531 | NCBI WGS metagenome assembly SXGU01 (sample SAMN11356863, study PRJNA531348) | freshwater metagenome | isolation source: freshwater sample F1-140 | place: China: Fuxian Lake, Yuxi | collected 2017-12-25
CTGGACGACCGAAGGCATGGCTTACATACGCACGCTTGATGAGCTGACTGGTTTGCGGCGCCAGCGGTTTTTGCTTGGGGAATGGGCGCAGGCTACTGGGCAGGTGTACGAGACTTGGAGTGCCGGCAATGATGGAAATGTGCAGGAATCCGCCGATTACACAGATGATGGCGGGCCTGTTTTGTGGGGAATTGACGATGGCTACGCAGGTCATTACGACGCGGATATCGGCACTTACACCGCTGGTTCTCATCCCCGCGTGTTTCTGCTGGCACAAATGCGGTCAAACGGAACGCTTGTAGTTTTTGCCGAGGATTATGCGGTAAAGCAATTGCCAGAAGAGCAAATTGAGAGAGTTTCAAAGCTTCCGTATCCAGAGCCTGAATTTAGCGTGGTCGACAGAAGCGCAGCGGAATTGAAGGGGCGTTTGCACAATCGGGGCATTTATACACGGCGCGGAGCGTTCGATGTAGAGGCTAGTATAGGTATACTACAGGCTATGGTGGGCGTTGACCTAAATGGCGTGCGACGGCTGAAAATTCACCCGCGCTGCTCCCATTTAATAAAGGAGTTTACGTCTTATCGGCGGGATGACATTAGCGGCAAACCGGTCAAGGAATTTGACCACGGGCTGGACGCTTTGCGCTATTTAGCTTGGGCCGTAAGGTACGAGCGGGACTAAAAAATGCTTCAAGATGTTGAGGAAATGCGCCGCCGTTCGGTAACGGCAGATGAGGTAACACAAGCCAGTAAAAACGGGGTTGTGAATTACTTCTATATGCCGACCGACAGCCAGTCGGCATTTTCCCTGCCGCCCTCCCTGCCGCAATTCTGGTCGCCAAAACGAGATGACTTTTTAGCTGGCACAATATATCACGAGGATATGTGGCAATCGGCGGTTGGTGTAGCCACAACAAAAATGGCTGCACTTGGGTTTGCAATTAAAAGCGAGATCGGGTTGCGGGCGCGCAAGGGGCATGATTTGCTGCTTGCATCCGAGGCTGGTGCAGGCTGGGTTAATTTTATTTCCAAGCATATGCAGGCTTTTCTTCTAACCGGTAACGGGGCGTTTGTTGAAATTGTGCGCGCCACGCGTTCTGGCGGCTCGCGGGTATTGGGGTTGATGCACCTTGACCCGCATCGTTGCATGCGCACTGGCGATCCCCATATACCTGTTTTGTATCGCGACCGGCGCGGGGCAATCCACGAAATGAAAGCGCATCAAGTGTTTATGCTTTCGGACATGCCCGACCACCGTGAGCTGTATTACGGGGTAGGGCATTGCGCTGCGGAGCGGGCTTACAACACAATTTACAAGATGGCTGCAATTGAGCAATTTATGCGTGAGAAAGTCGCTGGGCGCAAGCCGTTGGCAATCCACTTCCTAAGCGGCGTGCTAAAAAGCCATGTTGACGACATTTTGCAATCAGCTCAGGGTGAAGCGGCGCGGCGCGGCGTGCAGTCCTATATGGGTGCGGCAATTGCAACGATTGCAGGCGACCAGCCGCCGCAACTGGTAACCGTGCCGTTGGCCGAAATCCCCAGCGGGTTTATACCAGAGGAAGAACGGCAGAATGCCTATTTGATTTACGCCCGAGCACTCGGGTTGGATGTGCAAGACATTGCCCCCTTATCTTCTGGCAAAGGGCTTGGAACAGCCACCCAAAGTCGTGTACTGGATGAGAAATCAAAGGGTATGGGGGCAACGGTTGCGTGGCGGCAGGCGTTTACGCACATGCTTAATCAATTTGTATTTTCTGAGTATGTAAATTTTTACTTTGTAGAAAAGGATTATCGGGACGAGCAAAATGCAGCAGCAGTTGCAAATGCGCGCGCCCAATTCACCGGATCGGTTATTCAATCAGGGATTATTACAGCGCAACAAGCCTTGCAAATGCTGGTTGATTCGAAAGATTTACCGCGCGACTTTTTGCCATCTGACACAGTTGCTATTGAATCTTATAGCGATTACGAGCGGGCGGATAATCCCTTCCCGTACCCGCAGCCCGCCAAAGAAGAAGCGATGGCAGTCCCCGGCGCGCCGGGCGAGGCTGCGCCTACTGACGCGGAGGTGCAAGCGGGTGCGGAAAACTTAATAGACAATGTAAGTGCCGAACAGGGGGCAGCAGCGCCGCCGCCCGCCGATGGCAGTGCGCCGCCAGCAGCGCCGCCAGCAGCGCCGCCAGCAGCGCCGCCAGCAGCTCCGCCAGCAGCTCCGCCACCTCCGCCGTCTTCGCCAGAGGCGCAAGCCGACGCGCAAGAAATGGATGCGGTTGATGCAGAGGAAGAGTTAGTGGAAGACGAAAGGGATGAGGAAGAGCTAGTGGAAAACGAAGGGGATGAGGATGAAGATGAGTTAGACCCTTTTTCGCCAGAGGCTACAAACAACAGTTTTGGCCTGCCATCCAGAAACATAACTAACCTTGATGCTGCCATGTTGCGAGAGGGGAACGAGGATGAGGAGGCCAACGATATTGTGCAGTCCTTGGCGCAAACAGGTGATGAAATAAGTATGTCGGAAGATGAGCTTGACATGCTGGCTGACATCGACTCGGATGACGAAGAAATAGACAAGGACAAGAAGGGCAAACCCAAGCCAAAGGTTGCAAAAAAGGAGCTGGCGCTTGCCGACTTGGATGAAATTGACTCGGCAACTCTAGCCAGCGGCGATGCTGCGAGAATTATCGAAAAGACTGCGCGCTTGTTCAAAAAGAACATTGCGCTAAAGCTCTAACTCGAAGCGGTGACTAAGGATGGCTGTATCTGATGTTGGCGTAAGGCTTGTTGTAGAGGCTCAGGAGTCCTTTATCAAGGCTCTTGACGGAGCCAAGACAGCCATAAACGAGCTTACCGAAACTGCCAAGGGCGGTTTCGGGTTTACTGAGGCCACGACAGCTGCTGATATTTTAACCACCGCGATTGGCGTCGGTTTGTATGACGCAGTGAAAATGACTGCGCACTTCATGATGGATATGGGCAAGCAAGCGTTCAATACGGTGGCAGACTTTGAGCGCACGACCCAATCCATCACAGCAATGGTTGCCATTGAGAAATCAATGGGCACAACAGTAAAAAATGTTTCCAAGGGCATTCGTGAACTGACAAAAAAGGAAATTAAGGAGAGGCGCGAAGCGCATAAGGTAATCTTGCAAAATGCCGAAGCCATGGAGAAGTTGAAAGCTGCGCAAGTGAAATTAAATGAAGCGGATAAGGAAGGCAAAGGATCAGCTAGCCTTAGTCTAAATATTTTTAACATCGAAGAACTAGAACGAAAAACCGCCGCAGCACATGAAACAATAGATAGACTTAATTCATTAGAGGGTTCGGAATTCGACATTGTTTCCGAGGAGCAAATCAACACAATCGAGGACATTACCGAGGCGATGCGGCTTGCCAAGCCAGAGGCTGACGAAATTCTGGACAAATTGACGAGAATGGCATTGGCATCTCCGTTTGAGCGCGGCCCAATTTTAAACACAATGAAACAGGCGCAAGCCTTTGGGTTCACATCCAAAGAAGCGCTAAATATGACCGAAACCTTTATCAAATTTGCGACTGTAACTGGGCGCAACGAAGGTCATATTACGCGGCTTGGATACGCAATGGGCCAGATGAACAGCCAAGGCAAGGTCATGACGAGGCAATTGCGCCAAATGAATATGGCTGGTCTTGGCATGGATCAGATGGCCCAATCAATGGAAATGTCAATGGAGGAATTTACCGCAGCGGTATCCAAGGGAAAAATTCCATTTGACGAATTTAACGAGAAGCTGACTGCGTTTATCTCCAAAAAATACACACCGGCATTTCAAGAAATTAACGAAAGTTTCTACGGCCTAAAGAATGCCATTTCGGATATTAGCAAGTTGTCATTGGCAGCGTTTACTGAAGGCACGATGGAGGCGGGCAAGCAAATAATGGTTGAGTTTGTAAGGCCGTTTACCCAAGGCAGCGCTTTGCAAGCAATTCAAAGTTTCGGGGATGGCATCGGCAAAGTTTTGGAGCCGGCACTCACGAAAGTTGCCGAACTTGTAAGAATAGGCATGGAGGGATTTATTAAGTTTTCCGACCTGCTGGCTGGGGGACTTCCAAATAAGGAGCAAAAGCTGGCGCAAGATAACGCAGGAGAGCTCAAGAAGATACAAAAGGAACTGGGCGACGCACTGACGAATACGCTTGCGGCAGGGACATCCTCCAGCAAGGTGTTTATGGATGCTGGCGCTGCTTATGAGTGGGCGCAGGGGCGCGCAATTACCCTGAAGGATGAGCTGGTGCTTGTGAAGGCTGAGGAAACTAGGCTTGGAAAAGTCGTTAAAGACCAACAAGCCCTATATGACGCAGAAGGCAAAACTTTAGATGCGTTAAAAAAGAAGTACGGGGAAAACTCCAAAGAGTTCAAGGAAGCTCAGGCAGTTCACAATGCAGCAACTAGCGTCTTGCAAGATGCCAAGAAAGCTCAAATCACATATGCTGACACCGTTACTAAGGCGACAAAAGCTGAGAAGGACAATACAGCGTCTTTGGTAACCACTAAAGCAGCATTGGATAAGTTAACGGGGTCTGCAAAATCCCTAAATCCTGAATATGAAAAATTAAAAACCCAAAAAGCACTGCTTGCAGCAATGGGTGCCCAAGAAGGGGACACTTACCTGAAAATCGTGGGGCGAATGACGGAGATGGAGGACGCCACAAAGAATTATGTGGATAACTCTATGCATTTAGCGGACACAAATATTGTTGCGAAAGATTTGGAGGAGCAACTCAAAAAGACCGGCGATGAAAGCAAAGTTATGGGGGATAAAATGAATAGGCAAGGAAAACCGACATTCGTTGACGATTTTCTACTTGCCTTTGAGAAACTTATTCCCGCAGGCGGCCCTGTATTTACGATACTGAAGACTTTAGAGGATATTTTCCTTAAGATTAAAGGAAAGGTTGATAAGGCTATTGAATCAATTGTAAATTTTGGCAAGAAGTCGGATGCGCAAAAGTCAATTTTAGATAATGTAATTACGGCATTAAGATATATTAGAGACCACTTTGAAGAAATTTGGCACGTTGGCCAAAATGTTCTTACTGTTATCGTAGGATTGGGAATATTTAATCGAATTGCTTCCTACATTCGGCTGGCTGCCTCAGCCTTGGGGTTGTTTCTTACCCCACTTGGGCTTATTGTGGGGGTAGTAGGGGGATTAACGGTTGCTTACGACAAAAATTATAAAGGCACAAGGCAATTTGTTGATGACAACGTAAGCGCGGTAAAGGGCTGGTTCGAAAAAACAAAGGCTGTTTTTGACGAAAATACCGAAACAGGAAAGCGTTTCCAGACAGGCTGGAAGACGGCTTTTGAAGGGGTAAATAAACTTTTTAAAGAGGGTTTTCAGACGAAGGGAACGCAAGAGCAGCTTCTCGAAACTACGGCAAAGATTGACGAGGAAGGGTTTGGCAAAGTAAAAACCGGAATTCAGAAAATGCTTGGGGAATTTGGGTTGTTTCCCGGCACTGCCGAAAAGGTTGCAGGGTTACTTGTAATGCCTCTTGAAACCATTAAGACTGTATTGAACGGCATTTGGATTAGCTTCAAATCTGGTGTAATTGACAAATTTCTAGGTTTCTGGAGTGCAAAACCCGGAACTGAAGGCGCTAAAACAGCAGCGCAGTCCATGAAAGATGCGATTGTAAACTCTTTTCCCGAGGGTTGGGCATTGCCCATGACTGTTGCCGTTGACCTTTTCACCGATGCCGTAACCCTTTTAAAACTTGCGTGGCAAGCGGTCAAATATGTTTATAAGGCAGTAACTGATGCGGCTGGCCCGGTCTTAGAGTTCTTGACTAAGCACAAGGACGAAATTGTGCCAGTGACTGAAAAAGTTCTTCTTTTAGCAGCTGCACTTTGGGCGGTGAACTCAGCTATGGTGGCAGTCTCTGGTTTCGGGCTTGCTAATTTAGCATTTAACATTGCCCCCGAATCTATTGCGGGCGCTGCGAACTTGGCAGCTGTCAGGGGCAGGCCTGCCGCGCCGGCTGCAACGGGTGGTTTAGGTGATCTCATGCCCAAGATACCCGCTGGCCCCGATATGGAATTTATTACAGCTGGCAAGGGTAGATTAGGCGAAATTACCACAGAAATGGGCAGGATTGAGGAAGCTATTGCAAGAATAAATGCTAAAACGAGTGTATTGGATTTGGATGCAATTCGTGATGCAATGCGTATGGGCATTAGTCAGACAGCCATAGATGCTAACATAGAAGCGTTTATGAAAGTTACCGAGTTGACCGAAGCGCAAAAGTTAGAAGTTATCAAATTAACAGAGTCTCTTACCCCGCTAAAAAGCCAATACGATGAAATTGGGGCCGCAATTCTAAGAGAAGAGGCTATATCCACCTCGGCGCTTACGCGAATTAAGGATGCCACAATAACTAACTTTAATCAAGCGAAGTCGAAGGTTGTTGGGTTTTTTACAGATACAAGAACACAACTTACCACTCTGAATGATGACTTTATTAGGCTTGCAAGTGCGCCCAAGATGTTCGGCCCAGAAGAGTTGCAGGCTGTAAAAAACTTTTCTAACCCCATAAAAGATATCACTAATGCGGTGAGCGAGCTAGGTGGAAAAATGGTTTTTAGTCTTGATATGAAACCACTTGAAGCGTCTTTAGAAGGGGCAGTAGGCACTTATGCAAAGAACATGGATATACTTTTGGATGGTCAGCAATTCTTTTATCACATTGCTGAAACCAACCAAAGAGGTATTCTCACGAGTCCAATGACCACGGAGCTTGATGCTTTAGTGGCAAAACTTCCCGACCTTAAGAGGGAGGCTCAATATCTTGCAGATAATATGCTGCTGGCGGATGATGTTGGGCGGGGCGTATATTCTACTTTCGCTGCAAATTTAAAATCAGCTCAATCGCTTGGGGGACAATTTAGCAAAGCGGGTGGAGCCGTTGCAAATTTTGTGGCTAAAGGTACTGGAAGTGCAGTGGGGTTGATTGACAACGCGTTCGCGCCAGTGGCGGCGGCTGCGAAGGGAGCAGCCGGCTCTGCGGTAAGTGTATTTACCACTTCGTTCCCTACGTTGTTTAAAACAGCATTTAGCCCATCAACATGGATGAATCTGGGGAAAGCCATTTTTGCTGGAGCAGGCGCGATGTTTGGTGCAGGGGGCGGTCTGGCTGGGATTGGCTCATTGATTTTAGCGGCATTCACAAGTCCATTAAGTCTTGTCATCTCAACATTTACGGAATTGTTTGTGTTTGCCGGTTTTATTTTTAGTGCAATTGGAAGTGTTATTACTTCGCCAATTACCTTTGCCCTTCTTGCTGTTGCCGCATTGTTTTGGGCGTTTTACAACAATGTGGCTGGTGTTACGGACTTGATTATCGAAACTTTCCATCTTTTATTAGCCCCCATCTATACGCTATGGAACGCGTTCCTCGCATTCAACGAGGGGGCAAATGTTGCTATGGAATCAATTTACCTGCGCATTTTAGAGGTTTGGGAATACGGTATCAAGCCAACATTTACAAAATTTGCCGAAGGGGTTGCGGTTTTAATCAGCTGGATTAATTGGCTTATCAAACCATTTGTTATTCTTTACCACTTTGTTTTCTCAGTGTTGGCCCCCGTGTTTGCAATCGTCTTGTACGGTGCTTTCATGACAATTTGGTATGTAATTGAGGCCATAATAGCTATATTTTTCTTTGTTATTGATGTTGTTTTCGCAGTTGTGCAAGCAATATACGGCCTTATTAAAATGGTATTTCAGGCTATTGGAGCCTTCCTTGGCTGGCTTGATGGCATATTTAAGGTAAGCAAAATTTTTAATGACTTTATGAAGAAAATCGGCTCTAGTGACACTAAAGCGACTTTCAGGGCTTTAGCTAGTTTCATTGCGCCTGTGGTTTCAGTAATCAATTATCTAGGAGCTGCAATTGAGTATGCACTTGCAGCTTTCAAGAAGGCAAAGGAGTTTCTTGGTTTCGACTGGGTCACATACTTTAACCCGTTTGAAACAGATGAAGCTAAGGCTCTATTAGGTGCGGTACCAGTTTGGGATGTTGTCTTTAATAAGCCCAAGCCAGTCGTTGTCGAAGAGCTTGCGGACGCTATTTCGGATATATGGACTGATTTTACCACGGACGAAGTTAAACCGCTGAAGGGGGATGAATCCGCTCTGGAAAAAGTTTGGATATTGGCTACCAATCTGATGAAGAGTCCCGAGGCAAAAGAAAAAGCTGCCTCACAAGCGCGGGGCAAAGAAATATTTGAGTCGGATAAGCGCAATTACAAGGTTAGGAACGAAAATGACACAGCGGGTTTTGCGGCAAGCCTAGAAAAACAGCAGAAAGCAGACGAAGCTGCGAGAGCCAAAGCTGCACAAACGGCGGCAAAAAATACAACCAGCACCTTTTTTGATCCGATGGAGCGCCAATCTGATTTAGCTAATCGAAGACGGGCCGCGGCTGAGAAACAGAGTGTAATGGGAAATCAGGCCCCAGAAAACAGGAAAAGATATATGGGACAAGGCACCTTTGTTAACGGTTCATATCAAGGCCCAATTGTTTCCACTACTAATAATGTGACTAATAACGGTACTGTTCAGCAGAACACAGCTCTTACTTCGGCGGTTATCGCTATGGCAGGGCAGGCGCAAACCAACATAGTAAAAACAGCAGCATCTGTTCAACCTATGGAGCCAGCATACCAATGAAAAAAGGAATAGCTACTCAATCAGAGTTTGATTTTTATATCCCTCCGGATTCCTATGTTGACCCTGAGGATGGCACTATAGGAATACGCAATGACCAAACGGGTGTAAAGACGCGTGCGACCGCATATTTACTACAAGATTATGCCTGTCGTGTGATTATGAGTAACGCGGGCTACGGAATGCCCGATATCGAATTTATTGAACAAAGCGGCCCTTATCAAAACGGGCAAACCCTGCTGGATTATCGGCTCCAGCCACGCACAATTAGTTTGGAATTCAGGAGCAACACAAACGATCGGCTTGCATACTGGCGAGAGCGTGCTGAACTGCTTAATATTTTCAGGGTTTCGCGGCAGCCACTGGCAGGCGAATTGGGGCTCGGTGTGCTGCGCAAGATATTGCCACCTGACCAATCCTACCCCGATGGTGACGAGCGCAGAAAGGGAGCCGTGCGTGATATTAAGGTATTGGCAAAGAGCGGCATGAAATATGATTTTAGCTCCAGCGAAGAGTGGGATTACAATAGCTTAGTAACAAGCATTGACTTAATCGCCCCCGACCCGACCTTTTACGACCCCGTTCTGCAAATCGAGCCTGTGGCGCTCAGCGCTAACACCGAGTTGGCGTTTCCAAAGACAATCAAGGCTCATGCGTTTTGCACCGCAGCTGTCCTAATTGGGGACACATCAATCCCCTACAAAATGTACGGGTTGCCAACCTACGCAGCCAAATCCGAAACGGAACTTATAATGGCTGCAAGCGGCACAATCACAATTGTGCTTACCGAAGATGTGGCTTTTGATGCACAGCAAGCGATACGGGTGGTGCACAACGCCTCAAACATTTTGTACGCAACGGTTACAAGTTATACGCAAGCCACGCGCACAATCGTGGCAGCGCTGACTGACATGCTCGGGTCGGGGACATATGACACTTGGGTTGTAAGCGCGATTGGGCGCGATGACGAGGGGGATGTAGCTGACATTCTTGTAAGTGAAATTTTGATAATTGACGGAGAGAAATTGCAGGTAGCTGCTGTAACTACACCGGCAACTTTTGATGGCACTGGAACGCTAACCGTAACGCGTGGCTTTGGCGGCACCTCGGCTGCGGCGCATAGCCAGAACAGCTTAATTGCAGTAACAAAAGACGACGCAACGGTGGGAAATTTTGCGATAGCATCCACCACATACGAGCCGTGGCGGGTTGTGTTTGATTTCTACTCTACACTGGACTCATCAATTTCCGCAACAGCCAGCACGGTTGATTACGTTGGAATACTGGCAACCAACAGCGCAGCTGCTGTTGGAGATGTGCTGTTTTGCCAGACTGCGGATGGCGGCACATTTGAAAACGAAAAAATGCTTGTGACCGCTGTTATCAGCTCGACCTCGGTAACTGTGACGCGCGGGTACGACGGCACAACAGCTGATGCCCATTCTGTGGGCGACAAACTTGTAATAACCACGGCTGCCCAAATAGCTTATTACGATGATTCGCTGGGGATTACAATGGGTTCCGCCACATTGGCGGAGGGGTTTACGATAATTTATGAAGGCACTTGGAACGCTTTTCCAACCATAGATGTTACCGGCCCGTGGGATAACTTTACGATTACCAATGGCGCAACGCTGGAAACACTTGACTTTGGCTATAATATAGCCGCTGGAGAAACGGTCACATTCGACTTGGCTTATGGCGTGAAAAGCGTAACCAATCAAAACGGGACAAACCTGATTGGGTCTTTGTCCACGGATAGCGATTTGGCTACTTTTCACCTCACGCCAGATGCCGAGGTTACGACAGGGCTGGCTGATGGCGTTAACCCCATGACCGTAACCGGCACAAATCTGGATGAAAACAGTATCTTGGTCTTGTCGTGGTATACAAGATACATTGGAATATAAACGATGACACAAACATCAAAATTTTGGGGGGGGACAGCAATCGGGGATGCCGGCCCGTATTCTTACGACGAATACAATCATCCCTTTCATATCTTGTTGTCGGATGGGCGTGCCGACGCGGGCGTTGCCGTAAAATTCCTCAACCAGCTGGTTGGGGCGGTTACGGCCCCTGCCCCTATTGTTCCCAATGTAACAATTAATACTGGCGCTGCGCTCGTGCGCGGAATTTGGTATTACAGCAGTGCACTCGAAACGCACTCAATTACACAAATAACAACGCCGGGGAATTGGGAGCGCACAGACCTGATTGTGTTGAGGGCGAATTGGACTACGCAAACGGTAGTACAGGCAGTCGTAGAAGGAGCTACCCTGTATCCGTTGGGAGACCCCAATGTTTCGCCTGCGCTTACGCAAACCGACGGGGTTCTCTGGGAGATTCCCTTATATGAAGTCAATATAACTTCGGGCGAGGATGTCACTATTGATGACCGCAGGCGTTTTAGTATTGCGCAGCACTTTGGAAAGGGCTTGGCTGCAACTTTTTTATTTCAAACATAAAGTATAAAACCTAATGGCACAAGTATCAAGATTTTGGGGCGGGACACTGACTGGCGATTGTGGCCCGTATTCCAATGACGAGTTTAATTACATCTTTCACTCTTTGATGAGCGATGGGCAGACCAACGCCGCTGTTGCAATCAAATACCTCAATGAGCTGGTTGTGACCGGCGCTGGTTCACCGGTTAGTGTGGGCACCGGCGCTGCGCTGGTATCTGGTATCTGGTACGAGAACGATGCAGCAGTAAATGTTACATTTGCAAATGCGGCTCCAAATAATTCCCGCATAGACACCGTTGTATTGCGGGCAAGCTGGGCGTTACAGACGGTGCGTGTCCAAAAATTGACAGGTACGGAAACCCAAGGAACCCCTTCGCAACCAGCGCTGACCCAAACTTTGGGTGTGATTTGGGAATCGCCGTTAGCCCACTTGACAATCAATAATGCTGGGCTGGTGAGCATACTGGATGCGCGGCGTTTCGCGCAAATGGCAACTATGGCAAAGCCGATTATTGCTGCTATGCTGTTCTAGGGCATGAAACACGATGGCAGACCCAGTTCATATTCAGTCCAGGCGCGGAACCGCAGCAGAGTGGCTGCTTTATAACACTGTCCTGTTAGCTGGGGAAGCTGGCTTTGAGACGGACACAGGCCGGCTCAAGGTTGGAGATGGCACACGAGCTTGGGCAGCTCTCAACTACGCTGACTTCGGTGATACAGGGCCGACCGGTGTAACGGGTGTTACCGGTGTAACGGGTGTTACCGGTGTAACGGGTGTTACCGGTGTAACGGGTATTACTGGCTCCACTGGGCCAGCTGGTGGCCCAACAGGAATAACCGGCGTAACCGGCGTTACGGGCGTGACCGGTGTCACGGGTGTCACGGGCGTAAGTGGCGTAAGTGGTGCGGCGGGCGACCGATACAGCACCACCTCTTCAACTTCGTTTACGCTGTCCGCAAGCGGCAACCAAACTATTACTGTCGCTGACATCACTGTTGATTACTCAGTCGGGCAAGATGTTGTTGTTGCTTACGATGTCTCTAATATTCAGTACGGAACCGTTTCAGCCTACAACTCAGCTACAGGCGCATTAACTTTTGTAAGGAACAGTATTACCGGTTCCGGCACTTACGCTGCTTGGACTGTCAATCTGGCTGGTGTCGCTGGCATTGCTGGTACTACTGGCGTAACGGGCGTAACTGGCATTACGGGCGTAACTGGCATTACGGGCGTAACTGGCATTACGGGCGTAACGGGCGTAACGGGCGTAAGTGGTGTAACTGGCGTTACCGGCCCAACCGGTGCCAATGGCGTTACTGGTGTCACTGGAGCAACTGGAGTTGGCACAACCGGCGTTACCGGCGTTACCGGCGTGACGGGCATTAGCGGCGTTACGGGTGTAACAGGAGCTGGGGTAACGGGGGTAACCGGCGTTACTGGCGTTACAGGAGTTACTGGAGCAACTGGGCCGACGGGTATCAGCGGAGTAACTGGTGTAACCGGTGTTACTGGAACTGGTGTAACGGGCGTAACGGGCGTAACTGGCGCGACTGGAGCAAATGGTGTTACAGGTGTTACTGGCCCAACAGGCATAGATGGTGTCACCGGCGTAACGGGAGCTGGTGTTACAGGCGTAACAGGCGTAACTGGCGTTACTGGAGTTACAGGCCCTACAGGTATCAGCGGCGTTACAGGGGTGACGGGGGTTACAGGCGCTGGAGTAACAGGGGCTACAGGAGTTACGGGCGCAACTGGCCCGACAGGTGTCGCTGGAACTACGGGCGTTACGGGAGCAACTGGAACAGGGGTTACTGGTGCAACTGGCCCAACAGGGGTAGATGGAACTACGGGTGTTACGGGAGCAACTGGAGCTGGCGTTACAGGGGTCACAGGCGTTACAGGGGTCACGGGCGTAACAGGTGCAACTGGAGCAGGTGTTACTGGAGTTACTGGAACTACGGGCGTAACGGGAGCAACTGGAACTGGCGTTACTGGTGCTACTGGCCCGACAGGGGTAGATGGTGTCACGGGCGTAACGGGAGCTGGTGTCACAGGCGTTACAGGGGTCACGGGCGTAACAGGTGCAACTGGCCCGACAGGCATCAGTGGCGTTACAGGGGTCACGGGGGTTACAGGCGCTACGGGAGCAACTGGAACTGGCGTTACTGGTGCTACTGGCCCGACAGGTGTCGCTGGCGCTACCGGTGTCACCGGTGTTACTGGAACTGCGGGTGACACATACACGACCACATCTACAACATCTTTCGCGCTGGCAAGCAGCGGTAATCAAACCATTACTCTGGTAGACATTGCTGTTGACTACACAACTGGGCAGGACATTGTTGTCGCTTACGATGTTTCTAATATTCAATACGGCACTGTTTCAACCTACAACCCTGCAACCGGTTCTCTAGTATTTGCCAAAACAGCATTTATCGGGTCTGGCACTTATTCTGCTTGGGATGTAAATCTAGCTGGCGCTGTTGGCATCGCTGGTGTTACTGGTGTTACAGGGGTAACGGGAGTTACCGGCGTTACGGGTGTTACGGGAGCAACTGGAACAGGAGTTACTGGTGCCACTGGCCCGACAGGGGTCGCTGGGGCTGCTGGTGTTACGGGAGCAACCGGAGTGGGCGTTACGGGGGTCACGGGCGTAACAGGGGTCACGGGCGTAACAGGTGCAACTGGAGCTGGCGTTACTGGCGTTACTGGAGTTACAGGGCCAACCGGTATTGATGGAGTAACGGGAATAACGGGCGTAACGGGTGTTACCGGTGCTACTGGAGCTGGTGTTACTGGAGTAACTGGAGCGACTGGCGCTACAGGGCCGACAGGTATTGATGGGGTAACAGGCGTAACGGGCGTAACGGGAGCTACAGGGCCAACTGGCGTTCACGGGATTACAGGGATTACCGGCATTACGGGTGTTACGGGGCCAACGGGTATTGATGGTGTAACCGGTGTAACCGGCGTTACTGGTGTAACGGGTGTTACCGGCGCTGGGGTTACAGGTGTTACTGGCGTAACTGGCGCAACCGGCCCCACCGGCCCAACCGGTATCAATGGCGTTACGGGCATCACGGGCATCACGGGCGTTACAGGCGTTACGGGCGTTACGGGTGTTACCGGCGTTACAGGTGCAACTGGCACGGCTGGAGCTGACGGAGATTCATACTCCACAACATCTACAACATCTTTCGCACTGGCAAGCAGCGGAAACCAAACAATTACTCTCGCTGACATTGATGTGGATTATTCCGTAGGACAGGACATTGTTGTTGCTTACTCTTCTTCTAGAGTCCAATACGGAACTGTTTCAACATACAACTCTGGAAATGGTTCTCTCGTCTTTGTCAAAACAGCATTTATCGGGTCTGGAACTTATGCTGCTTGGACTGTAAATCTTGCAGGC
>SXGU01128779.1_pt1 | contig 14592 bp, 9 predicted proteins | sample 3174531 | NCBI WGS metagenome assembly SXGU01 (sample SAMN11356863, study PRJNA531348) | freshwater metagenome | isolation source: freshwater sample F1-140 | place: China: Fuxian Lake, Yuxi | collected 2017-12-25
CCGCCTCGCGGGAGCGAGGCGGCTACGTTCAACGACAGCACACGCTTCTAAAACTTGCCACCACAATGACTCACACCGCGCGCTATCGGATCGAGGGAATGCACTGTGCCGCCTGCGTCGCACGGGTCGAAGCTGTCATCGGCAAGCTGCCCGGAGTGGCGGACGTCGCCGTGAACTTGGCGACGAACGAGGCCCGTGTGCAGTACGACGAGCACTCTCAACCAGACGTGGCAGCAGCGGTCGAATCGGTCGGCTATCACGCCAGCGAGTTGCCAACGTCGGTCGATTTGACATCGACCACTGACACACAGTCGCCGATTGCGGCGTTCCAAATTCTCGAACTTCTCCTGCCCGCTGCGCCGGCGCTCGCCGTTGTGCTGCTGGCGTACTTCGTCGAGCAGATGCCGCTTGACCGGGTCGCCCCGATCTGGATGTTGCTGCTGACGACGCTGGTCCTGCTCACGAGCGGTCGTGAATTCTTCGTCAACGCCGCGAGATCGCTCCGTCACGCGGCGCTCGACATGGATGTGCTGGTCGCCCTCGGAAGTGGTGCCGCGTACCTTGCAGGAGTCTGGTCGTTTCTCGAACTCTGGAAAGTTGGTTTGAGCCATGTCGGCCATTCCGTCGCCAGCGGTCAGTGTGGTTCGGACTTCACCGCCGCCGTGCTGATCGTCGTCTTCGTGCGGCTTGGCAGAACGCTCGAACTGCGAGCGCGACGCAAAGCCTCGGATGCGATCGGTCGGCTGCTCGATCTTCAGTCACCAAACGCGCATTTGCTGCGATCGACGGGAGACCTGCTGGCTCAGGAAACCGAAGTCGAGTTGCCGGTCGATCAAGTGGCGGTCGGCGACGTTGTCCTGGTTCGCGCAGGCGAACGAGTCCCGGTAGACGGTGTCGTTCTGGCCGGAGTCACCGAGATCGACGAGAGCAGCTTCACCGGGGAACCGTTACCCGTTCGCAAGCAGCCGGGTGATCGAGTGCTCGGCGGATCGGTGAATCAGTCGGGCAGTTTTCGATTCCGCGCCGAGCGAGTCGGCGACGAGATGACGCTGCGTCGCATCGCCGCGTTGGTGCGAGATGCTCAAGGGAGCAAAGCTCCGATTGCGCGGCTGGCGGATCGAGTGGCTGGCATTTTCGTGCCGATCGTGCTGGTGATCGCCGCCGCGACATTGATTGGGTGGTTGATTCACACCGACGCTCATTCGGCGATCTCACGAGCGGTCGCTGTGTTGGTCGTCGCGTGCCCGTGCGCTCTGGGCTTGGCCACTCCGACCGCCGTGATGGTCGCGATGGGCAAAGGGGCGGAGCTTGGCGTGCTGTTCAAAGACGGAGCGGCTCTCGAACGAACCGCCTCGTTGCAGATGGCATTGTTCGACAAGACTGGCACGCTGACCGAATGCAGACCGGAAATTGTCGAAGTGCTTCCGTCGGATGGGATCACTCGCGCTGAACTGCTGAGAGTCGCGGCAACGATCGCCTCTGGCTCAATTCATCCGCTCGCGCGAGCGGTCGTCGAATTGGCTCGCAAAGAGTCGACTTCCTTCGATGCGGTTCCGTCTGGAGTGCGTTCCGAGCCGGGCCTCGGATTGGAGGCCGTGGTGGACGGCGAAACGGTCTTGCTCGGAAGCCAACGCTGGATCCGTAGGTTGGGCACTCCTGCCCGACCGGAATTGCCAGCGTCATCCAGTACGCACACAGAACACACGGACGGGCAGGAGTGCCCATCCTACGAAGTGCATGGCCGCACTCCGATCTTTGTCGCGCGAGGCGGTCAAGTGTTGGGCCTCTTGGCCGCCGAAGATCGCATTCGAAGTACTGCAGCGGAAGCGACGCTGGTTTTGCGGCAGCTTGGGCTTGATACCGGTCTCGTGAGCGGTGACCGGTTGGCGGTCGCACAAAACGTCGCCCACAAGCTGGGCATCACGTTGATCGAAGCGGAACGTCTACCGACCGAGAAGGCCGACGTCGTCCGCTCGTTGCAAGCGACCGGCCGCCGAGTCGGCATGATCGGCGACGGAGTCAACGACGCTCCGGCGCTGGCCGTGGCCGATGTCGGCTTCGCGATCGGAGCCGGTGCCGACGTCGCCATCGAAGCGGCGGACGTGACGCTCGTCGGCAGCGATCCGCGAGCCGTGCCGCATGCGATCGAACTGGCTCGGCAAACGCTGCGGATCATCCGCCAAAACTTGTTCTTCGCATTCGCGTACAACGTCGTCTCAATCCCGCTGGCAACCGGGTTGCTTTCGGAGTTCGGCGCGATCATCCTGCCCCCCGGCTTCGCCGCCGCCGCGATGTCCGCCAGCAGCGTGCTGGTCGTGACCAATAGCCTGCGGCTGAAGCGGTTCAGACCATCTCCGAAGGAATTCATCAGCAATGCCGGTCGAGCCGTATGAGATCGTCTTCGACACGGAGATTGAATCCCATTTGACCGCAATCGACCTCAAGTATCACAACTTGATTCGCCGCGTCATTGCCGAACAGTTGCGGCTTCAGGCCGAAGTCGAGACACGAAATCGCAAGAAACTGCGCGAGCCAGCGGCATTTGGAGCCACTTGGGAAATTCGATTTGGTCCCGACAATCGGTTTCGAGTTTTGTATCGTGTCGAACCAGGACGCCGGGCGGTGGTCTTGGCCATCGGAATCAAACAAAACAATCGCCTGAGAATTGGCGAGCAGGAGATTCAGCTATGAAAACCACAACCGCGACAAAGCTCCGCGCGGAACTGGCAAGCTACTTGGCGAAGACCGAACCTGTCGTCGTGACTCAGCATGGCCGAATGAAAGCGATTCTGGTCCCCGTTTCGTCAGAAGCCGACGCTGAACGCTGGGGCATGGCCAACAATGCCGAGCTGTTTCGTTTGCTCGATGCGGCCAGCCAAAGAGTGCAAAAGACCGGGGGCATCCCGCAGGAGGAATTCTGGAAACGAATTGACGCGAAGTACGCCAAGAAACCCAACGGACACCAAAAACGAAAGTCGGGGAAGTGATGCAAATGCGGTATTGGTTTGGGTTCGAAATGTTGGCATGCGCGGGACTCATCGTTGGTTGCGGAGGCGGTGAGGCTCCGAACGAGTCGCGTCAGCTTGTGGTCAAGGAACCGGCTTCGGACACGAAGTCGAAGGTTGGTGAGTCAACGGATGCAGTTGCGGCCGTAACCGCCACGAAACCAGCGACAACCTCTGCGTCGAAGCAGCTACCCAAACCAGCGCTGTCCGCTGATGAAACTGCTGACGGTTGGGTACAACTCTTCGATGGCGAGACTCTCTTTGGTTGGAAGCCGAACAGTGATGTGAATTGGTCGGTGGCTGACGGTGTCATCACGGCGGACAAAGGGACGAAGCCGGGGCTGCTGCTGACCTCGGTGCCGTTTGCGGACTACGAATTCCGATGCGACTTCTGGATGGCCAAGGGGGGCAACAGCGGTGTGTTCCTGCGGACGCCGGCCGTGCCGACGGATCCGGGAGTCGATTGCTACGAACTCAACATCTGCGACACACACCCGCAAGGCTTCAACACCGGCAGCTTCGTGAAGCGGCAGAAGCCGACAAAAGAAGTCTCCGGCGAAGAGGCTTGGAAGACGTTTCACGTCCGAGCCGAAGGACCGCACGTCGTCGTGAAACTCGACGGCGAAGAGGTGCTCAACTTCACCGACAAGACAGACAAGCCGCTGACTTCCGGATTGATCGGGCTGCAAATGAATTCCGGGCTGGTCAAGTTTCGGAACGTGTTCGTGAAGCCGCTCGGCACGAAGGAGCTGTTCAACGGCAAAAACCTCACCGGCTGGCGCGAAGTCCCCGGATCGAAGAGCAAGTTTGAAGTCATCGACGGCGCGATCCACGTCACCAACGGCCAAGGCTATTGGGAATCCGAAGCGACGTTCGCCAACTTCGTCCTGCAAGCTCAAGTGAAAACGAACGGCGACGCGCTCAACAGCGGTATCTTCTTCCGAGGACTGCCAGGCAAAGAGGGAGCCTATCCCGGCTACGAATTCCAAATCCAAAACGGCATCAAGAACGGCGACCGCACTCAGCCCGCCGACTTCGGCACGGGTGCGATTTTCCGTCGCCAAGCCGCTCGGTTCGTGGTCTCGAACGATCGCGAATGGACGACGTTGACGCTCGTCGCCAGCGGCCCGACCTTCGTCACCTGGGTCAACGGCATTCCGATCACCGTCTGGACTGACGAACGCAAGCCGCACGCCAGCGGTAACGCTCGCGAAGGACTGCGACTCGAAGGAGGCCACTTCAGTCTGCAAGGTCACGACCCGACGACGAATCTCGACTTCCGCAACTTGCGTGCAGTCGAACTGCCCTAACTCAACGTCGTCCTAACGCGGCGGAGTCTTGTCGGGGCTGGTCACTTCCCGTTCTGATTCGTTCAGCAGTCGGGCCAATTGAGGCAATGGATTGGCGACCTGCAATGCGGCATGAGCAAGGCTCGCGCGAGCTTCGGCCGGGTGCGATTGGTGGAACTGAGCGAGTGACAACTGAGCGTGAATCAGGGCGGCGCGTTCGCGGTCGTAATCGGGGTTAAGGGTGAGGGCTTTTTGGAGTGAGGTTACGGCGGCGGCTGGCTGATTGGACCGGAGTTGGACCGCACCGAGGGCGAGCCAGGATTGAACGTTGTCGGGGGCGAGTTCGACCGCGTGGGCTGCTGCGGTTTCGGCGAGCGGCACATCGCGGAGGTCGGGGAACGGGCAGACGACGTGGGACCAAGCGAGTTGGTGTTGAGTGGTCGCCTCGTCGGGCAGGCGGGTGGCGACTTGCTTGAGGACTTGCAGGGCGACTTCGTAGTGGTCGCGGGATTCGGACTTCTGGTCTTGCACCCAGAGCCAATCGGCGAAGCGGTAGGAGGCGAGCGCGAAGCGTTCGTCGTAGCGGGACGTCAGCGGGACACGGCGCATCAGGTTGCCGAGCAGGCTGAGTTCCATGCGGCAGGCTCGGTCGAACATCGCGGTGTTGCCACGGCGCTGTTCAAGGCTGACTCGCTCGGTCCACTTCCACAACAGCTCGCTGAGATAATTGATGTTGTCGGGATAGTTCGTCACGACGTCGTTCAGCACGCGTGCGGCCTCGTCGAGTCGTTCGGCGGCGAGGTCGAGGTCTCCGGCCCTCTGGTCGATGCGGGTCAGACTGGTGAGGTGCCGAGCATAAAGGACTCGCGTGTTGACGTGACTTGGCGAATGTTGATGCAGCGTGCGAGACAGCTCGAAGGACTCGCGGTACAGCGGGGTCGCCTCGTCGTGTCGCTGAACGTACCACAGCGTGTTGGCGTGCGAATTGAGCGCGTTCGCCAGTTCAAGCTGGCAGACATCTTCGTTCGGCCAGCGAGCGACCGCCGCTCGGAAAATCTCTTCAGCAAGTTGGTGATGCCGCAACGACTCGTCGTGGCGGTCGGCACCTTTGAGCATTACGCCATAGGCCACATGAATCATGCCTCGCTGAATTTGATCGTTCAGATCATTCGGGTTGTCGCGGACCACGGAGTTCATCAGCTCGATCGCCCGGTCGTAGGCCGGCCCGGCTTTCTTCAGCTCGGCTCGATGCCGTGCGTTCGAGGCTCGTACCCGCAGCGCGTTCGACAGTGTGCGGCGGTGTGAGATCGCCGTGTTCTCGGCAACCAGTCCGTCTAGCAGTTCGATCGCGCGGTCGATCAACGCGATCGATACGTCTTGCTTGCTGAGGACTTCGCGAATCTCGGCCGCTCGCAGAAAGGCCGACGCCGCTTGAAAACGGACGGCCGGATCGTCGCCGCGCTCGACCAGCACGTTCTCGTAGAACTGCAGCGCCGCGTCGAACAAGCGGCTGCTCGTCTCCTGCTGCCGAGCTTCGTTTTGCAACTGCATCCCCAGCTCGCTGAACCGCGACACGACTTCGGTCGCCTTCAGGAAATTCGCCTCCGCGCGGGCTTGAGCTTCGCGAGCGTTCTGTCGCTCGGACTCCGCCGTCGCGCGAGCCTTCTGGGCCTCGTCACGTTCGCGTCGCACGGACGCTTCGTTGGTGTTGGCTCGCTGAGCTTCCCGCAGGATCATCGTCCAGCCGACGACTGTCAGCACGACGAGCGCCGACAACAACGCCGCGACTGCCGGGCGTCGATGAATCCACTTGCGGCTCCGCTCGATCACGTTCGACCGCCGCGCGGCAATCGGCTCGTGATTCAAGAACCGCGTGAGATCATCCGCCAATTCCAGCGCCGTCGCGTACCGTCGGCTCGGCGACTTTTCGAGACACTTCAAACAAATCGTTTCGAGTTCAACCGGCAATCGCGGTTGCAACTGCCTCGGCGGAACCGGCTCCTGATCGCGGACTTGTTCGAGCGTTTGCAAGATCGTCGCGGCCTGAAACGGAGGCCGCCCCGTCAACGTCTCGTACAAAATCGCACCGAGCGAATAGATGTCCGGCGCGGGACCAGCCGAGAGTTTTGATTCCCCCGCTTGCTCCGGAGCCATGTAGCTCGGCGTACCGATGACTTGCCCGGTCGTCGTCAGTTCGCTGCCACCATTGAGCAGTCTCGCCAATCCAAAGTCGCTGATCTTCGGAGTGGGAAGTGGCGATTTCGGAGTGGAGAGCAACGATTCATCAAGCGGCAGCGTCTGCTGCGCCAAGTAACCCGAAGCGTCAGCAAGGGATGGTCCCAGATAACCCGAAGCGTCAGCGAGGGAGGACGCCCCGAATGACGACGTCTCGAAATCATGCGACTCAGGGCCAAGCCCTCCCGCGTGAATCTCGGCTCCGGCGAGCGGGGCGGCGTCAGCCCCCCGGTCCAACGGCGCGATCACCGGGGGGCTAACGCCACCCCGCTCGCCAGAGTTGGTCGGTTCTTGGAGCGCTCGCTCACGCTTCGGGTTACTTGTCAGCAGCACGTTCGCGGGTTTGAGATCGCGATGGATGACGCCGCGTTCGTGAGCGACGTGCATCGTCCGCGCGAGTGACTCGACGAGTCGGGCAGCGACGTCATCGGAGAGCGGGCGGCCGTTGAGCAGTTGTTGCAGCGTCCCGCCGGGGACGAATTCCAGCGACAGGAACGGTAGGCCGTGATGCTCGCCGACTTCGTGGATTTGCACGATTCCTGGATGCTGCAACTGTGCGACCGCTTGAGCCTCCTGGCGAAACCTCGCGAGCGCCTGCTCGCTCGCGAAGTGGCCGCCGAGGATCATCTTCAGAGCGACCAGCCGATTGAGACTTTGCTGCCGCGCTTTGAACACGATCGCGGTCCCGCCGCGTCCAAGCTCTTCGAGCAACTCGTATCCCGGCGGAGCGGAGATGTCGGCGGTCAACCGAATCAACCGGTTCGTCCGTCCGTCAGCCCCGATCGTCGGCCACTGCGGCTGATCGAGCAGTTCCGGGTCGTCCGGCTCGAATCCGTCCCCGCGCCAGTCCTGATCGACCGCCGCATGAACTTCAAACTGCCGCCGCAACCGCTCTGCGATGTGTGGAAACCGCGCGACGAATTGTTCGACATCCGGCTCGTCGCCGAACTCTTCGCGAATCAAGACCTCGTGATACAGCACGTCGAGCAGTTGCTCTTCGTCGTCGCGAATCGCATCAAACGCTTCGCCGAGCGACTCGATCCCCGCACGTTCCCCACGCTGCCACCGAGCACGCAATTCGCTGGCCAGATCCCTGGAGTGCGGCGGTTCGACGCCGCACTCCAGGGAACACGGCGAAAGACTCGCGGATTGAAATTCAGCGCTCGGCGTAACGTTAGACATTTCGGCAGCCTCTCACATGTAACCCGAAGCGTCAGCGAGGGAGTCAGGAATACGATGTCATGGTCCTCGGACGACGTCTCATTTCAGAGTTCCCTCGCTGACGCTTCGGGTTACATCAAGTTCATCCCTCCAACCCCATCTCTGACGTGATCCGGTCGAGTGCTCGTGTGAATCTCATGCGGACGGCGGCGGGATGTTCTTTGAGTTCGGCTCCGATCTCCGTCCATTGGCGGCCTTCGGCACGCCATTCCATCAGGCGTTGCTCGTCGTGCGATAGTCGAGTGCGGACACGTTCTAATAAATCTCGGTTCGCGGCGATCGACGGCGGGCCGGGGTTCCGTTCAATGAACTCGCGAGCCGACAGATCGTTCGCTTCCAACGACACGTCACGCCGCCCATCGCGGCGACTCGCTCGATCATGCCGCACCCAATCGGTCACGCGATTGCGAGCCATCGTCACCAACAGGTTGAGCAGATCGCGCGGCGACTCGACATCAAACTGCCCGGCGGCCGCTCTCACGAAAAACGCGGCCATCACCGACTGACACAAGTCGCACGAATCGACAATCCGCCGCAACTGCGAGTCAGTCATCCGCACCCGAATCGTCCGCCGAATCTCCGGCTCGTAGGCCAAGACGATCTGTTCCGCCGCCTGCGGATCGCCGCTTCGCACTCTTTCAAACAGTTCGAGAAACGGAGTCATCAGGCCTCTCAAATTCCCGTCGAGCCGCGCGTTAACGTGAATCAGCCACCAGCAATGTCACCCGAAGCGTCAGCGAGGGAGTCAGGATGTCGCGGTCATCGTTCTCGGAGTCCGCCACTTTACCGGGGACTCCCTCGCTGACGCTTCGGGTTACATGAGACTCTATCGCTGATTCACGTTCGCCACAGCAGCAGTCACTCGATGGCGGCGGCAATCCGAAGCGGCCGGGGGAATCTCAAAAAAATGTGTTCGCTCGGCGGTGCGGTTATCGTTTCCCAGTTAAGGGCCGCGTGAGTTCTCTGATCCGAAATGAGCTATCCGAGATTTGTCTCGGCTGTGATATGACCCGAAGCGTCAGCCGACTCATGTCACCCGAAGCGTCAGCGAGGGAGTCAGGATGACGAGGTCATTGTCCTCGGAGGACATGTCTTTTCGGGACTCTCTCGCTGACGCTTCGGGTTACATGACTCGCTTCCTCGCTGACTCTTCGGGTGACATCGCAGCAGTTCGCTTCATTCCGCGTTCGGCCACAAAGGAGATTTCGCATGGTTCGTTGTTCCCTTGCAGGTTTTATGTTTGCCTTGGCGACGCTCTTGCCCGCCTCGGTACAGGAGAAGGTCGCCCTGCCGAAGGGGCAAGCGCCGCACTTCTTCATCGTAACCGAAGTCAAAAAGGACGGCCTCGTCATCAAGCAGGTCGGCCAAACCGAGGGCGAGTTCTTCACCACGGTGGAGTACAAGCCGGCGTTCAAGGAGGTCGACGCCACCGATCCGAAGGGGAAAAAGCTCACGGCTGACGAAGTCGCCAAGCTGGTCAAGCCGGGCAGCGTGGTCCTGGTGAGCGTGGACGAGAAGCCGGTCGATCCAGCCTACCTAGTGGTCGTAAAGGACGACACCGTGATCCTGGCCGGGGTGGTGGCGCGAGTCACGCTGAGGAAGTAACGAACCGGTCGCTGCAGCCCTGGGCCGCATCTACGTTTCTGGGACTTGATTGGCCCCTCGGCGGCCCCGGCTGCTGAGCTGTGTCGTTCGGCGGATTTCAGGAGAAGTTCCATGAGGTATCTTTGGGGTTGGTACAGCCGGTCTGCGATCGTGGTCCTTGTCGTCGGCAGCATGCTGGCGGTAGTGCTTTGGCAGATCAGTGCCCAGGGCACGTTGATTCAGACCGAGGCGGACGTCGTCGCCAAGAAGGATCGCGAGAAACTCCAAGGGACTTGGAGCATCGTTGAACTGGTGGCTGACGGTGAACAGGCCCCTGCGGAGATCACGGACATCTTGAAGCTGGTCTTCAAGGACGATCGTCTCATCTTCGCGCCTGGCGAACATGGCTTCACGAACTACACCTACAAGTTGGACACGACCACGAAGCCAGCCAGCTTCGACATGATCCATGCCGATGGCGAAAGCAAGGGCGAGGTCAAGAAGGGAATCTACTCGTGGGATGGAGACCGCCTCAAAATCTGCTTCGGGATCGCCGATGACCGCCCCACAGAGTTCTCGGCGAAGTCCGATTCTGGGCGGGCGCTGTATCTCCTGAAACCAGTGAAGCCATGAATGAGCTGCCCCGTCCCATGTAACCCGAAGCGTCAGCGAGGGAGGATGGAAGACGGGTCAAGGTCCTCGGACGACGTCGTTTTTCGGGGTTCCCTCGCTGACGCTTCGGGTTACATCCATCCTCCCTCGCTGACGCTTCGGGTGACATGCGAAAGGAACGCCATGACTTTCGTTCGTCACGTTGTCTGCCTGAGTTTGCTCCTGGGGGGCATTGTGATGTCTGCTGAGCCGGTCGCGGTTGTGATCAATGATCGAACCGATTATCGAGGCGAGTTGATCTTGAAGGCGGGTTCGCGGGAGGTCGGTAAGGTCTCTCTGAAAGGCTCGGGCACGGACATTGTCGTCGCCAAGTTCGCGTGGCCGGATGGAGCGACAGCGGCCAGCGTGTCAGGCGAGTTGCGCTTCACACATTACAAAAAGGGGCCACAGGTCGCTCGCGGTTCGCACGAGTGGCAGGTTGTTGACATCGCGCCGCTGACGAAGCCGCTGCGAGACAATTCGCTGTTGATCGCCGAACGGCTGAAGCGGTTTGTCGTGGCTCAGCAAGCCTTCGAGGCGAAACACACAAAGTTGATCGACGGGGTTTCGCGAGTCCTTGAATTGACCGGCGAAAGGTCGCCACAGGCCGACATCGTCGCTGCCGAGAAGCGGCTCGGATTCGCGCTGCCGGCCGAGCATATACGACTTCTGGAAGACTGCGGAGCATTTCTTGTCGATGATTCGGCGATGTTGCCGGCGAAGTCCCTGAAGAATGCTTTCGACCAAATGTTGCTCGACTGGGAAACGCCGCGTGCGGAACTCGACAAGCTGCCGGCCGAGACACAGGCACTTCTGAAAACGACCGTCCTGCTCTTCACGGAAGTTGGTGATGGTTACGGCGGCTGGCTGTACCAGCCGCCACAGACTCCGTCCGACAAGCCGAGCTTCTGGTGGATTCATCAAGATGACATCACTCGCCCGCGCCGGCTGAAGAATCAGGATGGCTCGCTGAAGAACTACTCGCAAGCGCTGCTCTGGTTGCTCACTCAGCAAGTCATCGAACGCTACGACGATGGGCCAGTTGAGTCCGTTTTCGTCGATCGTTCCTCGCCCGCGAAGCTGAAGTATCGACTGATCCCGGACAGTCGGTCCGAGTTGCGTGCTGATTTGAGGCTCGATTGGAACGAGTTTGAATAGCTCGCTCGGCCCATGCTGACTCGCACCCTCGCTGACGCTTCGGGCTACATGGCGGGGTTACATGTTCGGGTGACATGGCGGGGAGCCGCAACCTCTTCAATGCATGTTCCCTCGCAGCGACGGCTTCCGTTTCTCTGGTTGAGCACTTCGCCAATTCACTTCTCTGCACGAGCCGTTTCAGGAGCCATCGCCATGTTGATGTTTTCTCGCATGTCCACACACGCTCGGAATCTGTTGAGTCAGCCACGGAAAGCTCGGCGGCGGAATTGGTATGAGCCGAAGGTGGAACAGCTTGAGGTGCGGCAGGTTCTCTCGGCGGGGCACACGAATGCGGCGATGACGGCTGAGCATCTCGCGGTGTTTGGAAGCCGTGATCCGGTGACGAACATTGTGACGGGCGGGTTGGCTCCGGATGTGGCGGTCAACAATTATTCGATCGCCACTGGCGAGTGGGACAATCCCGCGATCTGGTCGGACGGTGTGCCGGATGACAATGACAACGTGCTGATTTCGATGGGGACGGTGGTCACGATCGACAGTGATGCGTCGGTCAGCGCGTCGGACCCACGAGTCGCTTTGCGGTCGGTTCGCGTCGACGGGGAGTTGGAGTTCGATCCGCACGCCGACACGAAGTTGCTGGTCGATACGATCTTGGTGACGAACAACGGCGTGTTCGAGATGGGGACTGAAGACGAGCCGATCGACGCGGATCATCGGGCGCGAGTCGTCTTCGCGGATCGGACGATCGGTCTCGATTCGGCGGCGACGGCGGCGTTCAATGCTCAGCAACTCGCCTGGGATCCGTTGCAGTTCACGCATGGGATGATCGCTCACGGGCACGTCACGATTCACGGTGCTCACAAAACGAGCTTCGTTTCCGGGCAGAAGTTGAATCTCGCGGGGAGTTCGACGTTTGATCTCGGTGTGCCGGTGCCGAGCGAGTGGCAGGTTGGCGATCGCCTGGTCATTTCCGGCACGACGGCGACGAACGCGGCCAACGTCAATCAGGATGACGAAGTCCAGATCGCCGGGATCAACGGCAACGTCATCACGCTGAGCGCTGCGACGCCGCTCATGTACACGCACTTCAAGAACACCAGCTACGTCGCCAACATGAATCGCAGCGCGACGTTTGAGTCGGAGACTCCCGGCGTGATCGCGAAGCGCGGGCACATCATGTTCATGCACAGCGATCATGTGCATGTCGATGCGGCGGGCTTTTATGGACTCGGCCGCACCGACAAGCGAACGGTCATTGACGACGTTGTGAACTCGCCCGATCCCGACAATCCCGGCCAGATGACGACCGACGTACTGCTGAAGGACATCAACCCGACGAATCCCGCGCTCGGACATCGCGTGCTCGTCCCGGTTGTCGATGAGAACGGCAACACGGTGATCGATCCCGCGACCAACCTGCCGAAGATGCAGATCGCGAAGACCGGCTTGAACCAGCGAGGCCGTTACGCGGTTCACTTCCACCGCACCGGCACGGACTATGAAGACGCACCGGCCACCATCAGCGGCAGCGCGGTGGTCGATAGTCCGGGCTGGGGGATCGTCAATCACAGCAGCTACGTCAACGTGACAGACAACGTCGTCTTCAACGCCGTCGGAGCGGCTTTCGTCACCGAAGCAGGCGATGAGATCGGCAGCTTCGATCACAATCTCGCGATGCACTCGCAGGGTTCGGGAGCCAACATCATGGCTCGGCAGGGAGTCCAGGACTTCGGCCATCAAGGAGACGGCTTCTGGCTGCAAGGGGGCAACGTCTCGCTGACCAACAACATCGCGACCGGCCAGAGGCACGCGGGCTTCGTGTTCTTCCCGCGTGGCCTCGACCAGAAGGGACTCGGCATCACGCAAATCTCCGGCGAGAACCTCGCCCCGCATTACGCCTGGGCCGATCACGACCAGATGTACGAAGTCGCCGACATCCCGCTGCTGGAGTTCAAAGGGAATTCCAGCTTCGGCGTGATCAGCGGCTATGAGTCCTGGTTCACACTGCTCAAGGCGACCCACTCCAGCCGCAGCGTGATCGAAGACTTCACGGTCTCGCACGCGTCCGGCAACGCCATCGAGATTCCCTACACGAACAACACGACGTTCAAGAACGTGACGCTGATCGGCAATCTCGCGAAGCCCACCTATGTCGGGATCGAACGCAATTCGGTCACGCAAAACATCGTCTACGACCACGTCAACGTGCAGGGCTTCGCGAACGGCATCAACGCGCCGCTGAACGGCATCAACACGATCGTCGGCGGCACGTTCAACAACGTGAAGAACATCAACATCGTCACCTCCAGCAACAAGACGCGCGAGGTCCACATCAACGATGCCAGCCCCGCCGATCCCGTGGTGTTCATCAACAACCTCCAGCAATTGGTGAACGGCGTCCTGACTCCCGTGAAGCAGTTTGACATCTACATGGAGGCCAACTTCCAGCCGCTCTTCAGTGACCTGACGAAGCTGTTCAACCCGGATGTCGTGCAGATCGGACTGGTCTCTCACAACGGCCAGCAAGTCTATTTTTACGAGCAAGCAGCGGGCTTCACGCCGTTCCCCAGCACCGCGCAAGCCAACAAGAGCCTGTTCGGCCCCAAGGCCGCCGCGTATGTCCCGGCGGATTTGCTCAACAAGACGAACGCACAGCTCTTCGCTCAATACGGCTTGGCCATCGGTGGTGTCGTGGCTCCCGCGAACGCCGTCTCCGATCCGCTGATCAACGGCATCGTCGGCCCGAAGAGCCAGTACCAACCGGAACTCTTCCTCTTCAGTCCGAGGTACTACAACTACGTCACCAACGGCCCATACAAGCTGACCTACGGCTACGCGGCGACCGCCAATTCTCCGAGTGCCTACATCGCCGAGTCCTCGCCAACAGCGCTCACGAACGGCTGGAATCTGCTGACCCGCACGGTGCTCGGCCAACCGCGCACATTCCTGGTCTTCGGCGACAGCACGCCGCCGAACTTGCAACTCGACGCCAAGATGCCGACGACCATCAACAAGGCCGACCTCGACAACGGCTCCGCATTCCTGATCAACGCACAGTTGTTGGACGACAGCATCGGCTCCCAAAAGTTCCAGCAGTCAATCAAGCTCAACGATCCGAAGATCGTCTCGGCCCTGAAGACGAACGCCGATGGCACGCAGTTCGTGACGCTGACCTTCACCATCGAAGACCTCGCCAAGAACAAGACGATCATCAAGCTCGACCTCAACGTGACTCTGACCGCCCCGCTGCTGAAAGACATCGGCCGCAAAAACGATCCGTTCTTCGTGTCGTCAAGCACTCTCTTGGGCCTAACCGGGATTATTCACGGCGGATCAAACAGCAGGTGAAGGCCGTCGGCAAGAGAATGGCACGAGTCACTCATGCCGGTTGTTTGTGATGGAGTTGAATCCGAGAGAAACCTCCCCCTTTCCCCCAAGGGTTTGGTGAG
>SXGU01150673.1_pt1 | contig 14592 bp, 12 predicted proteins | sample 3174531 | NCBI WGS metagenome assembly SXGU01 (sample SAMN11356863, study PRJNA531348) | freshwater metagenome | isolation source: freshwater sample F1-140 | place: China: Fuxian Lake, Yuxi | collected 2017-12-25
ATTGCAGCGCGCGTGGCTGGTTGCTTTCACGATTTTTCTGGTGCTCAGCGCAGTCGGATTGATGCTATGGGTCGGCGGCATGGATGTGATCGAAGGCCGTATCAGTTCGGGGGAATTGGCGGCTTTTGTGTTTTACAGCATTATTGTCGGATCGGCGGTCGCTTCGATTTCGGAAGTGATCGGCGATTTGCAGCGTGCTGCCGGGGCGGCCGAACGCACTATGGAGTTACTGCAAGCAAGCAATCAAATTCAGTCGCCTGCGTCTTGCCAGCCTCTGCCGCAAGTAACCGGCAACATCGCGATTGAACAATTATGCTTTGCCTATCCGGCTCGCCCCGAAGTTTTGGCGATCGATCGTTTGTCGCTTTCGATTAAGGCTGGGGAAACTTTGGCGCTGGTAGGACCGTCCGGTGCCGGAAAGTCGACGTTGTTCGATTTGTTGCTGCGGTTTGCCGATGGGCAATCCGGTTGTATTCGTTTGGAAGGCATCGATATCCGGTCGCTGGATCTTGCCGCGTTGCGCCGTTGTTTTGCCTTGGTATCGCAAAACCCGGTGCTGTTTCACGGTACGATCCTGGAAAATTTGCGCTATGCCCGTCTGGATGCATCGGAAACGGAAGTGCGCGCTGCCGCCGAAGCGGCCTATGTGCATGAATTTATCGACCGATTGCCGCAGGGCTATCAAACGCCGCTGGGCGATTCTGGATTGGGTTTATCCGGCGGGCAGAAACAACGATTGGCCATTGCGCGCGCATTGCTGGCCGATGCGCCGGTTTTACTGCTCGATGAAGCAACCAGTGCGCTGGACGCGCAAAGCGAATATTGGGTACAGCAGGCCTTGCAACGATTGATGCGCAACCGCACCACGCTGGTCATCGCACACCGCTTGGCGACGGTTCAGTCCGCCGATCGCATTGCGGTACTGGACTGCGGTCGTCTTGACGCACTCGGTACCCATGCCGAGCTGTTGCAAAACAGCAGCTTATATGCTCGACTGGCGGCGTTGCAATTTCAAGCCGCAGTGTGACGCGCCAATCCCACCCCGGCCGATTGGATCACTTGAGACAGCGTTTTGCGTGCCGCGCGCATCGCAGCTCCCATTTGCAGTAGCGTACCGATTCGCACCGAGCGTTTGAATAACAATGCCGCCAGGTGAATCGACTTGACACTGCCGTCCGGATGAACGGCGCTTAGCAGCGCTTCCGGCGGGGAAAATTGAATCGGATCGATGATGGCGCGTACCGCGATGAACGGGATTTCCGCTTGTGCAGCAACCTGCGCGATTGCAGCACTTTCCATATCCACGGCGCAAGCGCCGGTGGTTTGTGCCAAATCCCTTTTTGCCGCCTCGTTCGTTACCGCAATTTCGCTGTTCGCGATCATGCCGTTGACTACTGTCAGCCCGGCGGGCAGTCGTTGTTGCAACCGATCGCGCCACGCCAGATTGACTGTCAATGCTGTGCCGCAATGAACGGCATCCGGCAATACCAAATCGCCGGGTTTTAACCGATCGTCCAATGCACCCGCCACGCCAAAGCTCACCAACGCGGTAACACCCTGCCGGCACAACCCTTCCGCAGCGGCTCGCGCCGCTGCGCCGCCCATGCCGCTAAGCCACAGCAGTGTTTGGTCGTCGATAGATACCTTCTCGTTAAACGGAATATGCGCCGATACGATACAACCGGCTTCAGCCCGCAGAGCCGTTACCAGCCCAACGACGCTCATGCGGGATTATGCTCTGGTCATTGCACGATAACGTGCCAATGCCCATAGCGGGAAGAATTTCGAGTAACCGTGATAGCGCAAATAGAAAACGCGCGGAAAACCTGGTGCGGTAAACCAGGGATCTTCCCAGAGATGATCGCCGGATTGGTTTTGCAGCAGGTAATGAACGCCCTTGCGTACCGCTTCGCTATCGACTTCTCCGGCAGCCATCAAACCCAATATCGCCCAGGCGGTTTGAAATGCCGTGCTGGTTTCCGGGAATCGCCCCGCCAGCTCGGTATCCAAATAGCTATCGTTGGTTTCGCCCCAACCGCCATCGGCGCGTTGCACGGATTTTAGCCACTTGATCGCGCGTTGTACCGAGGCATGTTGCATGTCGAATTTGGCCAAACGGAAAGCTTCCAACACCGACCAAGTACCGTAAATATAGTTGGTGCCCCAACGCCCGAACCAGGAACCATCAGTTTCCTGTTCGCGCAGCAAGAAACTGAGACCGCGCCAGACTTCGCGCTGGTGTCTGCCGTATTTGGCCAGCAAACCGACACACCGTGCGGTGACGTCGCTGGTGGGCGGATCGATCAGCGCGCCGTGATCGGCAAAAGGGATTTCATTCAAATAGTGATACGTGTTATCAATGTCAAAGGCAGCAAATCCGCCGTTGCGCGACTGCATGCCGGCCAGCCAATTGGCGGCGCGATCCAATGAATACTGATGCCGTTCCGCTTGGCCTTGATCCAATGCCCAAGCCACCGCAGCGGTATCGTCCAAATCCGGATAATGCGGATTGGCGTACTGAAACGCCCAACCGCCGCCGGGCAAATCCGGCTGTTTATCGCGCCAATCGCCCGGTTCGTCCAATACTTGCTGCTCCACCAGCCAATCGAGCGCTCTTAATACGGGTGCTTGGTCTGTCGCCGGGTCTTCCTGCAACGCCAAGCTGGTTAATACGGTATCCCATACCGGCGAAGTGCAAGGCTGGCACCAAATGCGTTCGCCTTCGTCGACCAACAGCCCGCGCAGCGCGTTGCGGCATTGCACGCGATTGGGATGATCGTATTCATAACCTAACAAGGTTAACGCTTCATGCGCATTGACCATGGCGGGAAAAATGGCGCCGATGCCGCATTCGCCGTTCAAACGCTCCAACGTCCATTGCTCCGCCTTGCGGATCGAGTACTGACGAATCGATTGCGGCAGACTCGGCTCGAATTTCGACAGCAAACGCTCAACCAGCATAAAACTGCGCTTGAGCAATGTATCCGCTTTGGGGAAATAATTCGTTTCGATTTCGGGCGGCGTAATGAACAATTCGCGGATATCGACTTTGCGCGGATTGATTGCTTTCGCTTTCAGCGTACATAAAATCGACAATGGAATCATTACGGTACGCGACCAGTAAGATACCTTGCTGATATGGAAAGGAAACCAGCTCGGCAGCAGCGCCAATTCGGACGGCACTACCGGCACGCCGCGCCATGGAATTTGCTGATACATTGCCAGCAATAAACGGGTAAAGACATTGGCTTTGGCTGCGCCGCCGCGTTCTAAAATGGCTTCCCGGGCGCGTGTCATATGCGGCGCATCGGGGGAGTCGCCGACCAATTTCAACGCATAGTACGATTTGATGGTGCAACTGATATCGAAAGCGCCGCCGTAATAGAGCGGCCAACCGCCGTGGTTCAGGTCTTGCTTGTCGCGGATAAAACGGGCGATTTTGTTTTCCAGGATACCGTCCACTTCATCCATGAAATGCATCATCAGAATATATTCGGCAGGGATCGTGCAATCCGCTTCCAATGGAAAGCACCAATGACCGTCATCTTTTTGCAGAGCCAGCAGCGCTGTGCGTGCTTGAGTAAATTTCAATTCTAGCTCATTGGCATCGATTGCTGCTTGTTTCGAATTCTCCGACGCTTTCGATGAAGATAGCGGTTCTTGTGACGCTGTTGATATTCCTTGGGATCCGTCCATAGTTTCCTGTGTGTTTTTCAGTTGCAAATTATCCATTCGTTATTGTACTTTTGATCAATCCAATTCGGCTATTTATGCATGCACATATGTGATTCGCGGCTTACAATTTGTTTTTCTTGCTGTCCTTTTCAAACGGATTGTCTTGAAAAGGTTCGTGATAGAGATCTAGCGGCGGATTGCCGTCATAAATCAAATACTCTCGCTGCTGCAAAGACGCCTCGCGGACAAATAAATAAGGATCAATTGCCGCTTCGTCGCGGATGCGCATTGGGCCGACTAAACGGGCGCGCTTGTCGATTGCGCCCAGAATGGTCAGCGGCGCAGCAAAATAAGTACCGACCGCGAGTCCTGCGTAAAAAAGCACGTTAGTGAATAAGCCGACCGGAATATTGGTGACATCGCGCTGATTGCTCGGTCCGATCAACGGAATGAACAAATATGAGCCTGGGGTTACTCCCCAAACCCCCAGTGTTTGGCCAAAATCCTCGTCGTTCTTTTTCAATCCCATATGCGTTGCCATATCGAACAAACCGAACATGCCGATCGTCGAGTTGACCGCAAACCGCAGAGTGTCTTCCGCGCCTTGCTTTACTTTTCCTTGCAGAAAGGAATTCAGTGCGACATTGGGGTAGGATAGATTATCGTAAAAATTGCCGATGGAACGCTGTGCAGAATCCGGGACGTAGTCGATATATGCATTGACGACCGGTAAAAATACTTCCCGATCGATCTTATCGGTAAAATCGTACGATGCGCGATTAAACTTTTCGTGTGGATCGACAGGGTCGTAATCGGGGTCGTCTTTTTTTGGTGTACTTGCGCAACCTTGTAAGAACGTAAAGCAGCAAAAAATGACAATTGCCATCGAAGTACTTTGCTTAATGAGCTTAATCACATTCTGTAAGATTTCAATGCGTTCTTCAGTCATGCGTAAACAAGAATCAAATTTCTTTCAATAAGGGTAAACGTCGTTCAACCAAGCCATTATTCAGCAGCCATGCAATTTCATCGGCCAGTGCTAGGCGTACCGGACTTTGAGGGAAGCCCAATTCATTGACTGCCTTCTCGCTATTAAAATGCATTGGGTAGTGTGCCAACCGCACACCGGTAAGCGGTGCTGTGGGCAGGCGATGCGTCACGTGATCGGCGACGAATTCCGATATGATGCCGGTTATTAATGCCAGCCAATAAGGCACTCGCCATTTGGGCATAGACAGCCCAGTAATTTCTTCTATCCACTGTAGCAAGTCTCCTAGCATAATATTTTCATTTCCCAGTATATAGCGTTCTCCGATGCGGCCATGTTCCGCTGCCAGCAAATGACCTTTTGCAACATCGCGTACATCGGCCATGTTAAAACCGCAATCCAAATAGGCCGGTATCTTGTTATTCAAAAAATCGAGAATCATGCGCGTGGGGGGTGTAATCAATCGATCACCCGGACCTACCGGCAATGTGGGTGCGACAATAACCACGGGCAATCCATTTTTCACCGCCCGGAAAGCTTCTTGCTCGGCCATAAATTTCGAGCGGCAATATGGCCCAGGCATTTCGTTGAGCGTACGCGCGGTACCGGCGGCCATATTATCGCTCTTGCTGGCACTCCCAGTCAGTATCGATTCGGTCGAAGTATATACAATCACTTCGATATCGTACCCTGCCGCCTCGTTAAAGACGGTGCGCGTTCCTTCAAAATTGACCAAATTGAAATCGTTCTTATCCCTCGCCCAGAAATTAGGGTTGGCCGCTAAGTGATACACCCGTTGAACGCCGTTCAACGCTTTACGGACGATAGTGGGATCGCAAATCGATCCGCGAATGATCTCCACGTTGGCTGGCAAAGGAACATCCGGCAATTCCAGGACTCTGACGTTGTTCCCGCTTTCCAGCAATTCCCTGACCAAGTGCGAACCGATAAACCCGCCGCCGCCGGTCACCAAAGAGCGTCTGTTGCTCATAAAATATCCACCTCGTGCAGCAAGATTTTTGCAATTGAATCGTTGGAAAAACGTTTACGATTTGGCGTTATCAACCTTGGATGTATATCAAAAGGCAGCGAAGACAGCATGCAATAAGAAACTCAGTTTTCCCTCTCGCCATGCACAATTTCAACTAATTTGAGTGCTTGCAATTCCATTTCGATGACAAAATCATCGACTTTTGCACGAAAATGGCGATAAAAAATCATGCTCGGAATCGCCACCAAAATGCCAAATGCGGCATTATACAGCGCTACGGATATACCGTAAGCTAACTGTGCCGGATTGCTGCCGTTGGGTGAATTGGATCCGAAAATTTCGATCATACCCACCAATGTGCCGAATAACCCCATCAAAGGACTGAGCGCGGCAATTGTTCCCAGTGTGGTTAAATAACGGCTCAAATCATGTGCAACGACACGTCCGGACTCTTCAATCGACTCCTTCATTACTTCGCGTGTGCTTTTGACATTTTTCAAACCGGCGGCCAGAATTTTTCCTAGCGGCGAATGTAGTTGCAAACGTGTCAGAAATTCCGGACTTACGCCGTTGCGCCTGTATTCATTCAATACCTTAGGCAGCAGCTCTTTTGGTGCAACAACGACTAATCGCAATGTCCACATCCGTTCACCGATGATACCCAACGCTACGACGGATGCGACGATGATCGGCCAGATAGGCCAGCCGGCTGCTTGAATCAAAGATAACACGTGATAATCTCCTCACTCGCGATAGATCGGGGTATTATTTCATGGCTTGCTATATTACCCGATTTACCTATTTAATAACCAGGAGTCTATCGGCATGCAGCATATTGAATATATAACTCATTGTACAAAAAACAATCCATGTGCTATCCACAATTTCTGTGGATAAGGTTGTGGGTATGTAACCTTAATGCCAACTAAACTATCAAATTCAAACATGTTTTTTAGGCTTGGCTGTTTTTTAATCTAATTATATTTATGTTTATAAACAATAAATTAGACGCAAGCGCTTAATCTGATCAATGATGTTGAACCCACCGTCAGCCAGCGATCTATACCGTAAGGTACTGACCGTCAGCGAATTAAACGGCACCGCTCGGCGATTGCTGGAATCTCATTTGCCGTTACTTTGGATTAGAGGCGAGATTTCCAATTTGAAGCGCTACCAGTCGGGACATTGGTATTTTTCACTAAAGGATAGCGATGCGCAGGTTCGATGTGTCATTTTTGGCCAAAAAAACCGCTACCTCGATTGGCAGCCTCAAGACGGCATGCAGGTTGAGGTGTTGGCAGCAGTCACCTTGTATGAGTCGCGCGGGGATTTTCAGTTAAATGTCGAAACGATGCGTCGCGCCGGGTTGGGCGAATTATTCGAGGCATTCGAAAAACTGAAAGCCAGGCTGGAGCATGCTGGTTTATTCAGTTCGGATAGGAAAAAAACATTGCCGACATACCCCAAACAAATCGGCGTCATCACATCGCCGGACACTGCGGCATTGCGCGATGTCCTCACCACGTTGCGCCGCCGCATGCCAGCCATACCGGTCATCGTTTATCCCGCGCCGGTACAGGGAAAAACTGCCGCTGCCAACATTTCTGATGCCATCAAAATTGCCAATAGCCGTGCAGAGTGCGACGTACTGATACTCTGCCGCGGCGGCGGCAGTATCGAAGACCTGTGGGCGTTTAATGAAGAGATTGCGGCGTATGCAATCGCCGCCAGTACAATTCCGATTGTCAGCGGTATCGGTCATGAAATCGATTTTACCATCGCCGATTTTGTTGCCGATCAGCGCGCCCCGACGCCCACTGCCGCTGCCGAAATGGTTACCCGGGATCGTAAGGAATTGAGTCAAGCCGTCAATAATCTGCAGCAATGCCTGATTCGTGCCACCCGGAATCTGATCGAGCGTGCCATGCAGCAACTGGATATCTTGTCGCACCGCCTCATTGACCCTGGGGACCGGATTAAGCGACAAGCAATACAATTGCAGCATTTGCAGCAACGATTGAGTACGGCATGGAAACATCAATGCGAAAAGAGGCGCTGGACATTGCTCGATTGCAATCAACGGCTCATCACCACCGGCCCTGATGTCGATCAACTTGAATTGCGGCAGAAACAATTGGCTCTGCGCTTTCACAACAGTTATGCGCATGCTTTCGCAACACGCAGTCTAAAACTGAATCATCTGCGGGCGCAATTGGCGCAACTGAATCCGCAATCGGTGCTTGAACGCGGCTATAGTATCGCTTATACGCAGCAGGGCGAAATCGTCCGCGACAGCAAACAACTGCGATGTGGCAACCGAATTCAGGTAAAATTCGCGCGCGGCAACTGCGATGCGATTGTCGATGACACTGCGGAATCCTGACCGAAACATATCGCGACTTATCTCAATAAGGACTCAATACCGATGCCAAAAACATTCTTGCTTCTCGGTGCGATCAATATCTTATTGTGCATTGCGCTCGGCGCATTTGGTGCACACGGTCTCAAGCATATCTTAACCAGCGACATGCTGGCGGTTTTTTACACCGGCGTGCAATATCATTTTTATCATGCCTTCGGTATCTTGGCCATCGGATTGCTGCTGTTTCATTTCCCTCAATCGCGTCTGATTCCGATATCCGGCTGGCTCATGATGACAGGTATCGTTTTATTCAGCTTCAGCCTATATGCGCTAAGCATTACTGGCACACGTACGCTCGCGATGATCACGCCATTCGGTGGCATTTCGTTTCTCAGCGCCTGGGGATTGCTGATTTATTCAATTTGGAAAGATAAATAGCTGCTTTACTTTGTTTTTATAAACAAAGTAAAGCACTCAAGAAGACAGGCATTTTACCGCAGAAAATCCCGATTCTTTATTTCCAACCAAGTTTCCAATCGTGGAATTTTTCGCTTCGCATCGGATAAGCGATACCGTAACCTTGACCGAAATGACAACCAAACTTGCGTAGATCCTTTACCAATCCTATGTCCTCAATGCCTTCAACCACGACAGTTGTACCAAGCCCTCTGGCCAGCATGACAACAGATTCTATAATTACCTTGCTGCGAGAATCTCGCTGCAAATTTGCAGCGAATATCCTATCGATTTTAATTTCCGAAACATCAAGCTGTTGCAGGTATTGTAAAGAAGTGAAACCGACACCAAAATCATCGATCGCTATTTTAACGCCCATAGCGTTCAGCTGACCAAACACCTTTTTAGCTTGCTCAATATTCGACATCACCGCTGTCTCGGTCAATTCGAAAGTAATGCAAGAGATTGGTAAGTTTCGTACACGCAATGCATTGATCAGTTGCCTGGGAAAATCATCATCATCCAACATACGCACCGACAAATTGACCGCAACTGGTACGGAAAAACCCAGATCAAGCCAGTTTCTGGCTTGATCCAGTGCCAAATTGATTACTGCATACGTTAACGGATAAATTGCATCGGATGATTCGGCAGTTGGGATAAATTCTCCTGGATAAATAACATTCCCATTCTTCGATTGCCAACGCACCAGCGCTTCTACACTGCGCAGTCTCCGATTCGACAAATCGATAATAGGCTGATATTCAACAAATAACTCTTTATTATCAATAGCCAAGATTAGTTCATCAATCTCCGCTAGCGAGGATCTCCCTAAAAGATCGATCTCATTGCTATAAACAACTGAATTTTTCTTGCTCCGTTTGGCGACATACATCGCCATGTCGGCTTTCTTGAGTAAGATTTCAGGTGAATCGCCTTGCTCAGGATGTAGCGCAATACCGATTGATGCGCCAATCTGGATCAGATGTGTATCGATTAAAATCAGATCTTGTAATGCCTTTGATATTTTTTCAGCAACAATCGACGCATCCTTGGGTGAATGAATCTCGGTCAAAAGGACGGCAAATTCATCCCCGCCCAAGCGTGCTGCCGTATCCGCTGCGCGCAAACATTTCTTTATTCGCTGCGTAGCGGCAATCAACACGCCATCACCCACAGCATGCCCGTAAGTATCGTTGACGAGCTTAAAAAGATTGAGATCGATCTGCATAACCGCAAGCGTTCTGTCATTGCGTTTTGCCAATTGCAACGCTTGCTGAAAACGATCAAAAAACAAAGCGCGATTTGCCAAACCGGTCAGACTATCAAAGAAACTGAGAAACTCAAGCCGCTCTTGCTTGATTCTCAATTCCTGTTCCAACTTCGCACGCCTCATTGTACCGAGCAGAACCGTTTCCAGAAGATCCACTCGCAGTTGCGCTTTAGGGATATAATCGCAAACGCCATTCTGCATCGCTTGAACGGCGACACGCTCGTTGCCTTGTCCTGTCACCAGAATAACGGGTAATTTCAGCTTGAGATAACTGCTGTCCTGGAGGATATCCGTACCGAAGGAATTTCCAATGTGATAATCCAAAAGAATACAATCAAATGTATCTTTTTCAAGACAATCCTTTGCCTCACAAATAGTGCAGGCCTCGGTTACATGACAATTGAGCTGCAAATTCTTCAAAAGCCGTCGAACACGCTCGCGATCAACGTCATCGTCATCAACGAGCAGAAGCTTTAGAGAATCGTTCAGCGTATCCATGATCAGGAGAAACTTACGGAAGTCTTATAAACACTTAACAAATTCGCCAATTGCGCAAACTGATGTCCAAGTGCCGACTTGACCATGTAACCGGCGATGCAGTTGTGATAGGCTCGGGTTCGATCAGTATCCGCATCGGACGTGGTTAGCACGAAAACTACCGTTGAACGCAATTTCGGATCGTTGCGCAATTCTTCCAGAAACTCAAATCCGTTCTTAACCGGCATATTTAAATCCAGCAACACGACTAATTCAGCCGGTATCTTGCCATAAGCGCTTTCACCGCGTAGCACCGCCAAGCCTTCTTGTCCATTGCCAGCAGTCAATACCGGGTAATCGATACCGCATTTTCTCAGGTTTCGCTGCGCGCTTTCGATGGCAACATCGTCATCGTCGATCAACAAAATGGTCAATTGATGATTGGTCATGAAACACTCCTTGTTACTGTAGGTGGGATCGGAGTATGCGGCCAGAAAAAACGGAAAGTCGTTCCACGACATCCGTCTGTTGATTCGACCACAATCCAGCCACCATAAGCTTCCACGGTGCGTTTAGAAATCGCCAATCCAACACCGGAATTCTGTTGCTGATTATTCTTGGAAGCTGTTTGAAATAACTTGAAAACCCGATCTTGCACTTGCGAAGATATGCCCGGTCCATCATCACTTACGCTAAATTCGATAAATTCGCCTTTGGTATGTGCCGCAACCTTAATCTCACCCGTTTCAAGATCATGATGCTTCACAGCATTGGCAATCAAATTCCGCAGCACGGTTTCAAGCGCTGTTTTCCCTGTATACATTTCCAAATCGTCGACCTCAAGCCGAATCTCAAATCCAGCACGCAAGGGCTGCAATTCAAGTACCGTATCGATCATATCTCTTACTCTAAAAAATACGGAATCTTTATCAACCGAACCGGCGCGCGCATAACTCAATAAATCACTGATCAATCGCTCCAGACGGGAAACACGGATTTTTGCGCGGTCAATATTCTGAGATATATTTGGATTGGGTGTTTCAATCAAATCTTCTTGAATCCATTCCAGTAAATCGGCAATACCACGAAGTGGTGCGCGTAAATCATGAGATGCGACATATACAAACTCCTCCAAACTTTCGTTGGCTCTGCGCAATTTCTGCTCCTCATTCTTACGCCCGCTAATATCGACAATCGTCGCCAACACATAATGACCATCGGCTAAAATAACAGGACTCAAACCAATCTCTACCGGAAACTCGCTACCATCATGCCTCGCCGCGAAAAGATCACGACCGGCCCCCATAGGGCGCGCCTCTGGATTGGTAAAGAAACTTCTCATCATCTCCGGGTGCGCAGTTCGTATGCGCGCAGGCATTAACATTTCAATCGGTTGACCGATCATGTCGTCGCGAGTATAGCCAAATAACCTTTCGATCAAACAATTCACCAAACCTATCCGCCCGTACTGATCGACCATTACGATTCCGGTTGGCGCAGCTTCGACAACGGCGTTAAATAAATCTCTATTCTTATTGAGTAACTTCTCAGAATTCCGGCGCTGCGTAATATCGACAATCGTAGCAACCACATGGGGATTTCCTTCGGCCTCAAAGGGCGTCAATCCGATTTCAACTGGAAATTCGGTACCATCATGCCTCGCTGCGAACAAATCGCGGCCAGCACCCATGGGTCTTGCCGTCGGGTGAGTAAAGAATGTGCGCATCATGCCGGGGTGGGTAGCTTGATATCGTCTGGGCATCAGCATTTCGATTGGTTGATTAATCACCTCTTCTTCCGAATAACCGAACAACTTCAATGTTTCTTGATTTGCAAATCTGATATGCCCTTGCGCGTCGCACACGACGATGCCGATCGGGATAGAATCGATAAAGGCATGTAGGAAATTTGTATCTCTAGAAAAATTTATTCCCTCTGCAATCACTGCATCAACAGTCTTTTTTATAAGTCTTGTCGGCATTTCACAATCCTTCATGATATAAATATTGATTTACAATCAAGCAACAGAACCGACTACCCTCAAAGAAAATAGATAGTCTTTCCACTCCCAATCAAGATCTATTATCGGATATATCTTACATAACTTTAGTGCCAACGTGGATTTTATTTATTTTATATAACTGGAGATTCTATTGTTTTGTTAATTCCTCCCCCCACAATTGCAGCTCATTTAACAACCGCACCGCTTGCCCATCGGCTTTGTGCTCTACAAGCAACACATCGATTTGCCTCAAAAATTCCATAAAATTAATCGATACCCCCTGATTATCTTGCATCAAACGTTGCATGCGCCCCCGTTCCCACCGTTGCATTTCGGACTCGCTTAATGTTTCCGGCCAATTTCTGGCGCGGTAGCGAAACAATAATTCAGTAAGCCGCCGGTCTTGAAAATTGAATCGTGCCTTTGCCAATTCCTTCGGGGAGGTATGGCGTATTTGCGCCGATAGTGCGGCATCGGCGTTATTCAGAAAGCCGTCGTACAGCGCCACATCGACATCGCTCGACGGCGCAAAAACGTGACTGGTATAGGCGGTTGCCACCCGCTGAAAAAATGACGGTTCGGCACGGAGTTTTTGCCAATGCCGGTGGCATGCATCCAGGTCCAGTTCGATACGCTCTGCGGCATCCGCAGTCAGCGTATTACGCGGTGCCAGCGCCGGGCATTTATTGCTCTTCACCGATTTGACTGGCAAGCGTTGCATACCGCTGGGTAAGTCTTCGCTGCGAGTGAACAGCAAGCGGCTGAGCTCATTGTGATCAAGCGACAAAAACATATCCGGATCGTGGCGCAAATCATATACCAATACGCTGTTATTATTTCCCGGCTCTAGCGTCATCGGTATGACCAGCGTGGTGCAACCGGTTTTTGCCGGATACATGCGCGACGTATGCAGCACGGGATTATGCGTATTCAAATCCAATTGGGCTGCAGCCTTGCGCTTATCGCGTAGCTGAAACAACCAGTCATAGAGGCGCGGCTGTTGTACGCGCAGCAATCGCGCCAATGCAATAGTGGCACGCACGTCGGATAGCGCATCGTGTACGGATTCGTGCGCAATGCCGTTGGCGGCGACCAAATCTTCCAAGCGAAAGCTCGGTTGCCCGTCTTCGTGTTGCGGCCAGGCGATGCCATGTGGACGCAATGCGTAAGTCATACGCACCAAATCGATGATGTCCCAGCGCGAATTGCCTTGCTGCCATTCGCGCGCATAGGGATCGTAAAAATTGCGATACAGCGTAAAACGTGTCACTTCGTCGTCAAAGCGCACCGAATTGTAGCCGGTGCCGCAGGTGTTCGGCTGCGCGAGTTCGGTGTGAATACGTGCGATGAACTCCGATTCCAGCAACCCGCGTTCGGCGGTAAGTTGCGGTGTGATTCCAGTCAACAAACAAGCTTCCGGATGCGGCAAAAAATCGCGAGCGGGCTTGCAATAAATGACCAGTGGCTCGTCTATTTCATGCAGCGCTTCATCGGTGCGCACGCCGGCAAACTGCGCAGGCCGGTCTCGTCTTGGGTCGGCGCCGAAAGTCTCGTAATCATGCCAATATAGGGTAGTCGTCATCGTATATACCGTTTTCAGAATGCTCGTTCTACAATAAGCGCGCAGCGCAATTATCGATTATAGTTGCACATTGGATGAATCATTTCAGTGTAAAAAGGATAAATCAACATGGCACGTCAATTAATCAGTTCCGGCTCCACCTTTGAACAAGAAATCGGATACTCGCGCGCGGTCGTCGAAGGCAATTGGATTTTGGTTTCCGGCACCACCGGTTTCGACTACGGCAAAATGACCATTTCGGATGATTTATTGGAGCAAGCGGAACAATGTTTCAAGAATATCGAAGCGGCGCTGAAACAGGCGGGAGCGAGTATGAAGGATGTGGTTCGCGTCACGTATGTATTTCCGAATGCGGAGGATTTTCCCAAATGTTGGCCGGTCATGCGCAAGTATTTAGGCGATGTCAGGCCGTCGGCGATGATGCTTGCCGCCGGTCTATCGGATCCGCGCATGAAAATAGAAATCCAGGTTACCGCTTATCGAAGCGACGGAAAATAGTCCGCGAATAAAACGGAAATTTTCAGCCGATTTTCGCCATCGTGCCTCGCATCAGCGCTGCGGGGCAATCTCTTCGAACGGATGAGGTCTGGCAATGCCGAAGCCTTGACCGAAATCGATGCCGATTGCTTGCAATTTTTCAGCAATATCGTCGGTTTCAACCAATTCGGCAATGGTTTTGATGTTCGCTTGCTGCGCGAATTGGTGAATGGCTGTTAGCTTCGCCAATTCGTCTTCGTCGCGCAGGATATTGCAAACGATGGCGCCGTCTATTTTTAGATAATCCAC
>SXGU01415711.1_pt1 | contig 14592 bp, 13 predicted proteins | sample 3174531 | NCBI WGS metagenome assembly SXGU01 (sample SAMN11356863, study PRJNA531348) | freshwater metagenome | isolation source: freshwater sample F1-140 | place: China: Fuxian Lake, Yuxi | collected 2017-12-25
CCGAAAACAGATTAACAGACATCAACTTTTATGAATTTTTCTAAAATTCCGTTTCAAACTAGACCAGTTTTTCGACGACAAATGAATCCAAAGCCTACATATTAAAAAGTAACAGCGATTCCTTATGAAACGTTCGTTCTGACTCAAAATGAGATTAATATTTTTAAGTATAGCAAATTTATATGCAAACGTATCGTTAGTAGTCGCTACCGGTGGAGTTTCAATATATTCTCCCAATCAAAGAATTTTCATGACTTGACTTCAATTAAATTTTCACAAAACGTTTTTATTTAAATCTGGAAAATTGCTTAAAGTAATCATACCTTTTAAACATCATCCGGGCACTGACGCTCTTTAATATTTGAACCGCTTCTCCGACTGATTTTTGCGGTGGTATCTCCATGTAAATATGTACAAGATCTTCATTTATTTTTTTATTTCATAGAAAACTTTTTTTAAAAGTTCTCAGTTTTTAATTGAACGACAACAACTCAAATATATATCCTTATACTTTGGATTATAGGTTTTGCCAATGGCTCTTTATTCTTTGTATAGAATCCTCATGTTTAGGATAATCTAATCCATTAGTACAAAAACATGTTAACTCTGTACAAAAGATTCCTTCATCAATACCTTCAACATCTATTTCATTGTCATCCTTTTGAATACGAATAACATTTCCATCTTCATCGAGTCTTGCTCCTTTTGATCCTTTTAATTCTGATTGGCCTTTTATCAATCTTTGACTAGAGTGTTTCTTTGTTTCATCGATTTTTATTTTTCTATCGGCCTCACAATCCTCCCTAGAAATGAATGTTTTCATAAAATACCATTCGGAAGTATAAATATCATACCCTATCAAAAAAATATTTCTATTATCACCATTCCAATTTTTTTCTACCAAACTTTGTATTAATGTATAAAGATTGGCTATGTTTGGAATAAAGTCCTCACCAGGTACGGTTGCTATCACTATATCTTTACTAGGTTTCACTGCATTATATCTTGGTTGTCGACCAGTGCGCCCACTCCGCCCCGTTCGACTCCTAGAATTTGTGTAATATCCATTAGATTCTTTGGATGATCCTTCAATTATATTTTTGCTTGAATTCTCATAAATCAAAACTGCAGATTCAGTTGCCACATTAGCTATAGGAACAGGAATTATAATTTGAGCTCGAACTAGAACTGAAGTAAAAAGGGTAAAAAAAATTAACAATTGCCAAAATTTGATGACTGTAAATTTCACTTAATACTCCTATTTTGTTTATAGATACTAATAAAGCATTCTATTGCAAGTTTTATAGTTAAATCGCGAAATCGATGAATAATACTAAATTTATCACTTTAAAATAATTGCTCATGATTAAGCCTCATTGCTTCGCAATTTTATCAGACATAATCATAAGCAGTTATTCTCTTGTTTATTGGGGGCAAGTTTCAATCACCCCTTACTATGAAAATACAAACTAAAGTTTGTATTTTCATAGTAAGGTATTCATTATCCACATAGTAAATTCAATTCTTGACTAGAATAAGTTATTTTATTTGTATCACTAGAATCTGTCATTGTTTTAATGGATAAAAAAATAATTCCAAAAATATATTTGAGTATTATTATGCGCCATTGAAAATTAACCATTTTAAATAATCCACTATTTTTTACATCCAAAGAGCGCCAACTCAATTTCAAAAAGTATATTGAGTAAATAATTAATGAATTCTTTCAATTAAGAATACCGTATCTCCCAATCAAAGAATTTTCATAACTTGACTTCAATTAAATTTTCACAAAACGTTTTTATTTTAAATTTCAATTTATTTATTTTTTTAAAATTCAACAGGCCCTTCCGTAAGGAAGGACCTGTGGCGATAATTATTTACTCCTAAATTTTGATTTATTAATAGTAAAGTCATGATTTTTAATGCCACCTAAATTATCAATAATCTTAAATCGAGCAATATAGTTTTTATTTAAATCTGGAAAATTATTACATTCTGATTCAATACTATTACTTTCAGAAAACCCACAATCAGAAATCACACTCTTTTTATCAGAAGATAAAAACTCCCATCCATATCGAACAACTTGACCATCTTTATCATTAAAAAGAGCTAGGAATGGATCTTCATCATTCGGATTACTAGTTTCAAAAAAATCTGCAGTTATCGCTGCTTTACAATGACCTGAGCTATCACATTCAATTCTATATTTTTTATATTTCTTTTTAGCAAAATCTGGTAACTGATTTTTAGTTACAAAATTAAACTCCACAGTTGATATTGCACCTTCGTTATCTTCAGCTTCTGCTGTAACTGTATAAACACCAGCAAGAGGTGATCCGATTGCTTTGGTTGGATCAGTGTAAGTATGATTAAATTTTCTCATCAAATATCCATCATTTGGTTGTCTATATTCTTGCTCAGAGGTAACTCCACCAAAATTAACTTTAATGCTATTTAATATTCCATCATCCTTAGCAACGTATGTAGGAGAAACTTTATATTTTTTATATTGTTGAGATTTAGTAATTATTCTAAGGCTTTCTGGCGTGATACTTAAAGATGGACTTAACGGTGTTTCTACAATCGATACAAATATATTTTTATCAGACATTTCTTGTGTAGAATTTGCAACTGTTACCGTAATTAAATATTCACCAACCTCAGAGTATCTATGTCTAAATTCTTTATAACTTTGAATTGATCCTACTAATTGAGATGAACCATCTCCCCAATCAATACTTGCATTCGAAATTTCACCACTGTTAGAATCTTTTTTCACTTGTAATAAAACATCATTAGTTGGGGTTGTTACACTTGCTTTAGGTAAACTTAAACTTACTCTTGGAGGAGCATCATACACTTGTATCCAAAAAGTATCTGTTGAACTGTTATTGTCGTAATCAGTTACCACTAAGTTTACATTATAAATGCCCTTACTTTTATATGAATGTATTGGCCTTGAACTATATGAATAAGTTCCGTCGCCAAATGTCCAATAATAACTTTTTATATTGTTATCATAATCATAACTAGATGAAGCATCAAACTGAATATTAGATCTAACTTGAGTTTTATAGGAACTAGCAGATCCGACTGCAACTGGAATAAAAGTATTAACAATATAATAAAAACCACGGATTCTAAATCCATCATATCCATCGTAACCAGATTTAGCTCCATCAGTTTTTACATACACCTGTACCCAGTTTCCAGAACATGTTGCACTTAATTTTTCGCTATAATAACCAGTATAGTAAGCACAAAGACCATATTGATCATAAAGATAAACATAATCATAGCCATATTCTAGATCAATACTATCAAAATCGACCGTCATATAGTAAGCACCTGAATCTGGTGAAACTAAAGTTGTTACGAGACGATCCATATCATTCACGTAATCGGAACTCCAAAATCTGTAAGGCCAAGAATAGTATTTTTCATTAGCATATGGCGTATCGTGATTTTGAATTGAGACCTTTGTTGGAGACTTACTTTGTTCAAATTTAATCTTATTGTTATTGTCGAGAATAGTATCTTTAAAAATTTTATCAAATAGGTTTTCAGATAATTTAGCACGAGATTGTAAAATTGCAGCCCTATTTTTTATCCGTTCAGAAAAAGAAGCCTCTTTTTCTTTAATTTTTAATGAGACTTGTTTTTGTTTATTTTCACTAGAATTGCTAAAATCTACAAAAGCTTTCTTTTTTGGTTTCCTTGGGTTTTTCTTACCTTGAATTTGAAAGTTACTTGGTTCAGTAGTTATATCTTGTAATGCTTCATCTGCTATTGCTTGTTGAATAGAAATTGGTCCAGATATTATACATATTGATGTGAAAACCTGAAACAATAATTTTATAAACTTTTGATTAATCATTTTTTTCTCCTAAAATATTTTTATGAAATTAAAACTATAGTTATTAAATTTATATGCTAAAAAAATTAGTTCTGAAACTGTAATGATTTTGACAGTATTCTTGAAGCTCTAAGGATTGGATATAGTTATATAAAAACAATAACTACAAAAAGTTTTTTATCGAGGTGACAATTTAGAGTCATTTAATTATTGAAGCAACTTGTTAAGTTAAAAGTCTATTGCTTTAACTTACTTTTGTATGGCCAAATATTAAAATGAATAATTTATCTAATCATTATCGTTTCATAATTGTAGGCGGAGGAAGTGGTGGTATTTCAGCTGCTGCTCGATTAAAAAAAAAATTTGGCGCAAATTCATTTAGTGCAAATTCAATTGCACTTATTGAACCTTCAGAAAATCATTATTATCAACCCCTATGGACATTAGTAGGCGGTGGTGTTGTTAAAAAAGAGATTACCCAAAAGCCAATGAAATGCTTAATCCCAAATGGAGTCACATGGATTAAGGATTCTGTTATTGAATTAATGCCTGAATCCAACTCTTTAAAAGTATCAGACTCTAAAACTTTCACTTATGATTATCTCATTTTATCACCAGGTTTAAAAGTTGATTTTGAAAAGATAAAAGGATTAAGTGAAACCTTAGGTAAAAATGGAGTCTGCTCAATCTATGACTATCATCAATGTGAAAAAACTTTTGAAATTTTAAATTCAGTAAAAAGTGGAAAAGCACTATTTACAGTACCACCTATGCCAGTCAAATGCGCTGGAGCTCCACAAAAAATTATGTATTTAGCAGAGGAACTCTTTAGAGACAATGGAGTTCGGGAAAAAACTGAAGTCCATTTTTATTCCAATAGCCCTGCTATTTTTGGAGTACCTTTATTTTCAAAAGCACTTGAAAAAGTTGCTGCAAGAAAAAATATTCAAACCCATTTTTTGCAAAAATTAGTAGAAATTAAAGCTGAACAAAAAATTGCAGTTTTTGAAAAAGTTTCGCCACCACCTGTTCCTGTTGCTCCGGGATGCGCTCCTGTCTCTTTACCAACAGATCCTCATTTGGGTGAAAAAACTGAAGTTAAATTTGATGTCTTACATGTAGTACCACCAAACTCACCTCCTGATTTTATTGCAAAAAGTTCTCTAGCATGGACCGATGGAGCGCAAAAAGGTTGGCTTGAAGTGGATCAATACACACTACAATGTCACAAATTTAAAAATGTATTTGGTTTAGGAGATGTATTAGGAACTCCTAATGCAAAAACAGGTGCAGCAATTCGTAAACAAGTCCCTCTACTCATAGAAAATTTAGCTTCAGTAATTGAAGGAAAACCTCTTACAAATAAATACGATGGTTACTCTTCGTGCCCATTGATTACAAGCAAACATACGGTGATGCTCGCTGAATTTGGATACGATGGAAAAATTTTACCGAGTTTTCCCCTAGACCCAACAAAAGAGAGGTATGTCTACTGGCTTTTAAAAAGATATTTGCTTCCTAAAATTTATTGGTGGGGTATGCTCAAGGGATTATTGTAAAAAAAAAGAATGGATAATATTTAATGGCATCATGGATTGTATTAATAGAATGGCTGGCAAGAATTATTTTAATGGGATTATTTGGACTTTCAATTTGGTCCATCACTATTATTATTGATAGAAAAAAATTTTTTAGTAAATATAGTTTAAATAACGAACTTGATAAATTATTAAATTTAATAGCACATAAAGAGAAAAATAAATTAATCGAATTTGCAAAAGATAAAAATTCACTAAGTGCCAAAACAGCTCTTGCTGCTCTTCAGATAAATAATGCAAGTACTGAACAAATTGAAAAAACTGTTGCAAGCTTCTGGGCTCAAGAGCGCATAATTTTAGAAAAAGGTCTACCCATTCTAGGTACCCTAGGTTCAACAACTCCCTTTGTAGGACTATTTGGTACTATACTTGGTATTATAGTTTCTTTTGGGGCTCTATCATCAGGAATGATTGACTCTCAAAAAGTAATGCTATCATTGGCTGAAGCTTTAATTTTAACAGCTGTTGGCTTAGGTGTCGCAATACCTGCAGTTGTAGCTTATAATTATTTTACCAGACAATTAACTCTTATTTTAAGAGAGGGTGAATCGGTTCGTGATGCTATTATAGCTCACTATGCAGTATCCAAAAAGGAGTAGTGGCTAATGGCAATTAATAATCAAAATAATTTTGAAACAAAAAATCTTGAAGGTATCAATGAAATAAATATAACCCCTTTTGTTGATGTGGTTTTGGTTTTATTAGTGATTTTTATGGTCACAGCCCCAATGATGATGAAAGATATTATTGGATTAAAACTTCCAAAAACGACTTCTAGTGATGCTCAAAGTTTTTCAACTCTTGCCATTGCTATAACCAAAAATGGGCAAGTTATTTTAAACGGTGAAATAACTACTGATGAGCAATTAAAAATAAAATGCAACGATTACTTAACTAAAAATAAAGAAGTCCAAGCTGTTATTAGTGCTGATGTTGATTCACGACATGGAGACGTTATTCATATTATTGATTTAGTAAAATCAAGTGGTATATCTCAATTTGCTATTCAAGTTGAAAAAGAAGTGAAATAATTAATTAAACAATGCTAAACATAAATAAATTAAATCTATCACAAAACACTCCGATTAGTCCATTTCAATGGTCATTATTAATTCATAGTTTATTCGTAATTTTATTTTTAATATTTATTTTTTTATCGAATACTAACTCATCAAAAATAATTGATACTGTTAAAATTGAATTTCAAGAAGTTGTAAATCCTGTACAAACTTCAAAGGACTCACTACCTGTAATTAAAACTCAAAATAATACAAAAGTCACACCTCAAAAAACAAAATCACAAACCCCACCTCGTAAAATATTTGGAATTAATAAAAACACGATAACTAGCGATACTGCTGATGGAATGGCAATCAAATCTGGAAATACTATTTCTAAAGATATTGATCAAGAGACATTAAAGCCTGAAGATGAACTTTCATTACCAGAACCTGTTGAAGAGTTTTTAATTACTTCAATGCCAAAAATAAAAATAGCCCCTCAAATACCCTATCCTCCTGAAGCAAAATCTAAAAATATAGAAGGTCTTGTACTTCTTGAAATTTTAATAGATGAAAATGGCAAAGTTCGTTCTGCTGTTGTTATAGATAGCCCAGGTTTTGGACTTGATGAAGCAGCTTTAAAAGCAATTTATTTATTTGAATTTGCACCCGCGCTTATAGATAATAAACCTGTACCTGTAAAAATTAAGTATGGATACAGGTTTTTATTAAATTAGAGTTAAGTTAAATTTTTTAAAGACAAGGAGATAACTTTTGATATGTACAATAAATTTTTGTCAATTTCTAAATTTATTGTAAATTTAAAAATTACATTTGTTTTTTTAATTATGTTATTTCTAAATTTGAATTTTAGTTCAATTGCATTCTCCCAAGTAGAGCAAACTATTAATGGTCAACTATTTGAAAAGGGAACTAAAAAACAACTCTCTAATGTAAATATTTATTTATTGCCTAGTAAATTAAAAACCTCTACTGATTCTTCTGGTAATTTTAATTTTGTTTTTAAATTAGATGACTCCATTCAAAACCAAGAACTTGAAGTTGTTATTAATTCCATTGGATATAAAAAATTAACTTATAAATTAGAAGCTCCCCTTAAGAATATTCAACAACCTTTAATTTTATTTCTAGAAAAAGAAGTCTCACAGTATCTTGAAACTGTAGTTACTGGACTTCGTGAAAAAAAAGATTCTCAACAATCACTTAAAGCAGAAGAGTTTTTAACTCTCCCTGGAAGTGGTGGCGACCCTGTTAAGGCCGTTCAGAATTTACCAGGAGTAAATCGAACTATAGGGGGCGATGCAAGAGTCGTCATTCAAGGTAGCGAACCCGAAAATACCAAATACAATATTTTGGGTCATGAAGTTCCTCTTGTTTTTCATTTTGGTGGATTAAGTTCGATCATAACCCCTGAAGCAATAAGTAGCGTTGATTATTATTCTGCCGGTTACAGTGCTGATTTAGGCCGAGCGCTTGGGGGGCATGTTGGTTTAAATGTAAAATCTCCAGAAACAACCATAACTCGCGGATTTGCTTTTTTAGATATTTATAATACAGGAGGACTCATTGAAGGGCCAATAGATGAAAAATCTTCGTATCTAATATCTGGTCGTTATTCTTATCTTGGAGCTGTACTTAAGAGTGTTGCAAAAAAAAATAAAGATTTTAATTTAATAGTAGCTCCCTCATATTATGATTTTAGTTTTCTTTATCAGCGAAAATTTGAAAACTCAGACTATGATAACATAAAAATATTTACTATTACTTCACAAGATCGTTTAGAGTTTGTATTAAATAAACCCATTGGTAATGATCCAAAAACTCGGGGGAGTTTTTATCAACGCACAGAATTTTCAAGAATTATTCCCGAATGGAACCATCAAATAGATGAAACATCTACTTTACAATTATCGACCGCATATGGAAATAATGATATCATTGCTGATGTGGGCTCTAATTATTTTCACCTTAAAAATAAATCATTAACGACTAAAGCACATTACGAAAAATCTGTTTCTAGTATAAATAAAGCAACTATTGGATTTCAAACTTTTGATGATTGGTTTAATGTGGGATTAAAGTTTCCAGTCCCATACTCAGAGGGTGGAGTTACAAATCCTATCGCAACAGGAGATTTGAAAGAATCAAAAATAAAAGGGCATGATAATTATTTAGGAATCTATTTTATTAATAAACTTCAGACGGACGAAAGCTCTCCATTAATATATGTTCCACAATTAAGATATGACTACTTTTCGCCGACAAAAGAAAATCACTTTCAACCCCGTTTTACTTTAAAATATAAAGTCAGTGAAAATTTATTATTACGTGCGAGTACTGGTATATATTATCAGGCTCCTGCACCTCAAGAGTACGATTCAACATGGGGAAATCCAAATATTAAAAGTACAAAAGCAGTCCATTATGTCATGGGTTTTGAAAATGATTTTAGAGAAGGTCAATTAACTGGTCTCACAGCAAGTGCAAATATATTTTATAAAAATCTTGAACAAGATATTATCTCCTCTCAAGCCACAGTTCAACGGAATGGTATTTCTACTTTCGAAAAATATAATAACAAAGGAACTGGATTTATTAAAGGATTTGAAACTCAATTCAAATACAAAGATTCAAATAATATACAGTGGATTTTATCCTATGCTAATCTACAAAGCCGGCGAAAAAAGCCAAATGAACCAGAGTTACCTTCTCAATACGATCAAACACATTCATTTAATCTTTTAACTAGTATTCCGAAAGAAAACTGGTTAATTGGTGCACGAGTTAGGTATGTCACAGGTAATCCCTACACTCCCATTGTAGGTTCAACATTTGATGCTGATAACGATGTTTACATACCTGAAAGAGGACAAATTTTTAGTTCGAGATATTCAAACTTTTTCCAAGTTGATTTTAGAATTGATCGAAAATGGATTTATGATACTTGGATATTTTCAGCTTATCTTGATGTTCAAAATGCAACCAATCATTCAAATCAAGAAAGTATTACTTACTCCTATGATTATACACAAAAAAGTGAAATTACAAGTTTACCAATGATTCCAACTTTGGGGGTAAAAGGTGAATTTTAAAAAAATATTATTTATTCAATTTATTTTAATTTCATGCAGTAGCACTAACTTCCCAAATTTTTCGGACTTAGATCGAATGAGAATACTTGCACTAGTCGTTGATACTCCATCAATTCAAAATCCCCAAGGCGGAATACAAAATGTTCAACTTACCCCCTATGTGAGCGATATAGGTGGAACAGGTGATCTAAAAATGACAGTACAAAGCTGCCTTGACAGAGGCGTTTCACAGGGGCTTATTGCAACTTGTGAAAATGAACCAACCGCTTCTTTACCTCAAGAGATTACTATCTCATCTGCCATTACTTCTACTGAAGGATTTTTTGGTTCACCAGAAAGAACAGGATCCCCTCAATCAGGAGCCATCACAGTTCCGTTGAATATTCCTGAAAATTTATTTTCTAATTTTAGTAATCAAGTTACTCACAATGGTCTAAGTTATTTAATCATTGTTGAGTTACAGGCTTTAAATAACCCAACACAAAAAATTAAATCTTTTAGGCGCGTCCTTCTTACAACACAAGTACCTAATTTAAATCCAGTTATAAATGAAATAAAAATTAACGGTACTACTTTAACAGGAAAACCATTCTTAGGTTCACATGAGTTAAGTTTTGATGCCGTAAATTCTCCCGATCAATATACATTTCTAAATAGTATTGGTGAGTTTACTCCTTTAACTGAAACTTATGAAACCTCTTGGTTTGTTAGTGACGGAACAATTATTTCTTCAAGATCAAATTTAGATCAGACAGTAACTTGGGATTTTCTTGAAATGCCTTCTTTGGGATTTCGTCGAGTTGTGGTAGTTGGAGTATTAAGAGATGGAAGAGGTGGAATTGCTGTAAAAGTTAAAACTTTACAATAAAAATGGAACAATGAATTTAATGAAAAATAATTTAAATGTTAATCTTAAAATTAGCCAAAAAAATAACTATATTTTTGAACCAATTGCATATTTAAAAAGTAACTTAATTGATCCAATTGATGCTCCTCAACAAGGTGTTTTTGCTAAAAATGCCAATGCTGAAATTGATTTAAAAAAATTTAAACAGTGGAAAGAAATGATTTATCAGTTAGAAAAATTTTCGCATATTTGGATCATATTTGTTTTTCACAAAAATAATTCATGGAAACCACTTGTGCTCCCTCCAAGAAGTGAAAATAAAGTGGGAGTTTTTGCAAGTCGATCTCCTTACAGACCCAATCCAATTGGAATATCGACTGTTCGATTAATTGAAGTTTCTGAAAGTAAACTCATAATAAACTCACATGACTTATTAGATGGAACTCCCATTTTAGATATTAAACCCTATATCGCGTATGCTGATAGCTTTACAAATGCGAGCAAAGGTTGGTTGGCTGATTGCAAAGAATATAAATTAAAATGGTCTGCAAAAGTATTAAAACAGTTAAAATTTTTAGATCAGTGGGATTCGACACAGTTCAAATCAATTATAACTCAACAGTTAAAATTTAATCCAACAGATAAAAAGCGAAAGAGAGTTAAAAAAGTAGATCCAAAAATAGAAACTTATGTATTGAGTATTCGAACTTGGCGCATATATTTTCAAATTGTAAAAAGTAAACAACTCAAAAATATAAAAAATTTAAATAATACAATTCAAGTATTAGAAATTAAATCTGGCTATAATAACATAGATATTACAACTGAAGATAAATACCAAGATTTAGAAATCCATCACGCATTTAATTCTATTTATAATTAATCAATTAAGCTGACAGTGTGAAAATAAAAGTCAATACTAAGTTAATTCTGGATAATCAGAAACAAATAGAATTAATAGAAATATTTGATACATTAATAAAAATTGGAGCCTTTAAAACAGCGCACACATTAATTAGGAACTTAAGTAACATAAAGGATCCACAAATTCAGTTTGTATTTGCTGATTTGTATATAAGTCAATGGAGTAATTAGAAAGCTAAAACCCACTTACTTCAAACTATAAACAAGCTAGAGCTACATCTTGATTTAAGAAGTATGTGTTATTTGAAATAGATTTATTATTAAAATTGTTTTCCATAAATTTCTCTTTAGTAATAATTTAATATTATAGAGAAATTTAAAAACACTCGATTAACAAATTTTGACCATAAAAAGTAATAAAGTTATAAATTACAGATTATTAAAAATATCTAAAAATGAGATTTTGGATATAAAAAGCTTATAGAAATAAAATTAATAACAAATTATAATTTTACTTTCAAATTGAATAATCGATTTCAGTTTGCAAATTTACAATTTGATTTGGGCTTATTTTTTTTCCAAGTAATTTTACTTTAGACAATACTATAAAGCCACTCATTTCATGATTTGAATTAAATAGCGGTGACATCACTTTATGAGTGACATCGATAACAAATTTTCGCTGACTTCTAGTTTCTATTAATGTGTTTTCAATCATTGGTTTTTGTGTTTTAGGTGGGTGAGTAATTGACAAGCTTGAAATTACATTTAAAATTTGGGTTAATGCAATATCATTTCGCTCATATCTTTCTTGCCAAGTTATGCAAAACATCTCTTCCAAAGTATAACTACAAACAGATAGAAATTTTAAATTTCTCCAAATTTGAATATTTTGATTATTATAAACTTCGATAGCATCATCATTACAAAGATACTCAAATATATCTGATGTTGGAGTCAAATTGAAATATTTTAATGCCACCCAAAGAGAATGCTTCTCATCAATTGAAATTGAACTTGAACTTGAACTTGAACTTGAACTTGAACTTGACTGCTGGATAGACTCTAAACTATTTAGATAGTTTTTTAAATTGAAACATGCTTTACTTTTCTCAATAATTGATAATTTTCTAAAATGCAATAAATTCTCATTTGAATAGGCTTGTATTGTAACTCCTTCAGCATTAATAATTTTCGCAAGTTTATTCGATAATAATATAAATTCGTTAAAAAATAATTCTTCAGTTTTATTTTCTAGTAAATTAATCATTTTAGTCCTTTCTTATCTCTATTAAATCGGAAGAAAATTTAAGTTTTCAAGTTGAAAGAATTAGTATACATATCTTATAAATTAAAATACAAACTAAAGTTATATTCTTATCATGGTTAATAAAAAAATAACCAGATTTTCTAAACCGTTATCTTATTGTAAATACTAATTTTTGTAAATTAAAAAAGTTTTATATCTTAACTAATAAAAAAAGCAACCGATAGCAATTCTACAAACTAAATACAACTTTCAGTTTATTGGGAGCACTATATGAACTTAAAAATCGTTATTTTAGATGAACCTATTCATATTTATAATTCTAAGGCATGTAAATTATGGCAAAATGCTATTTGGGCAAAAGAATTAGGCTATAAAAGCCAATATAAAAGTTCAATATTACCCATAGGAACAGATGACTTTTTTGGAACTCATTTAATTGTAGTAAATGAGTTGTCTGATGGTGATTGGGATCCAGTAGTGATGTATAAAGTAGTCAGACGAACTCAATCAAATAAGTTTAATGTCCCATTTGGTGCAATATCACTTTTAAAAGGTACCAAATATGAAAATTCAATAGAATTACAGCAAATTTTAGAAGATCCAGCCGAAATTTCATATGATTCTTCTTGGTCGATTAATCCAAAATACAAAAAAGATAAAGAATTTTCTACATTACTTCGAGATTATATTACATTATTTTGTTGTAATATACATCAAATATTTGGTTACAATCGATGGCTCACGGCAGGCGTTCAAAAATTTAAAATTGATGAGTATTTTTCATGGTTAGGTTGTAAAAAAATACTTCCAGACTTTGAACTTTTAATTATTGATAACGATAAAGTCAGTATGTTTTATGTTCCAGATGCAGCATCGCTCTCTAAGGAAGCTAAAGCCGTAGCCAAAAAATTATCAAAGGAATGGGATAATAAAATAATCTTTCAACCCGATCGATTATCAGAACAAAAAGTCGCGTAAAATTTAAATAATAATAAACAAAATAGCTTAGGGAGAAATTAAATATGGATTTTAATCAATTAAAAAAACATTTTGAATACAGTTATAAAAAAGTAAATGAAAGTATTGAAGCCTTTCCTTGGGAAGAACAAAGTGCATATGCTTCATGGTTAAGAAATAGTTATCATTATGCTCATAATTCGACTCGAATTTTAGCATTAGCAGGTGGAGTAATGCCTTCTGATAAAACTTCAACATCAAATAGATTTATAGCCCATGCCAATGAAGAAAAAGGACATGAAAAATTACTTGAAAATGATTTAAAATTTTTTGGTCTAAATATAAATGATATCCCAGTGACTTACGAAATGAAAGAATATTATCAATCACTATATTTTTGGCTATCCCCAGCTGGAAATCCAATTGGACTTTTTGGATGGATACTTTCCCTTGAAGGTTTAGCTGTTAAAAAAGGTAATTGGATTTATAATATAACTAAAAATAAATTTGGTCCTAAGGCCACTAGTTTTTTAAGAGTACATTCAGACGCAGATCCTGATCATCTTGAAAAAGCATTAACAATGGTTTCCCAATTTTCCCATCTTGAATTAGACTTAGTTGCTGACACATTAGAACAATATAATTATCATTATTGCTTAATTTTAAACTCAATAAAGCAAAATTTAAACATAAAGCCTCAAACTAAATTTGTATCAGGAATGTGAAATAAAATAAATAAAGCAACTTTTTTTTTGAAAAATAATAAATTACATACTTAATTCTCCACATATACAAGTTATGTGGAGAATTAAAAAACTAAAAATGTGGCCAAACAATATTCACTGATTAGGTCAAGTGTAGTCTTTATTCTGTGGTAACGGGCTTCCCACACTCCGGTTTTTTCAAGCAGCGTGGAGATTGTGGAAAACCCTCTAACGTTTTGAAGTGCCATTAAAAATTAAAAATTTTGTTTGTGTGAATGATTTTTTGATTTATAAATATAACCGTGAGTTTCAAGGTTGTAATATTTATTATGACTTGCACATAACAGATTCAGTTTTTCTACATCATCATGAGTGC
>SXGU01120499.1_pt1 | contig 14591 bp, 14 predicted proteins | sample 3174531 | NCBI WGS metagenome assembly SXGU01 (sample SAMN11356863, study PRJNA531348) | freshwater metagenome | isolation source: freshwater sample F1-140 | place: China: Fuxian Lake, Yuxi | collected 2017-12-25
AAATGTTCATTTTCAAGTTTTGCGTCTCGTAAAGAATTTATTTCAAGATTTATATTTAGGTTTTTTTCTTGTAATAAATTTTTTTCTTCTTGTAATTTATATGGGTTTGGAAAAATGGAAATTAGCTCAATTAGATATGACGAAATTTCCAATGATGTTTTTTGTAAAGCAGAAATTTGGGAATTGTTGTTTATTGAAATAAAAAAAATTGAAATGAATAAATAGAGAGCCAAAAGAAAATAAACACGAAATCTCTCAAAAATGTAAAGTAAAAGTTTTAACAATTTATATCAATAGCGAGAATTTCTGATACAAACTTTTATGTAATGATTTAAATCGTCTAAAACTTTTCCTGTTCCGCGAACCACTGCAGTTAGTGGATCTTCGGCAATATAAACTGGTAAATTTGTTTCAAGTCGTATTCTTTCATCGAGACCTTTTATCAAAGCGCCACCACCTGAAAGCATAATTCCATGATCCAAAATATCAGCAGAAAGTTCTGCAGGTGTTCTTTCTAAAGTTTGACGAATTGCATCCACAATTGCTTGAACTCCTTCGCTCATTGCTTCACGAATTTCAATAGATGTTCCAATTACAGTTTTTGGAATTCCATTTACCAAATCTCTTCCTTTGACTTCAATATCAATTTCTTCTTTAAGAGGCATTGCGCTTCCTATTTCACATTTTATTGCTTCTGCAGTCCTTTCTCCAATTAACAAGTTATGATTTTGTCTGAAATTTTTTATTATTGCAGCATTGAGTTCGTCTCCTGCAATACGAACAGAAACTTTTTCTACAATTCCAGAAAGAGCAATCACTGCAATTTCAGTTGTTCCACCACCAATATCTACTATCATATTTCCCATTGCTCCATCTACATCAAGTCCAACTCCAATTGCTGCTGCCATTGGTTCTTCTATCAAATGAACTTCTTTTGCTCCTGCATGTTCAGCTGAATCTCGTACAGCTCTTTTTTCAACTTCTGTCACTCCACTTGGAACTGCAATTACAACTCTTCTACTTGGAACAACTCCTGAATGAATTTTTTTGATAAATTCTTTTAACATTCCTTCTGCAATTTCAAAGTCAGCAATAACACCATCTCTTAAAGGACGAATAACTCCAATATCAGCATGAGTTCTTCCAAGCATTGCTCTTGCTTCATTTCCAATTGCAATGATTTTTTTTGTGTTTCTATCATAAGCAGCAATTGATGGTTCGTTTAGAACAATTCCTTTGCCCCTTAAATAAATTAAAGTATTCGCTGTACCTAAGTCAATCGCAAGGTCAGATGAAAAAAGTGAAAAAAGTCCCATTAATTTTTTTTGTATTTATTCGTTTGTAGATGTTGTTTCTTTATTTTGTTTTCTCATCTCTTGGACTTCAATTCTAATTTCTTGAGCTTTTCTTTTCAAATCGGCCATTGATTTTCTGATACGAGTTCCAGCTGATGAGTTTCCTTTTTCAAAAAATTTGTTAAAGTCAACTTCAAAACTTTGAATCATTGCTATAAGTTCTTGATATCTGTTCATTGTTATTTTATTTTAATTGATAAATATAATATTGTAAAGTTAAAAATTTTTTTTGACTTTAAGAGATTCTCTTTTTAAAAATTCAAGCATTTCAAATCTTTTTTCATAAAGTTTTTTTAAACTTCTTGGTTTTCTTTTGGCCATTGCATATGATGTTAAAATTGGAAGAGCAATTGTAGTATCCATATAACATACAACAGAATCAGGAAGTTTATTTGAATCTATTTTCCCCCAACTAACGGCTTCACTTGGTGTTGCACCAGAAAGTCCTCCTGTATCTGGTCTTGCATCTGTTATTTGAAAAAAATAATCATGACCTTTTTCCTCAATTCCAAAAACTTCCTGAATTTGTGGTTCAGTTTGAAGTATAAAGTTTTTTGGAGAACCTCCTCCAAGTATTATTACTGCACTTCCGTCTCTATTTTTTTTAGCATCAAGAACTATTGCTGCTGTTTCATTTACATCGCTTAAAACATCGATTCTTATTGCGTTTCCTTCAAATGCAGTTCTCGCAATATTCATTCCGAGAGAGCTATCTCCGGGAGAAGATGTATAAATTGGAACTTTGTACATATATGCTGCTGAGAGCAAACTTGGAGTTTCTATTTTCAACAATTTTTCTCTTTCATAAACATATTTTCCAAGTAGATAGTGAAGTTCAGATGTTCCCATTTCTTTTTGAAACTCTTGAAGTTTTACGATTTCACGAAAAAATTTATCTGTAGAATATAAAACTTCTTCATCAAAAATTATATCATAAATTCTAATGATTCCATTTTTTCTTAAAACTGTATCATCGTGAAATGGAGTTGATGAATGAAGTTTATGTCCAATTGAAAAGTGTGTATCGTGATAAATGTTTGCTCCTGTTGTAACAATCCAATCAATAAATCCTGCTTTCATAAGTGGAATAATACAAGTTCCTCCTAATCCCGCAGGAGTTAAAGCACCAGTTATGCTTAGTCCAACAGTTGTATTTCCTTTTAGCATTTTTTCGGTAAAAAGTTTACATCCTTCTTTTAACCGTGATGAATTGTATGCATTGAAATAATTATCTACTAAATCAACAACATTGATATTTTTAGTAATTGGCTTTCGTTTAATTTCATTTCCTTGAAAAAAGGATTTTTTAGAAATATATTTACTCAACTCTGATAATAAATTTATGATGATAAAAAAACGGACAAATATAACTTTTTTTAGTTTAGTAAGAAGTGTGATTTAAAAAAAATTTAAAAATTTAAAGCAATCATTTTTCATAAAAGTATTTTTGTATATTTGCAAAAGTTTTTGGAGAGGTGGGTGAGTGGCTTAAACCAACGGTTTGCTAAACCGTCGTACGATGTTAAGTTGTACCGAGGGTTCAAATCCCTCCCTCTCCGCAGAGTTGGTGGCAATGCTAAAAGACATCACAACAACAGTTAACAACTAAATAACAACTATAAAAACAGACACAATTATTTTAACAATTCTTCTAATAGTAGCAATAGTTTTAGTTGCCGTAAATATTTGGCTGACCTTATCAAAACAACCTCAAGGTAATTCGGAAGAATTAAAAAACAAACTCATAAAGATTGATTTTGACTTGACAAAAATTGATCCTTTAATTCGTGACGAATTTGCAAGAAATAGGGGAGAGAATCAAAAGTCATTTAAAGACAACCGAGAGGAATTGAATAATTCATTTAAAGTTCTTGGTGACACTTTAACAAAAACAGTAACTGACCTTTCTAATGCGCAAAAAAATCAGTTTGACACCTTTTCAAAACAGTTGATAGATTTGGTAAAATCATTTGACGAAAAGACCAAAAATTTACAAGAACAACTCGAAAAATCTGCTAAGGAAAATAGAACAGAGCAAAGCAATTCATTAAAATCTTTTGAGGATAAATTTACTCAAAATGTGAAAGATTTTAATGAACTTCAAAAACAGAAATTAGATGACCTTTCAAACAAGCAAGAACAAATTAAAAAAGACATAGAAAATAAATTAAAGGAAATTAGAGAAACAGTTGAAGATAAACTTCAAAACTTGCAAGAAGAAAACGGTAAGAAGTTAGAAGAGATGAGAAAAGTTGTTGACGAAAAACTGCAAGATACAGTTGAAAAAAGATTTCATGAATCTTTCAAATTGATAAGTGACAGGCTTGAACAAGTTCATAAAGGTTTGGGCGAAATGCAAACATTGGCATCAGGAGTTGGTGACTTGAAAAAGGTTTTAACAAACGTAAAGACAAGGGGGAATCTTGGAGAAATTCAGCTTGGTGCAATTCTTGAGCAAATTCTTTCTCCAGAGCAATACGACCAAAACTCTACTGTTAAAGAAGGTAGCCAAGAAAGAGTTGAATATGTCATCAAACTTCCTGGAAAAAATAATGACAACCAATCATTGTTGTTGCCGATAGATTCTAAATTTCCAAATGAAGATTATCAACGCTTAATTGACGCTTACGAAAATATTGCAAATCTTAATCCAAAAGATGTTGAAGCAATTTTTAAACAGTTTGAAAATTCAGTAAAGAAAAATGCTAAAGACATAAAAGAAAAATATATCAACCCACCAACTACGACAGACTTTGCCATTATGTTTGTTCCCACAGAAGGTTTATATGCAGAAATATTGAAGAGAACGGGACTGTTTGAAATTTTGCAACGTGATTTTAAAGTTATTGTAGTTGGGCCGACTAACATTGTTGCTTTTCTAAGTAGCCTACAAATGGGCTTTAAAACACTTGCAATTGAGAAACGTTCAAGTGACGTTTGGGAAGTATTGGGTGCAGTTAAAACAGAATTTGGTAATTTTGGAGTAGTTTTAGAAAAGACAAAAAAGAAACTTCAAGAAGCAACGAATGTTATTGACACGGCTGGTGTTCGTTCAAGAGCTATAGAAAGAAAATTAAGAACGGTTCAATCTCTTCCACAAGATCAGACAACTGCATTGCTTGGCGAATCCTTCGAAATAGAAGCAGACAATAATACATTAACTACCGACGAGGATGAAGAAAACTAAAAACACAGCCGCAAAGTAATATCCCATTTGAAAAATAATTCAAATGGGATTTTTTATTTTAAAAAAATAGAAAATTTATTTAAACATTTTTGTGATTAACAAAGTTACTTAATAGGGATATGAAACTATTTTCGTTAAAAAAACAAAATAATGTGAGTATGTTTTTCAAAGAGAAAAAGTATAGTAATAAAATAAAAAATGGGTTTTTGCTTTATACAAATAAAAACCCATTTTGGTTGCTCCACAGGTAGGGCTCGAACCTACAACCCTTCGGTTAACAGCCGAATGCTCTGCCATTGAGCTACTGTGGAATAAAAAATGCTGACAAATATAAAAAAAATTGAACAGACAAAAAATAATTTTTAAATTTTTTTTTAAATTCTCTGTATATTTATTTTAATGATTGAAGAAAACTTTAAAACTATACTGAGTAAAATTAAACAGTCCTGTAATTTGTGTAATAGAAATCCAAATGAAATTAAAGTAATTGCAGTAACAAAAACATTTCCCCAAAATGCTATTGAAACAATTGCTAATTTGAATGTATTTGATATTGGTGAAAATTTTGTTCAAGAAATATTAGAGAAAAAAAAAGAAATAAAAAATGAAAATATAAATTGGCATTTTATTGGACATCTTCAAAAAAATAAGATAAAATATATTGCTCAATTTGTACATTTAATTCATTCAGTTGATTCTTTTGAACTTGCATATGAAATTGATAAAAAAGGACTTCAACATAATAGAAAAATTGATATCTTAATTGAAGTAAATACAACAAATGAAATTTCAAAATTTGGAGTTAATTCTAATAATGTTTTTCAATTTGCAGAAAAAATTTTAACATTACAAAACATAAATCTCAAAGGTTTGATGACACTTGGCCCAAATACTGATAATGAAATTCAAATTAGAAATTCGTTTTTAACATTGCGAAATTGTCGTGATAAATTGATAAATTTGGACAAAAATATTATTGAATTATCAATGGGAATGTCAAATGATTTTGAAATTGCAATTCAAGAAGGTGCAACAATGCTTCGTCTTGGAACAGCGATTTTTGGTAAAAGAAATAAAAAATTATGAATATAACTTCTCAAGAAATTAGAAATAAAAAATTTTCAAAAAAACTTCGTGGAATTAATGAAAATGAAGTTGCACTTTTTCTTCGTGATGTTGCACATTTAGTAGATGATATCACGAAGGAAAATAATTTACTTAAAAATTCCCTTTCCGAATTTGAAAAAAAAGTGGAAGAATATCAAGCAATTGAAAAAAATATTCAACAAGTTTTAATTGAAGCAAAAGAGATTAGTTCACAAGTTGTTCGTTCTGCACAACAATATGAAGAAGCAGCAAAAACTGCTGCTAATAGAAATGCTTCATTGATTATTGAACAAGCACATAGTGATTTACTTAAATTCAATGAAGCAATAGAAATTGCTGAAACAAAATACAAAAATATAATTGGCTATCTAAAAAATTTTTTACTTTCAGAATTGTCAGATGTTCAAAATGCTGAAAAACAAATTGTAAATACAGATGATGAACAAAATTTTTCCGAACAAAAAACAACTCAAAGTATTGACAACGAAGCAGATGAAATTGCAAATAAAATTTTAAACTCATGAATAAAGATAAAATTTTAGAAGCAGTAAATTTTATTCAAAAAAAAATCTCTCAAAAACCTAAAATTGGAATTATACTCGGAACTGGAATTGGAAAGTTTGCAAATGAAATAAAAAACAAAACTGAAATTCCATACGAAACAATTCCACATTTTGGAATTTCAAAAGTAGAATCGCATGAAGGAAAACTTATTTTTGGAAAACTTTACGATAAAAATATTTTGTTGATGTCTGGAAGATTTCATTATTACGAAGGTCATTTGATACAGAAAGTTGTATTTCCAATTCATGTGATGAAGTTTTTAGGAATTGAAACATTGATAATTACAAATGCTGTTGGTGGAATGAATCCAAATTTTTCAAAAGGAGATTTGGTTGTAATAAATGATCACATAAATTTAATGGGAACAAATCCACTCATTGGACAAAATGATGAGTCAATTGGTCCGCGGTTTCCTGATATGAGTGAACCATATAAAAAAAAATTAATTTCAATTGCAAAACATTGTGCTTTAGATTTAAAAATAAATTTACAACAAGGAGTTCTTGTTTCAGTTTCTGGACCAACAATGGAAACGCGTTCAGAATATAGGTTTTTACGAATGATTGGTGCAGATGTTGTTGGAATGTCTATGGTTCCAGAATGCATTGTTGCAAATCATATGAGTATGAATGTATTGGGAATTTCAATTGTAACAGATGAATGTTTTCCTGATTCGTTAAAAAAAATTTCACTTAAAGAAGTTATAGAAACTGCAAATACTTCAGTTCCAAAATTAGCTTTGCTTTTAAAAACAATTTTGAAAAAAATAAAATGATTTCAATTGGAAAATCAATAATTTTTTTTGGAATCATTTTAATTATAGTTGGAAGTTTCATTTTGTTTTCAGTAAAAATTCCTTTTCTTGGAAAGCTTTTCGGAGATATAAATTTGAAAAAAGAAAACTTTCAATTTTATTTTCCAATTACAACAAGTATCGTTTTGAGTATAATTGTTTCAGTAGTTTTTTGGTTAATGTCATATTTTAAAAAATAAATTGATTGAATGTATAAAGAGTTAAACGATAAAATAAATTATTCAGAAATTGAACTTTCTATTTTAAAAATGTGGAAAGAAAATTCTGTATTTGAAAAAAGTATTTCTTTACGAAGTGTTGAAAAGGTTTTTTCATTTTATGAAGGTCCGCCAACTGCAAATGGAAAACCAGGAATTCATCATATAATGAGTCGTACGATAAAAGATTTAATTTGTCGCTACAAAACAATGCAAGGTTTCTATGTTACTCGTAAAGCAGGATGGGATACACATGGACTTCCAGTTGAAATTGAAGTTGAAAAAGCACTTGGCTTTAAACATAAAGATGAAATTACAACTTATGGAGTTTCTCGTTTCAATGAGGAGTGCAAAAAATCAGTTTGGAAATATAAAACAGATTGGGAAAATATGACTGAACGAATGGGATATTGGGTAAATCTTAATGAACCATATATTACATTTGAAAACAATTATATTGAATCAATTTGGTGGAGTTTAAAAAAGTTTTTTGATGCGAATTTAATTTACAAAGGATTTAAAATTCAACCATATTGTCCGCGATGTGAGACGCCACTTTCTTCACACGAAGTTTCACTTGGTTATCAAGATGTAAAAGATCCAAGTGTGTATGTAAAATTCAAATTGAAAAATGAAGATACATATTTTCTTATTTGGACAACAACTCCGTGGACATTGATTTCAAATGTTGCACTCGCAGTAAATCCTCAAATAAATTATGTGTTAGTTGAAAATAAAGGTGAAAAACTAATTCTTGCAGAAGAGAGAATTTTTGTTTTGGATGGTGATTATTCAATTTTAAAAAAATATAAGGGAAGCGATTTGGAAAGAATTGAATATGAACAAATTTTTTCTTTCTGTAAAGTTGATAAAAAAGCGTTTTATGTTGTGTGTGCTGATTTTGTTACTATAAGTGATGGAAGTGGAATTGTGCATATGGCTCCTGCTTATGGAGAAGATGATTATCAAGTTTCAAAAAAATATGATTTGCCAACAATTCATCCTGTAAATAAAAGTGGAGAATTTGAAAGTGAAGTAAAAGATTTTGCAAATATATTTGTGAAAGATGCAGACAAAGATATAATTTTAAATTTAAAAGAAAGAAAAATTCTTTACAAAAAAGAAACTATCACACATTCATATCCACATTGTTGGAGATGTCAATCTCCGCTTCTTTATTATGCTCGTTCATCGTGGTATATTGCAACTACAAAGTTTGCAGATAAAATGATTGAATTGAATAAAACCATAAATTGGTTTCCAAAAGAAGTTGGAGAAGGAAGATTTGGAAATTGGTTAGAAGAAAATAAAGATTGGGCTTTATCTCGTGATAGATTTTGGGGAACTCCGCTTCCAATTTGGATTTGTGAAAGTTGTGAAAAACAAATTTGTGTTGGAAGTGTTGAAGAACTTGAAAAATTTTCAAACACAAAATTTGAAAATTTAGATTTACATAAACCATTTGTTGATAAAATTAAATTTAAATGTGAATGCGGTGGAATACTTTCAAGAACTCCTGAACTTATTGATGTTTGGTTTGATTCGGGAGCAATGCAATTTGCTCAATTTCATTATCCATTTGAAAATAAAGAGCTTTTTGAATCTCTTCATCCATCAGATTTTATTTCTGAAGGAATTGATCAAACTCGTGGATGGTTTTATTCGCTTCATGCGATTAGCACTTTTTTATTTGGAAAAGTTGCGTTTAAAAATTTAATTGTAAACGAACTTGTTTTGGATAAAGATGGTCAAAAAATGTCAAAATCAAAAGGCAATACTGTTGATCCTTTTAAAATACTTGAAAAATATGGAGCGGATGCAACTCGTTGGTATTTAGTTTCTCAAAGTCCTCCGTGGAGACCAACAATGTTTAACGAAGATGGAATTTTTGAAGTTCAAAGAAAATTTTTTGGAACGCTCATAAATACATATTCGTTTTTTGAAATGTATTCAAACATAGATAATTTTGATTACGAAAAAAGTAAAATTGTTGCAATCGAAAATCGTAGCGAAAGTGATAGATGGATTGTTTCATGTTTGAATTCTTTGCTCAAAGAATATGTAGAGCAAATGGAAAAATATGATATAACAAAAGCAAGCCGTTTAGTTTCCGAATTTTTGATTGACAAAGTTTCTAATTGGTATGTGAGAAGAAATCGCAGAAGATTTTGGTCAAAATATATTGCAGAATCCGAATTTGATAAGATTTCTGCATATCAAACTTTATATGAATGTTTAATAACTGTTGCAAAACTTATTGCACCTTTTTCTCCATTTATTTCTGAAGAGATTTTCCAAAATTTGCGAACAAATAAAAATGAAATTTCATCAGTTCATTTTGAAAAAATTCCATCTTTTGATTCAAATAGAATAGATTTTCTTTTAGAAGAGAAAATGGATTTTGCACAAAGAATTTGTTCTATAATTCGCTCAATTAGAAGTAGAGCAAATTTAAAAATTCGTCAACCACTTTCTAAAATTTTAATTCCAATTTCAAATGAAGTTAATAAAGGAAACTTTGCTTCAATTGAAGAAATAATTTTGGATGAAATAAATGTCAAAAAAATTGAGTATGTTTCAAGTGATTCAGATTTCATTAGAAAAAAAGCAAAACCAAATTTCAAAATTTTAGGAACAAAATTTGGAAAACTTGTCCCTAAAATTGCCAATAAAATTAAAGAGTTTTCTAAAATTGAAATAAATCAATTTGAAAAAAATGTATATTTGGATTTACAAATTGATGATGAAAAAATCCAAATTACAAACGATGACGTAGAAATTTTGTACGAAGATATTACAGGATGGATGGTTGAATCAGATGGAAAATTTACTGTCGCACTTGATACACAACTAAACCAAAATTTAATTGAAGAAGGTTTTGCAAGAGAATTTGTAAATAAAATTCAAAACTATAGAAAAGAACTTAACTTTGATGTTGTGAATAGAATTAGAATATATTTTAATTCTAGTAAATCGGTTGAGTTTGCTGTACAAAAATTTTCCAACTATATCAAAATTGAAACTCTTGCAGAAAATATTGTAAATGAAAATAATAATTCTCGTTCATACCAAAAGTTTGATTTGAATGGAGAAGAATGTTTATGTTTTATAGAAAGAATAAATTGAAAAAATTATGAATAAGAAAAAAAATAAAATAAAAATCAAACCAAAAGTAAAATTAAAAGCAAAACCAAAAACTGTGAAGAAAATAACTGAAAAAAAAACTGTTGTTAAATCTAAAACTGTTTCTAAAAAATCTAAAAATAAAATTGGATATTTAAAAGCAGAATTGAAATACTTTAAAAAAATTATTGAAGAAAAAAGAAAAGAAGTTTTGGATGATTTTAATGTACAGAAGGAATCTGTTTTAGATCCATTGACGGGTGAATATGTAAGAGAAACATCAAGTTATTCAATGCATATGGATTTTGGAACTGATTCAATGGAAAGGGAAAAAGCATTTTTACTTACGGCTCGTGACATTCGTTATATGGAAAACTTAAATGAAGCATTGAAGCGAATTGAAAAAGGAACTTTTGGGTTTTGTAAAACTTGTAGAAAACTTATTGAGAAAAAACGACTTGAAGCAGTTCCAATTGCAACTCAATGTATTGAGTGTAAAAATAAACGAATTATGAGTGTGGAAAGCGTATGAATTTTCTTTTTGTTTCTTTGATTATTGTTTTAGTTGATCAAGTTTCAAAAATTTTTGTAAAAGGTTCATCTTTTTTTGGAATTAACGGATTTCCACTTTATACAAGTTTTCCAATATTGGGAGATTTTATCAGATTTACTTATGTGGAAAATGCTGGACTTGCGTTTGGTGTTGAAGTTGGAAGTGGAAAAATATTTTTTACAATTTTTTCTCTAATTATTTCATTCGTGCTTTTATTTTTTATTTATAAAATTAGAAATGAAAAATCAGTTGTACGACTTTCAGTTTCACTTATATTAGGTGGTGCAATTGGAAATTTAATAGATAGAATTTTTTATGGTTTGCTTTATGATGAAGGTGGAATTTTTTTTGGAAAAGTTGTTGATTTTATAGATGTAGATTTTTTTGATATAAATTTTTTAAACTATAAAATGGCAAGATGGCCAATATTTAATGTTGCCGATATTTCTGTATCAATTGGTATAATTTTATTTTTATTTTTTTATAGAGAGAAGAAAAAACAAGTTGAAGTTCAAATTCAAGATTGAAATTTTAAAATGCCACAACAAATTTCAATATATGTTCCGAAAGGAAAAGTTTCTGAAAGGATAGATACATTTCTCACTCATTCAATTGAAAATGCAACTCGTACAAAAGTACAAAAAGCAATTGAAAATGGTGATGTGTTAATTGATGGAAAAATTTGTAAGTCAAGTCAAAAAGTTGTTGGTGGAAGTATAATTGAAATTACTTTACCAAGAGACCCACCTCCTGAAATCAGTCCAGAAAATATTCCGCTTAACATAGTTTATGAAGATGAGAATCTTTTAGTAATCAATAAACCAGCACCTATGGTTGTTCATCCAGCTTATGGAAATCACAGTGGAACACTTGTGAATGCGTTACTTTATAAATACAGTTTTTTCGTAAGTAGTGAAGAAAACATTCGTCCTGGAATTGTTCATCGTTTAGATAAAAATACATCAGGTCTTCTTGTTGTTGCAAAAGATAATTTTACACATAGCGAACTTGCAAAACAATTTTCAAAACATACAATTGAAAGAGAATATAATGCAATTGTTTGGGGTGTTTTTCCATCTAAAAAAAAAGAAGGAACTATTGAAGCAAATATTTCACGTAGTAAACGAGATAGAAAAAAAATGACAGTGAGTAAAACTGGGAAAATAGCAATTACAATGTATTCAGTTATTGAAGAGTTTGAATATTTCTCTTTGATTAAACTTAAACTTAAAACAGGAAGAACACATCAAATTCGTACACATTTAAGCCATTTTGGACATCCTATTTTTGGAGATAATGAGTATGGTGGAAGAGAAATTTTAATTCCAAATCTTACAAAAAAAAAAAGACAAGAAGCAGAAAATTTACTTGAAAAAATTCATAGACAATCTCTTCATGCAAAAGTACTTGGGTTTTTGCATCCAGTAAAAAAAGAGTTTATGCGGTTCGAATCAGAACTTCCTTCTGATTTTATTTCTATATTGGAAGCTTTACGAAGTAAAAAAATGCTATTAATTGAAAAGTAATATTATCAATTATTTTTCCAATCGCTCATAAGAGATTGAAATTTTTGAAGAGCAGATTTCATTACAAATTCTTTAAATGAATTTGAAAATATTTTTGGTGTTTTTTCAATATCGGTAACATATCCTTTTTCAGAAAGTGATTTCATTGCAAGTATATCCATTCTTTGGCTTTTTCTTCCTTCAACCAAATCAGCGATGATTGATTTTTCTTCGGGAGAAAAATTGTCCCAATAAAATTGATAGATAACTTTTGTCTCATTCATAAATTTTTGTTTTATAGTTTCAGGATTTATTGAAACACCAGATTTCACTTCTTCAAAAACAATTGAACAAGCAATTTGTAATAAGTTTGGATGAGAACCTCCTAAATCAATTATAAGTGGAATATGTTGTTCAAAAGAAGGCCCATTTAATTTCATTGATTTTCCAATTATATCTTTTGTTTCATTTATATTGAAATGTGGAATTGATATTGTTTCAAAATTTCCAGTAAATGGTTTTTCATGATATTCTTTTGATTGAAGTGCAGATTTTAAATTTTGATGTGAAGACACAATTTCGAATATATTATAGTTTTCATCAATGAATCTCAAAAAATCAAAAAAATAAATATCAAATGATTCATTTTTTGCTAAGTTGTCAATTCCATCAATTACAATCACAAAACATTTTTTCATTCTGTCAATTCCACCTATAATTCTTTTAAATCCATCATAAGTTGGAGGAATTCCATTTGTGTGTGTATTGAAGGGTTTATCAATGTTTTGATAAAGCATGTTGAAAAATTCTTCAAGTGAAAAATTTGTTCTAAAAGGACATTCAACATAAGTGAAAATATAGTTTTCAGGATTATTTAGATAATGGTTGCGAACTTCCTTTTGAGTGATATAATAAGAAAGCGAAGATAATCCAATTTTCCTTTCTCCAACAATAGAAACATTTTTTTTAGAAGAAGTTGAAATTAGAGAAAATATTTTTCTAATTTCATTTTGTCTTCCAACAAAATCTGGCACAACAGTAATTTTTCCTTTTGTTTGATATGGATTTTTTAAGTTTAAGTTTACATTTGGTTTTTTATCTTTCTCTTTTTCTTCATCTTTTGATTTTGAAACTGGTGTTTGAGAATTTCCTATATCATCGCTGAAAATGTTGTAAGTTGCATGTTTAATTCCATGTTTATCAGCAAACTCTCCAACATAATGAAAAATTTTTGCATACTCATCTTTTTCAACTGCAATCAAATCATGAAATTCTCGTGAAGCAAGAATATGATTCGTCAAACCAAAACTCATTAATCGTTCGGCTTTATTTACTGCATTCCCAATAATATCTACATTTCCTGCTAAATCTTTTCTAACAGAAACTTGACCAATATTTAATCCAATTCTTATGGAGATTTTATTTTCTTCAGTTTCATTTGTATTTTAATCTTGTATGGATTTTTGAATTTCAATTGCAATTTTAAGTGGTGCTTCCATATCATCAAAAAAACATAAAATCGCACCATCTCCCGTTGTTTTTACACACAAAGATGATTTATCGGTTTTTTCAAAAGTTTGTGATTTTTTAATCATTGTTTCCAAAGCAAAAATTTTTTTTACTTGAAGCTCATTAGGTAGTTTTGAAAACCCCACAATATCAAGCATTGCAACATAAGCAATTCTTTTATCCATGTCAGACATTAAACAACTCCATATTATTTTGTTAGAAAAATTTTTACAAATTTAGAAAAATTTAAACGAAATAAAAAAAGTTAATTCTTTATTTTATATTTTAGAAAAAAAGTTGAATAAAAAAATAATTTTTGATCCACTAATTGAACTCATAAATCATTATTCCAAAAAGAAAAATGATGTTTCAATTTCCATTGAAAACAATCAGTCAATTGAAGAAAAACTGAAACATAGAATAATTGATGGAAATAAAGTTGGAATTGAAAATGAGTTAAATGAAGCGATTCAAAAATATACAGCACTTGAAATCATAAACACAATTTTGCTTGATGGAATGAAAATTGTTGGAGAACTTTTTGGAAAAGGAGATATGCAACTTCCGTTTGTTTTACAATCTGCTGAGACAATGAAGTTTGCCGTAAGTTATTTGGAAAAGTTTATGGAAAAAAATGTTACAACTCAAAAAGGAGTTTTTGTAATTGCTACAGTGAA
>SXGU01222088.1_pt1 | contig 14591 bp, 17 predicted proteins | sample 3174531 | NCBI WGS metagenome assembly SXGU01 (sample SAMN11356863, study PRJNA531348) | freshwater metagenome | isolation source: freshwater sample F1-140 | place: China: Fuxian Lake, Yuxi | collected 2017-12-25
ATACTGAACTTACCAAGTTCTTTTTTCAACACATCAAAAACATCTGATGAAATAATTAATTGTGTTTTATCCTTTGTTTCAACGATTGCTTTTTCAAGAACAGCCTTGTCGCTCAAGTTAAATTTACCATTTTCAATTTTCATTACACGTCCAGCTTCAACAAAAAAGAATCCAGAAGCGGTCAAAACAATCTCTCCTTTCTTATCTCCAAAGACAATTTGTAAGACTCCTTTTTCAGCCATAACTAAATCCGCTCTCTGAGCATAGTCTAATAATTCCTTAATCACTTCAATAGCTTCTCTTCTCAAAACACCCATTTCAAGTGGAGTGACTTTTCCAGATTTAACTTTTGATTTCATACTAACTATGGCTTTCAAAGTTTTACCGAATCGAGGTTGTAATTTTCCTTTAGCAATCAATTCTTTCTCGGCAAGCTTGACTAATTGTTCAGAACTTTTCTTACCAAATATTTTCTCAAGCAAATCAAATACTTCAGAATATGAACGTTCAGCATCATGAACAATCAAACGAGCTTCAAGTTTTTTACGAATATCTTTTAATTTAATATCAAACTTTTTAGATTCTACAAGCAACTCATCTACATCTTTTCCAGGAACAGATTTCAAAGTTCCATGCTCATAATCTTTATACAACTTAATTACACGTTCTAAAAATTTAAGTTCTGGTAAGGCCATAACTTTTTCTTCATCAACTAAAACTTTCTTAACATCTGCAACCATAGTTTTTGGAGCAGGAGGTGCATGACCTGAAAGCATCATCAAAGCCTGTGTAGGCGTAACGACGCCCCAATAAATATCAACCATCGCATCAATCATACGACGAGTAACTAAACTTTCATTCTGCTCTCCATATTTCATAAATTTATCAACTGCTTCAGGTGAAGGTTTTACTTTCCCCATTTGCAAAAGCAATTTCCAAGGTAAGAAAGTGCCCCTATCATACATAGGAATACCATCACGAATAAAAGTAAACATAACTGGATTTGCATCTTTAACGTTATCCCAGAAATCAGTCAAAAGATAAACTTGAACATTTAACGGATTCTTAACACCAGCAAGAGCATTCGCCTCACGAATATAATCGTGAATCATTCCCCTCAACTTTTCAAGTAATTGCATACGAGGCATTCTTTTAACATCTGTATCATCAATAATTACAAAAGTATCTACATCAGAATCTTTACCAGCAGTACCTCTCACTAAACTTCCACCAACAATATAAGAAGCGACATATTTCTCAAACTTTCTTAAGACCAAACTTTTGTGAATATGCGCAAGTCTTAAATTTCCTAATAATCCTTTATCATATAACGGAAAACTTGAACCAATAGCATCTATAAAATCAAATTTACTATCTAATCCATAATTCCACATATCAACTTCAGTCTTTATATGAACCCAAACATTTTGTTTACTTTCAACAATTAATTTCAATACTTCTGGTTTTATTTTTTTTGCAATATTCTTGAATTCATCTTCAGGAATAAGCATCATTAAATGTAAAGGTTTTTTAGCAATTTCTTCAGGCAAAAGCCCCTCATCTTCTTCAAATAATTTGAATGACTGCGCAGGCAATATACTTAAGAAATGAACAAACGGAAATTTCTTAATTAATTTTTTCTTAAAATCTTCTAATTCTTCTTTAAGCTTATCAGCCTTATGGACTAATTCTTCAGGAACTTGTGGTTGAGCCCCAGGAACTTTACTAGGTGGAGTATATGAAGAACCGCCCCCAAGATGTCCTCCAAGACCAGAATCAGACTTATTATTAGTCATATTAAGAATAACAAATTCAGCTTTTTAAATATATTCAAATAGTATTCAAATAGTCTTAAATACATAATAGATTTATTAAAAGAAATGGATAAAAAAGAAGGAGAGGGAGATAAAGAGATTAAAGCTAAAATAGAGTTAGCAAAATATACTGCATCAGCTTCTTCAGATTTAATAAAAATTGCAGACACTAAAGCTACATGGGCTTTCAGCGCAATAGGAATTCTTACAGGAGCATTTTTATCTAAAATAATAAAAATTGACTGGTCTATCAAGCAAAATATAACTACTGTCAGTTTAATTTCATTATCTTTATTCTTCATTTTCATGGCTTTTACATATACTTTATTCGTAATTTATCCAAGATTAACAAAAAGCAATAAAGAAGGAGTAATATATTTTGAAGACGTTGCGTCACAGACATTTGAAGAATACAAAAATAATTTTTCTAAAATAAGCCAAGAGGATATGATGGAAAGATACGTTTCTCAAGCATATAATTTATCAAAAATAACTTCAAAGAAATTCAAAGCCCTAAGAGTAGGCCTAGTTCATATGATGATTACAATAATTACACTTATAGCGACATTTTTATGGGCTTAAAGCTTAAATACTGAAAAATATCTGAATTTTTAACTATGGACTCAAAAACGGCTATGGACTATGAAGATGGAATGCTTCGTTGTTTTAATACTAATTGTGTAAAATATGGACTTAATGGATGTCTAACAGGAATTGTTAGTGGCGCTATTGTTGGAGGATATATCGGATTAACTCTTTCAGAAGACAAGTCTTCATTTGAAAGAGGAGCATATTCTTTATTAGGTGTCGGTCTTGGAGTATTATCTTTAGCATTCCTCGGAGCAGTATCTGGTGCAATAATAGGAGATAGAAAAGACTTAAGAGAAGAAAGTTCAATAGAGAGGAAAATAAAATTATGAAAGTAGATCTAAGTGTAGCCTCCCATTTTTACAGCCCTCAATCTGGTAAAAAAGTGCCTTATTTATCAGATATAGTTTCGGGACTTGCTAAAAAAGACCTAGATGTAGTTGGAATAATGTCTTGCCACACAAGAACAAGTGGAATAGACACAAGATGGAAAGATTATATGGGTCAAGAAATAGGGAAAGAATGGGAAAGAACAGCGGATGATTCAAGGGGAGTCGTTCAATTAAACAATAAAGAAAAAGATAGAAAATTAACACTAATCCACACTCAAAAAGTTAGAGCCTATGATGGCGAAAAGCCGATAGACTTGCTTGTTTTTGGACTGGATAGGATAATAGAGCCAGGAAGAGAATTTACAGAAACTGCTAGAGACGCAAAGAGCACAGGTGGTTTCTCTTTAGTAGTAGATCCAGAAACAACAACAGGATTAGATTTCAATAAAACCTATCATTTAATATGTGAAGAAGGACTAATTCAAGGAGTTCAATTAAGTGCTACAAATCCTAGAAAATACACTACCACTATGCTTGGAAGATTAGCAGATGCAGGAATTAGAGCAGTACCTGTATCAAATGCAAAAAGATTCAAAGACGCAAGGACATCATATATAGAAATAGAATGTGCAGCATTTAGTTTTGAGAAACTAGGCAATGCTATTTTAGAAGGACACTTTAATCCCCATTATGGTCAAATCAGCAAATGGCAGACATTCGCATCAAGAGATAGACACATTTACGCATCAATGATTGGTCAATTTTTAGCAGGTGGAAAAATAAGAGAAGAGATGCTAAGAGCAATAGGCTTAAAAAAGTAAAAGCAATCCAATAATAAAAGAGATTCATTAAATGCCCTACGCAGTAACTCATATTCTCATACCAATAATTTTAGTAGCCATATTACGAGATTTATCCAAGAAAAAATTCTCACTGCATTATGCATTCATAGCTGGACTAGGAGGAATCTTACCAGACATAGACATACTAATATCAATTTTTCTTAAAACGTTGGGAATATTAGACTGGAATATCCATAAAACATTTACACACGCATTATTCTTTCCATTAATTTTCTTTATCTTATTCTTGATTACTAAACCTATAAGTAAGAAAGCAAAAATTTGTAATATTGGAAGACACAAGTTAACAATTTCATTAATTTTCCTAGCTTTATCTTTCGGAACATTTATGCATATTACCCTAGACACAATTTTAGGAGCACCATCATACATATTTTATCCCATATCTGAAACTAATTATTCATTAGATATATTTGGATGGGTAGACAATGAGCTTTATCCATTAGTTTTCCCCCTTATAGATGGATTTGTATTCATATTTTGGATGATTTATTTAGAATGGAGACACAAAATATCGGACTACATTTAAGGAAAAAAGATTCAGAAGAACAAGATAATTATGTTTGTGAGTCTTGTGGTCACGACTTACAAGAATTAAAATGTAAGTTAATTTGTAAGAGATGTGGATACTTCAGGTCATGTAGCTATTTATTTTAATTTTTGTTTTGAGTTAATAATAACCTCAGTTACTTATGTCAAAAATTTAAATCAAAAAATCTTACTAGATTCATCAAAAATGAAAGATTTTTGAATGCCTCGCAATGTTGTACCTTGCTTAGTTTGGATGCAAACAAATTCTTCTAAATAGGAATTTGTTGCACAGAAATTTGTAAGTGTAAACAAATTTCTTGTGCTCAAAGTGGCGATACACTTTGACATTAGAAATTATCCTCAGAGAATTTATTTATTTTGAATGTTCTAAGCATTCATGATGTTTTCTAACAGTAGCCCCAATAACCATTGCAGCTGCAATTATAACCAAATTCTTTATTATATACTGGCCTTCTAAAGTAGGGAGCAAGTAATTACCTTGTTGGAAAGTTATTTGTGGAAGAAGAACAAGTGGTAAAAATGTTCCAATCATCTGAGGTAATAGTAACGCAATTCCTACGCGTATCAACCTCCTAGATAAGAAACAAAAACCAATAACTACTTCCCACCACCCTAAAAAAGGAATAAACCAAGAAGGATTAAACCAGTAAACTGTCTCAGTAACTAATGCTGTAGCCGGACTATAGTTTACAATTTTCAACATACCAAACCAAATAAACACAATAGCAAGAGAGAATCTCAAAGCCTTAATACCGTAATGACCTAACCATAAAGTAATATTTTTATCAATCTCTTTTAATCTCATAAATCAATTAACATTATTAGGTATAAAAACACTTTCAATTATACCAATTCAAGAATTGGAGTTGCCACAAATATCAATTTGTAAGCACCCTAAGAATGCGAGGGCCGGGAATCCTCAACACTCTTTAGAGTTTGAGGGACAGAAAGGACTTGCTCATTTCTGGATGTTCAATTCCTTTAAGAATGCGAGGGCCGGGAATTGAACCCGGATCACAACGTTTTCGCTTTTCTTCACTTATAAAGCGAAGATTGGAAATTTATCTAATTTCCAAATTGGCAACGTCGTATACTAACCTTTATACTACCCACGCTTAATGAAGAAGGACAGACTGGTTTTATAAAGGTTTTTAAAAAGTTTTAATTTTAGAAATCTTTTTTCTCTTTGAATAAGTAACATAAAGTCCAATATATATTGCAGTAGTCATTATAGCCACAGAATATTTGAAAATTAGTGGAGGTTGAGAAATTAAAAGAGCATAAACCAAAGCAATAATATTTCCAATAATATAAATGATAAATAAAGTCAAGCTTACTCCCTTTGTGTCTTTTGTTTTAATTGTTTTAATCATCTGAGGAACAATCATTGTAGAAAACAATAACGTTGCAGTCCATCCCAATATTTGAGCGAAATCCATATTTTGTGTGTTCAGACTACATCTTTATAAACCTATTTTTATCTTTAATTGTAAGATATTTTCAAGCTTAAACACTTGGAATTATTTTTGCATCCTATTGCTCGAACCTGCTCAACAGGTTCGCAGACTCGCTGCTGAATGCAAAAAGGCCCATTAGTCTAATGGTAGAACATATCCCTTACACGGATGAGGCGGAGGTTCGATTCCTCCATGGGCCATATGTTAAATTTCTTTGAAAAAAACAAATTTATAGCAATAAGTTTTATGGTTTTAATTATCGGAATAATATGGTATTTCTCATCAATTCCTGCAAGTCCATCTTCTGGAGAGGGATTCAAATATAAATCTAATATTTATCACTTCGGGATATTTTTCATTCTATGTCTATTTGCAATAATTTCTTTCTCAAATTGTGGAAAAAGCGAAAATGGAAAAGGAATAGCTATAATTTTATCCATATTTTATGCTTTAATAGATGAGTTGCACCAATCATTTGTTCCTGGAAGAAGTGTATCAGCAGGAGATTTCATAACAGATAGTGCAGGAATTTTATTAGCAACAATATTTTATAATATCAGAATAAAAAACGTATATCTTAAAAAAATCAAAAAAGCCTTAAATAATCTCAAACACTAACTATATTATGGATTTTGAAAAGAAATTGAAAGTTTTAGATCCTGTAATGAGAAAGAATTTTTCAAAGCTTATAGATGAATTAAAAAACAATATAAATATATTATATGAACTTGCAACAATAGATGAAAAAACAGGAGTTTATAACAATAAATTTTTCAAGACAGTTTCAGAAATGGAGTTATCTAAAGCAAAGAGAGGAATAGAAGACTTTTCTCTAATTATAGTAGATTTAGACTATTTCAAAAGAATAAACGACACTTATGGACACATGACTGGTGACGCAATTCTTAAAAAATTAGGAAAGATACTCAAAGATAGCACAAGAAAATATGATATTGTTTCTCGTTTTGGTGGAGAAGAATTCATAGTTTTATTTCCAAATACTAATCTACAAAGAGCTAGAAAGGTTTCTGAAAGATTGAGAAGAAACGTAGAGAATGATAAAGAAATGTCAAAATATAAAGTTACTATGTCTGGGGGAATATCTACATATCATAAAAACGACAGCATAGCGAGGATGAAACAAAGAGCAGATAAAGCGCTTTACAGAGCGAAACATAATGGCCGAAATAGAATCGAAACCGAATAGACTCAAAAATAAGTTAATTTAAAAAAGAACCTAATTATAAGAAATACAAAGAGAGTTGCACTATTATTTTGGGCTGATTTAATATTGTACTTTCACTTTGCAGTTGTGTTCATAGCAATTTTTCTATTTTTCATTCCTTTAAGTTTCTTATCTAACAGAATAGAAATCCCTTTCTATTTTCTTTGGGGAGTAATATTATTACAAGTATTTACAGGATTAGTTTATATGACTAGAACAAAAAGATTTCAATTTGTTTGCCCATTAACGGCTGCAGAAAAGCACCTCATAAAAAGACACCCTCACAAACATGTAGGAGAATCTTGTGTGGCAGATTTTTGTGCAGAAAAGTTAGGACTTCCAAAATGGGTAGGCACAATTTCAGTAACTTTATGTTTAGCAATAGTTACTGCTCAATATATAAAAATAATTTAACGCCCAGTCTCGATAAAATGTCCAATTTCTTCATGAACCTTGTAAGAATATTTGTCTATTAAGAACATATGATAAGATTCGGGTATTGTAACTATTCTTTTTGTTGAAGATTTAGACTTTAGAAGTATACTATCTGCACTTTCCGAAGAAACAAGATGGTCTTTTTCAACTTGCATGACTAAAAGAGGTTTAGTAACTTTAGAGATTATTTTTTTTGTAAGATTTACTATCTTTAAAAGTTGAGACATACTCCTAAACGGAACAGATTGATAAGACCAAGTTTTTTTAGTCATTAAATTTTTAGTAGTCTTTGATTTATACTTTTTATCTTGAAAAAATTTTATTCCTTTTACAATAGGAAATAGAAAAAACCTATTTAGTTTATCTCGACGAAAATATATAGGAGTAGCAAGAGTAACAATCCCTTTTATTTTGGGAGAATATTGTGCACAAATTAAAGCTAAATTTCCACCAAAAGAATTTCCAATTAAATATATCTCCTCAAAGTCTTTAGACAACATCGCAATCTGTTGCTCTACAAATTCAATCCACTGATAATATTTAACGACCGAAAGCCTTTCAGGAGAAGTTCCATGCCCTGGTAAAAGAGGAGCATAAAAACTAATTTTTCTTTTTGTAAGATAGTTAGATAAATCTCTAAATTCCTTAGGGCTACTAGTAAATCCATGTATTGCCAAAACTACTTTCTTGGAACCATTGACTCTTTTAAAAAAAGGTTCAGCTTCTGGAACAATATCTACTGGACCAGTGATTCTTCTTTTAATAAAAAAGAAACGCATTCCTTGATAAGCTCTAAGAATTCCAAGCAAACCAATAAGATATTCCCACATAAAACGGGTAGGTAGATGAAATATATAAAGGCAATTTAACTAGACAATTTATGAAAAAAGAGAGTGAAAAAGTAAATAGTAAGACAGGCAAAGTAAGAAAGACACATCCTAAAATTATATTTAGTGCCTTAGCTGCTCTAATCTGTATATTTTTATCATTTAAAGTTCATTGGATATTTATCATCCCAGCAATTATTCTTTGGTGGATAAATAAGAAATACATCAATAAACATTTTGGTGTTTAATCAACTTAATTAATCCATTCCATCATAAGGTTGTTTATTCTGGACATTAGTTATTGGACCCGAAGCGACTAGAACATCATCTATACGCAAAATCATAGTAGCCACTTCTGAAGCAGAAGAAACAGCCAGTAATTTAACACGTAAAGGTTCAACAATTCCAGCAGATAAACAATCTTCAATTCTATTTGAAAATAAATTCAATCCATCGCGAGCATTTCCAGCTTCATGTCTTTGTTTTAATTCAGCCATAATTGTTATAGGGTCAAGTCCAGCATTTTCAGCAAGAGCTTCAGGTATTGATTCTAAAGCAGACGCAAACTCTTCAACAGCAAGCTGTTCTCTACCACCAAGAGTTTTAGAGAAAGCACGCAGTCGTTTAGCAAGTTCCATTTCAACAGCTCCTCCTCCAGAAACAACACGCCCATCACGAATAGCCGCAGAAACATCACCCATTCCATCTTTTACAGCTCGTTCAATTTCATCTAAAACATGGTCAGTACTACCACGTAAAATTAAAGTAACAGCTTTAGGATTTTTGCATCCGCTAATATAAGTCATAGTATCTTCACCCTTTTTAATCTGCTCAATTGTATCTGCAAATCCCAAATCAGAAGAAGAAATCTCATGCAAACTAGATACAATTCTAGCAGAAGTTGCTCTTGAAATTTTTTCCATGTCAGATTTTGCAACCCTACGATATGCTAAAATACCTGTTTTAGCGAGATAATATTGAGCAACATCATCTATTCCTTTCTGACAGAAAACAGTTTTAGCTCCAGACAATATAATCTTTTGAGTCATTTCTCTAAGGGCCTGTTCTTCTGAAGAGATAAACTGCTGAAGCTGTTCAGGAGTAGAAACAGAGATTCTCGTCTCAGTCTCTGGACTTCTCAATTCCAAAGCAAAATCAATTAAAAGAACAGAAGAGTTACTCACGCGAGAAGGCATTGAATCATTAGATGCCTCTTTATCAAGAACGATCCCTTGAACCAACTCACTATGTTCGACAGAATCTCCTTTATCTTTTACAATTTTAATATCTCCTAAATCCACAACTTTACCAGTGCCTACTTGTTCAATAGCTGAAACAATTAAATCTGCAAGTTGCTCTCTATTACTTTCAGCTCCTTTTCCAGTCATAGCAGTCATTGCAATTTGTTTCAAGACATGTTTATTATCAACTGGAACTGAAATTTCATTAAGCATTTTCTTAGCTTGATCCGCAGCTAATTTGTAACCTTTAATTATAACTGTTGGGTGTATTTTTTTATCAAGTAATTTTTCAGCATTTTCTAAAAATTTACCAGCAAGCATAGCAACAGTAGTAGTTCCATCGCCAACTTCGCGCTCTTGAGTCTTTGCAATCTCTGCAATCATCTTTGCCGCAGGATGTTCTAACTGAATTTCTTCTAAAATAGTAACGCCATCGTTAGTAACAATAATATTTCCAGTAGAATCTACTAGCATTTTATCCATACCTTTAGGACCAAGAGTAGTTTTGACAACATCTGCAACAATTTTAGCAGCTAAAATATTATTTCTCTGAGCATCTCGACCAAGAGTTCGTGAAACATTTTCTGGTAAAATATAAACTGGTTGTTTAGATTCAGGCATATCCTTTTTCAAAGACCTTTGCTTTTAAGGATTATTGTAGTCAAAATCAAAAATATAGCAAAGGACGCTGATATTTCCTCGGGCGAGTGCGCCTTTGCTATAGTGAAAGATAAAGCATTTTGAAAAATAAGAGTTTCTTTCACTATAGTCTGATTTAAATACCGACAAAAAATAAAATTATATGATTCCGCAATACGACTCTCCAGAAGAAGAATTAGATGATTTATATTTCAGCCTTCATAGTGCAATACCTCATTTAGAAGACTTAAATTTTCAAAGAGAATTAAAGAATGCACAAAAACAAGCTACAATTATAGTTCGAGGAATAGACCGAATACAAAAATTACTCAAAACTCACCCAAATGGAAAAACCTTAGAAATGCAAATAGGAGAAGAATTAAGGAGTTCTAGTTTACAAGCATCTAAAGCCCTATTCTCTTGTGAGGGTAGAGATTACGATTATGAACAAGAAACACCCGAGTCTATAGCTTTCTGGGAATCATGGTATGAAGAAGCTCATACAATAATGCTCTAATTCAAGAAAGATTTATATAGAAACTTAAATTAATGAAAATATAAAAAGATGGCTGAAAAAGACGTAATCATTAAAGAAGTAATCAAGTATGCAGGGTATGGAGACTTCAAAAATATGTATTCTTACGCACATGACTGGCTTAAAGGAGAAAAATACAGCATAACAGAAGACCAATATGTTGAGAAAGTTAAAGGTAGCTCTAAAGAAATAGAAGTAGGATGGTCCGCTTCCAAAAAACTCACAGATTACTTTAAATCTGAATTAAACGTAAAATGGAGAATATTGGGTTTAGAGAGCGTAGAAGTAGAGATAGATGGTAAAAAAAAGAAAATGGATAAATTCGCAGAAGTAAAAATTGACATAAAGGGAACTTTAGTACATGACCATTCAAATCAATGGAATAAATCATCTCAAACCAACTTCTTGAAAGCCCTCTATAATAAATATATAATTCCTGAAAGAACTGAACAAATGAAGGATAAAGTAGAAAATGATGTTAAGGACTTTAAGGAAGAAATGAAGGCCCTTTTGGAATTAACAGGTAAGAAGTAAGAAAACTATATCGCCCGACAACAATCTTTAAATAGAAAATGCGTTTGTCCGAATAATGAATCAAAAAATATTTGCAATTATTCTCATTTCATTACTAATCCCTTTAGTTTCTGCAGCAAATCTTGAAGTTGAACAATTAGACAAAAATAATATAATCATTACAGAACTTGAAAGTGCAAATGCAACATTTAGACTAAAAATAACTAATAATGAAAACAAAGTGGACGAATTCCAAATATACTCTCTTGTAAGCGTTGGAATGTATCCAAAAGAATTTTTCACAATAAAAAGTGGAGAAACAATAACTCTTGATGTTACTGCCGCACCTTATGAAAATATATTGAGAGACGAACGAGGAATTTATGCTTTTGAATATCAAATAAAAGGCAAGAGCACAGGATTCTTTAAAGATACATTGGCAGTAAGACTTTACGACGTCAAAGACGCAGTTGAAATATATGTAGAAGACATAACTTTCGGAGCAGATGAAGTAAAAATCACGATTAAAAATAAAGAAAAAGTAGAAATACCTAATTTAAGAATAGTTGCAAAATCAAAATTCTTTGAGTTTTCTCAAAGTATAGATTTAGGTAAAGAAGACATACAAACATTTAATGTGCCGGTAGTACTACAAAAACCCGTTGAAGCAGGAGAATACGAAGTAGAATTAAGATACGAATTAAACGATAAAAAATCCTCTAAAATAACTAACTTTAATTACCTCGAAGAAAGCGGAATTTCAGTAACTCAATCTTCAGAAGGATTTATAGTTAAAAAAGAAACAGTAACGAAAAATAATGAAGGAAATGTTCAAGCAACAGCAGTTATTAATTCTCAAAAAAATTTATTGACAAGACTATTCACAGTTTATTCTGAAAAACCTACTTCATCAACAAGAAGTGGTTTATTTGTATACTATACCTGGGAAAAAGATCTAGGGGTTGGTGAGTCCTACACTGTAACAGTGACTACGAACTACACCTTCCCCTTCATAATCATATTGTTCATAATTGCAGTAGGAGTATTCGTTAAATTTATCGCAACTGGAAAGATTTCAATAAAGAAGAGAGTTTCTTTTGTAAGAACAAGAGGTGGAGAATTTGCACTTAAAGTAGCCTTGAGAATAAAAGCAAACAAGCACGTCTCCAATATAGTAATTACAGATAGAATCCCTGGACACGCTAAAGTATTCAATAAATTTGGAATACAACCTCACAGAATAGATGAATCAACAAGAAAGTTAGAATGGGATGTATCTCAATTAAACGCGGGAGAAGAGAGAATATTTACATATGTAATTTACTCAAAGATAAATATAATTGGTTCCTTCGAGCTCCCAGCAGCATCTGTCGCATTTGAGCATAAAGGCCAAAGAGAACACGTATTTTCCAACAAGACTTACTTTGCTGCTGAAACAACTGAGAATTAATTGTCAAAATTATTAGAATAGTTTCCAGGTTTAGAAACAATCTTGCCATCTTCTAATATAAACAATCTGGTAGCGACTTTATCAATAAAATATCTATCGTGTGAAATGAATAAAATTGTTCCCTTGAATTTGCTCAAAGCAGATTCCAAAGTTTCTATCAAATTAATATCTAAATTATTAGTTGGTTCGTCTAAAAGCAAAACATTATGATTCTCAACCATGAGTCTAATGATATTTAATCTAGCTTTCTCTCCTCCACTCAAAGACTTAACGGGTTGTTGGAAAGTATGCGCAGGCATTCCTGCACCAGCTATAAGCGCCATCAATCTTTCTTCTTTTAGATGTGCAAAGTTTTTCTTAAAGAAATCCATAACATTCTGATTCTGGTCAAAATCTGCAAGTTCTTGGTCAAAATATCCGCAAGTAGTATTTGCGCCCTGTTTAATATCTCCAGAATCTGGTTCAACAATTCCAGCAATTATTTTTAGAAATGTAGACTTCCCAGTTCCGTTAGCGCCAACAATACCAATCTTCTCTCCTCTTTCAACTTCAAAATTAGCTTCAGAAAACAAAGGAGCATCATGATATTTTTTAGAAACATCATTTATCTGAAAGACTAAACTTCCAGCTCTCGTTTCATTATTGAAAGATATTCTAAATTCTTTAGTGAACTTATCAGGGTCCATTGTTTGAGGTAATTTTTTCAGTTCTATTTCAAATTTATCTGCTTGAGCTCTTTTCATCGAATTTCCAGCAATAGAAGCCCATACACGTAACTGTCTAACAAGAGCAGTCAATTCTTCTCTTCTTTTTACTGTCTCATTATGGTGTTTCTTTAACAACTGGTGCCTATGTTCTTTTTCCTCAAGATATTTTTCATATCCAGAACCATATATCTGAAAATCCCTATTTTCTATTTCAATTATTTTCTTTGCAAATTTATTAAGTAAATATCTATCGTGACTAATGATAAAAACTGTTTCTTTTTTAGATAATTCCGCATCTAATTGATTCATTGTTTTAAAATCAAGATGATTAGTTGGTTCATCAAGAAAATATATATCTGCTTGTTTTGCAAGACATTCTGCAATACGCAATTTCATTTTCTGTCCACCACTAAGTTTGTAAAGAGGTGTGTTAAATTGCTCTTCTTCAAAGTCTAACCTACCCAAAATTTCTTTGAATTTTACTTCTTCAAATGGTTGATTAATTTGGCTAATCAATATCTCATGTTCATACATCAACTTCTGGAATACTTCTTCATTACTATATATTTCAGGATTCTCAAATCTCTTTTCAAGTTCATTAATTTTCTCTTTCAAATGAGTATTTCTTTCAAGTAAATGGTCTTTAAAGTTTTTCTCTGAAACATCAAATTCCTTTGCCTGTTCCATAACACTAACAGATACACCAGGATTAATTTCTATAATCCCATTATCTGGTTTTTCTTCTCCAAGTATGCATTTAACAAAAGTAGATTTACCACTCCCATTTTGACCAAGCAATGCAATCTTATCACCTGGATGTATTACTAGATTTACATTTTCAAACAAGTTGTCTTGTCCAAATCTCTTCGATATATTGCTTATTCGTATCATGTAAAGTAGAAGTCCAAATCAGGCTATATAAACCAAGGTTAAACAAATAAAAATCCCCCCACCGAGAGTTGAACTTGGGTTCCGCGGGTTCTACAAACTTATGTAATCTAACGAATACATACCGATACCACTTCATCCTGTCCTCGCAAAGAGGAATGTCTGTGGATTACTACAGCCGCGTGCTCTACCGTTGAGCTATGGGGGGCCTAAATTAGAAAACAAAAACGACTTTTAAAGGTTTATGTCTTACCTAAATTATATTTCTGTAGTAACTGAAATATTATTCATCTTTTTCCAAACAACAATGAATAAAACAATTCCTATTAAAAGACCAATAGTTGAGTAAATAGCAATAGGTGACAATTTTAAATTTTCAAAATTTCCATCAATTGAACGTCCAGCAATAGTTCCAATACCACTTTCGGCTTCATTTGAACTTTGAGATTCAGGATTTGAAGAACTAGGCACAGGATTATCAGGAGTGGTCTGAACAACAGAACCAGTTAAACCACCAGAACTTCC
>SXGU01455135.1_pt1 | contig 14583 bp, 12 predicted proteins | sample 3174531 | NCBI WGS metagenome assembly SXGU01 (sample SAMN11356863, study PRJNA531348) | freshwater metagenome | isolation source: freshwater sample F1-140 | place: China: Fuxian Lake, Yuxi | collected 2017-12-25
ACTCGTCACCGCCGAGGCGGGCGACGCAATGGCCGGGGTCGACCGACGTCAGCAGCCTTCCGGCAAGCTCTTGCAGCAGCGTATCGCCAGCGGCATGTCCCACCGCCTTGTTGATCTCGTCGAAGCGATCCAGGTCGATCAGCAACAAGGCCGTGCACCGCTTGTTGCGGCGCGCGGCAATGATCGATTGCTCGAATCGATCGCTGAAAAGAATGCGGTTGGGAAGCGAGGTCAGTGCATCATAGTGGGCGAGGAACTGCATGCGCTTCTTGATCGTCTTGTGTACCGTGATCTCGGAAAACACGGCAACGTAATTCACGATCTCGCCTGCCTCGTTCTTTACCGCACTGATGTTCATCCACTCGACGATGACCTCGCCGTCCTTGCGGCGATTTCGGATCTCTCCGTGCCATTCGCCGCGATTCATCAGCGAACGCCACATGTTGCTGTAGAAGGCCTTGTCCTGCTGGCCCGAGTTGAGCAGGTTCGGCGTCTGTCCGGCAACTTCGTCTGCGGTATAACCGGTAATTTCCGAAAAGCGCCGATTGACCATCAGTATCTTGTTGTCGCGATCGGTGATCATCACGCCTTCGGCGCTGTTTTCGAAAACGTGGGCGGCGAGTTCGAGCTTGCGTTCCGCATTTTGGCGGGCGCGTTCCTGCTCAAGCGCTTCGAGCGCATGGGAGAGGTTTTCTGCCAGGCTTGCCAGGAGGCCCTGTTCCTCGCGGTCGGCAAGGTCCTCTGCCAGACCTACGATGCATATGCCGCCCGCGACAGTGCCGGAAATCCGCAGTGGCAGGTGCGCCAACCCCATCACTTCGAATCCGGACGGAGTTTCGGCCGCAAGCGTCCGGTCGCATTCGGCGAGGGTTGAGAAAAAGCCGCAGCGGGCCGGGTCGAACGCGCCGTCGGCGCCCCTGCAACAGGAATCCGAACGCAGCGCATCAGTGATGCGCGAAGCAAGTTCGGGGTGCTCTCCAACCACCACCATCGAAGGAAGCTGGTCCTCGAACGCATACACCCAGGCCAGCGGGAACCCGCCACTCTCATGAAGAGTTTCGACCGTCTCCTGGATCAGGGTTTGCGATGAACGCGTACGCAGGATCGCTTCGTTGGTCTGGCTGACGACGGCCAGCGTGCGGTTGAGCCGCAGGACGTGTCGCTGGGCCGCCTTCTGTTCGGTAACATCGAGGAGGATGCCCACGATGCCGCCAACTTCGCTCTGTGTCGTCGAAAACACCGCCTTGAAGAACATCACGTCCTTCAGCGAACCACCGGCGCACCTGACCTTGGCATCGTAGACCTGCCGACCTCCGGTCCCCAGCAATTCCTTGTCAGCTGCGTCATAGGCAGCCGCGAGTTCCGGCGGAGCGATGTCGAATACGGACTTGCCGATGAGGTCGGCGGCGGGCAACCCGTAAAAATCCTCGAAGGCCTGATTGACGCCGATGTAGCGCAGGTTCGCATCCTTGAAAAAAACGGGACTCGGAATCGCCGCCAGCAGTTGTTCGACAAAATTCAGGTTCTCTGTGAGCGCTTCGTCAAGATGCCTGCGCGTGGTGATGTCTTCACCGATGCCGAGAACGTGGGACGCCTTGCCGGATTCGTCATGAAGCGCAATCTTGCGCATTTTTACCCAGCGGGCAGGCTCTCCCGGTATCTGGATTCTTTGTTCCGGAACCTCGACCACGCCGTGCTCGCGAATCGCCGCAAGATCGGACTCCGTGTCGGCCTCGGCCTCTCCGCCGCGAAACAGCTCGCGGCCGGTCTGCCCGAGCAACTTCGCCTTCGGCTGGCCGAGTAGCGTTTCGCCGAACTGATTCACCCGAACCACCTTGAGATCGCTCGCCCGCTTGAGGACGATCATGTTCGGGATATGTTCAAAGATGGAGTCGAGGAGTGCATGCGACTCGTTCAATTCCGCTTCCGTCCGCGTCCGCAACTCCACCTCCGACTTGAGGATCTCCTTGTCAAGCGAGAGTTGCAGCGTGCGCAGGGCAACCTGTTCCCGCATTTCGGCCGAACGGCGCAGCAACAGATACGTCAGCAGGCCGATCAGCAGCCCACCCACGACCAGCAATGCCAGTTCCGCGGAAGCCCCAGGAGGCTCGTACCACGTCATCGGCGGACTGATCTGAAGCCGAATCATTTGGCCAGGCGCAAACTGCGCCTCGCTGACGATCGGGTTCTCCCTCATGGAGTCGCCAAACCTGGCCAGGGGAACCTCGCGTCGCGCCTCTCCCGCCAGAACGTCGAGCCGAACAGAATAACCATTGCTGGCGAGTTCACGGAGGCCTAGCGCGCCGACGAGCTTTTCTGCCGGGACAGACGCCGTAAGCTGCCCCCACTTTGCCCCCGGATTTCCGGCCTCGTCCAGAAAGAGGACGCGGCGGGCGACAATGGAATTTCCTTCGAGCGACACTTCGGTCGACCCTCCGGCGGCAAATCGGAGATACGCGGACGCGGCCTGCGACGGGCGGGAAGGGATCGGGTCTGACGCTGCGGCGGCGACAGTCACCTGGCCGAGCGTTTCGGGATTCAGATCGAAAGCGGCTGCGGATTGGGTTTCAAGCCTCAGGCCGCCTAGCAGGGGCTGCCCCACCAAGGACTCGCGGGCGGCTGCCTTCCATTGCTCCGGTGATGCCTGCGGTGACAGTGCACTGGCGAGCAATCCGGTCACAGCAAGCCCCTGCTCAACAAGCGACTCAGCCAGCGCGAGCTTGATGCGGAGATCCCTGGCCACATCTTCTGTCCGCGGGTCGAGGCCGTGGTGGTCCCGCGCGTAGTAGCTGCCGACCGGCACCACGAAAAGGATTGCGGCCAGCAGCGAAACCAGGGCGGCCCGAAGCCTGTCCGGGATCAGCTTGCTGAGCTTGATTACCAAGTCTGGCAAAATAATTCCAATAATTGAGAAAATGCAGGCGCGAATCAACCACAAGACAAACCGCTCCGCCGACCGCTACGCGCCCGCCGGGCCCGGTGGCGCAAGACGGGTGCGGCAAACGCTACACCGATGCAGCCAATGTAGCAAAATTGAAGCCTAAAACAAAAACCTATCCATTTTGCCCGTCATGCAGCAACGGGCAGGACGCCGCCCAATCCGGCGGCAATATGAAAAAAGGGGCGTTGCCGCCCCTTTCGTTCCACGTCGGACCGGATCAGGCCTTCTTGGCCCAGGCCACGCAGTAGCCCTTCGGGGCGACCTCGGTGTCGCCCGGGAAAATCTTGCAGCCGCCGAGATCGGTGGCGGACTTGCCAGGAACGAACTGCACGCAGTTTGCGCAGGTCTTGTCACCTTCGGGGGTGTCCTTGTACTTCATCGAGGCGCGCATCGCGTCATTCTTGGCGGCGATGGCAACGACGGGAATCATGGCGAGGGCGGCACCGCCCAGCTTGAGCATGTTACGACGAGACTGATCCATTGAGATTTTCTCCAGTGAAATACCCCCAAAACCCGGGGGCCGGGCGCAACTCTAGCAAATAACGTGTCCGATCGGAAACCGTTGACCTGATGGGCCGAATTTCGTTCATGGCGCCTGGCGCCAGTACACTTGAAGGCAGTCAGACAAGCGAAAGTGCTAACGCGCCAGCGAGCCTCCCTTTTGCTGAGCACTGTGACAACGTTCGCAGGAGAAAAACGTGATGAACGCCACGCGGTCGTGGCACATTCCGCAATACCTGCCGCGAAAAATCTCGTCCATCGACACCTGGTTAGCGCCGGCCTTGGGCAGGAAGGGAGAAGGGTGGCAACTGGAGCAATCCAGCCACAGCGTATGGGATTCGTGCGGAAACAGTACGTACGGCATTTCTTTCGTGTTTCGCATCACCACGTCGAGCTTGATCACGTTCATCTTTGCATTCGCTGACATTCCGGCACGCGGCACAATGGCCCCGGAACGAAGCGCCTCCATCCAGTCGGGGAAGCCCACTGCATCCTTCTTCAACTGTCGGGTAGCTTCGTCGATCGTCTGCAGACGACCCAAATCCGGATTCGATGCGTCGTATATCGGGTGCTGCTCCAGCGCCTGGCGCGCCGGATGAAGCTCAACTGCCTGGCTTGCGGGCCGCCTTTCCGGCTCAGGCTCGACCGGTTGCACGTTGGGTGCCGCTTTGAGGGCAGCCAAAAGTCCGCTTGGGCCTGCTACAGCAGCCGCCCCGGAGAAACCGGGCATCACCAGGATCAGTACCAGCCAACGGGACGCACGATACAAAGAGTCGCCGCGGCCCCGGCTAACCGACTGCGCCCCCGAGTCGTTCCGTTGGCCCCCCAGAGCAGGCATGCCCCCGGCACCCGCCGCCTACTTGACCCCGCGCAGGTAGGCGACGCCTCCGTAGCTCCCGACCCAGAGTTCGCCCTCCGGGGTTGATGTCATCGCGAACACGTTGTTGGCGAACAAACCATCAGCTACAGTCAGTGTCCTGGAAAACTTGCCGTTCTGCCAGCGGGAAAGACCATTGTTGGTTCCGACCCACAATTGCCCTTTGGGGTCGATGTGCAGGGAAAACACATGGTTGCCGGACAGCCCTTCGGTGGTGGTGTAGTTGATCCAGCGACGGCCGTCGAACCTGGCCATTCCGCCCCCCCAGGTGCCGGCAAAGACCTGGCCCTTTGAGTCCACGGCGAGCGCCACGACATAGTTCGGGTTGTAGGCGACATCCACGTCCTTGAGGCCCATTTCTTCTTTCTGCTTGGCATGATGTACCGACTGCTTGCCGGGATCGCTCTTGAATGCAATGTCCTTCTTCACCCGATCGTAGGAAGCGCCCAGCCCCTTGGCATGGTTCCAGTTCTCCCAACGGTTCTTGGCGAAGCGCGCCATTCCCCCTTCGGTGGCCAGCCATATGTCGCCGTTGAGGCCCTCGGCGAGTCCATATACCCAGTCATTGGGCAACCCGCCGCTGGTGTTGTCGACAGTGTAGAGGTCCCATTTGCTGCGATCGTCGAGGTTGCCGCCGCGAACGCGATTGACGCCCGACCAGGTCGCGATCCAGATGTCGCCATTCTTGGCCGTGAGTACGCCATACACAAAGGCATCGCCGAGACCTTCCGGGACATTGTAGGTTTGCCACTTGCCCGTCTTCTCGTCGAGCAAGGACAGGCCACCGCCATAAGTGCCCACCGCGATCCGCCCCTTGACCCGGCCCACGTAGAACATGCCGTTCGACAGGAGGCCGCTGGTGGTGTCAAGCAGTTTGGCGCTATCGTCCTTGGTGTCGTAGCGCACCACACCGCCGGTGGTCCCGACCCAGAGGATGTTCCCCTCCCTGTACATCGACTTGACGTTCTTTCCACCCACCCGGAAATGGGTGAATTTCGCCGATGGATCAACCAGGGCCTTTCCTGCGTGCTGCGCCGGCGCTGCGGGAGGCTGCCCTGTTCCCGTCGCCGCCGGCCCGGAGCCGGCAGGCAGTCGCGTCTGCGCGAACGCACAACCCACTGCAAGCAAGGTCAACAGCCACGTCAAGCTACCCCAAAGAGGCCTTGCGCCCATGTGTTTCGAATTCGCATTCACCTTCACTTCGCCCCTATCCTGACAACGCCGCGCCTGGTCCCGGCCCACACGTTCCCACCCGGCGTGACCGCGATCGCATAGACGTGTTCGTCAAGCAGGCCATCCTTGGCGCCGATCGTCCGCCATGCGGTCCCGTCAAACCGTGATACGCCCCGGTTGGTGCCAAACCAAAACACGCCTTTTTCGTCCTGGGCCATGGAATAGACAATGTTGCCTGCGAGGCCGTTCTTGCTCGAAAGACTCGACCACTGCTTGCCGTCCCAGCGACTGACTCCACCACCCCAGGTCCCCGCCCAGACACTGTTGTCCCTGGCGACAAGGATCGAGAACACGTAGTTGGGATTATAGGTTCCCATCCCGTCCGCCTCGATTGCCAAATCATGCCGTGAACGGGTACCGAGGCCCGTATTCGCGCTTGCCGGCAGGGCTTCAGGGTTGTCGGCGCCCAGACCATCCTTGTGCGTCCAGGACTTCCAGCGCTTGCCGTCATACATCGAGACTCCGCCCTCGGTGCCAAACCAGACACGACCGTCCTTGTCTACGCCGAGGCCATATACCCATTCATTGATCAGTTCCTTGACATAGGTGGTGAATTTTCCGGTCTTGACGTTGAAGCGGTTGGCGCCTGCCCACGTGCCGATCCAAAGATCACCGTTCTTGTCGTTGGCAAAGGAATAAATCCAGTAGTCGGCGAGGCCATGCATCGGAAAGTAGGTCTTCCACTTGCCGTTCTTGTAACGCGAGGCCCCGCCGGCGTTGGTACCGAACCAGGTATAGCCTTGCGAATCAATTCCGAGCCCGAAAACATACTCGTTCGCCAAGCCGTCATTGCGCGTAAATGTTTTTCGCGGCGTGGTGGTCTTCAGGTCGATTTCCAGGGCTCCGACCGAGGTTCCAACCCACAGGGAGTTGGCGTTCTTGTCGAACAAAAGGGACCTGACATAGGTGTTGCCACCGGTTTCGAAGGTATCTATGACCCTCTCGGCGCTTTGCGCGAAGGCCAGACCGGGCACAAATCCGAGCACGGCAATGGTCGACAGCAGTTTGCGAATCAAACTCCCGAGCATCGGACAGACCCTTTCAACGCATCGTTCGTGCGTATTGCAGCACATCCAGTATTTCATCGTTGCTGAGCATGCCCATGAATGGCGGGCAGACGTTCTTCCCCCTTTGCACCCGCTGCACCAGAACCATGTCCGGCTGCATCAGCCGCTCCTTGGTCACGAAGCTCGGCGCCGGCTGGATCGTCGGTACCCCGTTCAAGCCATGGCATGCCGCACACCGCTGGTTGTACACACGCTGCCCTCGAGCAAGATCCACTGCCTGCGCGGCCCCTGACAGGCCCAGAAAGAGCAGCCCGAATGACATCAGAACAAGCCTGGATCTCGATCTCATTTCGTTTCTCCTCGCCGACGCTTCTTCTGTGGTGGCCTCAGGATGGCGATCTTCTTCTTCAACTCATCCGCCTTGGCCACATCGACTGGGAGCCCTAAGTCGCCCGTACCCGTACGATAGGATTTCTCCAGCAGTTCAAGGGCTCTCAAGAACCCGAGGTCCGCGGCGCGCGTGATCCACTTCAGAGCCTCGGCGCCCTTGCGCTGATCCTCGGGAATACCCAACTCGCCAAGCATGTATGCCTGGGCCAGTCCATTTATCGCAGGCGCGTGCCCGCGCTCCGCCGCCTTCTCGAACAAGGCCTTCGCCTCGGCGAAATTCTGTTTGGCCCCGTCGCCAGCCGCGAGCATGCCGCCAAGACCGAACATGCCATCCAGATTTCCCGCCGCCGCGGCCTGACGATAGTACTTGACCGCCTCCTCGGGCATGTCAGCACCGTAGAGTATCCACGCAAGCGACACCGCCGCCTCGACATGCCCGGCATCAGCCGCCTTGCGCAGTTCGGGCATCGCCGAAACATAATCGCCGCGGTTATACCACTTCATTCCTTCAGCATAATCTTCAGCCGGACCGGCGATCACCAGCCCGCACGTGCCGAAGACGAGAGCCACCGCCGCAAATATCCTGAGCCACATTTTCCGTATTCCCTTTCCCGCCTATTGAAGCCATCTTACTGCCGCAACGGCATGTCAATTACAACCCAACCGTCAGTTCGCCTTCAATACCTCAATCTCGTCCAGCTTCCTGTACAGGCTGGACAACCCGATCTCAAGCTGCTGTGCTGCCGCCTTGCGATCCCCGCCGCATTCGTTCAAGACGTGCAGGATGATATCAGCTTCCGCACGACGAACCTGCTCGCGCAGGCTGCCACCTGGCGCCCCGGATTTCTGATCCCGCGGCTGCCGGTTGCCACGACCGGAAAGAACCGGAGGAAGGTCGGCAATGGTTATTCGCCCTCCGTCCGCCATAATGAACGCCCGGCCAAGCACGTTCTCCATTTCCCTCACGTTTCCCGGCCAGTGGTATTCGAGGAGCAGTTCTTCGGCAGCCGGATCGAGCTCGATCTTGGCTTCTCCCTTGGACTCCATGGTCAGCAGGAAAAACCGGATCAAGGCAGGGACATCCTCCATCCGGTCGCGCAACGGCGGCATGTCGATGTGGAACTGGGAAATCCGGAAGAACAGATCCTCGCGGAACGTTCCTGCCGCTACCATTGCCGGCAGGTCGCGGTTGGTCACTACGACGATGCGCGCGTCGACGCGCCGAAACTGCTCTCCACCGACCGGGCGGATCTCCTTGTCTTCGATCACGTGCAGCAGCTTCGTTTGCATGTGCAGGGGAAGTTCGCCGATCTCGTCAAGAAACAGCGTACCCGTATCCGCCTGTGCAAACAGGCCCTTGCGCGCCTGCGCGGCTCCGGTAAAGGCGCCCTTGGTGTGCCCGAAGAGTTCGCTTTCCAGAAGGGTTTCCGGGATGGCACTGCAATTGACCGGGATGAACGGCGCCCCGCCCCGGGTGCTCTGATCGTGGATCGATCGGGCCAGCACACCCTTTCCGGTTCCGCTTTCGCCGGTAATCAGCACCGTGTTGTCAATCGCCGCCACGCGCGTCGCCAACCTTTCCACGGCCATCATCGGCGCGGAACTGAATTTGAACCTGGAATTTTCGCGCTCGCCGCTGACGAACTTGCGCAAGGCGACGTTCTCGGCTTTCAGCCCAAGCAGGGTCTGCACCTGACGCAAACGATAGAGCAACTCCTCGCTGTCCACCGGCTTGACCATGTAATCCATTGCGCCGGCGCGCAGCGCCTCGACTGCTGTCTGCACGGACGCAAAGGCCGTCACCATGATGAACGCAGTTTGCACTCCGGCATTCTTCATGTTGCGCACGAGGTCGACCCCGTCCCCGTCCTGCATCCGGATGTCGCAGATCGCCAGATCGACGTCGCCGCGAACCAGCTTGGCAGCCGCTTCCTGCACTCCCGAGGCCATATCGACCGAGAATCCAGCACGGCGCACAGTTGCGGCAATGATCTGCCTCAGTGCCAACTCGTCATCGATGATCAGTACGTGCACCCTGCTTCTCCTATCGCCCTTCGAACTGATCCGGAATCGGCAATGTGACTCGCATCGCGGCCCCCCGTCCGGGAATCGAGTCCGCCACGATCTCTCCGCCGTCCTGCTGCAAAAGGCTGCGACAGACTGACAATCCCAATCCGGAACCGCGTCCCGGCGGCTTGGTCGTGAAGTGGGTATCAAAAACCCTACCAATATGCTCCGGGGCAATTCCCGGGCCATTATCTTCGACGGTCAGCAGAATCGATGCCTCGTCGCGACGCGTGCTAACAATAATCTCGGCGGGCGCCTGTTTCCCTTCCAGGGCGTCCGCCGCGTTGATCAACAGGTTCATAAGTACCTGCACGATGTGATCGGACACGACGAACAAGGCCGGCAAGTCGCCCGCCAAATTCTGCCGCAAGCTCACACCACGAAAACGCTTGTCGAAGCTGATGAAAGTGCAGGTACTCTTGACCAGCGAATTCAGGTCGATGAAAGCAGGCTCCAGAGGACGCTGCAGGGAAAACTCCCCCAATTGCCGTGAAATGGTCATCACCCGTCGCGCCTGATCGAGTATCAGGTCGATCTGCTTGTCGGCACGGCGCCCGTGATGCTCGCCGCCATCCCTTCCGCTTACCATTTCCTCGGCGAGACCAACGATGGCTGCAAGCGGATTGTTTATCTCGTGGGCCACCGCCGCTGCCAGCGACCCGACCGCTGCCATCTTTTCCGTATGGAATTGCTGCTGCCGACCGAGGTCGAGTTGCGCTTCGCGCGACATGAGCGCCGCTTCCATCTCATTGACCGCAGCCATCAGGCCGCCGAGTTCATCAGCGCGCGTTACCGCCAGGGGGGCCCCGCGGTAGCCCCGTACGATTTCTCCGGCACGCTGCTTGACGACGCCAATGTCGCGGGACAACTGGCGGAAGAAAAAGCCGCTCACGACGGCGATGATCGCCACGCCCAGCGCCATGAACACAAGCAGTTCGACCGTCATTCGGTGGAACACCTTGCGGTACTGGTCGCTGACCCCCTGCTTTTCGGAATGGATACCGACGGTCATCCGATCCAGTGTCAGTACCAGTTGATGAAGCGATTCCCGCAACTCGGCGATCAAGGCATGTGACGGCATGCGCTGCAGCTGAACGTTGAATCGAGTGAGCTTTGCCGCCGTGGCGGCCAGTTCCTCTGACTGATCATCGATCATGTTCAGCCGCGAGACCACGGTATCGAGTTCCAGCCCAAGGATCTCGGCGGCACGCTTCAGATTTTCCGTGCCCGTATGTTCGTTCACTGCGAGGATGGCATGGGATACCGAAAAATTCAGCGCGTGCTGACTCTCCTCCTGCAGGTGAAGCCGTTCGATATCTGCCACCGCATCAAACAACTGGCTCCGCTCCCAGCCAATAAACGCGGCGGTCAGGAGCAGATAGACGATCAGGCCCGCCAAAACCCGCGATCCCGTCCTGGCAAAGCTTGTGGATCGCAGCCGGACCCGCAAGGCGTCCTGCGGCTTGCCGACATCTACGGCGGGGAGTTCGCTCTGCAACATCGATCGTGGGGCGATGGCTGGATCAGAAGAAGCGCGATGGAAGGTAGAATTATCCAAGATGTCTGGAATTACCGCAATTAAAGCCTGCCAAGGAAAGCCCGATGCCCCTCAAATGGTTTCCCCGTCTCCTCATTCTCGTCGCACTCGCATCCGCGTCCGGCGTGAATGCATCAACGCTCGAAGCCGCACTCAAGACGCTGGATACCAGCGTGAACGCCAACGCCATTGAGGTCGTCCGCAAACATGCCAACGACGGCGACGCCCTGGCCCAGCTTCGCCTGGGCAGCTTGTACTACCACGGTCACGGCATCGCCGAGGACGAGATCGCCGCTTTGGGCTGGTGGAAGAAGTCCGCCGCCAGCGGCAACGCCGAGGCCATGTACCAGATAGCCCACGCCTACCTGTTCGGCACAACGGCGGCGAAAAGTGTCGCCGACCCGGATCGGGAAGCTGCCATCTGGTGCATCAAGGCGGCCAACGCCAACCATGCCGACGCCGCTTACACGCTGGGTCTGCTGTTGATCGCCGGCAAGGGCGTAATCGAGGACAAGGCGGAGGCCGTGCGCTGGTTTCGCCGCGCCGCCGCACAGGGCCACGCCGAGGCACGCAAGGCGGTGGAGACCACGGAGAAGGCGATTCCGCGCCCGGTGCCGAAGCCCAAGCGATAAGCACAGCGCGGGAGCGCGTGCTCCCCGCGCCGCTCCTATTTCACGAGCGAATTGATCGTGACCTTGACATCGCCGGCGCCTACGGCGACCGTGGCGGAAAGCCCCTCGAGATCACCGGGCTTGGCCAGCGCTTCACCGCTGCGGGACAAGCGCGCGCCGATGACGACTGACTTGGCCGCAGACAGGCGCGCGTTGGGCGTCATCGCCATCGAATCATCAAGCTTGAAGCTGTAGGGAAACTTGGCGGCGTTGACTCGGGCCATGGCCAGCGGGATCCGTGACCCATCGACCGGGCGGGCAAAAACATACAGCGTCGCATCAGGCGGCAACTTGCCCGCCATTTCCGGGGCAAGCGCGACAGTACCGGCAACCGAGGCCCCTCCGGCAACGGCCGTCGACGTCCCGCTGGCGGGGCCGGTTGCCGCAACCGCGGTCGGCGCTACGCCCATGCGACGCTGCGCGTCGGCGATGCTGTTGCCGATGCTCTGTGCGGCAGGCGAATCGGGAGGAACCAGGCTCAGGATAGTCTGCCATTGCTTGATCGCCCGCCCGAAGTCACCGCGCTCGAAAGCGGCTGAACCGGAAAGCGCAAGCAACTTGATGTGCTTGGGGTCGAGCTTCAGCGCCTGGTCGATGATTTTCTCGGGCTCACCGGCGAGACGGCGCCCCTGGGCCATTGCCGTGACATCCGCAAAATCCGCCAGCATGTTGGGGTTTGGCGGCAGCAAGGTGGAGGCCCTGCCAAACGCAGCGGAGGCCTCAGGAAAGCGGCCAAGTTGGGTGTAGGAGCGGGCCAGCATCAGCCAGCCCTCGCCGTCGTCGGGATTGGCCTGCAACCGTTCCGCCAATCTGCCGACCATCGCCTGGATCTGTTCCGGGGTGATCGAATGGTTGCCTGCCCCATGCGGTGACTGCGCCTGCTTGGGATTCATTGCGTCGGGCGATCCAAGGTAGAGGTACAAGCCCACCGCCAGGGCCGGAACCGACACCACGAGGGCCGCCGCCAGCGCCAGTTTGCGTTTCGACGACATCGGCTTTTTCGCAGCCGGATCAACTATTCCGTCCTCGAGCGCACGCCTCTCGAGTTCCTTCTGCTCTTCGCCAAACAGCTTCGGATCGACCTGGCCAGCCTCGCGCTGCGCCTCGAGGTCGCTCATCTGGTCGCGCAGCACGGCGACACTCAAATCGCTGGCGCTGCCGACCCGCTGTTTGCGCTGCTTGAGGATCAGCGGCACGATCAATAGCGCCAGCACTGCCAGCGTCAATGCGATGGCTACGACAATGAAGGTGGTCATTTAGCTAACATCCTCGCGTTTTGCCAGCAAGCGCGCGGCCTGCTGGTGTTCATCTTCGCTGAGCTCGGCCTCGGCCAGCCCGCCCATTTTGCGCAACCTGACGATGAGCAGCGCAAGACCTACAACCAAGAGCACGAAGGGGCCGCCCCACAGCAGCCAGGTCGTATTCTTGACCGGCGGACGATAGAGCACGAAATCACCGTAGCGCTGGACCATGAACTCCATGATCTCCTTGTCGTCCTTGCCGGCGACGATCATGGCGCGGATCTCTCGTTTCATGTCGTTCGAGAACGAGGATTGCGAATCTGCAATGCTCTGCCCCATGCAGGTCAGGCAGCGCAACTCCTCGGACAGCATGTTTACCCGCGCCTCGACTGCCGGATCGCCGACGGGCCGCGCCATGCCCTCGGCCCCGAACGCCGGCTGGAACACAAGAAACAGCAGCAGGGCAGTCAGAATGCGCCGTAGCGCCAGCGCCGACTTTTGCCCCACGGCCCGCAGAACCCGGAACCCATCAGCCACGCGACAGTTCCTCGGCCAGCGGCAGGATCTTGGTCTTGATGGCTTCGGATGTCACGGGTCCGATGTGTTTGTAGCGGATGATCCCGTTCTTGTCGATCAGAAACGTCTCCGGCACGCCATACACGCCAAAATCGATCCCGACCCGGCCATCGGCATCGACGGCGGACATGACATAGGGATCGCCGCCATGCTGCGTCAGCCAGGTGATTGCCGCCGCACGATCGTCCTTGTAGTTGAGGCCGACGATGGTGATCTTTTTTTGCTGGTCGAGGTCGATCAGCACGGGGTGCTCCTGCTTGCAGGACACGCACCATGAGGCCCAGACATTGAGCAGCCAGACCTTGCCGCGAAGATCCGCCGGGCTGATGGTCTTGTCGCTGGCATGCAACTGAGCCAGGCGAAAAGCCGGGACCGGCTTGCCGATCAGCGGCGAGGGAACTTCACGCGGATTCAGCCTCAGCCCCGCCGCCAAAAAGCCGACCAGGACAATGAAAATTGCAAGGGGTAACAGGAAACGACGCATTGAAACTCCTTAAACCATCACTGCGGGAGCCGGCTCCGCGAGTTCGCTGTTCTGCCGGATCCGGTACCTCCGATCCGATGCGGCCAGCAGGCCGCCCAGGGCCATCAGCAAACAGCCCCCCCAGATCCAGACAATCAGGGGCTTGTGCTGCACGCGAACGATCCAGTACGAATCACCAACCGGTTCGCCGAGCGAAACGTAAAGGTCACGGAACACGCCGGTATCGATCGCCGCCTCGGTCATCGGCATCTTCTGCACCAGATACATGCGCTTTTCGGGATACATCACGGTCACCGGAGTGCCATTGCGCGTAACGTTCACGGTAGCGCGCACCGCGACATAGTTCGGCCCCCGCACCTCGCCGATATCCATCATCTGGAAATCGTATCCTCCCGCTGCCGCCTTTTCGCCGGGACGCATCCTGACTTCACTCATGCTTTCATAGCCCTTGACCATGGTCACGCCAAGGATGAACACGCCGATACCGACATGGGCAAACAGCATTCCCCATTTGGCCAACGGAAGCGACGCCAGGCGCGAAACCAAGCCGGCATCGTCACCGCGTTCGCGGAGGTGTTCAACAAGCACCGAGGCGCCCGACGCGATCGCCCAGACCCCCAGCAACACGCCGAAAGCCACCAGGGGGGTCCAGCGCCCAAGCAGCAGCGGCAGGGTGACCGCGAGCACCACGGCAAAGCCCACTGCCCAGCGCAAGCGGGGCCAGAAGTCGATCAGGCGCGCCTGCTTCCAGCGCGCGAACGGACCCACTCCCATCAGCACCACCAGCGGTGCCATCAGGGGGGCAAACACGGCGTCGAAATACGGCGGGCCGACGGAAACCTTGCCCAGGCCCAGCGAGTCGAGAAACAGGGGATAGAGCGTCCCCAGAAGCACCGCGGCGGCGGCAACCACCAGCAGGACATTGTTGGTCAGCAGCAGGGTTTCCCGCGACAGCAGGGCGAAGCGCCCCCCCATGCCCACCGACGGCGCGCGCCAGGCGAAGAGCAGCAGGGAGCCACCAACCACCGCGACCAGGAAGCCAAGGATGAAAACACCCC
>SXGU01307800.1_pt1 | contig 14582 bp, 8 predicted proteins | sample 3174531 | NCBI WGS metagenome assembly SXGU01 (sample SAMN11356863, study PRJNA531348) | freshwater metagenome | isolation source: freshwater sample F1-140 | place: China: Fuxian Lake, Yuxi | collected 2017-12-25
ATCGGGATGGGAGATGATTGCAAAGGTTCTACGGCGCTTGGTTTCTCTGGCCTCCAGAGTTTTTAAGTTGTCATTCATTCGTTTTATGTACTCAATTTAAAAGTTACCCAGACTCTTGCTCCGGGGTATTTTGTAAATTATATCTTAAAACTTATTCAGCCATCAGAAGAGCACTTAAGAAGTTCTATCCTAATGCGACTCCCAGCCACACAATCGAACCCAAATAAAAAACTGAACTTGGACAATACGGCATACCGGCAGCCTTTCCTTTCAGTTAGAACGACAAGCATTAAGCTAACGATTAATACAGGTTGACGCCTAAGCGGTAATTGATAGATTATCTACGGGGTATTTCTATTATCAATCCATCTGCTTAGCTAAAAGGCATTTACCATGACTACAATTACATTCGATACTTTAAAATTCACTCAGAGACTTGGAAAGCAGGCATTCCACACGATCAGGCCGTAGCAATGGCAGAGGCGCAAAAGGAGTCTCTATCCGAAATCATGGAGTCCCATGTAGCCACCAAAAACGACGTTCAGGATGTGAAGATAAAACAAATCGAGCATGACGGGCAATTTACCCTGATTAAATGGATGCTTGGTATCTTGATCGGTGGCGTTATGTCAATTGTCGTTAAGACGTTTTTCTGAGATTAAGCGCCGGATTGCCTAAGTATTTCCATCTGCCTTAATTTGACAATACCACACCGGTGCGGCTGGAGAGGCAGCCCGCCAAAGGCGTTTTGATTGAACAATACAGCATCCCGGCTATGTTTTGTCGGCATCCAAATCCGCTATCTTACCTCTACAGAAGATAATCCTAATATGAGTTCCATTGTCTCTTGTATCTGCTCCCGAGTAACATCAAGATTCCGCTCTCTATTTATTATCCGCCACATAAAATAAGCAAGCCTTGGGCACTTTAATAAAAGACCGCTCCGTCTCGTAGGTGGCTATCCCATAAGCCGAGTCTGTTCTAAGTGAGTGGCCGGGAACATTAAGCCCTTGTCCGCTATCCCTCAAGTTTCCTCCATTCTTGGATAAAAGCTCCTTAAGCACTCTCGCTATGATGCAAGACTGATGCACTGCAATAACCGCGTCATTTTCTTGGCGCCACGCCTTGAATATCCCTGTAGCTTTACTGCGGCTTTAATGCCGGCTCAGAAAGCTTAATTCCTGACGGGCCATCTATTTTCAGTAAAGCGGATTGCCTTTTGCCTGATTCGGATTACCGCGCCTTTCTCTAAATCCGAATGTTATCTCTGCTGTTGAGTTTTTGACGCCTTCACCTAAACAGATTTAATGTAATACCCAACAATAACCATATAACATTTTGATATATAAATAATTAATTAAAAATGGCCAACTACTTGCTTTTAACAAAAGCAGTAGTTTTGGGAATAAACCAATGACGAAGTTATGGCAGTGATGAATAAGTTCAATTGATGTCCTTGAGAAACGCTCAACTACAAAATACTTAAGCGATTTTTCTGAACTAAAGTAAGAAATTTTGACCACTTGGATCGCCCTACGGAGCCAAACCTACGCTAAAAGTTAGTAGACTTTTCAATGACTTAGAAGTTTTTTGGTTATTATTGATATATTTTTTCTTGGGTAATCCGAGATACATTTTGGAGATACGGTTATGACAATGCAAATTAATACAAACCTGGGGGCATTAAATACTCAGAGAGCCTTGAACAAAAGCTCTCTAAGCCTTTCCAGCTCAATGGAAAGACTGTCTTCCGGTATGCGGATTAACTCTGCAAAAGACGATGCAGCGGGCTTGGCAATCGGCGACCGGATGACTTCAGTCATTCGCGGGCAGACAGTGGCGATAAGAAATGCCAATGACGGCATATCCATGGCCCAAACGGCTGAAGCCGCGATGGGGTCGATTACCGACACCTTGCAACGGATGCGGGATTTAGGCGTTCAGGCGGCCAACAGCGGCGGCGTATCCGGGGGTGATCGCGATAAACTGCAAGCGGAATTCAAGCAATTAGGCTTGGAAATTAAGCGTATTATCGATAACACGACCTTTAACGATAAGAAAATCCTAGCCGGCTCCCTAACGGCGGTTAACTTTCAGGTGGGCGCCGGTACCTCGGTAGAGGCGGGCAATCAAATTTCCATTACGGTTTCTACTTTGTCGGGCACGCCGGGTTTAAGTAAGTTATTTGGCGGCGATGCTCAAGCGCTATCGATCGGCTCTCTTGCAACCTCTACCCTGGTGAGATCGGCAATAGATAATATCGATTTGGCGATTAAAAACGTGAACACTTCGCGCTCTATTTTGGGTGCGGTTCAGAATCGTTTTACAACGTCTATTTCTAACCTGCAAGCCTCTATTGAAACTCAGTCCGCCGCTCGGTCGCGAATTATGGATGCTGATTTTGCCACAGAAACAGCCAACTTAAGCCGTAACCAGATTCTGCAACAAGCCGGAACGGCGATGCTGGCGCAAGCGAATCAATCGAGCCAAGGCGTAATGAGCTTGCTCAGATAAAGATTATAATGCTGACCGGGGATGACTAAGGTTGCAGTCGTGCTGCAACCTTTTCCTTTTTGGAAGAAAACTTACCGCTTAATGCTGTGCGCCGGGTGATTAAAAATACCGGCTTTCGCTGGCTAGAAATCAGCTGTTTCAATAAGCACAGGTTAATGCCGGGGCATTAAGCGATAGAGCCAGATAGCCCTATTAAACGCCGACAGACCAAGCGTCGGCACTACAAACCCAGATCACTTCCTGATTGCCTCCATGAGCCTAGCGAAGACTCAACATCGGCGAACACTCAGCGATGCAAACAGCTCATTTTCTATCTTTCATCTCATCGGATCTCGAAAAAGACAACAAACGCCCGTGTTTTTTGTTGCCGAAATTTGTCGACAAAATAGGATTAAGCCGCGGAGTTTGGTAATATTTTTCAGCCTGCACGGTTAGCTTTTTACTCGTTTAACGCGTTCCCAAGCTCCAGAGACAGTGAAAGTATGCGTTTTAGAACAAAAAACTGATGTTGATAACACTTGCACTCTCTCCAGTCTGGAAACGCAGTGGGCGAAGTTCAGGCGTCACCGACTGCCTTCCCGATTCTAATCGTATAGGTCGACATTTTTGCTAGGTGTTTAAGGCTTCAAACACCTAGCAATTAGGCTAGAAAATTCCCTCCACACTTGATATAGGCTAAAGATGAGTTATAAAACCGGTTTAATAAAAATGGCAATAAAATGGACACCCAATGCGATGATTATATGGGTGGCCAACATAGTCCTTAAGGATATTGCAGAATTAAAGGATTTTAATTTTGACCTTGAAACGCGAAAAGTCTATGTTCAAACTCAGCTCCTCGGCGAATCGGAAACCATTGATGTTTGGCTGGAAGATTTTGCCATTATTAACGATGAAGACGGCTATAAATTCATCGTTCAACAAGCGCGCTCGAACCGGATCTGGTTGACTAATTTACTATCGCGCATCGTAGGAAAAGCCTGGAAAATTCCTGTGATACCTCAATTGGCGGCTCAGATGGAACTTATCTCCGAGCTGTTCAAAGCTGAAAATCCGGCACAGACTCCGGAACAGAAAGATAATTGAAAGACTCAATCCGCGCCGTACCCAGCTACTTAAAAGTCAAGTTATTGACAGCTCAACATCGTTGCCACGCTCCCGCGTCGCCGCCATTAAGTTAAGCCTTGCAGGAGCGGGGCATGCCCTTGATGAGAACTCTACATCTCAGCCACGCCGGCCAAATGTCGCGGACACGGCCCGCTCTTTCAGGCGTCTATGTACTCTGGCGTACAGACTTTAATTAATGACATGTTTAAAGTTATTTTAGCTTTAATAATTCAGCCGGAATAAATTGCTCATTTTTGATCATCCTGTCTTTTGGAGAATATGATGAATCAGCTTGAACGAGCCTTAAACGTCGCCCTTTAGCCTTAACTTGAGCTTTGCCGCCATACTGACAGCCTGCGAACCCGGCGCCGAGTCTTCGCTTCAACCGCAAGGTCAGGAAAAAACCGCGAAAACCCAGATGCTTGAAGTCGGAGCCGCGATGCTGCAAACCAACTCTCCGTTGGCATCTTTAAATATTTATCTGGATGGATTCCATGCGGATAAAGAAGACCCGACTCATCAAATGGAAGCTCACCATTTTTGCCATCAAGTTAATGAAGACTTTGCTCAATGCACGCTGTTCGATGGCAACACCCGCCAAGCAAACCTGATCGGCATTGAGTACATCGTTTCGAAAACATTATTCGAATCGTTGCCCGAACAAGCATAAGCATCTACACAACTATTTAATAATGAAAAAAAATTGCTTGGGCTTACATTTTAGTAAAATCAGCTTGAAATTGAGCGTCAAGTCCAAGCCGAGGTAGTTATTTTTTTGCACTAAAAACAACCATATATTCATAACCAATTGATTTAAATTGAAAAAGATGTGTAGATACTTATGGTCCATGGCATTAGATTCGCTTCGCGCTCTAACGGGTCCGTCATCCCTGCCGGAATGACGAGCTTTGGGTATTCTCACAAACTTGTGCTCCGGCGTGGGAACTATAAAATAAGCCGGTCCGCGCCTTAGTGCAGGACCGGCATTTCGAAGCTTGGGAGCGCAGGAAACATTCACCTTAGCTATCGCACGGACTTATTGCGGTCTCCGCCTTACTTTAAGCAGACTTGTGTAAACGATGAGTGCTCCGGCGTCCCGTATAGCTCTAGCGGTACGGGGTGCCGGAACCCGGTAACGATGCTGATTTATTCACTTCGGGCTTTATACTTTACTTCTACAAAAGCAGAAAAAATCAATCATACCAACTCACTAAATTCCGTCCCGTTTGCTTTGCCAGATACAGTTGGTCATCCGCCAATGCAAGCAATTCGGTAACGGTGGCGTTTACTAAAGGTATGGCGGAAACCCCGCCTACGCTGATCGTCACAAAAGGGGCGGCATCGGAGGTTTCATGGCGAATCCCCAGTTTCTCCACGGAATGGCGAATGCGTTCGGCAATCCGGACCGCTTCTTCACGTTCAATGTCCGGCAGCAAGATAACAAACTCTTCACCGCCATAACGCGCCACCAATTCGCCGGAACGGTTAGCTATTTGCACCATCGCCTTGGCAATCTGCCGTAGCGCCTCGTCGCCGGCGCCATGACCGTAGGTATCGTTATATTGCTTAAAATAATCGATATCGACCATGGCCACGGAAAGCAGCGACTTGTGGCGATTCGCGCGTCTCCACTCGGTATCGAGGGCCTGATCGAATCGACGGCGGTTGGGGATGCCGGTCAAGCCGTCGATAAACGCATCTTGCTCAAGCTGTTTACGCTGCCAGATGTAACTCATATGATTGCGTACGCGAGCGCGAACGACCGCGGAGCGGAAAGGCTTTAGCACATAATCCACCGCGCCCATGTCCAAACCTTTGGTTTCATCGTCCGCCTCGCCCATGCCGGTTATGAACATAACGGGGATATGACAGGTGCGTTCGTCCTCGCGCAAGCAGCGCAACACTTCGTAGCCATCCATGCCCGGCATGATCACGTCCAACAGGATAAGGTCGGGCTGCGGCGTTGCTCTGGCGCAATCTATCGCCTGTTCGCCGTTTTTGGCGAGAAAGACGTCATAATCGGGAAGCAGCAGCTCACTCAGCATCAGACGATTGAATTTCTCGTCATCCACAATCAAAATGCGTTGTCTGTCGTTCATAACGAGTCGTCCCGGTTGAGTGCGAAGTCTTCACGTAAAGTCGCCAGCCTGCTTAAGGCAAGATCAAGATCCAGTTCTTCGAAGGCGTCACGGATAGCCGCAAGCCCGGCTGCTGCCGGATGACCGGACATGCTGCGCTCCAGCTCGGCCAGTTGCACTGAAACACGAGCGTCGCCGCTCCGAATCATCGCCTCCATTTGCGCCAACACGTCAACACAAGCAGGCGGTATATTCTCTAACGCTTTAGCCGGTGTCTGCTCGGGAATATGAGACAAAATGGCAGCCAACGCCGCTTGCAACTCTTCCCGTAAGATTGCCGCTAAATGTTCCATCAGCCCGATGTTCGCCCATAGTTGCGAGGCGGCAAGCTGCAAACGCAAAGCGCCGACATAACCGGATGCCGACTTGAGCGTATGAGCCATGCGCCTGAGATCGTCGTGATCGCCGCTTTGTATCATCCTGTCCAGTTGCTCGGGTACGGCTCCATAGCAGGAATAAAAATTAATCAGCCTGTTGCGCATTTTATCCTCGTCGTGATCGGCAAATTGAAGCGCTTTATTAAGATCAAGCAGAACGACGTTACTGTCGGCATCGGCTTGCTCGGGTGGGTAAACATTATTAATCGCCGCTTCCGCCGTTAACCAGCGCTGAAGCAGCGTAGCCAACTGGCTTGAACTTACCGGCTTGGTAATATGGTCATTCATGCCTGCGGCCAAGCTTTTTTCCCGGTCTTCCATCATCGCATGGGCAGTCATCGCGATAATGGGTAAATGGTCGAAACGCGGATCGCTGCGGATTAAACGGGTGGCTTTCAACCCGTCCATGACCGGCATCTGAATATCCATCAAGACGATATCGTAAAGAGTATCGGTATTCAACCGGTCTATGCCCTCTTGACCGTTAAGCGCATAATCGACGTTCATATGCAGGGCTTGCAACATTTCGATGGCGACGTCCCGATTGAAGGCATTGTCTTCCACCAACAATACCCGCCGTCCCCGAAACGATAAAGGCTCGGGCATTTTCGGCTTCAGGCCGATAGGTTCGGAAACTGTCCGGCCGAATAAAGTCGCGATGGAATTAATCAATGTCGCCTCGGTAATCGGCTTCAGCAGAAAACCATCCAATCCGACTTGTTGGGCCTGATGCGCCAGGTCCTCGCCGCAAAAGGTGGTGATCAACAACACTGCGGGAATTTTCGCCAAACGGCTATCGGATTTGATTTTTGCAGCGGTTTCTATGCCGTTCATATCCGGCATCCTCCAGTCCATCAATACCAGATCGAAAGGTTGCTCGGCTTGATCTTGAAGATAGACACTCGCCAATGCTTCGCTGCCGGAAACGGCGCTCTCCACCACAAAACCTAAGGAGCCGAGCATGAAGCAAAGCATCTCACGCACAATCGCGCTGTCATCCACGACCAAAATACGTTTTCCCTGAAAATCAACGGGACACAACACCGGCATTTCCTCAAGCGAAGGCGCCCCCACTTTAAGGCAAACGCTAAAACGAAAAGTGCTGCCCTGCATCGGTGTACTTTCGACCGATATTTCCCCGTTCATCATGCCCACCAACTGATGGCAAATGGCCAAACCCAGACCGGTTCCTCCGTATCGACGGGTAATCGAGCTGTCCGCTTGAACAAAAGGTTTGAACAAGCCCTGAATTTGCTCCTGGGTCATGCCTAAGCCGCTGTCGCGAATAGCGAACAACAAGCGGCACTGCATATCGTCCATAAATTCGACCGAAATAGAAATTATAATCTCTCCGTGCTCGGTAAATTTGACCGCATTATTAGTCAGATTCAAAAGAATCTGACCCAAGCGTAAGGGATCGCCGAGCAGCCGCCGCGGCACATCCGGAGCAACCGAAAAGATAATTTCCAAGCCCTTTTCTTCGGCATTAAAGCCAACCAAATCGGCCAAATTATTTAACAGGTCGTCTAAAGAAAAAAGCGAAAACTCCAAATCCAGCCGACTGGCTTCAATCTTGGAAAAATCCAGAATGTCATTAATAATGCGCAGCAGCGATTGCGCCGCACTGTCGATTTTAGCCAAGTAGCCCCGTTGCTTGGGATTTAAATCGGTACACAAGGCTAAACTGCTCATGCCGACGATAGCGTTCATCGGAGTCCGGATTTCGTGACTCATGTTAGCGAGAAAATCCGATTTGGAGCGGTTCGCCGCCTCGGCCTTAGCCGCCACTTGTTGTAAATCTTTGGTTTGATCGTTAACAATTTCTTGTAAATGTTCCAGATGGTGAGCCAGTGCCTGTTCCGCTTCATCGCGCTTGTGCAGACTCAGATCAAGTTGCTTTAGCATCCGGTTAAATGCTTCAACTAAAACCCCCAATTCAGTAATGGCTTCTTGTTTTGCCGGCACCGTATAAGTTTCCGATTCGGTGACCTGATTAATAAATTTGGCGATGCGAATAATCGGCCGGGAAATGATTTGTTGCAGACGGAGCGATAACGACAGTGCGATCAGCAAGGCAATGCTGAACGCCAACAGGGTGAACAAGGCATAATTATGCAATTTTTTATAGATCGATTCAAAACTCCCGCGTATCAGCAAATAACCCAGCAATTCGTTATCCAAGCGCACCGCCTGAACTATTTGCACAAAATCATCGCCATTGATTAATAATTGCGGAGCATTGTTTAATGCTTCCGAAGGCAACAAAACAGGAACATCATAGGAGGATTTCTGATAGCTCGCCAATAGGTTTTGCGACTTGCCATAGAGACCGGCATACAGAATATCCGAATTGTGTTTTAACGCGCCCAGGGTTTTTTTGGTGGTGGAGTCATCCATGAAAGCCAGCGACGCCAAGCTGTTTTCCGAAATAATATCCGCTTGAACCTGCAAATTGTTAATCAGGTTTTTTTCGACAAAAGCGATCTCGTAAAAAAATAAAATGGCGCTGAACGCCAGTAACGCAATGCCGCTGCTGAATACCGTAATGAACATCAATTTAAATTTAATGGATCGATTAGACAACATTAAGGCTTCCTTGACAGATTAAGCAATTGCGAATTAATTTTTAATCCAGCCTCGACTGCCGCTGTATTATTGATGTAAAAATGCATTTTTTGATCTTCTTCAAATAGATAGATAATTCCCCCTATCTTTGGAAAATCTTCCTGTACGCCAACCGACAAGATGGCGAGTTTATGGATTTTTTCCAAGAAATCGATCGATACGGCTTGAGAAAAATAAATGAGTTGGCAACCGTCCAATGGCGTTTGGGCGTTGATATTTTGGACTTCAATGCGGGCCTCGCCTATGGTTTTGTTGCTATAGGCTTGCCGTAACAGGTCGGCAAAATCGGCGTTTTGATAAACACAATAATGAAAAACCGGAGTCGCCACCGGCCATTCGGCAAACTTGGTAAAATGATACAAATACGCAACCTTGACTTGTAACTCCCTGGCCGACGCTTCTTCGGCAACGCCTACATTCCACGAACACAGCACAGCCAATACCACTAAAATTAAGTTACGACATAGCATTGTCACAGACTTAATTATCCGGTCTAAAAGAAAGCATACGCGGACGACTCGGACCGGAATATTTATCTGAACTCAAACCGGGGCGGTTATAAATCAAAATTGTATTCCATACCAAAATAAAAACTTCGGCTTGCTCTTTGGGGGATAGTATTAATCACCGCATTACTGAACTCAGGCAGATACACTTCATCATCCAATAAGTTATAGGTATAAAAATTCAATATAATCGGCAGTTTGACCGGAGCGTATTTTTTCAAATCGGCGCTTAATTTTAGTGTCATTAAATTAATAGGCTGTGCTGCCGGATTGAATTTCAATACATTAGGATTAATAGCCTCGTTGCTATGAGGGCTGCTGGAAAAATTATGGAATAGCCCCATCGACATGCCTAGATCGAAATTATAACTAAGCCCCACTTTGCCTAACCAATCCGGCACCGTCGTCGTATACAGTTGACCATTAAAATTACTGGTTTGATAAGTAAGAGACGAGGTGAATAATAACCGCTCATCGAATAACTTGGTTTTAGCCTCCAACTCCAAGCCTTGAAAAGTCATTTGCTTACCGTTGATATTGGTCGGCAGTGCGGCGGGCTTAACCAGAGCATTGGCCAGCGTCCCGATAATTAAATTCTGTTCCAAACTATGGTAATAAGTGGCGGCCACTTGATAATTATGCTTTTGATAAAACACTTGCATATCGAAAGTTTTAATGGTTTCCGGTTTGAGCTGCGGATTACCTATAAATACGTTGGGAAGGTTAATGCCGGTTTCATTAACGTAAGCGGCGCGATAGGCTTCGCCATACAGCGCCTTGAATCCCCAGCCTTGTTGATGATGATAAGTAACCCCGCCACGCGGTACAAATTGCCAAGCGATATGCCCCGCTTTAACCGCTTGCCCGCCTACCGTCAGCTTTAAGCCTTGCCAAAGCTCATGATCGACTTGCGTATACAGGGTGTACCAATAATTTTCATACTGGGGAATATCCTGCGATACCACCTTGCCGCTAAAGTCTTCAGTTTCTGAATGCCCCAGCATGACATTAGCCGTACCGCCGATTAAACCTTGCCATTTTTCGCCGGTGATAAAATGCGTCGCTTCAACCAGGCTGGAATTTGCATCGGCAAAAGCGGGAAATCGACCGAGCGTCAGTTCGGCATTCATTTGATTGAGGGTGGCATTGAATTCAGTCCGTTGGCTATCATTCCAAGCTTGGGTATAACCCAAATTAGTATAGATCCATTGATGTTCCGTCGGGTCCAGCGGCCAAACGCTACCGAGCGTGTCTTGCCGGGACCGGAGCCAAAAGCTGTCTAATTTAAAGCCTTTATAATGCCCCGCAGCGACTACCGAAAGGTTATCCTTGTTATAATTTCCTTGCGAGTAAACTTTTCTATTATCGAAGCTTTTAAAATTCCAACCGTCGTCCTGAAAAGAATTGGCGGCAATACTTAAATCTGCATCGTCTTTTTTCCAAAACAAGTTCCCTTCTCCGGCTCTCGTATTAAAAGAACCGCCTTTACCGGCAATACTGCCTTCAGTGCCTTCTTTTGACGGACGTTTAGGAATAACATTAATCACCCCTACATAAGCGCCGGAACCGTATAATACGGAACCGGGATCACGCACAATCTCGATCCGCTCGACCATGCTCAGCGGAAAAGCCATTAAAAACGGCGACACCGTACCGCCGGTTTGGCCTTCGCGGACCGGGCGGCCGTCGAATAACAATAAAACATGCCGGCTAAAACCGCTGGAGAGATCGCCGCGCAAAGAAATAGTGTTTTGCGCGAAAGTCGGTGTGCCGGTAAAGTATAAACCGGTCGCCCGCTCCAAAATTTCAGTCAGATTATTGCCGCCAAAGCGGGTAATCTCGTCGCAGCTAATCACGTTCATCACAGCCGGAGCTTCGGCCATCGATTCTGTTTTTTTGGAAGCGGTGCGGACATCAAGATCCATTAAATCTTTGATATCCAAATTGAGTAAGGACTCGGTCGAGACTGACGCATCTTTACAAGCGGCTTGCAGCACAGGGCAAAATGGTGCAACGGCAAGAAAAAATAGAATTTTATTAATAATTTTCATATTAGAGTGGTATTTAAAAATATTATCCGCGAACTTATTCAATTCGCCTGCCGACTAACCGACCTCGACAGCTCTAATATTTTTTATTTTTAAAATTAAATGATTGTGTCATAAGCCAAAAAATATCTAAGAATTGAGTTTGAACTGCCGTTCTTTACTAAGTCGTTGTTAAAATATCAATCAAGTAAGCCAACCCTTGCAGATAATCTCATCTTGCTTTTATTACAAGCTTTTTAATCGTCGAAACCGACAACAATCCTCTGGATAGCGGAAAGGTCAAAGTGTAGAGTTGCGACTATATATCGTCAATAGCTATATGTAAAAGCCACACAAACACGATTTTTATAAAAAGAGAGTAGTTTAAGATAAATCTTGCCGGCGTTATTCCTTAATCGACAAACAAAAAACAATAAAACACAGATCATGTCTAAAGGCTAAATTGTTGCGCTCAACCCATTTAAACCTTCTCGGCCTAAGCCCTATGCGCAAACACCGCCTCAGTTGCGGATAGGCGTAGAGGACAAAAGACTGCGTGACAGAATTGCCTCTCATCCGTATAATTAACTGGTTTTGCCGTACCGTGGCCCCTGATGCCGACATCAGAACAGGTACGCGATGAGGGTTCTTTTAAGTTAGAGGATAACAACCCTTTTGTAATATTTTTCAGAGGTGACAATGAGTCAAAGTACGCTACCGACCAGACAGGGTTTATATGATCCACGCAATGAACATGATGCATGCGGCGTGGGTTTTATCGTTCATATAAAAGGTCAAAAAAGCCATGAAATCGTACGCCAGGGTTTAGAATTACTTACCAACCTGACCCACCGTGGCGCGGTCGGCGCCGACATCTACGCAGGCGACGGCGCAGGCATTTTGATTCAAATGCCCGATGCTTTTTTGCGCGCCGAATGCGATAAATTGAGCATTTCCCTACCTGCGGCTGGAGATTATGCGGCCGGCATGGTGTTTTTGCCGCGTGACGCCGACAACCGAGCCACTTGCGAACAACTGTTAAGCGAAATTATCGCGAAGGAAAACGCAGTGCTGCTGGGCTGGCGCGACGTACCGGTCGATAACCAATCCTTGGGCGAATCGGTAAAATTGGTTGAACCCTTTATCCGGCAGGTTTTCATCGGACGCGGCGAAGCCTGCGTTAATCAAGACGCTTTCGAGCGCAAGCTGTTTGTAATCCGCAAACAAGTCGAGAACGCTGTCCGCGCTCTAAATATGGATCATGGTCACGCTTTTTACATCCCATCTTTATCGTCACGTACCATTGTTTACAAAGGCATGCTACTGGCCGACCAAGTTGGAGCATTCTATGCGGACTTGAACGATGAGCGCATGGACAGCGCCTTGGCCTTAGTTCATCAGCGCTTTTCGACCAACACCTTCCCAACCTGGGATTTAGCGCATCCTTTCCGGCATATTGCCCATAATGGCGAAATCAACACTTTACGCGGCAACGTCAACGGCATGGCGGCGCGTCGCCATTCCATCGCGTCCAAGGTATTGGGCGACGATATACACAAGCTGTGGCCTTTGATTGCCGAAGAGCAATCGGACTCAGCCTGTTTCGATAATGCTGTTGAATTATTAGTGGCCGGCGGTTACTCGCTTGCTCACGCGATGATGTTGCTGATTCCCGAAGCCTGGGCCGGCAATGTGTTAATGGATGAAAAATTGCGCGCGTTTTATGAATATAATGCAGCTCTGATGGAACCCTGGGATGGTCCCGCCGCCATCGCTTTTACCGATGGCCGTCAAATCGGCGCAACTTTAGATCGCAATGGCTTGCGTCCGGCGCGTTACTTGGTTACCGATGACGATTTCGTCATTATGGCGTCGGAAATGGGCGTATTGGACGTTCCCCAACACAAAATCATCAAAAAATGGCGTTTGCAACCGGGCAAAATGCTGTTGATCGATACCGAACAAGGCCGCATTATTGACGATGCGGAGTTAAAAGCCAATTTGTCGGCGTGTCACCCTTATTCCGAATGGCTGAGCAAAACGCAAATTCTGCTCTCCGAACTGCCTGCTGAAATTTCCGCTATGGCGCCGGATGCGCGTACCCTTCTGAACAGGCAACAAGCCTTCGGTTATACCCGTGAAGATATCGAATTCATTCTGAAACCGATCGCGCAAACCGGACAGGAACCGATCAGCTCAATGGGCATTGACGCGGCGTTGGCGGTGTTATCGCAACGCTCACGTATGCTCTACGATTATTTCAAGCAAGGCTTTGCCCAAGTCACTAACCCGGCTATCGATCCTATTCGCGAAGAATTGGTCATGTCGTTGGTTTCACTGATCGGACCGCGCCCCAATTTATTGGGCTTGGATGAAGGCGGCACCCATATGCGCCTGGAAGTGGAACAGCCTATTCTGACCAATCAGGATTTGGAAAAAATTCGTCGCATCGAAACTCGCACCGGCGGCGCCTTCAAGACCAAAACCTTGACCCTTTGCTACCCCTCCGATTTGGGCGCAGGCGGCATGGAAGCGGCACTCGATAAATTGTGTCTGGCGGCCAAGCATGCTGTTGAAGAAGGCAACAATATTTTGGCGCTGTCCGACCGCGACTTGGATATTGCGCATATCGCGATCCCTGCCTTATTAGCAACGTCCACGGTGCATCATTACCTGACCCGCGAAGGTCTGCGCACTAAAGTCGGTTTGGTCGTCGAAACCGGTGAAGCCCGCGAAGTTCATCATTTCGCACTGCTCGCCGCTTACGGTGCGGAAGCGGTTAATCCTTACCTAGCCTTCGACACGCTCTCAGGACTGTGCCAAGACATTGGTCTCAGCGAATATGAAGCGCACAAACGTTATATCAAAGCGATTTCCAAAGGCCTGCTTAAAGTCATGTCCAAAATGGGTATTTCGACTTATCAGTCTTATTGCGGCGCACAAATTTTTAATGCGATCGGCTTATCGGAACCCTTTTTAAACCGCTACTTTACCGGCACTACCAGCACTATCGAAGGCGCCGGCCTGGCGGAAATCAGCGAAGAAACCACGCGTCGCCACCGGATTGCTTACGGTAACGCACCGCTCTACCGCGACGCCCTGGATATTGGCGGAGAATACGCCTACCGGCTACGCGGCGAAGCGCACGCGTGGACGCCGGCAACCATCAGCACCTTGCAACATGCAACACGCAGCAACAGCTATGAAAAATACGCTGAATTTTGCCGCCTGATCGACGAGCAAAGCGAAAACCTGCTGACCTTACGCGGCTTGATGTCATTCAACGAA
>SXGU01138502.1_pt1 | contig 14577 bp, 13 predicted proteins | sample 3174531 | NCBI WGS metagenome assembly SXGU01 (sample SAMN11356863, study PRJNA531348) | freshwater metagenome | isolation source: freshwater sample F1-140 | place: China: Fuxian Lake, Yuxi | collected 2017-12-25
ATCCTGAAACTCATCCACCAGTACGTGGTGGAAACGCTGCTGATAGTGTGCGAGCAGGGGTGGGGTATCGCGCATCAATTCGTGGGTACGCAGCAGGAGTTCGGCAAAATCCACCAGACCGGCCCGGTCGCAATGATCTTCATACGTCCGGTAAAACTGCCACATCTGTCGCTGAAAGGCATCATGCGGCTCGCCCAGATGGCGGGCACGCCGCCCCTCTTCCTTCTGGCCGTTGACGAACCACTGCACCTGGCGCGGCGGCCAGCGGGCTTCATCCAGTTCCAGATTTTTCATGAGACGGCGCACCAGACGGAACTGGTCGTCGGAATCAAGCACCTGGAAAGCCTCCGGCAAACCCGCTTCGCGGGCGTGGAGCCTGAGCAGGCGGTGAGCCAGACCGTGAAAGGTTCCTACCCAGAGCGAACGGGTCGGAATGTGCAGCAGTTCCTCAATGCGGGTACGCATTTCGCTGGCCGCCTTGTTGGTGAAGGTCACGGCCAGGATGCCGTGCGGGGAAATGCCTTCGACCTGCATCAACCAGGCGATACGGTGAACCAGCACCCGGGTCTTGCCGCTGCCGGCACGGGCCAGCACAAGCTGGGCCGCATTGGGGGAGGTGACCGCCTCACGCTGGGCGGTATTAAGGCAATCAATGATGGGTGTTATGTCCATGACTACTGGAGGTGAAAGATGTATGGCCGCAGCCAAAAATATGGGTTGCGTAATTCTACCCGAACTATCACAATCAGGACTCCAATAACTAAATCAACGAGGAAGCTACAGCAATGACATTCGACATTAAAAGAGCTCTGGTTCGTGAACTCAATGTGGGGGAAAAGGATCGCAACATCCGCTACGGCGTGGGTGCCGCCGCGATTCTGCTGTCCGTTTTCATGGGAGACATCTTTCTGCTGCTGATCGGCGGCATCCTGGTGGCAACCGCCTTCGTGCGCTGGTGTCCGGTCTATTCGGGCCTCAGCCACAGCACGGTGGCAACCGCTACCGGCAGTACTGATGCCGCGTCGGCAACCACCGATTCCACCGACAACAACGCTCAATCGACCTGATAGAGCGCGGTCACGGGCCAGTCTGGCAGGGTCTGTCCCGGCCTGGCTGGCCCGCATTCTGCTTCATGACCGTCATCCATTGCTTGAACCCTGGTGTACTGTCATGAAATCGTCGCTGCTCAAATTTTTCGTCGGCCTGCTGCTGGGTGGTCTGGTTCTGTTGATCCAGTGGGCCGACCCGATCGGTCAATACGTTAACCTGCCCGGCCTGCTGTGGGTTATGATCGGCCCCCTCATCCTGACGGCACTGGCCCACTCGCCCCACAGTGTCCTGGCCCTGCTCAGAAGCCTGCCCGTCCGCCTCCGTACCGAACCGCCGTTTGATCCGCAGCAACTGCAACTCTTTCTGCATGTGGCCGAACTGTATCGTGTCGGCAACACCCGGGCCGCTGAACAGGCGGGTCGTCACCTGGAAGATCCGCTCTGGCGACAGGGCATTGAACTGGCACTGCAACGCACGGCTACCGATGACGTGACCCGCCTGTTGCAGTGGCGTATTGCAGCCATCCGCGATCATTACAACGAGGACATCCGGATGATTCGCACCCTCGGTGCCTACGCCCCGGCGTTTGGCATGCTGGCAACCCTGGTCGGTCTCATCGACATGATGTACGCCCTGAATGCCAACGATCTGGGCAAAATCGGCTCCGCCATGGGGTTTTCGATGCTGGCTACGGCCTACGGCCTGGGACTGGCCAATCTGCTCTACAAGCCCATCATCAGCCGTCTGGAGCGACGCTGCCGGGATCATGTGACCCGGTTGCAGGTACAGATCGAAACCATCCGCATGCTGCAGGAGCGAGCCCATCCCAATCTGATCCGCGATTACTGGGACGCCTGGCAAGGTAGCCGCCTGGCGACGCACATAACCCCTGTGGCTGCCGCCAAAGCCCCGCTGCTGCATCTGGTCAAGGCGTCGGGTTAGAGGATCACGCCCATGTTGTACATACATCCCCGCCGCGAACCGGCCCCAAAAACTACCCCGTCGCCATCACCCCGGCCCGCCAACCTGCCGGAACCCTGGCCGACCGGCGAGGCCGATGAATCGGCTGACGGTAACAACTGGCTGTTGAGTTATGCCGACCTCATTACCCTGCTGTTCGCCCTGTTTGTGGTGTTGTGCGCCCATCAGAAAATCGTGCTGGATCAGCGGGCTCAACCGGAAAAAACCGCCCAGGTGGCGGCCCCCCTCCCCCAACCGGCCGAAACCACCGCCGCACCGTCTGCCCCGGTCGCTCCGCCTGTCGAGGTTTTGTCACAACCGGCCAGCACGCCTCACAATGACGTAATTCCGACGGTTCAGCTTGCCCGCGTTCCGGTGGCACCGGTCTTACCGCCGCAATGGCTGGCCATGCCGCAACCGGAACCGGTCGCGGCTCCGTCGCCGCCGCTGTCCGTCAGTGCCCGCCTGCCCCAGGCCGAACTGGATCGCTGGGTTGAGTTCTCCGCCAGCGAGCAAAAAGTCAGGCTGGAAGTCAACGATAAAATCCTGTTCGATCCGGCCAGTGCCAAACTCAAGCCGGACGGTATTCTGGTGCTGGATTCGCTGGCGCACTGGCTGAAATTGCAGGCCGGTCAGGTCGATGTAGAGGGACATACCGACAACAGCCCCATCAGCAATCTGAAGTTTGATTCAAACTGGGAACTGTCCACCGCTCGGGCCAGTACCGTTACCCGTTACCTGATTGGCCAGGGTCTGGCTCCCGAGCGGGTCAAGGCCATCGGTCTGGCCGACACCCAGCCCCGCACCGGCAACGACACGCCTGACGGGCGGGCCAGAAATCGCCGGGTGTCGCTGGTTCTGTACCTGCTCCGGCAGGACGGCGTCGCGCTTTAGTCCGGTGCAAAGCCCTGAGCGACAGCGATTGCGCCTGGCAATCAGCGGTCAGGTGCAGGGCGTTGGCTTCAGACCCTTCATATATCGGCTGGCCACCCGTTACGGCCTGGACGGCTGGGTGGTCAATACCCCGGACGGGGTGACACTGGAAATTGAAGGCAACAACGGTTGCCTGGCCGAGTTTCAGCAGCAACTCTCTTTGGAATGCCCACCCGCCGCCCGGATTGCGACAATCCGGGCAGAACCCCGCCCGCTGCAGGCCGAATCCGGCGGATTCACCCTCAAAACCAGCCTGACCGGAACAGACGCAACCGGTTGGCTGCTGCCCGATCTGGCACCCTGTCCCCGCTGTGTGGCAGAACTGTTCGACCCGACCAATCGCCGCTACGGCTATCCGTTCATCAGTTGCAGCGACTGCGGCCCGCGCTGGAGCCTGGTCACCGGGCTACCGTTTGACCGGGAACGCACGACCCTGGCAGGGTTTCGGCTGTGCGCCACCTGTGAAGCCGAATACCGGTCACCAGACGACCGCCGTTTTCATGCCCAGACCCAGGGCTGTCCCGCCTGTGGACCCCGCCTGACCCTGACCAATGCCGCCGGACGTCCCCTCGCCCAGGCCGATGAGGCTCTGGCACAGGCTTGCCGCTGGCTGCAACAGGGTAAAATTCTGGCCGTCAAGGGCATCGGCGGGTATCAGTTGCTGGTGGATGCCACCCGGCAGGACGCCGTCATGGCCTTGCGAGCCCGCAAATCACGCCCGGCCAAACCGTTCGCCATACTCTGTGCTTCCAGTGAAGCGGCCGCCTGCCGGGCAGTACTCAGCGACACGGAACGACGCATTCTGGAATCTCCCGCCGCTCCCATCGTATTACTCCATACCCGCCCGACTGAACCCTCCCCTGCCCCGCTGGCACCGGCCCTGACCCTGGGCATTCCGCTGATCGGCATTTTGCTGCCGCCCTCGCCGTTACATCATCTGCTGAGTCGAGCCACCGGGTTGCCACTGGTGGTGACCAGCGGCAATCGTGGCGGCGAACCCCTCTGCACCGACGACGCTGATGCCCTGGAGCGGCTGGCCGGTCTGGCCGACGGGTTTTTGCGGCACGACCGTCCCATTCAGCGGGCACTGGACGATTCAGTCGTCCGGGTGGTGGCGGACGAACTGCTGATGCTGCGCCGCGCCCGTGGCTACAGCCCGTGCGTACCGCTGCCTCACCCGTTGCCACCGCGCATTGCCCTGGGAGGGCATCTCAAAAACACCGTCGCCCTCAGCCGGGGCGATCATGCCCTGCTGAGTCAGCACCTGGGCGATCTGGACAACGCCGCGACCGAGGCCCACGCCGAGGCCACCCTGGCTGATCTGGCCGGTTTGTCCGGCCTGACCGACGCCGAGGTCGTTTGTGACCTGCATCCGGATTATGGTTCCAGCCAGACGGGACGGTGGTCAACCCCGCCACGACGGGTCTTGCACCATGAGGCCCACCTCAGGGCGTGCCTGGTTGAACACTCCCCCACCTACCCGGTGCTGGGGGTTGCCTTTGACGGACTGGGACTGGGGAGTGATGGCACCCTGTGGGGCGGTGAGTTTTTCATCGTGCAGTCGACTCACTGTGAACGAATCGCCAGCCTGCGCCGGTTCCAGTTGCCGGGCGGTACCCGGGCGGTGCGGGAACCGCGCCGGGTAGCCTGTGCATTGCTGTACGCGCTGTGGGGAGACAGGCTACTGGAACGGAATGACATTCCGTCACTGGCGGCCCTGTCGGAGGCCGAACTCGGCAACCTGATTCGCATGATGGAGGCGGGACTCAACAGCCCCTTCTGCAGCAGTGTGGGACGCCTGTACGATGCAGTCGCCAGCCTGCTGGGTATTTGCCAGATTAACCGTTACGAGGGCGAAGCCGCCCTGCGCCTGGAATGTGCCGCGTTTGCCGCCACGGAATTTGAACCCTATCCATTCAGCCTGCAAGCCAACCCGGCAGGCAACCCACCCTGCCTGATTGACTGGGAACCCCTGCTGCTGGCCCTGCTGCAGGATCGCCCCCCGTACCGGTTCGGGCCACCGGCTGCCCGCTTTCAGCAAACCCTGATCGAGATCATTGACGCGGTAGCGGCAACCACCGGTCTCAAGACCCTGGCCCTGTCCGGGGGCGTGTTCCAGAACGCCTGGCTGACACGGCGGGCCGTTACCTGGCTGGAACCACGTGGTTACAGGCTACTGCGCCACCGCCTCATTCCGCCCAATGACGGTGGGCTGGCAGTGGGCCAGTTGCTGAGTGGCCCGAACGACCTGCGTGATCCTCATTGAACCAGCCCAGCGTGCGGTGCAGGTTGACCACCTCGCCCACCACAATCAGGGCCGGTGAACCAATGGCCGCACCACTTGCCTGCGTCGGCAGATCGGCCAGGGTGCCTACCAGTGTTCTCTGCTGGCAGGTGGTACCCTGCTCAATCAGGGCCGCAGGTCTGTCAGGCGGGCAACCGGCGTCAATCAAACGCTGGCAGATTTTGGAAAGCCCCTGCAAGCCCATGTAAATCACCAGCGTCTGGCCGGTTCGGGTCAGATGCGACCAGTCATGGCATTGCGTTTCGCCGTCCTTCAGGTGGCCGGTCAGAAAAGTGACCGATTGGGCCAGATCGCGGTGTGTCAGGGGAATACCGGCATAGGCGGCACAACCGGACGCCGCCGTCACACCGGGAATGACCTTGAAAGGGATGCCCTCGTCGGTCAGGGTTTCGATTTCTTCACCGCCCCGTCCGAAAATGAACGGATCACCGCCCTTGAGCCGTACCACCCGCTTGCCTTGCCGGGCCAGGCGGATCAGCAACTGGTTGACTTCAGCCTGCGGCAGGGTATGGTGACCGCTGGCCTTGCCGACGTAGATGCGCTCGGCGTCGTTTCTGACCCGCCGCAGGATGTCCGGTGACACCAGCCGGTCATACACCACCACATCAGCTTCCTGCAAGGCACGCACGGCTGCCAGGGTCAGCAGGTCAGGATCACCCGGGCCTGCACCTACCAGACAAACAAAACCGGTCGGAGGCAGAACCGCACCCGTCCCGTCGGCCTGCAAGGTCGCTTGCAGACAGCGGGCGGCTTCGTCCATGCGTCCGGCCAGCACCCGTTCGCCGATGCTGCCCTGCAATACCTGCTCCCAGAATGCCCGCCGCCGGGCCGGTGCAATCGCGGCCTTGACCGGCTCGCGGAAGCGTTCGGCCAGGCTGGCCAACTGACCGTAAGCCTCCGGCAGCCAGGCTTCCAGTCGGCTACGCACCAGTCGGGCCAGTACCGGTGAGGCACCGCCGGTCGACACCGCTATCAGCAGGGGGGAGCGATCCACCACCGCCGGAAAAATAAAGGTACACAGGGCCGGTTGATCCACCACATTGACCGGAATCCCCCGGGCGACTGCGGCGGCATGTACGGCCTGGTTGACGGCCGGGTCGTCGGTGGCCGAAATCACCAGTTGAAACCCGGCGAGATCCGCCGCGCTGAAGTGGCCGCAGCGATGCTGCACGGTGCCACGTGCCTGCAATTCGGTCAGGGCATCATTCAGGTACGGAGCCACCACCGTGACGGCGGCTTCGGCCCGCACCAGGCTGGTTACCTTGCGCAAGGCCACGTCCCCGCCACCAACGACCAGGCAGGGACGGGTACGGATATCCAGAAAAACAGGAAAAAACTTCATTGGAGCGTAGACAGTGCTGTAGTGGACGGTGAATACTGACTGGCCGGATCACGCGGCTGACCCGGTCAACCCAATCCTTAAAAACAACCAACCCGAATTCCATAGATGATGCAACACAGGAATCTGACCCGGTTGATACCGGGCCTTGTGGCCGTGCTGCTGGCCGCATGCAAGGCCGGGCCGGATTATCACCCACCGACACCCCCGGGCGGTGAGCATTTTACCCATGAACCGACCGGGACACAGCCTGCAGGTGCGGTGGAACTGAAATGGTGGGGCCGGTTCAATGATCCGCTGCTGACCCGACTGGTTGAGCAGACCCTGGCCGGTAACACGGAAGTACACATTGCCACCGCCCGGTTGGCCGAGGCCCGCAGCCTGCTGACCCAGGCCGGACTGGAACTGTTGCCCGGCGTCAGTGCCCGCGGTGTCTATAACGCACAGAAACGCAGTCTTGACGCCCTGAATCGGCGTAATTTCGTACCGCGCAATCTGGAACTGTTCAACGCCGGTTTCGATGCCACCTGGGAACTGGATTTGTTCGGGCGGTTGCGACGGCGGGTGGAGGCCAGCGCAGCCGACATGGAAGCCAGTCGTGCCGTGCGGCGTGATGTAATTGTGAGCGTGATTGCCGAGACGGTCAGAAATTATCTGGCATTGCGGGGAATACAGGCCGAACGCGATTTAACCCAGGCTATCGTAGCCAATCAGCGCGAACTGCTGACCCTGACCGAAGCCCTGCTGCAGGCCGGTCAGGGCACCGAACTGGATACGGCCCGCAGCCGCGAACTGCTCAGCGTCACCGAAGCCACGCTGCCCGAACTGGACACGGCGGCAGAGCAGGCCATTCATCGTCTGAGTGTGTTGAGCGGGCAGGTACCGGATGCCCTGCGCCCCATGCTGGCGGAGCCGCGTCCGCTTCCGGTTCTGCCCGGCGGGCTTGAACCGGTTCAGCCGCAGGCGTTACTGCGTCGCCGTCCCGATATCCGGGTGGCAGAGCAAAACCTCCGGGCTGCAACTGCCGCGATCGGAGTGGTCACCGCTGAACTGTTTCCGCGTCTGACTTTCAGCGGCAATTTTTCGCTGGAATCACGCACCCTGCTGGGCTTGGGCGGACCGGGTTCCGAGAGTTTTCTGGCCGGGCCACGCCTGACCTGGGCTGCCTTTGACCTGGGCCGCATCCGCGCCCGCATCGCGGCGGCCCGCTCCGGTGCCGAAGCCACCCTGGCCGATTATGAACAGACCGTATTGCTGGCCCTGGAAGACACCGAAAACGCCCTGTTCAATTTCAGCCAGCAGCGAACCCGACTGATTGCCCTGGAAGCGGCCCGCGACGCCAGCCGAACCGCCCGTCACCTGTCACAATTACGTTTTGAGGCAGGCGTGAGTGACTTCATGCCGGTGGTCGATGCCGAACGCCGGGTACTTGAGGATGAACGCCAGCAGATACGCGGCCAAACCGCCGCCCTGACGGCCCTGGTGAGTGTGTACAAGGCACTGGGCGGTGGCTGGGAACCGTTTGACGGTGAGGGGTGAATGGTCAGTGGTGAATACGAGTGGTATGCCGGGAGCGCGACCATCCTGACGACCCGGTGGGGTTAGTGGCGAGTGAGTGCCGCCTACCAACCAGCAATCCATGCCGCCATTCGCCATATCCAAATCAGTTTTTCCATTCTCATTATGTGAAGTATGCGGTAGCCGCCAATTCGGTCGTGAAACCGTAGATGACGTGTTCTTCGCCGAAGGACATTATGTTCTGGTTCAGCATATCCCGGCGACCGTGTGTATGCAGTGCAGCGAGAAAACCTTTGACGCGGAAACAACTGAAGGCATCCGCCAGATGTTGCATGGAAGACGCCAACCGCCGACCTGTTCGGTGGCGATGGATGTTTACGCTTACTGAACCATCCAAAAGCATGAAGTCCGTGTCTGTTACCTTGCCACCTTTCCATACCCGGTATGTTGTCCCTGAGGTTTGCCGCCCAAATAGTCGGTACAGGTGAAACGGCATTACTGCTGGAACCGGTACTCGACCTTCTCGTTTATAACTGCATAATTTGCAATAAAGGTTTGATTTTTTACGCCACAATGAATACTATAATCAGCATTTAATTCATTAGGAAAAAAATGTCTATCCCTCATCAAGTGCTTCAGCCACTCTCACGTTATGCGTCTGTTACCGAAAAGAAGTCCGGCGGCATCACCTATACTCCCAGGTTACTGGCAGATTTTGTTACCCGGCAGATTGTACAAACAAAAGGAAAACTTTCAGGTAATGATTCGCTGAAAATTCTTGATCCGGCTACAGGCCATGGAGAGCTACTTGTAAGCCTGCTTGAACAGCTCCCGGGGCAGTCGGATAGAAGAATGGAAGTCTATGGCTTTGAGACTGACCCCAATGCCCTCGATATTGCCATGAAGCGGCTTGAGTACCAGTTTCCCTCTGTTTATTTCCATTTTGAATCGATCAGCTTCCTTGATTTTATACTCGAAAACTTTGACGTTAACGGTCATGGTGATCTATTCGGCTCATCCGTTCCCGGGAATTATGATCTCATTATTGCCAACCCACCCTATGTCCGAACCCAGATTATGGGAGCAATACAGGCGCAGCTATTAGCAAATCAATTCGGACTGTCTGGTCGTCTGGATTTGTATCATGCCTTTATTCTTGGTATGTCCAGGGTCTTGAAACCCAAAGGCATTGCAGGGATCATCGTTTCCAACCGCTTTATGACCACAAAATCCGGTGCCCCCATCCGCCAAGCCATTTTTGATCGCTTCAACATTCGCCATGCATGGGATTTGGGTGACACCAAGCTCTTTGATGCTGCCGTCCTTCCCGCTGTTTTACTCGTAGAAGGAAAGAATGAGTGCAAATCAAAAGAGCCCGCATTTACAACAATTTATCAAACCAACTGCCAGGAAACCGGAGAAGCAGCAGACCCGATCGAGGCACTCTCTCAGCAAGGTTTCATTAAAGTCAAGGATGGACGGTGTTTTCATGTGCAACATGGAACGCTACATACTAATGACTCACCGGATGGTATTTGGCGCATGGCTACAGATTCCGGTGATGCGTGGTTAACCACGGTGGAGTTGAATAGCTGGGGCACATTTCGTGACATAGGGAAAATTCGTGTCGGCGTCAAAACCTGTGCCGATAAAATTTTCATCCGCCGTGACTGGGGCGATATGGCTTCAGCGGATTGTCCTGAACTCCTCAGACCGCTGACTACCCATCATGTCGCGCACCGTTTCAGGTCTCTCGTGGCGAAACAGGAAAGTCATATTCTTTACACGCATGAGTCTGTACAGGGGCGTTGCCGTAGCGTCGACCTGCAGAAATATCCACGCAGCCGTGCCTATCTTGAAAAGCATCGGTCTACCCTTGAAGGACGTCGATATGTCCTTGAAGCAGGCAGGGAATGGTACGAAATTTGGGTACCACAACATCCTGATGCCTGGAACCAGCCTAAACTTGTCTTCCGGGATATTGCCGAAGAACCAACTTTCTGGATTGATTTGAATAATACTGTTGTCAATGGCGATTGCTATTGGCTGATAAGCGATAAAGCGCATCAAACAGACTTGCTATGGCTTGCCTGCGCAGTTGGCAACTCGACGTTTATCGAGAAATTTTATGATCTCCGTTTCAATAACAAACTTTATTCGGGACGCCGTCGCTTCATCACACAGTATGTTGAGAAGTTTCCTCTGCCAGATCCATACAGTTCACTCGGCAACGAGATTATTATTAAAGCAAAGCGAATATATGATTATGCAGCGTCTCCCGAGTCGGAAAATCTTCAAAAAGAGCTGAACAGGTTGGTATGGCTTGCATTCACTGGCGATCAGCCAGATTAAAAGGAGATATTCTATTTTTCTGAAGATTACCCATGCCGGTTATTCATTGAAAAAATCAGCAGGTAGATGTATTTGGAGCTTTTTGTTAAGTACCTTTCCCTGGCATTTTTGAAAACGTGTAAAAAATTTCTCTCCGGTAGTCAGGAAGAAGTTCATCAATGTTACTTCTTGTCCGTTCGTGTTTGCATGAAATAGTGCATATCGTACATCACAGTGTCGAATTTGCCTGCTCTCAATCATTGGTACACCCAAGACTTCGGTGCTATCTGGGCAAACCAGACCGAGATCAATAGTAGGTGAGGTTTGTAATTTAACTTCCAAAAGTTGGTGCCGCACATCTGGAAACTGACCATCATCCTGATAGTCTGCATAGCCCAGGCTTTGACAGACCAGTCGGTGCAGTGCTGCTCCCCGATTACGCTCCTGATCATGACCGACATCAGGAAAACTGATACCAACGAGCGATTGAAGCCGATCAAATACTTCCTGGATAGGCAACAACTGTTTGGCCTGAGGTTCGTTTACAGGGCTTGCTACGGCTGAGAGGTTGACACCAGAGCACACAAAGGGCGAGAGGAACTCTGTGTCTTTGTTGCTGATCAGCTCTCTCGTAGAGTCACCCGGGATCAGTCGCGCCTGATACTTTTGAGTTAGAGTACCTGTAGCATCAAGCATGGCCAGACTATCACCAGTGACCACTTTTACTTTGATGATGACATCTTGCTCATTCACCCGGATGAGTACGTAACGCCGCGTAGGTGAAAGCTCCTCGTTCCATATTTGCAGGTTATTTGATTTTTGTACGTATGTATCAAAAAACTGTCCTTTAAATCGCGGTTGAGTTTTCTTGAATCTGGAAGGGACGGGGTAACCAAGGGCTCGACAAACATGTTCCTTCACCACCTTCGAGCGTGTACGTAGTGGCAGCCCGGCAAGCGAAATACCCTTGATTGCGGTATTGAGTAGCTGCTCAAGTTCCCGTGTCGGAATCCAGAGATCGCGATCACCTGTTTTGATTGAATCATAAATCGACAAGCCACTTTCCCTAATCATATCAACGTAGCACCTCGGCCTTGATATGTCATACTTCATCGTCCAGGTCTCTCTTTGTTAATAAATCAAGAACACTGACGTCAAGAGCTGATGCTAATGTCTCTATTGTGCTAAGGGTTACGTTTCTTTCGCCTCGTTCCACTGAGCCGATATAGGTTCGGTGGAGTCCACAATGATCGGCTAGTTCTTCTTGTGAAAGATTTTTTGTATGTCTAAAGTTACGGACATTGTCTGCAAATATCCGGGTCAGTTCTTTGCTTGGCTTTCTAAGGCTTGTCTGTGTCATCGAAATGCTAACTTTTATTCAAATAGTGTTATATTGCACACTAATGATGACTATAGGTTGACCGACTATAAGTAGCATTTTTCAACATGCATGATGACCAGACCATCAAGACCCTGTGGGGGATATGGCCTTGCAGTTGGGCAAAAGACCGAACAAAAACTGGTTCTGGAAAGACGACAAGAGCGGCTGGGAGGCTTTCGGCGAACAGGGCGGAATGTCGCTGAACGCGGCCCTGGCCAACGTAGCCGGAGAATTGAGCCGCCTGTCGAGCGACTATGGCCAGATTGATTTACCGGAAACCCGGATAGCCGCTTTCAACCTGCGCCTGCCGCCACCAGGGACGGCTGAAATCAATGATTTTCTGGATATGGGTCAGTTGACCCGCCTGCAAAATGAACTGATGGAACACCAGGACTCTGTCAGGCAACTGGAAGAAAAAATTGCAGGTTTGTCGGTCATGGATACCAATACCAGTGCCGACGAACAGCAACTGTTTGAGTTGATGCAGCACCAAGGGTGTTATCCCTCTCCCCGCCCGGTAATCACTGACTTCACCGGGTAACCAGAACTGATAGGATGTGCTGACGCAAGGAAGCGCATCGGCCAAACCGCAAGCGATGCGCTTCGTTCCTCAGCACATCCTATGATTCTATCTGGAATCCATCATGAGCATTATTTGTTAACATGACATACGAATGGGATGAAAATAAAGCGACGACAAACTTGTCGAAGCATGGTGTTTCTTGTGAGGAAGCCAAAACGGTTTTCGATGATCCTTTGTACGTGGATTTCCATGATCCTGATCATTCTTATGAGGAATATCGTTTCATCCTGATGGGACAATCGGCACAAGGTCGAGTGTTATTCGTTTCGTATATGGAGCGTAATGGCTCCATCGGTCTAATCAGCGCAAGAGAAGCAACTCCATCGGAGCGTAGAGCGTATGAACAAAATTGAAGCAGAAGACGAATTACGGCCAGAGTACGACGTTCAACATTTACAAGTCCGAAGGCTAGGCCCAAAACGCAAAATTTTTTGCGATACGGTTCGTCTGGATCCTGATGTAATAGCCGCATTTCCAAATGCCGAAACTGTAAATGAAGCCTTGCGTTATCTAATCGAAATCGCCAGGCATTCGGCAAGCCTGACACGGCAATCCAGCGGACTCCGCTAATTGATCGTTCCCATGCGCGGAGCGTGGTAACGATCATTACCCGGTTACAATAACCGCCAAAATCGCCCCAAATTCTTGCGAATGTGGAGCGGTTTTCTATGGTGTTTGAAAAATACCCTACCCGTAGGGGCGACCGGCGGGTCGCCCCTTGCTTCCCGTTTCCGGCGAGGCAGCGGGTTTGACCCTGGTTCCCTGCCTGACCGATGCGCTTCCTTACGTCAGCGCGCATCCTATGGTTCTACGGATAACATCCCTCAAAGGGATGTTATCCGTGTGCCTGCCGGAGTCAGGCTGATTTAAAGTTGCATTGGAAAGAGTATAATTCGTCCTTTTCTGGAGGAAAATATCATGAGCCACTTTGTTTTTGAGCTGCTGAAACAGGGGCATTACAGGACGAAGATAATTTCGATAGAATCAAAGTCATGAAAATATTAGATAACATCAATGTTCCGCATCCATTCCCATATCAGGGGAGCAAGCGTGGTATTGCCAAATATATCCTGCCCTATTTCCCATCGGATGTTCGATGCCTGATTGAACCATTCTGTGGAGCCGGTGCGGTATCAATTGCGGCAGCAGCAAATGGGCTGGCAAAACAATTTGCCTTAAATGATTTGAACAAGCCTCTGATGGATTTGTGGTCGGAAATTCTTGAACGCCCAAGTGTACTTTGTGATGAATATGAGAAGCAGTGGATAGAACAGCAGCCAGACCGAAAAGCATATTTTTTTAGGGTGCGCAACGAGTTTAATAAAACACATAGTGCATATCAGTTGCTGTATTTGCTGGCACGGATCGTAAAAGGCTCTGTCCGATACAGTTCTGACGGCCAGTTTAATCAAAGCGCAGACAACCGGCGTTCAGGAATGAAGCCAGATACCATGAGGAAAAACATTTTTGGCGTATCAGCTCTTCTGAGCAAGAAAACTACCATTACCGCAGTTGATTTCCGCCAGATAGTGAAAAAAGCCAGGGAAAATGATCTGATTTATATGGATCCGCCCTATCAAGGAACTTCATTTACCAGAGATCATAGATATTTCAACGGGTTGTCTTATGAAGAATTTGCGGAGGCTCTTTTTAATATGAATGAGCTAAATCTTTCATACATTATTAGCTATGACGGCATTACTGGTGAAAAAGCACATGGAAAGCTGCTTCCAGATAACCTTCATCTTAAACACCTACACATCCATGCTGGCAGGTCTAGCCAGGCAACACTACTTGGCAACAATCATGAAACGATAGAGTCTTTGTATTTATCTCCATCTTTGGTGCGCCGCCTGGAAAGCGATAAGCCATCCATAAGGCAACATCGTGCATTAAAACAACAAGACCTTGCATTTACATGATGAAGCAAATTTACCCACCAGAATTTTTGAAACTTCTCAAAAGTGTTGATTGCAAACGCCCAAAAACCGTTATTGAGCATATTCTGGAACACGGTCAGATTACAACGGAGGAGCTAAAAAACACTTACGGCTACAACCGCCATTCCGCATCCCTCACCCGGAATTGGCATATAAAGCGACATAGCGGTCGCCGAGCAGTGTGAGGAGGGCTTTTTGGGCTGTGGTCAGTCCGTGTGCCCGGTACTGGAGGCAGAT
>SXGU01075141.1_pt1 | contig 14574 bp, 14 predicted proteins | sample 3174531 | NCBI WGS metagenome assembly SXGU01 (sample SAMN11356863, study PRJNA531348) | freshwater metagenome | isolation source: freshwater sample F1-140 | place: China: Fuxian Lake, Yuxi | collected 2017-12-25
CCCAGCGATGTCGTGCCGGTCGCCCTCGGCGTCTTTATCGTCGGCTTCTCATCGATTCTCACCGGCCTGAACTTCATCGTCACCATCCACCGCATGCGCGCCCCAGGCATGACGTGGTTCCGCCTGCTGCTGTTCGTGTGGGCGCACTACGCCACCAGCCTGGTGCAGGTGCTCGGCAGCCGGTGATTGCCATCATGATCGTGATGCTGGCGGTCGAACGCGGTCTCGGCTTGCAACGCCGTGCCGGACGACCCGCAGGCCGGGTTCGGCAAGGCGGACAACACGTTCCCGGTTGTGAAGAACGTGCGGGTCGTGAAAGACAAGGAGATTGTGCGGGTTGGATCGTTGGCGGTCCAGATGCACAACACCGCCGGTCACAAGCCTGGCAGCACCACCTGGACTTGGCAGTCCTGCGACCAGTTCCGCCAGAGCATCACCATGGTTGGCGAGTTGCCGTGCGACATCATGGTCATCACGCATCTGATGGCCACCGACGTGGCCGGCAAGCTGAAGAAGCGGGTGGCGGAAGCAAAGAAAAGCGAGAGCAAGAGCTAACAGGAGATCAAAAGACCAGGAGGACAATCTTCTCCCGAGCTCCTAACCTCCTGTTTCTGTTTACTTACTGCGGCTTGCGGTAGCTGCTGACCGGCGGCAGGTACGACCCGGTGCCGGGGGTCGGCGCAGGCTCGGCCACCACCGGCATGGTCAGCGTGCCGATGCCCTCGATGCTGGCGGTGATGACGTCGCCCGCCTTCAGGAACGTCGGCTTGCCGCGAACGGCCGAGCCCATGCCCACCCCACCCGAGGTCCCGTTGTTGACCAGGTCACCAGGAAACAGCGTGATGATCGACGATCCGTACTCGATGATCTCGTAGACCGAGTGGATCATGTCGCCGGGTAGGCCTTCCTGCATCTGCTGGCCGCCGACGGACAGCGTCTGGCGCAGCCGCTTCATCGGATCGCCGTAAAACTCTTTCGGCACGATCCACGGACCCATCGGCGCAAACGTGTCGTGACCCTTGCCGACAAACCAGTCGGAACCAGGGCGTGAATCTGGCGGACGGCCACCGCGGTCAGACACATCGATGGTCACCGTGTAGCCGAAGATGTACTCCGCGGCCTTGCTCGCCGGCACATACTTGGCCGCCTTGCCGATGACGATGCCCAACTCCACCTCCCAGTCGATGCGATCGCGGCCGTAGGGCAGGATCACGTTGGCGCCGTTGCCGACAATGGCGCCTTCGGTCGGCTTGAGGAACAGGTACGGCACGCCGCGCGCGGCGCGCCGCTCGGCGGCTGCCTTCTTCTGTTCTTCCGGCGTGCCGCCCTCCCCGACGTGGCTGTAAAAGTTGACTGCGGCGTTCAGGATCTTGCGCGGCTGCAGCGGCGCCAGCGTCCGCACCGTCGCGAGGTCGTGCAGGTACGCCGGCCGGGGGCTCGCCGACACGCGCTTGTTGACGACGAGGTCGTTGACGATTTCGTAGAGCCGGGTCTTCATCCCGTACTCGTACTGCCCGACCAGCGCCCGCATGTCTTCGGGCATCGGAATGCGGGGATAGGCCGGGTTGCGCTCGAGCGCGCGGTTGGCGGCGTTCAGGTCGACGATCAGCTTGTCCTGGAGGACGATGCCGATTCGTTCGTCGCCGGCGATCTCAAAAGTGCCGAGTTTGAACGGTTCGGCGCTGGTGATGGTCGTTTGGGCGGTGGACCAGCCGGGGCTGGCGAGGAGCACGAAGAGCACGGGAATCAGTAAACGTCGCATGGCGGTTAACTGTGATGCTCAAGCGAGTCCCTGTCAAGACGATAAGCGACAGTAGAGGGTCCCAAGTCACCAGAACACCCGTTCTCAGACCCAGCCACGGTGGCCGGCGCGCCGGGCAGGTCGGCGGCGCGGATGATGAAGCCGAGCGCATCGAGGTAGGGGAGCGACAGCCAGCCGCCCAACACCAGCAACGCGACGACCATCGCCGCCTTGCTGCGGCGCGAGAGGGGCACGGCGGAATGCTGCACCGGACAGCCAGGGGCTTGCACGGTGGTTCAATTACGCGGTTCAAACCCAACGGTTCAACTACGCAGATTATTTGTTGCTGTTCGGCGCGTGGTGTCGCCATTTCTGCGACCGACCACCGGCGACCGCGGGGCGATTCCGGCGTAAGTCGTAAATGCCACAGCGCTCGACCGCTGGGCACGAGCCTTGCGTCTGTGCAGGGTGTGGCGAGTGCTTCATCCACCTATCAGCCGCGTCGGCCCGAGCAGGGCGCCCTGCACCAACTGCAGAATCGGTCTATGATGGCATTCGCCGCGCCGTGGCCCCCCGGGGGGCAGGCTGCCACTAGTCCAGGAACCGCCATATGTTGCTGCGTCCGACCTACCTGATTGTCGCCCTCGCTTGCGCGGTCGCCGGCTGCTCGAAAAACCCGGAGAACGCCGTCAGTGCCGCGCCCACGGCGCCCACCGTGCTAGCCTCGCTCGCAACGGCCACAGGTGCTAGCGGGCCGATGGCCGCGTCAGGTCCGATGGACGTAGCCCTGCCTCCGCGCAACGAAACAGTAGACTTCCGGCGGCAGTTGGAAACGAAATACCAGACCACACTGCAGCGGCCGGTGACCCTCACAGCGGTGGATCCGGATGGTGACGCCATTTGGGTTGAGGAGTACATCCGCTACCGGATCAACGGCTGCGATCACGCGACCGCCACGCAGCGGACACTGGAGCAGATTGACGGTGCGGCCGCGGCTGCGGTGTGCAACCCCGCATCCAGCGGGCCGCCGGTGTCGTTCCCGACTCGCGTCGATACGGTGGACTTCCGCCGCCAGCTGGACGCCAAGTACGTGGCGACGGGCCGATCCTCGTCCTCGAGCGCCGTCGACCCCGAAGGCTCCGCAATCTGGACGCAGGAATACCTTCGGTATCGGACCAACTCGTGCAGTCACGCTCAGGCGGTCCAGAACGTCCTGACACAGATCGATGGGAACCCCGCGCCGGCGACCTGCTACGTCCCGTCGACGTGCTCTTTCAGGGTCTGGCCGGGGCTGAGGCAGACGGTCGCGGCGACTGCCGTGTCGTCGAGCGTGGAGTTGCTGGCTACGGGCAGCAGTTGCACGTGGACGGCGACGACCAATGTCTCGTGGATCACGTTGGGCGGAACCAAGACCGGTGGCGACCGTGAGACACAAACCTTCACCGTGGCGCAGAACACTGGCGGCCCGCGGACCGGGTTCATCTACTTCAACTGGAACGGTGGCTCCGAACGGGTGGTCGTTGACCAGAACTCATCCGTCTTCAACCTGACATTCCAGTTCTTTGACTACGCCCAGACGACGAACGCCGTCACCGAGTGCCGCGTCCGGATGGCCACTCATACCTGCACGCTGTCGTCGTCGACCACCGCGCTGCCAGGCGCCGTTACCACTTACGACTGGCGTGTCGAGTACTCCTACAACACCCAACAGGTCAAGACGCAGGCGACCTCGAGTTCGACCTTTGGGTTCCAGCAGGCGTGCGGCGGAACAGACACGAACGGCACCGTCGTGGACGTGACCGTCCGGTTGACGGTCACCGACGCGGAGGGCAACACCGCCACGGTCTATTCAGGGCAGGGATTCCAGCCGGCGTTGACACTGCGGATCTACCCTTGCTCGTAGGCACACTGCCGGGTGCGGGCCGCAAGGCGCGCAATCGTCACCGCTGAGGCCGCTGCTCTCAGGGCAGGAAACGCACGCGGCCGGTGGTCAACTCGTAGACCGCGCCCACCAGCTTGAGCCTGCCTTCGGCCACACGCACCTTGGCTTCGGGCGTCTCGAGCAGTTGCCGCATCGACCACCACACGTTGGCCTCCACCGCGGCATCGAGCATGGCCTCGGCCGGTAGCCGCTGGTCCACCTCCGACAATCCGGGCGCAATTCTCTCCAGCAACTCGGCGATGCGCGCGCGCTCGCGGGCGCCGCTGGTCAGGGCAGCAAGCGCTGCCTGCACCGCGCCACACCCCTGGTGGCCCGTGCCAGCGTCTCGTAACGAACGCGACCGGGAATGACGCCAACCCCCAGCGCCCGGTGCTCCCAGAGAGCCGCGCCCCGTTTGACCTTGAATCGTGCGACCGCTTTGCGGCACCGCGAGACTAGATCCCCGCGTTCATCCTCCGTGAGGTGGGCGAAGTCTGGAGCCAGAGTGTACTTGTTCCCTTGACGCTCCACGATCCCGTGCCCAGCCAGCACGGCACCCGGCATGCGCTTGACGATCTGCTCGTAGTAGTCCAGTTGGCTCTCGTCATGCGGGAGGATCGCCGCCGCCACGTCGCGAACAGATGCTGAACCGCCATGGGTGAGGAGCACCTCCAGCATCACCGGCTGGTAGATGTGCTGCATCGTCATGTCGATAAAGTGAGTCAGGCGGGTGTAAGCATCGGACATCGCAGCGATTGTAGGAACTGACGGGGCGTGATGCTAGACCATTCTCAGACGATAGACCGTATTAGCGGCTTCCCCGAGTCCACATCAGGTCCGTGCTCAAACGCGGCGCGGACCCGTCCACGGGGTCGGATCAACTCCAGACTCCCCGTGGGCGAGGCATGGATGAGGTTGGCGCGGCGCGCGCGGTATTAAGACGCCGAGACCGCCGGCTCAGCAGTGTGAGCCGTGCGGTCCCGGCCAACTGCTCACGGCAGCGCGAAAGCCTGCAAACCGTTCGACAACTGCACGACGATGTACTGCTTGCCCTGGTGCATGTAGGTCATCATCCCGTAGCGGCTGAGGCCGGTCGTGGCGATGGCGCCCAGTCGGTTGCCCGTGCGCTTGTCGATGGCAAACAGCTTGGTCGAGCCATCGGCCGTCTGGCCGGGCGCGAGCAGCATGGTCGCCGTGACGACCAACCCACCCATGCCGGCTCGCCCGAGGTTGGACTCGACGTTGGCGACGCCCTTCAGCAATGGATGATTCCGAATCGCGTCCTGTTGCTGCTGCGGTGCGTCGCCGTAGGGCTTCACCCAGAGATGCTCACCGGTGTTCAGGTCGATCGCGGTGATGCGGCCGACCGGTCCCTTGAAGAGCGTCGGCAGGCCGGCGAGTGGGTCGGCCGCGGCACCCGGGGCGGCGGGGCCTCGACCGCCGCCGGCACCATCACCGCCACTGGCACGGCCGTCGCCGGCCTTGGCGCCGGCCTTCTTGGCCGCTTCCGGGTACATCTCCATGGCCGCGCTGACCGACTCGGGCGGGCAGCCCGCACTGGTCGCGACCCAGGCGGCGACCGTGGTTCCCGTTTGCCCGAAGCAATCCAACTCGCTGCCCGGGACGACCACGCGGGCGCCGCCGCCACTATGTGACGGAATGTAGATGATGCCGGTGGTCGGGTCGGCCGCCGGCGGGTGGGTGATGTTCGTGCCGCCGGTTTCGCCGGGATAGAAACGTCCCGTCGTCGCGCCTTCCTTGTTGCCGCGATGGACAACCGGATTGAACGGCGGCGCGAGTAAGCCCTGGTCGGTCACGCGCGCGAGCGCGAGCGCCTTGATCTGCGGCGTGTAATCGATCACGTTCTCGGCGCTGCGGCCAATGAACTCGTACGGCGCCGGCTTGACCGGGAACGGTTGCGTTGGCGACAGTTTCTCGCCCGGCACCTTCGAGGCCGGAACAGGCCGCTCCACGAAGCCCCAGATCGGTTCGCCGGTGATGCGATTGAACGCGTAGAGAATCGCCTGCTTCGTGGCCTGGAACACGGCGGGCATGCGGCGCCCCCCCACGGTGACGTCCATGGCAATGGGCGCGGTCGGTGTGTCGTAGTTCCAGACGTCATGATGCACCATCTGGTAATGCCACAACCGCTTGCCGGTCTTGACGTCGAGCGCAATCACGCTGGCCGAGAACAGGTTGTTGCCCGGCCGGAAGCCGCCGTACATGTCGACCGTCGCACTGTTGGTTGGGACATATACGATGCCGCGCTCGGCGTCGGCCGAGAGCGGCGCCCACGACGAGACGTCGCCGGTCGTGCGCCAGGCGTCGTTCTCCCACGTCTCGTGGCCGACTTCGCCCGGCCGCGGAATGACGTGGAACTTCCACAGGAACTTGCCGTCGCGCGCGCTGTAGGCCAGGATGTCGCCGGGCACGTTCTCTGTCCGCGTCTGGTGATACCCCTGCTCGGCGGAGTTGCCGACGATGATCACGTCGTTGACGACGAGTGGCGGCGAAGAACTGGTGATGTAGCCCAGTTCGAGCGGCACGCCCTCGTTGGCGTTGTACTTCTGCTTGCGGCGGAGCCACGGATCCCAGTCGCGGATCATGTCTTCGGCCAGATCGACCATACCGGTGCGGGGGAAGCCGGGCAGGTCAACCTGTCGTCCCCAGTTGGGTAGCGGCTGGCCGGTGTCGGCGTCCAGCGCCACCAGGAAGAAGCCCGGCGTCGCGATGTAGACGACCCCCTTGCCGTTGATCTCTGAGTACGCCACGCCCTTACCGTAGCCGGCGCGCATGGAGTACTTCGAGCGATAGGTTTCAGGCTCGACCCAACTCCACAGCAGCTTGCCGCTCGTGGGGTCCATCGACACGACATGACGCCGCGGCCCGGCCACACTCAGCAGCTTGCCGCCGACGTAGCTGGGTGTCGCGCGTGCAGTCAGGGGGCCGACCACTTCGAGCGGACTGAAGCGCCAGGCTTCTTTCAGCGTTTCGAAGTTCGCCGGCGTGATTTGGTCGAGCGGGGAGTAGCGGGTGTGGCCGACGTCGCCGCCGAGGGTTCGCCACTCGCCGTTCTCGGTGCCGCGTCGCGGTGGCGTCTGGGCTGATGGGACCGTCAGGGCGGCCGCCCCCAGAAGACCGAGGGCGAAAATTGCTACCAGCGCGCGTGGGTGCCTAGTCATGACCGAGGAGCTTAAATCCACCGGCGGTCCGCGTCAATCAATGTTCCGGGCATTCGCCGCGCCGCCCGGCGGCTTGTCCGCCCCTATACTCAACGCCAATCATGCGAAAACAAATCGTGGCGGTGTGCGTTGTCGGGGTGGCCGTGTGCTCCTGGACTTCGCTCGAGACGTGGGGCGGGCAGGGGCATCGGCTGGTCGGCCTGAGTGCGGCCAACCATCTCTCGGCGGCGGCGACGCGGAACGTCACGTGGCTGCTCGACGGCCAGAGCCTGGCCGAGGTCTCGAGTTGGTCCGACGGGCAGGTCACCTACTTCGAGTAGCGGACTGCCGATACCAAGCTCGATCGCGCCGATCGCGCGACCGCGTTGAAGTCCCTGATCCACTTCGACTGATCGCGCGCCGAGACCTGTCGGACCAGGCCTCCGTGGCTGCAGCGTGATGCCTCATGGTGACCGCTAGGGCCCGAGTGGTGCCGCCGGCACCACGGCAATACCATCGGGCCGCCGATAGGCTGCTCGCCCGGCGGTGACGACCACCGCATCGAGCAGCTGCTCGCCGAGCTGGTCGGCCAGCCAGCGAAGATGCTTGACGTCGCCATCAGTCACGCGCTGACCGAGCTTCACTTCGATCGCCACGACGCGGTGATTGCCGTGTGCCACAATCAGGTCGACTTTGTGTTGAGCCGTTCGCGTTCGCAAGCGCTTGACCGTGGCTTCAGCGGCCTGTGCAAACACGCGGACGTCAGGCGTGACCAGAGATTCGAAGAGGTGGCCGAGGAGTGCCCCGTCTCTGGGAATCGGCGGACCCATGGCGCGGGCCTCGAGGAGCGCATCGACATCCGCGCCAAGCAATCGGGCCGCGAGCGCCGGATCGGCCAGCTGATGCTTTGGTGTGGCAGTCAGGCGCGCGACCGGATTTCGAACCGGCTGCCAGGCGGGTACGTCATCGATGATCCAGAGGCGCTCCAGGGTATCCCGATAGGGCTGGGTCGTTGTTTTCGCGGGCTTGTCGGCTTCGCCGCCGGGTTTTGGATGCGATGACCCGGCTCCTCGAAATCCCGCTCGACGATACGGGTGATGTAGCCGTCGAGTTGTGCGCGCAGCGCCCGGCCGGTGAGGCCGCGCAAACCCGGAAATCCCGAAGCCACGATCTCGTTTGCGTAGGTCTCAAGCGAGACGTCGGTCTCTCCCCGGGGCGTGCCCCGAGTGCCAGCCGGCCAGGGTCGGCGCTGGCGATGGATGGTCGCTGACCGCAAGAGAAAGGGCCGCCCTTGTCAGGCGGCCCTTTGCCCAGGCAACCTTTCCACCTCCGCCAAGGCTACGGCGGACAAGGAAGGGTTGCCTTCACCGGCGGAATTAGCGCAGGGCCTGGGCGCGGCCTTTGAGGGTCTCGGCCAGGGCCTTCAGGCGGGCCGCGTCGCGGCCGGTGGCCGTCTTCGCGTCGCCTTCGACCTGCGCCGCCAGGGCATCGAGTGCCTCGAGCGTGGCCTTGGCGCTGCTTTCCTTGCCGGTGCGCAGCTGGTCGGCCTTCGCGAGGCCACTCAGGATGGCGCTTGAACGGGCCGCCGAGATGGCCTTGGTGCGGTTCAACTGGTCCAGGTAAGCCTTGGCGACCGCCGACGAAGCAGGCCACGCCACCTTGGGCTGATTCTGGGAGTTGAACTCCTGCAGCCGGAACTGCATGGCGGCATCGAGCTCGTTCTGTGACAGGAACTCGCTGGGCTTCAGCTTGAACACGTCGATGCCACGCGCCATCTCCGATCCGTAGAGGTTGCCGTTATACCAGTAGGTCGACCAGTAGCCGCCCGACAGCATGGCCTCGCCGTTGATCGGCCCCCGATCGAAGTAGGCGATCTCCTTCGCGTTCGCGGAATCGGTGAAGTCGAACACGGACAGGCCGCCCTGGTACCACGCCTGCACCATGACGTCGCGGCCGGGGACCGGGATCAGCGAGCCGTTGTGGGCGACGCAGTTTTCCTGATCGGTCTGCGCCGCCGGCAGCTTGTAGTAGCCCTGGTGAATCAGCTTGCCGTCGACGATGTCGTAAATGGCGTCGGCGCCCCAGGTCAGCGGATCGACCGCGCGACAGCGCGGCTGGCCGCCGCCGCCCCACTCGTCGGTAAAGAGCACCTTGGTGCCGTCGTTGTTGAAGGTCGCCGAGTGCCAATAGGCAAAGCCCCGGTCGCTCACGAAGTCGAGGCGCTTCGGGTTGCGGGGATCCTTGATGTCCATCAGGATGCCGTTGCCCGAACAGGCACCGGCGGCCAGGCCGATTTCCGAGTAGACCGTGATGTCATGACACTGGTTGGTGGTGCTGGTGCGTTGCGTGTTGGGGCCGTGATCGCCGCCCATCCACAGGCCGGCGATATTGGTGTCGCTGGCAAACAGGCGCGGCTGGTTGACGATCCGCGACTTCTCGGGTGTGGCGATCGGTACTTCAATCACGTCGATGCTGAAGAGAGAGGTGTTCGGATCCTCTTTCGCATTCTTGCCGGAGCAGCCCTCGAGCTCATCACCCGAGCGCACGCCGCCCGTGCCGGACGCATACAAGAAGATGTGGCTCTTGTCCTTCGGATCGGGCACCAGCGTATGGGTGTGCGAACCGCGGCAGGTCTGCACCGCGGCGACCTGCTTCGGATTCTTCAGGTCGGTGATGTCGAAGATGCGGACGCCGCGGAAGCGCTCGTTGCTGACCGGCGGCACCACGCCTTGGAGGCCGCAGTCGAGACGGCCGCGGGTCTGTTCCACCGACATGAACAGCAGGTGGCCCCAGGTCGAGACGTCGCCCTGTCCGCCCGGGCAGACAACCGACGCGATCAGCTGCGGCTTGTTGGCGCGCTCGATGTTGTAGGTGTTGAAGCCGTGGTAGTTACCCACGATCATGTTGTTGCCGCTGAAGGCCAGGTCCGAGTTGGTGTAGGACAGTTGGTTCGGGTTCGGCGGCGTACGGGGCGCTCCGGCCGCCGCCGGCGGCGGCGCAGGCGCACGGGTACCGAGCGGTAGGGCCGAATCGAAGAAGCCCTCAGGCTTCGGCAGGTTCGACACCAGCTCCATGTTCCATGCCGCCTCTGCCGCCTTGGCGCCTGGGCCTCCCGGCTTGAGATTGGCGCGCGGATCGGTGGTCGATGGCCGCGGCAGGTCCGCGGATGGCACCGGCTCGGGCAGTTGTGGCGGCCGTTCGGGCGCCGCGGGCGCCGCGGGTTGCTGGGCTGGCGCGGCCGGCTGTTGCGCCTGTCCGACCGCAATGGCCGAGACGATCACGACGGCGAAAACGAAACTTACTCTTCTCATAATCCAACCTCGCTGAGCTCCGGCTAAAGCCGGAGGCTACTACCGTAGGCGCGCGGTGCGGCCCTTCAACGTGTCTGACAGTGACTGCAAACGAATGGCGTCGCGGCCTTGGGCGGCCTTGGCATCGGCGGCGACCTGGTCGGCGACCGCATCGAGCGCCGTGAGCGCGGCGGCGGCACTGCGTTCCTTGCCGGTGCGCAGCTCGTCGACTTTCGCGAGACCGTCGGTCACGGCCTTGGCGCGCTCGGCCGAGATGCCCCTGGTGCGATTCAATTGATCCAGATACGACTTGGCCACGGCCGTCGTCGGTTCGTACTTCACCAGCGGCTGGTTCTGCGCGTTGAACTCGGCCACGCGCCACTGCGTGGCGGCGTCGATTTCGTTCTGCGACAGGTACTGCGTCGGCAGCAGCTTGAAAATGTCCATGCCGCGCGAGATCTCCGAGCCGTAGAGGTTGCCGTTATACCAGTAGGTCGACCAGTAGCCGCCGACGATCAGGTTCTTGGCATCGAGCGGACCGCGATCGAAATAGGCAATTTCCACCGGGTTGGCGGCATCGGTGAAGTCAAACACCGAGACGCCGCCCTGATACCAGCCCTGGACCATGATGTCGCGGCCGGGGACGGGAATCAGCGAGCCGTTGTGCGCGACGCAGTTCTCTGTCTCGGTCTGCGCCGCCGGCATCTTGAAGTAGCCGCCGAACGTCATCTTCTTATCGACGATGTTGAAGATGGCGTTGGCGCCCCAGTTGGGGAGGTCGGTGGCGCGGCAACGGGGACGGGTGCCGCCGCCCCACTCGTCGGTGAAGATGATCTTCGTGCCGTCGTTGTTGAAGGTGGCCGAGTGCCAGTAGGCGAAGTTCTTGTCCGACACGAAGTCCAGGCGCTTCGGGTTGGCCGGATCCGAAATGTCGAGCAGGATGCCGTTGCCCGAGCAGGCGCCGGCCGCCAGTCCCACGTCGGGGAACACGGTGATGTCGTGGCACTGGTTGGTGGTGCTGCTGCGCTGCGTCCCGGGACCGCTGTCGCCGCCGGGATTCAGGCCGGCGATGGCGCCGGTCTTCTGATCGGCAAAAATGCGCGGGCGATTGACGACGCGCGACTGCTCGGGAGCGCCGAGCGGTACTTCGATCACGTCGATGCTGAAGAGCGCCGTGTTGGCGTTTGCCGACGGGTCGCCGGCGGAGCAGTCCTGCAGTTCGTCACCCGAGCGTACGCCGCCGGTGCCCGAGCCGTAGACATACAGCGTCTGCTTGTCCTTGGGGACCAGCGTATGGGTGTGCGAGCCACGGCAGGTCTGCACGGCCGCGACCTGCTTCGGCTTGGTGATATCGGTGATGTCGAAGATGCGCACGCCGCGGAAGCGTTCCTTGCTGATCGGTGCTTCCACACCCTGCACGCCGCAGTCGATGCGGCCGCGCGTCTGTTCGACCGACATGAACAGCAGGTTGCCGTAGATCGAGACGTCGCCCTGGCCACCGGGGCAGACCACCGAGGCCAGCAGCTTCGGGCTCTTCACGCTCTCAATGTCGTAGGCGTTGAAGCCATGGAAGCTGCCGATCACCATCCGCTGACCGCTGAACGCGATGTCGGAGTTGGCGAAATCGAGGGCGCCGGGACCGGCCGGCGGCCTTGCGGCCGCTGCGGTGCCGGGTGCCGGGGGTGCCTGAGGTGCCGGGGTGGGTGACGGTGCCGCCGGTGCCTGGGGTGCCGGTGCCGGGGTGCCGGCGGGGCGCTCGGCCGGCATCGCTTCGCCGGCGGGGTTCTTCGGATCGTAGAAGCCCTCGGCGCGCGGCCGGGTGGCGACCAACGCCATGCCGCTGGCGGCGACGCCCGCGTCACGCAGGCCCGGCTTCAAGCCGGTGCGGGGATCCTTGGGATCCATCGGCTTCTGCTGGGCGTTGCCCACGACGACGAGTGAGAGAACGACGGCGGTGAAGGCGAAGAGTTTCGTGGCAACCGATTTCATTTCTGAAGCTCCTTGAGCATTGCGCTCATCCGGTCAATTTCCATGCGCTGATCGCTGTCCACATCCGATGCGAACGCGAAGATCTCGCCGTCCTGCCCGGCGCCCGGTGTCTTGAACAGCTCGTCCACCATCGTGATGGCGCCCATGTGATGCTTGATCATGCCCATCAGGAAGAGGCGATCGAACTCGACGCCCATGGCGGCGGCGAGGGCCGTCATTTCTTCGGTGGTGAGCATCCCGGGCATCATGCCACCGGGCTCGTGGTGCGCGTGCGCACTGGGGATGGCCTGACCGCGCGTCTGCAGCCACCCGCGCATCATCTTCATTTCATCTTCTTGCGAGACGTCGATGCGCATGCCGAGCAGCTTCAGGTATGGGTTCTTGGAACGCTCGCTAATCAGCGCCACCATTTCGACGGCCTGCGCGTGGTGGCCGATCATGCCCTGCATGAACGTGGTGTCGGCGGCGGTGAACCGGACCTTCGACAGGTCAGTTGCCGCGGCGACGTCAATCGTCCTGGTGTCCTGGCCGGGCGCGCCTGGTTGCAGGATTCGGGTAGCCGGTGGGACGCCGGTCGAAGCCGATCGGCAGGCCGCCGTGATGATCAGGATTGAGAGAACCGGTATGAGTCGGGACGTGACAAATGTTCGCACTGGTCAAGAATACTCAGAATTGCGGTTTAGTGGGCGCCGCAGTCGAGGCCCCGGGCACATAGCTGCCGGTCGTCTCGTCGACCCGGAACTTCCAGTCCAGATTGGCGGATTCCACCAGAAAATCGTAGGTCCTGGGCCCTTCGTCATAGTCCGCGGTACCGCTACCCGCGCCCTTGTGGTCAACGACCACCTGCAGGGGTCGACCGCTGATCGCGCTCCGCATGGTCAGCTTGAAGGTGCCGGCGCCGGCGGGGGACTCGTTGGTGGTTTCCCAGACAATGTGGAAGCGCCCGGTTTCGCTGGGGATGTCGCCGACGGTGGCGGTGCCGTGGCCCTTCCAGGATCCCGCCTCGCGCGTGACCGCGACGATGTCTTGCGGCTTGGACGGCGCCGGGAAGCAGGAGGTCAGGCAGATTGCCAAGGCGATGACAGCACGGCGCACGCCCTTAACTTTACTTCCGGTGGCTAGCGCCTCCTGCGGATGACTGATCTGGGGCCGCCCTTTATGGGCGGCCGGCTTCAGATGGCGGTGCCCAGCCGTCTCACCATCCGCTTCCGAACGCGCTGAACCAGAGAATGGGATACTCGGCCTGCGCATGACTCGGGTGCTGCTTGCAGTCCTCATCCTCTTGATGTCGAGTCCGGCTCTAGCCGGATGGCCGCAAGCTGTGGGTCCGCCTGACCATCTCCGCCAAGGGTCCGGCCGTCAAGCAGGCGGGCGCGACATCGGGCTGGAAGCCGCCGCCAGGGCCGGCGCGACGCTCCCGCGTCTGCGCAGCTTGTTGGTGAGCCATCGCGGCGAGCTGGTGCTTGAACGCTACTACGGCGGCGCGCGCGCCAGCCAGGCCGTCAACCTCAAGTCCGCATCCAAGAGCATCATCTCGGCGTTGACGGGCATTGCCGTGTCGCGCGGGCTCATCAAGAGCGTCGACCAGCCGATTGGCGACTACTTTCCAGAGCTGGTCAAGGACCCTGACAAGCGCAAGCGCGAGATCACGATCGAAGATCTGCTGACCATGCGGTCTGGACTCGAGTCGACGAGTGGCCGCGACTACGGCGCGTGGGTGCAGAGTCCGAACTGGGTGCGCTACGTCCTGACCCAACCACTGACCGACGAACCAGGCACGCGGGTCGAGTACAGCACGGGGACCTCGCATCTGCTGTCAGCGATCCTGACCAAGGCGACCAAGAGCAGCACCTGGCAGTTCGCGCAGGAATCGCTGGCCAAGCCGCTGGGATTTGCGCTGCCGCGGTGGACCCAGGATCCGCAGGGCATCTACTTCGGTGGCAACGAGATGTCGATGACACCCCGGCAAATGGTGAGCTTCGGGGAGTTGTACTTGAACAACGGACGGGTGGGCGCGACGCAAGTGCTGCCGAAGGAGTGGATTGCGAAGACCCGAGTGCCTCGTGGGCGGTCACGGTGGGGGAGCGATCGCGAATATGGCTATGGCTTCTGGATTCGCGAGCTGGCGGGCCACGACAGTTATTACGCGTGGGGCTACGGCGGGCAGTTCGTGTTCATCGTCCCCGAGCTGCAATTAGTGGTCGTCACCACCTCGCGAACCGATGTGAGCACAGAGCGCCGCGATCACCTAGGTGCGATCTACGACCTCGTCGAACAGCAGGTGATTCCCGCGCTCAAACCAAGCGCTCTCTGGTGACAGTGTTGGTGGGGCCGACGGTAGCCGAAGGCGCACGGCTGGGGTATCATGCTGAGTCGCGCGCCCATAGCTCAATTGGATAGAGCGTCGGTCTCCGAAGCCGAAGGTTGTAAGTTCAAGTCTTACTGGGCGCACCACTCCCTTAGAGCATGTGC
>SXGU01140594.1_pt1 | contig 14574 bp, 10 predicted proteins | sample 3174531 | NCBI WGS metagenome assembly SXGU01 (sample SAMN11356863, study PRJNA531348) | freshwater metagenome | isolation source: freshwater sample F1-140 | place: China: Fuxian Lake, Yuxi | collected 2017-12-25
ACGGCACGGGCATCCCGGCCTGCATTCTTGTCCTCAGGGCCAAGGGCGCGAAGCCGGCGGAGCGGAAGGGCAAGGTCCTCTTCATCAACGCCGACGCTGAATTCCGCGAAGGACGGGCCCAGAACTACCTCGATCCCGAGCACGTCGAAAAGATTGTGCGCGCCTACGAGGCGTTCCGCGATATCGGCGGATTCGCGGCGGTCGTGACGCGCCAAACTCTCGCGAAGAATGACGACAATCTCAATATCCGGCGTTACGCCGACAATGCTCCGCCGCCCGAGCCCCATGATGTCCGAGCGCATCTGGCCGGAGGCGTGCCGAAGCGGGAGGTTGAGGAGAAGGCAGCCGTTCTAAGGGCACACGGTCTCGACCCGGCTGCCATGTTCAAGTCCCGCTCGAAAAGCGAATACGTCGACTTCGCCCCTGCCGTCGGCGATCGCGCTGGGATACGTCGATTCATCGAGGCCGATGCGGGAGTGCGCGAGCAAGACCGCAGGATGTTGAGCGCATTCGATCGGTGGTGGGACGAACATCGGGCGCGCATCGTCGACCTACCGAGGACTAAAAACCTGATGACGGTGCGCACCGAAGTCCTCGATTCCTTCGTCGAGTCGGTGGCACCTGTCGGCCTCCTCGACCGATTCCGAGTGAGAGGCGCTATTGCCGCTGGGTGGGCGGACGTGGTCTTCGATCTTAAGGTGCTCATGGCACGTGGCTTCGACGGACTCGTAGACAGCTGGGTGACCACCATCCTCACCGGACTCGAAGACGAGGACGCAAAAGCCGGCTCGCTCGACCACAAGCTTGTGAAACGCCTGCTCGCCCAGTACCTCGACGAGATCGCTGCCGTGGAAGGCGAGGTGGCGGACATCGAGGCCCGCATTAAGGCTGCCGAGTCCAGCGCGGACGATGACGAGAATGCGGAAGGCGACCTCGGCGACGCCATGTCTGAGGAGGACCTGAAGGAGGCCAAGCGCGAGCGCACGGCTGCCAAAAGGAACCTCAAGAGGCTCAAGACGGCATTCGCTGACCGGCTGCGTAAAGCGAAGGCAGAACTGGTCGGCGACGCTGCGCGAGATCTCGCTCTCGACCTGATGAAAGCCGATCTTGCGAGGCAGCTCGATCGCCGCGTCACCGCACACCGAGACCAAGTCGTCATTACAGCAGAGAATTGGTGGGACAAGTACGCCGTCACACTCGGATCGACTGAGTCCGAGCGCGGCGACGCGAAGGCAAAGGTCGACCGGTTTCTCTCGGAGTTGGGCTATGCCTAAGGCGACCAAGCCCTTCAAGCCCCTCGGCGAGCTCGCCGAGATCCGGGTGAGCAACGTCGACAAGAAGGTCACTCCGGGCCAGCGACCTGTTCGCCTCTGCAATTACATGGATGTGTACACTGTGCCGTATCTCGATGGATATCGCAACTACATGTTGGCCACGGCCAACCAGGGGGAGGTAATTCGGTTCGGGTTGAAACATGGCGACGTGGTAATCACGAAGGACTCTGAGACGCCAGACGACATCGGCGTGGCCGCCGTGATCGATGACATCGAAGGCGACGTCCTCTTGGTGTGCGGCTACCACTTGGCGATTCTTCGATCTTCGACCGTGAATCCGGTGTTCCTCGCGAAGCAACTCGGGCACGGCCGGATTAGGGCGTACTTCGGAAGGATGGCCACGGGATCAACCCGCTATGGCCTCCCGAAAGGAGCCATATACGACGTTCCGCTATTTGTACCGACGCGCCCGGAGCAGGATCGGATAGCCGTCATCCTGCGAGCGCTCGATGACGCGATCCGATCGGCGGAGAAGGTCATCGCGAAACTGGAGAACCTGAAGCGCGGGCTGCGCCACGACCTCCTCACTCGCGGCATCGACGACAACGGTGAGATCCGCGACCCACTCCGCCATCCCGAGCAATTCAAGGATTCTCCTCTTGGACGCATCCCGAGAACGTGGAGAGCGCTTGGAATCGAACAATTCGCGCTTCTTGGGCGTTCGGTGATCAAGACCGGGCCGTTTGGCTCGACTCTAAAGGGCGAGCACTGGGTTTCGAAGGGGGTTCCAGTCATCACCATCGGTGCGCTCGGAGAAGGCGAGTTTATCAGGTCTGAGTTACTACACGTGTCACCAAGGAAGGCGAAGAGCCTGGCTTCCTATGTAGTCCGCAGAGGGGATGTCGTCTTCTCGCGTGTCGCTGACGTGGGTCGATCGGTCGTGGTGAGTGAGCTCGAGGATGGCTGGATCATGTCGTCGAATCTCATGTGGATTTCGTTGGATCCCAATCGTGCGGCACCCGCCCTTCTTTGGCTAAACCTCACTGCGAATGCCGCTGTTCGGTCGCAAATCAGGCAATCGGTCAACGCAGGCGGTCGAGAGGTCGCAAATGGTGCGGTGCTCCGAGGCCTCCGTTTCCCGTGGCCCCATCTGGACGAGCAAACGGAAATTGTCCGCCGCGATGAGCAGGTTCGTGAGCGCTTAGCGAGAGAGACCGCGACGCTAGCGAAGTTTCGCCTCATCAAGAAGGGGCTATCCGACGACCTTCTTACCGGCCGCGTTCCCGTCACAGCTCGCGAGGGTAAGGCGTGACCGGCGGGCCAGAGTGGGCCATGGTCGAGAGCCCCTTCATCGATCAGCTCGTCCGAATGGAGTGGAAGCACGTTACCGGTAACCTCGACCACCCGACGGCGACGGGGCGCGAGTCGTTCCGCGAGGTGCTCATCCTCGACGACCTCCAGAAGGCGCTTCGCAGAATCAACCGGACCGATGCGGGAGCCGAGTGGCTTGACGACGCCCGAATCTCCACCGCCGTCTCCGCCCTTCAGCACGTCGGTGCAACCAAGCTCATCGAGGCGAACCAAGCCGCGCATGCGTTGCTACTCTCGGGAGTAGCTGTCGAAGGCGCTCCGGATTGGGACGGCGGGCGGAATCAGACCGTTCAATTCATCGACTGGCAGAACTGGAAGAACAATCGCTTCACGGTTATGAGTCAGTTCCGCGTGGACGAGCCTCAAGGCCAAGCCCGTTCGTTCATCACGCCGGACCTCGTCCTGTTTATCAACGGAATCCCGCTCGTGGTCGTCGAGTGCAAGGCGCCGGCATCGTCCGCGGAACCAATCGCTGAGGCCATCAACCAGATCCAGCGGTACGGGAATCAGCGAGACTGGGTCGATGGTCATGAGGGGAACGAGCGGCTGTTCCACACCAATGCCTTCACAGTCGCCACTTGCTTCGACGAGGCACGCGTCGGAACGATCAGCGCATCCTCGGTCCATTACCTGGAGTGGAAAGACACGAGCCCTGTCTCTCTTGCGGATGTAGCCGCGTCCCTCGGAAAGAAGGAGCTGTCGAGCCAGCAACGGCTCGTAGCCGGGATGCTGCGGCCGGCACACCTCCTGGACATCCTGCGGCACTTCATCGTCTTTGAGGTCGAGGGCGGGAAGACCATCAAAAAGGTCGCACGGTATCAGCAGTTCCGGGCTGTGCATGCCGCAGTCGAGCGGCTCGTCAGTGGCAAGACGCTCGCGCAGGATGGTGAGCACGACCGGCGCGGTGGCATCATTTGGCACACGCAGGGGAGCGGAAAGAGCCTGACGATGGTGTTTCTCGTCAAGAAAATGCGGAGCCACGAAACGCTTCGGCGATTCAAAGTCGTCTTCGTCACCGACCGTCGCGACCTGCAGAAGCAACTCTCTGACACGGCGGCCTTGACCGGCGATGTCGTGAAGATCCCCGGCAGCGCTGCGAAGCTCAGAGAGGCGCTCGTCGAGAAAGGCCCGACACTCGTCTTTGGCAACATCCAGAAGTACCGGGAGAGCGACGACGATGAAATCGAGGCGGAAGGAGAAGCGGAGTTCCCCGTCCTAAATGAAGACGAGTCCATCCTCGTGATGGTCGACGAGGCGCACCGCTCGCATGCAAAGACTCTGCACGGGAACCTCATGAAGGCGCTGCCACGCAGCGCCCGCATCGGGTTCACAGGCACGCCGATCCTAATGGGTGCCAAGAAGAAGACCCATGAGATCTTCGGCGAGTTCATCGACCGCTACACAATTCAGCAGTCCGAGGCGGATGGTGCGACGCTGAAGATTCTGTATGAAGGGCGAACGACCGACGGAGCAGTCGCGGACGGGCGCAACCTCGACGAGCTGTTCGAGGACATGTTCCGTGAGCACACTCCGGAAGAGCTTGATGTCATCCGAGCGAAATACGCCACAAGGGAGGACGTGCTCGAGGCCGAGAAGCTCATTGCGGCGAAAGCTCGCGACATGCTTCGGCACTACGTCGAGAACATCCTGCCGAATGGGTTCAAGGCGCAGGTCGTGGCGGTGAGCCGGCGGGCGACGGTTCGGTATCACAATGCATTGCTCGCGGCGCGCGCCGAGCTTGTGGCTGAGATAGAGGCGCTCGACGCAGACGTTATAGGGAAATCGGAGGAGGAGGCCTCGCTCCTGCCGAAGCGAACCCAATTCCTGCTTCGAGCCCGGTTGCTCCATGCGCGAATCAAAGAGTTGGAGTTCGCCCCGGTATTCTCCGTCGGCTCACACAACGACCCTGCCGATTGGGCCGAGTGGACGGATCGATCCAAGGTCGAGAAGCGCATCGCGGACTTCAAGAAACCGTTCGACCACAAGGATCCGGAGAAGCGGAGCAACCTTGCGTTTCTGATCGTCAAGGCGATGCTCATCACTGGATTCGACGCCCCGATTGCGCAGGTCCAATACCTCGACCGCGGCATCCGCGAGGCCGAGCTGTTACAGGCCATCGCGCGCGTCAACCGTACTTATGCGAAGAAAACGGCTGGCATCGTTGTGGACTACTACGGTGTCGCCGCGCATCTCAAGACGGCGCTGGCGGCCTACTCCGCCGAAGATGTGGAGGGCGCGCTTCGGTCAATCCATGACGAGTTGCCGACTCTTCGCGACCGGCACCTCAGAGCCGTGGGGGTGTTCACGGACCGCGAAACCGAGATCAATGACGAGGATGCCTGCGTTCGCATTCTGCGGGACGAGCACGTTCGCGCCGAGTTCACGGTCAAGCTGAAGCTTTTCCTGAACTCCCTCGACACAGTATTGCCCCGTCCCGAAGGTCTACCTCACGTTCGTGATGCGCGGCGGCTCGCGGTGATTGCTCTGCGCGCCCGAAACCTCTATCGGGACGATGGCCTTCGACCAATCGGGAAGGATGTGGGCGAAAAGGTGCGGAGGCTGATCGACGACCACATCGTGTCCCTTGGGATTGATCCCAAGATTCCCCCGATCTCCATTCTCGACGCGAAGTTCGACGAGCAGGCGAAGGCCACTACCGCCGGTCGTACCCGCGCTTCGGAAATGGAGCACGCTCTTCGGTATCACCTGCGCAAACATCTTGACGAGGATCCCGAGCATTACGGACGCCTTTCCGAGCGGCTGGAGCAGATTCTGGTCGAGTTGAAAGGCCGGTGGGACGAAGTCGAGGCGGCTCTCAAGGGACTGATCGACGAGGCGCGGAAAGGACGCCGGGAGGCCATCGCCGGGCTGGATGCCGAGATCCACGCCCCCTTCTACGGCGTCGTCAAATTGGCGGTAGCAGGAAAGGGTGAGCTGCCGCCCGCGGACAAACAACGGTTTGCGGCGGTCGCCGTAGAGCTTGTCGACCATATCCGCCAGGAGATTCGCATCGTTGGGTTCTGGACGAATGCGCACGCGCAGGACGTGCTCCGGAAATGGATCGTCGGCTGCCTGGACGAGCACGACATCCTTGCGTTCGCGAAGTTGCCTGAGGTTGCCGATCGGCTGATGGAAGTGGCGAAGGCCAACCACGAGAGGCTCGCTCGGTGATCGACACGATTCACGTCGGTGACCTCGCATTCGAGGTGATCCTTTCGACGCGCCGGAAGACCGTCGAGCTCGGTGTCGAACGTGACGGATCGTTGGTTGTCCGGGCGCCAACCGGTATTCCGGCCGCTCGCTTGGAACGCTTTGCCCGCCAGAAGCGGATGTGGGTCTATGAGAAACTTGCCCGGAAGGCCGAACTATCTCGCCCCACGCGGCGCGCACGGGAGTTCGTTACCGGCGAGGGGTTTGCGTATCTCGGGCGCTGGTACCGGCTACAGCTCGTGGCCAATCAGGACAGTGCGGTCAAGCTGGTCCACGGACGCTTTCGTCTCTTTCGGCGCGAGGCCAAGCGAGCGCGGGACCATTTCGTGGCTTGGTACGCGGAGCGGGGACGGCGCTGGCTCGCCCGGCGTGTGGCGGAATGGTCGCCCCGATTGGGAACGAAGTCAGCAATCGTGGAGGTTCGGGAACTTGGCTTCCGTTGGGGGTCATGCGGCCGTGAGCGAGTGAACTTCAACTGGTCGACGATGACGCTGCCTCCGGCCATCATCGACTATGTCATCGTCCACGAGCTGGCGCACTTACAGCACCCCCATCACGGGCCAGCGTTCTGGGCCGCTGTCTCGCGAGCAATGCCTGACCATGAGCGGCGGAAGCGATGGCTCGCCGAGAACGGCGGAGACTACGGGCTCTAAGTGTTGTTATCGAGGAGATTGTTCACAGGGCGTTCGCTTGCCGGTTGAGAGTCCAGACAACACTGACGCTGGCCCCGTTTGCAGACAGGCCAGAGGTAGAATCAGGCGGCTTCAGCACCAACCCGGATTACGTCGTGTCAATGAGTTCGGTCTTAGCCGAGCAACTTTCGGCGGTCTGGCCCACCGAACCTCCTCCAGCAGGAACCGCAAGTTGATCGCCCGCACGGATCGAGGTTCGAAGATGCCGGCACGTCGGTAGACGGTCGGCGGTTGTAGCCCCAACGTGGTGTGGGGCCGGAGATCGTTGCAGTCCTTCCGCCATGCATCGAGTATCAGTTGGGCTTCGGCGAGAGTGGCTAACCAATGTTGCGAGAGACAATCTCGCCAGTCACGCCGAGCGGGCGGCCTGTCAGCGCGTAGTATCGAACCGCCAATGCCTTGGAGTCGGCCAGCAGCGCCGCGAGATCTGGTTCCATCACCTCGGCCTCCTCTCGGCGTAGCCATGAAACGCCTTGGAATCCTTATAAATACAGAGAATGTCCTCCGCCTCCCATGGTTTCACGCGGCGGAGTTCTGCTGGAAGTCCAGCCGCGGCGATTGTCGACCCTGAGGTGCGCAGCCCCAACGCGCGAGCGCCGCTTCGAACCCCCGCGTGCAGATACACCGATTCCGGCCTGACATCCAGAAAGACGCCGATGCGATCGGCTGTGTCGTAGACCATAAGTTTACCGACCCCTCGAATGCCCCCGATGGTGTCGCTCAGGAGTGAATGCAGTGCGGCAAAGCTGCGTGTCGCCCGGATTTCGCGGGCGCATGCGACAAGCGCGCGCGTGCAACGATTGAGAACTTCGCCCGAGAGCCGGCGTTGGTGAGGGTGCCGTTTTCCATCGCTGCCCTTGGCGGCTCCAGCCGCGGCCAGCACTGCCTGCAAGCTCGGCATCCGTTGATAGTACTCGCGTTCGGACTTGGCCCTGAGTGCACCCTCTGACCGATAGTCCGACACGACGTCGCGCAGCGCGCGGAGGTCAGGGTCCCATCCCGGGGCACACCCATTGCCGATTCGTCGGCGTGGTGCAACAGTCTTCTTTGTTCGAGAAATAGTTCTCAAGTGTCCCCTTTACTCATCCTGAGATGCCTACGGCCCGTCCTACCACTAAAATCGGATATGTGAATCGCAACCGCCAGAAGGTGATTCGTAGGACCGACTTGGCCGGCAATGACCACAATCAGCTTGTATATGAGCTCGAGTGCGGGAAATGCGGCTGTCACTACGGGGCCAATGGGTCCGACATCTTCCAGCGAAGGTGCCCAGCGAGGAACTGTGGAGGTGGCGCGCGGGGACTGGACTACGACTAGTCGCTTCGACCTCGCGGTCGAGCAGTATGTGTCACTGGTTTGCTAGCTCGGGGACGCGCGCATCGAGTGCGTGAACTCGCGACAGTAGGCCACTACGTCGGCTTTCAGCGTGTGGTCCAATTCCCGCGCTTCAAACGAGGCGATTCTAACAGGCCCAAGCTTCGACGGTCCATCGAAGTCCTCATCCAGAATCTGTAGCGCTCTTTGGACCGCGGGATCGCCGACCTGTGCTATCACACCGGCTACGATTTGCGATACACCGGTTCCGTAGTTTCGAAGGACGTAGAACAGGTCGTACGCATCTTTCGGAAACCCCCGAACCCGAAATGCAATAGCCTTCAAGACGACGAACGCACCCGGGCCACATACCCAGACGTCTCTGGAAGCGGTCGCTCCGTCGAGTGTGGTTCCCGTTAGCGTGACCCGCTTTCGATCGATCCAGACGAGCTCAAGTCCGTCAGTAGCAATCGCCCCGAGCTCTTTCGTTAGGTGCTGAATGTCGCCAGGCTCGATGCCCGGTCCCGAAACGGGAATGAGAAAGTCGATGAGCAACTCCCCGCTCCACGGACTGCGCCATCTTTGAACGGTCAAATTTCCTTTCGTGTTTACGTCGCGCGTGAACCCGGCTGAGAGCAGGCGATCGGCAATAGCTTCGTATCGCTCGTTTGAGAGCACCGTGACGGAAAGTGCGACATCCAAGTCTCTCGTGCCGATATGCGCGGCTGCACCCGGCGGAAGCGACGCCTGGTCGATGAGTAATGGCGGTACAAAGCCGCCCACGATCACCAGCTCTTCTTCGCACAAGTCACCGAGAACGGTGGCGAGGGTCAGTGCTAAACTCTGAACCCGCCCGATGTCGGCCGGGTCGTAGCCGGATGCTCGAGGAACTGTCACGGAGTACGCGCCCAGTGAAGCATGCGATTCCGGATTTCGTCCGAGGCCTCTGCGGATCGCTCAGCGTGTGAGACTAGGTCTACATAGGTCTGCACGATTGAGACGCACGGGACGTCGTTGGGGGACGTCCTGCCGTAAAACACTCCCTCATCCCTCGGGCGGACTAGCCAGAGGTTTGCACCGGGTTCCTCTGCTGCCAGTTCGCGACCCCAGAGTCGCTGGCCATCCGGAAACTCCTGTACATATATCGAAGTGATTCTGAAATCCGCGAAGTGCGTGTACTCCCAAGCGGCGGCCAATCCCGTAGCGGCAAATTCAATTCCGTGATCGCGAAAGCGATGCGCAGTTTCGGCCAAAAGGACGGGGCCGCTCCTTGCAGGAACTGTGATCTTCAGAAGATCGTGTCGTTCAAGCGGCCGAGCTTCGCGCCATGCTTCTAGGAGCAAACGCGGGTTGATGACCGTTAGCTCGTTAATTCCCGCATTCCAGCGTATGTACTCCGCCTGGTCCAGGTACTTGATGGTTCTGCTTACTGTGGATCTGCTAAGGTTTGTTGCCTCGAGTATGCGCTGCTGATCCCATCTGCCATTCGGCTCATTCAAGAGTAGATGAACGATTCGCGAGTTCCGCAGAGTAAACGGGTTGGAAGTGGGAGTCTGGTGTGGTCTTGATCCCCACCTTCCTCGTCCCCTCACGCTCACGAATAGATCCTCGGAAGCGATCTCAGCGTTGCCGTCCAGATCTAGCCAGGAGACCCCGGCGACCTCGCAGACATCCCGGCCGCTGAGGCCCATTCGGGGGACCACGACAAGGGGTATGAGCGTACCCGGGTCGCCACGCGTTGCTGACGACAGCTGCTTGATCGCGCTCGCTACGCTTCCCGCTTCACCTCGTTCCTTGAACTCGATGAGGAACAGCCATTTTCCGACCCAAACACGGACGTCTTCCGGGCGATTCGTAAGTACCCTGCGCGCGCCGGCCTTAAAGTGGCTTGCGAGAAGCGCTTCGATTCGTGCTGCCTGTTGTTCTGTCACGATAAACCTAATTACACGTGGCGTCAGAATTTTGCAACAAGCACAATCATCGATCAGATGTGTACATTATTGACTTATCACCTAGTTGTTGTGTATATTTTATTTCAATATGGGACGAAAACCGACAATAGGCCGAATTGAAGGCTATGGAGGCTACCTCCGCGGTCGTCTCTCTGAGGTAGGCGCGACTCAGTCGGACCTCATCCGGGCGGCGGGCGTCTCTCGCCAGACGGTCGTGAATGCACTGCGCGACCGGTTATCCGATCGAACCAAACGAATTGTTGAGGCGGCCCTCGACAAGCTCTCCACTTCAAGCCGACCGTCGGTGTCCACCCCGCCCAAAACGAGCGAGCTGCTTTCGCCGCTCCGAGCGACCGCAACGCAGCTCACGGCTTGGTCCGACCGACGCGATTCACAAGCGGACCTCCCACGCCTGGTAAGGCGCCTCGTGCTGGCATCGGCTCAGAATGCTCGCATAGATGGATTTCGCGGAGGAGAGGGGATCCAACTTGCTGGCGAGGACGGCTATGTCGAGTCAGAGGTTGGATCCACGTTCGTGCCAGCTGGCGTCTCACGCTGGGAACTAAGCACGAAGAGAGTCGTTCGAGCCAAGGCAGACGCAGACTTCGAGAAGCGGCTCGCGAATCCGAAGGAAACTTTCGTATTCGTGACTTCAAGGCGCTGGCCAGATAAGCATCTCTGGGTCCAGCAACAGCGCAGCCGCAGTGTGTGGCACGACGTGCGCGCACTCGATGCGGACGATCTGGAGACCTGGCTTGAGCAATTTCCTTCGGTACACCTTTGGTTTTCAATTCAGATAGGAGTTGCACAGAGCGGTGCGACGGATCTGGGACATTGGTGGCAGACTTGGAAGTCGATGACGAAGCCGTCTCTTGGGCCTCAAGTACTACTCGCGGGTCGCGAAGATGGGCGCGAGGCGCTCGTGAACTGGTACGAGCAGGGGCGGCGTGATAGCCTCGCCATCAAGAGTGAGTCTCGGGTCGAATCGATCGCGGTGCTTGCCGCTGTGTACGAACAGCTCGGAGGCAGCCGAGGTATTGAGGCCTTCGGCAGGACGGTAGTAGTCGATGACCTCCCTTCTTGGCGAGCTCTTACTCAATCGAGACAACCGCTTGTCTTGGTGCCGTTGTTCGAGATTGGCGACGCACTGGCAGAGGCGGCACAGGGCGGGCACTCGACGGTCCTTCCACTCGGCGCGGGCGACACCACCACCGGAGCGGCCGTGATTCTGCCAGAGATCGCGCGTGTGCCCGCAGCCGCTGCACTTGAAGCCGAAGGCAACGTCGATTCCGAGTCCGCATGGCAACTCGCAGCGTTGGGGCGACGCAGCCTGATCGCACTGAGGCGCGAACTTGCGATTCAGCCCGGCCTCAAGGCCCCAGAGTGGTCTCGACCGTCAAACGTACGTCAGGTATTGCCAGCACTTTTCGCGGGAAGTTGGGATGATGCTCACGTGGGAGATCGCGCAGCGATCGCACAGCTTGGCCAGCGCTCCTATGACGAAATCGTCGAGAGCCTGCTTCCGTGGGTCTCTGAGAGCGACCCGCCAGTCCGCCGCCGAGGTTCCGTCTGGTACCTGGTTTCTCGTGACGACGCTTGGATACTTCTGCGGCGGCACCTGCTCGCCGACGACTTTCTTCGCTTTGAGAAGGTGGCGGTTGAGATTCTCGGAACGCTTGGAGGCGAATGGGATCTGCCGCCGGGCGAGCGATGGATGTCCAATTTGCTTCTGCCACCCTCGCACCATTCCGGTCGGTTGCGCGAGGCAATCGCTGACTCGTTGGCGCTCATGGGGACGCTCAGCGATGAGGAACGATTTGCTTCTGCTTCGCTCACGCCATCCTGGGTTGCAAAGCGAGTGGTCCGCCAAATTCTCGAGCGTGCAAAGGGAGACGCCAAACGTTGGATGTCGTTGGGAGATTGCCTCCCCTCACTAGCAGAGGCGGCTCCGGATGTGTTCCTAGGTGCCTTAGAGGCAGACCTAAACTCCGAGAGCCCGGAATTGGGAGCGGTTTTCACTGACAAGCAGCCGACTGGGCTCTTCGCCTCCTCTCCACACATCGGGCTACTTCGTGCGCTCGAACGGCTGGCTTGGTCTCCCGACTATCTGTCGAGAGCAGTCAGGGTCCTCGGTCGTCTGAACGTCATCGATCCAGGGGGAATGTTCGCAAACCGTCCACATGCGACGCTCCGCTCAATTTTTTTGCCTTGGTTACCACAAACTGCCGCTTCCGTCGAACAGCGAATAACCGTCCTAGACCAGTGGACCGACGCAGCTCCCGAGGAAGCCTGGAAGACGCTCGTGACCATGCTGCCAGAGTTTCATGGTTCGGGAAGCTACTCTTCGAAGCCGCGCTGGCGCGATTGGGCACCAGACAAAGTGGCGCCCCCGCCCGGCGTGGATCGGCTTCGAGCTACGTCATATGCCGTCGGAAAGCTTCTGCAACTCGCTCAGAAGGATGGCGGGAAATGGGCAGCGTTGATCGAATCCCTTGCCACACTTCCGCAGGGCGAGCATGAGCAAGTTGTTGCGCACCTCGAGGCGCTCCAAGTTGAATCACTCTCGTCCGGGAGCCGCGCGGCAATCTGGAACGCGCTTCGCGAATTCATTGCGAAGCATCGATCTTTCAGTGAAGCCCGCTGGGCTCTGCCGCCGGACCGACTTGCCAAGCTAGAGAGCACTGCCGACCGATTCGTGCCCACTGAGGCCACAGAACAGTTCGGCTGGCTCTTCGCGCCTGGCGTTCGGCTACCCGATGCTCGCACCCACTACAGCGACTACGTAGCCTACGCCGGTGAGGTTGAGTCACGGCAAGACAGAGCGATCGAGGTCGTATCTGAGCGACGCGGGATTGATGGAATCGTTGAACTCGCGCGTGTATCGCAGGACCCCGGTGCTGTCGGGCGTGCCTGGGCGCGCAGTCCGCGAGCAGCGTCCTCACTTGTGGAAACGCTCAAGCGCTTTCTGGCTAGCGACGAGCAGAAACTAGATCATTTCGCATATGGCCTCCTCGTGGGCCATGCACTCAAGCTGGGGTCGACCGTCGGTAAGGATTGGATTACAGGACTCTTCACAGATCGAGATCCCTCATGGCTTCCGAGGAAGCGAGCTCAATTGTTACTCGCGCTAGATCCAGAGCCCGAGACTTGGATCCTCGCGTCGAGTGCCGGAGAGCAGCTTGAAAATGAGTACTGGCAGCAGATTCGGCTGCACCGGATCGATCCGGCAGATATCTCGGAAGCTGCTATGAAGCTCATGCACTTTCAGCGCCCCATAGCGGCGGTCGAATTGCTCGGCCAACACGCGAGCAATGTGAGCCTTGATGCGAGCCTCATCTTGAACGTTCTTGAGGCGTCGCTTGAATTCATTGACTCAGAGTCCGCAACGACCGGCATGTCCTATGCGGTTGAGCGCTTGCTCGACGCCCTAGAAACCAAGTCCACTATTGACGAAGTTCGCGTCGCACGGCTCGAGTGGCAGTTACTTCCGATCATTTCGCGATATGATCGAAGCCCCAAGGTCTTGGGTCAAGCGCTTGTCAGAAACGCCGCGCTGTTTGCCGAACTGATTTCACTCGTGTATCGGAGTTCCAGCGAGCCTGACGAGGAGGGAACGCCCGAAGTCAAGAAATCCGCCGCTTCGAGAGCTTCACGTGGGTACGCACTCCTACGCTCCCTCTCAGTGCTGCCGGGAACGCAATCAGACGGCACCGTTGACGCAACGGCAATGCTCTCTTGGATCTCAGACGTACAAGCAAGGCTGGCCGTAGCGGATCGTCTACAGACGGGAATGCACGAGGTCGGCCAACTTCTTGGCTCACGCGCATCGCGAGGCAGCGACGGGCTTTGGCCTATTGAGCCAGTTCGTCAAGCCGTCGAGACATTCGCCGATGAGTCGATGAAACAAGGGATGTCTATCGGGGCCTACAACAGCCGAGGCGTGTTCGCGCGCTCAATGGAAAGCGGCGGCGAACCCGAGCTCAAGGCATCCGAGGAGTACCTTCGTCAGGCAAAGGCGCTTGCGATTCGGTGGCCACAGACGGCGGAAGTACTCAGGTCTCTGGCTCAATCGTACGCCGCCGATGGGTTACGCGAAGCCGAGCAAATGGCGCTGCGCGAAGACATGGGCATCTAGCCCGTGAGCCGCTACCCGTACTCCCCCATCATCTCCTGCGGCGTCGCACCCCCTGGGCACAGCTCGGCGAACGGCACGTTCACCAGCGGCTTCTTCACCGTCTTGTTGAGCGTGTGCACTTCATCCGCAGAGCCTTCCTTCAGGTTGAGCGGGCCGCCCACCGCTTCACCTGCGTGCACGCGGCGTTGCCGTCGGCTCGACGGCCTACCGCTCCACCACCATCGCCCGCGTCGCCGCAATCTCCGCCATCGTCTCCGCCTGCTTCGCGTCATCAAACGCCCCCTCGCTCCGCGAAATCACCAGCGTCGCAACACCATTGCCAATGATGTTGGTGATGGCGCGCGCCTCACTCATGAAGCGGTCCACGCCGAGCAGCAGCGCGAGCCCCTCGAGCGGAATGATTTGCATCGCAGAGAGCGTACTCGCGAGCACAATGAACCCTGAGCCTGTCACACCAGCCGCGCCCTTCGATGTCACCATCAGCACCGCGAGAATCGTGAGCTGCTGGGTGAGCGAGAGGTCGATGTTGTAGACCTGCGCCACAGGTCTTCAATCCACGGTGAGTCGACCGCCGCGCGCTTGCTGCGGGTGTGCATCACACACCAAAGGGCCAGCTGCACCGGAAG
>SXGU01167122.1_pt1 | contig 14568 bp, 13 predicted proteins | sample 3174531 | NCBI WGS metagenome assembly SXGU01 (sample SAMN11356863, study PRJNA531348) | freshwater metagenome | isolation source: freshwater sample F1-140 | place: China: Fuxian Lake, Yuxi | collected 2017-12-25
AGCACGACGCGCGAGTCCACAGCCGAAGCAACTGAAAAAGAAATGCGCGCCGGAAAGTTGGCCTTGATCAAGCCGGTGAGGATGTCCGTGCTGGGGCGGCCGCCGGATATCCGGGTGGACACGGCGGCGCCGTTCAATGCGGTGCCGCAGGGCAAGGGCTGAGCAGACCCACAGGCAGAGGCGCGCCCGGCGACACCGGGCGCGGCCAGGGCACCGCTGTCTGACGCGTCACACGGGCCTGCGTCCCCCGGGGAGGCAGGCCTTTTTTGTACTCTCAAGTGATATCACCATGGCATCATTCGCGACCTAACTCATTGACTAGCTGGAGGATGGACACCCCGGCCAGGAGAACGCATTGGAACTGCATGAACGTGCCATCGGTTGCCTGCTCGGACTCGCCGTTGGCGATGCCATCGGCACCACCCTCGAGTTCCAGCCGCCGGGATCCTTCACCCCCATCGATGACATGGTTGGCGGCGGCCCCTTCGGTCTCGCGCCCGGCCAGTGGACCGACGACACCTCGATGGCGTTGTGCCTGGCCGACAGCCTGCTGCACTGCAACGGCTTCGACGCCGCCGACCAGATGCAGCGCTACCTGCGCTGGTGGCGCGAGGGCTACCGCAGCGTCAACGGCCGCTGCTTCGACATCGGCAACACCGTGCGCCAGGCCCTGCAGCACTTCGAGACCACTCGCAACCCGATCGCCGGACCCACCGATCCGGCCACCGCTGGCAACGGCTCGCTCATGCGCCTCGCGCCCATCGCGCTCTTCTATGGCCAGGACCGCGCGCAGTGCGTGCACTTCGCCCACGAGTCTTCCCGCACCACCCACGGCGCGGCGCTCGCCGTGGAGTGCTGCGGCCTGCTTGCAGCCATGCTGCACGTCGCGCTTCGCGGCGACATCGGCCGCGTCACGCACGATCACGACTACCGCGGCGAGACGCCGGAGGTGCAGGCACTGGCGGCACGCGTGCACCAGGCCATGCACCGCTCGGCACGGGACGTGCGCGGCTCCGGCTACTGCGTGGATGCGCTGGACGCCGCGCTCTGGTGCTTCGCCACCACCGACAACTTCGGCGACGCAGTATTGAAGGCGGCCAACCTCGGTGACGATGCCGACACCACCGCGGCCATCACCGGCCAGATCGCCGGCGCCGTGTACGGCGTGAACGGCATCCCGATCCACTGGCGCGAGCAGGTGGCCGAAGGTCACGAGATCGCTGCCCTCGCCGTGCAGCTGGTGGATGCGGGGCGCCGGCCGAGGCGCTGAACGAACGCGCCTTCCCCCGGTTGCTGGAAAAAACGGGCCTGCGACAGGCGCCCGGCTGTAAGGAACTGCCTCGCTCGCGCGACAAAGCAGCATCACCGCGATGCCGTCACGAGCCGAGCCCATGTCCGACGCCACCAGCCTCGCTGCCAGCCCGCCCGCCCCCGATGCCGGTCCGGTCGCCGGCACCTTCGTGCGGCGGCACCGCCTCTCTACCCGACTCTGGCACTGGGCCAACGCGCTCGTGATCTTCGTGCTGCTCACGAGCGGCCTGACGATCTTCAACGCCCACCCGATGCTCTACTGGGGCGAGTACGGCGCGAACTATGACCGCGCCTTCCTGCAGATCGGAAGCAACGCTGGCGGCGGGTTCGTCCGCATCGGGGAGGTTCGGCTCACCACGACCGGGGTGCTCGGGCGCTGGGAGACCGCGGAGGGCGTGACCCGGAATCGCGCCTTTCCCGGCTGGGCCACGCTGCCAACCGACTACAACCTCGCGCTCGCCCGGCGCTGGCACCTCAGCTTCGCGTGGCTGTTCGCCCTCGGCACGGCCGGCTACCTGCTGTGGAGCCTCGTCAACCGCCACCTCTCGCGCGACCTGCTCCCGGCACGCCGCGAGCTCGGGCCACGCCACCTGTGGCACGAGATCCGCGACCACGCGCGCCTTCGCTTTCCCGGTGGGGCCGATGCGGCGCGCTACAACAGTCTGCAAAAGCTCTCCTACGTCGCAGTGCTGCTGGTGCTACTGCCGCTGCTCGTGCTCACCGGGTTCACGATGTCGCCTGCGCTGAACGCGGCATGGCCCTGGCTGCTGGACCTGTTCGGAGGTCGCCAGAGTGCACGCTCGCTGCACTTCATCGCCGCGACCGGAATCGTGCTGTTCGTGCTCGTGCACCTCGTGATGGTGGTGCTCGCCGGCCCCGTCAACGAGATCCGATCGATGATCACCGGGCGCTTCCGCCTGCCACCGGAGCGAATGCAGTGAACAGCGACACGCCCGCCCTGACCCGGCCACGCTCCCGCCGCAGCCTGCTGGGCGGCATCGTCGCGGCCGCCGGCACCCTCGCGCTCTCGGGTTGCGATCGCCTCGGCGACAGCGCGAGCTTCCGCCAGACCCTCTGGGCCGGCGAATCCCTGAGCTATCGCGCCCATCGCCTGCTGCTCGATCCCAACGGACTCGCGCCGGAGTTCTCGCTCGCCGAGCGCTCGCCGCGCTTCCGCTCCAACGGCAACACGATGCCGCGCGCCGCGTCCTACCAGCAGCATCTCGAGACCGCCTTCGCCAGCTGGCGCCTGCGTATCGACGGGCTGGTGAACCAGCCGCTGGCGCTGGCGATGCCGCAACTGCTGCGCATGCCACAACGCACCCAGGTCACGCGGCACGACTGCGTGGAAGGCTGGAGTGCGATCGCCGAGTGGCAGGGCGTGCGCCTCGGGCCGCTGCTCGCCGCAGCAGGCCTCCGGCCGGATGCGCGCTTCATCGTGTTCCACTGCGCGGACGATTTCGGCGGCACGCCCTACTACGAGAGCATCGACCTGGTCGACGCGTTCCATTCGCAGACGATCCTCGCCCACCGCATCAACGGCACGCCACTGCCTGTCGCCCATGGGGCACCGCTGCGGCTGCGCGTGGAACGCCAGCTCGGCTACAAGCAGGCGAAGTACGTGATGCGCATCGAGGCGGTGGACAGCCTGCGCGGCATTGGCGCGGGCCAGGGCGGCTACTGGGAAGACCGCATCGGCTACGAGTGGTACGCCGGCATCTGACGCGCAGCGCTCACTCGCCTGCGTCGGGCGTGTTCCTGCCCCGTGCGTCGGGATCGTCGCCGGGGCCCGGCGCAAGCCCGGCGGCATAGCGCCCCGCGAGCTGGCGCAGCACGCGCGCCTGGCGCTGGAAGTTCGCGCAACCGTCGCAGATCCACAGGTGCATGCGCAGCCGTGCACGCTCGCGCAGGCCCAATGGCTGCTCCATGCCGTCGGAGATCAGGCGCGTCGCCGTCTCGCAGGTCAGCACGCGCCACCCCCGAGCCGGTACCAGCGCTCGTCGATGCACGCGCGCAGGCACAAGCGCGCCCGATGCATGAGCACGTGGAAGTTGTTGCGCGTGATCGCAAGGCGGGTGCAGATCTCTGCCGCCTCGAGACCGAGCACCTCGCGCATCGCGAATGCCCGCGCGGTGGTCACTGGCAGGCGCTCCATGCAGAGCTCGAACACGGCGTAGAACTCGCTGCTGCCCAGTGCCGCGTCCGGATCCTGCCAGCGCACGGGCGCCGCACCCACCGCCCAGTGCTCGCGTTCGTCGAACAGCCGCTCCCAGGCGGCCGTGTCATCGCCGTCGATCGCGAGGCTGCCCACGCTCACGCTGCGCTGCAGCGTGCGCAGCCGGTCGACGATCTTGTTGCGCAGGATGCCGAATACCCAGGTTCTCGCGGACGAGCGTCCGTCGAACCCTGGCGCGCCCGCAACGGCCGCCATCATCGCGTCCTGCACCACGTCCTCGGCGCCATCGAGATCGCGCAACTGCAGGTGCGCGAAGCGCAGCAAGTCACCGCGCATGCCGCCGAGCGCGGCCACGATCTCGCTGGCCACAGTGGAAGCAGGGGCAGCAGGGGCAGCAGGGATCGCAGGGTGCCCTGAGGCCATGTCGTTGCCTTGCGTTGCCAAGCACGATTCCCCTGACCGATGCGCGATGGTTGCACAGGAGCACACCGCGGTGCGTGCATCACGGCAGCAGCACCACTTGACACTCGCGTGTGCCTGAACCGAGCGTGCGTGCGCTTCCTTCCCGGTGCCAGCACATGACGGACCTCACACCCGCCCTCCTCACCTTCGACCTCGGCACCACGCGATTGAAGGCCGCGCTGTTCGACAGGCGCGGCCAGCTGCTCGGCCAGCGCTCGGCACGCAACGACGAATACCGCGATGGCGAGCGCGCCTGGCAGGACGCCGACCAGTGGTGGGCCAACGCCGTGCGCCTCGGCCAGGAACTGTGCGCAGCGTTTCCCTGCGACGTGCAGGGCATCGCCACCAGCGGCCGCGCCGGTGCGGCGGTGTTCATCGGCCGCGACGGCACCGTGATCGGCCAGCCCTGGTCGGACGCCCGCCATCGCGGCGAGCTGAGGGCCCTGCTCGCCGGCCAGCCCGTGGACGCCGTGCGCACCAACTACGCCCTGGCGCTGCTGGCCAAGAAGCTGTGGTTCGTTGCCAACGAGCCGAAGCGGGCGCGCGGCCTGCGCCATGTGCTGTATGCGAAGGATCTGCTCGTGTACCGCCTCAGCGGCCAGGCGGCGACGGACCCGAGCAGCGGGCCTGATGCCCTGCACTGGGATGCCGACCTGCTGGCCCGCGCCAGCGCGGATGCGCTGGTGCCGCGCGCCGGGCTGCCATGGTCGCTCGCCGGCAACCTCACCGCCAGCGCGGCGCAGGCCCTCGGCCTGCGCGCCGGCATCCCGGTGGCGATCGGCGCCCATGACGGCGTGTGCGCCAACTACGGCGCCGGTGCCGCCTTTCCGGGCGCATGGGTCATCACGCTCGGCACCAACGCGGTCGTGCGTGCGGTCACAGCCTCACATCCACCCGGCGCCAACCGCTTCTACGTGATGCCGCCGGGCCGCCACGCCATCGGCGCCAGCGGCGTGATGGTGGGCCGCAGCCCGGACTGGTTCCTCGACCTGCTGTACGGCCGCGACGACCGCGCGCGCGCGCGCCACCTGCAGCAGCTGGACCGCGCGGCAGGCGCGCTGCCCGTTGGCGCGGATGGCGTGCGCTTCCTGCCCTACCTGAACGCACAGATCGCACCGCAGGTACGCGGCGGCGCGCATGCGCTGTTCCATGGCATGCGCGCGGAGCATGGGCGGGACGTGCTCTATCGCGCCGTGCTGGAGGGTGCGGCCTGCACGGTGCGCAGCCTGTTCGCGCAGATCCAGGGCTGGTGCGGCGAGCCCACGCTGCTGCGCCTCACGGGCAGTGGTGCCACCAGCCGTGTCTGGGCCGGCATGCTGGCAAACCTGCTGGACCGGCCGCTCGAGGTCTCAGACAACGCGGTCGAGGGGCGCGGCGCGGCGATGACGGCCGCCGTGGCGCTGGGCTGGTACTCGGACATGGACACCGCCGGCATCGCGATGGCCCAGGTGCGGCGCACGATCCGGCCGGATCCCCCGCAGGTCGCCGCTTTCGCACGGCTCTACGACGACTGGCGCGGCCTGAACGAGGCCACGAAGGGGCTCGACCGCTGACGCGTCAGCGCAGCCAGCGCACGCACACCGGTGCGGGGACCTCCATGCAAGGCGCGCCCAGCGGGCGCAGCGAACCATCGCCTGCATCCACCACGAACGCCTGCAGCGAACCGGGATCGCGATTTGCCGCCAGCAGCCGCAGGCCATCCGGCGCGAGCGCGAAGTGCCGCGGATGCACACCGCCGCTCGCGACCCAGGCCGTATCCGGTAGCGGCGGCTGCGGCACGCCGCGCACATCCAGTTCGAGTCGCACGAGGCTGTCGTGGCCGCGATTGCCCACGTAGAGCCAGCGGCCGGCAGGATGCAGCGCAATCTCGCTGGTCGCGCTGCGCACGCTGGACCCCGGTGGCAGGGTGCCGGTCCAGCCCGCCTCGGTGAGACTGCCGTCGGCTGCGCGCCGCAGTGTCGAGACGCTGTTGTCGAGCTCGTTGCACAGCCACAGCGTGCGGCCATCCGCCGCGGCACACAGGTGCCTTGGTCCGGCGCCGGCATGGATCGCGCAGCGGGACTGTTCGACCAGCCTGCTGTCCACGCCCGAGCCGGGCGCACCGCGGTGCAGTCGATGCTGCACGACAGCATCGAGCCCGAGGTCCGCCACATAGATGTCTTCACCGATCGGCAGCACGCAGTGAGCGTGCGCCGAGGCCTGGCGGCGCGGATGCAGCCCACTGCCGACGTGTCGGATCGAGGCCGATCGGCCGTCCGGAGATCCATGTGCGTCCAGGCCCAACCACTGCACGGTGCCGCAGCCGTAGTGCGCCACGACGAGCCCGCTCGCATCGGGCAGCAGCGCGAGGTGGCATGGCAGCTCACCGGCGAGCGACTGCGTGGCCACGGGCGCGATGCGGTCGCCCTGGAGCGCCAGCACCGTCAGTCCGCCGGGTGTGTCAACGCGCTCGTTCACCGTATAGGCGAGCGGCAATCGCGGATGCAGGACAATGAACGAAGGATCGTCGCTGGCCAGCACATCCCGCACCACGATGCTGCCGTTGGCGGCGCAGTCGACCAGGTACACGCCAAGCGACGTGCGGCCAGCTGTGTAGGTGCCGATGAGTGCGCGCTGGGTCTCAGCCACTGTCGTCGGTCCTCGCCTTGTCCAGCAGGGATGCATCCAGCCCGCGCCGGCGCATCACGTCCATGATCGCGAAGCGCGTGCCCGGCATGTGCCGCACGAGCTTCTCGAACGCGGGCCGGCTCACCGACAGCACTTCCAGGGGGCCAGCGGCGAGGATCTCCGCGTTGCGCGGGGCATCGGACAGCAGTGCTGCCTCGCCGAACATCTCGCCCGGCCCGAGGCGCGCAAGCACCTCGCCATCCCGCCGCACCTCCGCCTCGCCACTCATCACCACGTAGAGCTTGTTGCCGTAGTCGCCGCGATCGAACACCCGCTCGCCGGCATGGAATCGCTCGTTGTGGATCTGCTCGGGCGCGAAGATGCGCAGCTGCGTGATGTCACGCGGCAGCAGGATGTCCAGCAGCCAGTCGATGGCGATGCGCACCTGGCGATCGAAGCCGGGGAAGCGCACGAGGTAGATCGCGCGCCAGAACACCCAGGCGATGAAGCCGCGCAGGCGCACGCCGAGCACGTCGGCCACCGCCGAGTAGTGGCCGAGGGAGGCGAGGCTGCCGAGGCCGGTGAACCGGAACGTCTGCAGCGGCTTGCCGCGCAGGCTGGCGAGGATGTTGTCTGCGCAGGTCCTGGCCTGGCGCAAGGCGTGCTGCGCTGTCGGCGGCGAGAAGATGCCGTCCACCTGGGGCACCGCTGCGCAGTCGCCGAGCGCCCACACGCCGGGGAGCCCGGGCACATCGAGTTGCGGGCTGACGCGGATGCGGCCGCCCTCGTGCTCGGTGGGCAGCGCATCGATGAGCGGATGCGGCGCGGCAGGCACGGTGGTGACGATCGTGCGGCTGGCGATGGTCTCGGTCGCGCCTGACGCCTTGTCCTGCACGATCGCGGCATCCGCAGACACCGCGCGCAGGCGCGTGTTCAGCCTGATCTCGATGCCGCGATCGGTGAGGATGCGATGGGCGTAGGCCGCCAGGTCCTCGCTGACCTCGGGCAGGATGCGGGCGCCGCTCTGCAGCAGCACGCAGTGGATGTCGCCGCGGGCGATGTTGTCGTAGGCAAGCTCGGCACTGCACACGAAGTCGTGCAGCTCGGCGATGCACTCCACGCCGGAGAAGCCGCCGCCCCCGACCACGAACGTCAGCAGTCGTCGTTTCTCCTCAGGATCGGGCTCGATGTTCGCCTCCTCGAGCACGCGCACGGCCTCGTTGCGCAGGCGCAGCGCATCACCGAGATTCCGGAACGGGATGGCGTGCTCGCGAGTGCCGGGCACGAGGTCGAAGTTGAGGCGTGTGCCCAGGCAGACCACGAGCTGGTCGTAGCCCAGCTCCAGCGGCTTGGGGCGATAGCCCGGTGCCAGTCGCACCACCTTGCGCACGGTGTCGATGGCCTCGATGTTGCGCGTGTAGAGCTGGGTGCGGCGCGCGAGCCTGCGGATGGGCGTGATGCAGTGCAGGGTATCGATCGTGCCGGAGATGACCTCGGGCAGCAGCGGCTGGAAGACGATGTAGTTCTCGTTGCTCACGATCGTGAGCTCCACCCGGCTGCGCTCGGCGCGCGTCATGCCGCGCTCGAGGTACATCGCGGTGTACACCCCGGCGAAGCCGCCACCGAGGATGACGATCCGCTGCTTCGGCAACGCTGCTCCCGGATTGCTGGCGCCGGCGCGCGCTTTTGCATCGGTCTCCGATCCGGCATCGGAAGCCGCGTGGGATTGCTCGCCCATCTCCGCACCTCGACCCGGGTTGGCAGCGCAGTCTGTCGCAACGCCCGAGGCCGAGCCACACCCGGCTGCGTCGAAGGGCGGGGTACTGCAACGCACATCGGCCCCGAGGCGATGTCTCGCTGCTGCTCGCGAAACGGGTGTGGCGGAGCTCGCCCGAGTGTCGGAACATGGCCAGCTTCAGGCATCCGTCCTTCCAGCCCACAGGTACCCGCCGCGCACCATGGCCGAAAAGAGCATCAGTCCCGAAGTCCGCGCCTTCCTCGAGCGCATGCGCGTGCCCTGCGTGATCTCCACCCTCCGACCGGATGGAGCACCGATCACCTCCGCCACCTGGTTCGGGTTCATCGACGGCGACGTGGTCGTCTCCACCCCCGCCCAGCGCAACAAGGCGAAGAACGTGCGCAACGATCCGCGCGTCTCGTTCATCGTCGACACCAAGGAGCCGCCCGTGCAGGGTGTGGCGATCGAGGGCGTGGCAGAAGTGCTGGATGACGACGACGATGCCGTGCTCGGCGCGATCGTCCGCCGCTACCTCGAGCCTGCGCTCGCCGACGACATGCTGTCGCGCCTGAAGGACGCCCGCGGCACGCGCGTCATCCTCCGCATCCGGGCCGAGCGCGTGCGGCCCTGGGCGATCCCGGCGCTGCCGCCCGCGCGCACCGATGCACCCTGATTGCGCGGCCGGACTGCCGCAATCAGCAACGGCAATGCGCAATGACTGAAGCGGACCACCGCAATGAATGAGGACAGGGTCACGACCCTGCTCACCCGCGCACGGCTCATGCCAACGATCGCACTCGAGCGCATCGAGGACGCAGTGCCACTGGCAGAGACACTGCAGGCCGCCGGCATCGCGATGCTGGAGATCACCTTGCGCACGCCCGCGGGCATGCCGGCGATCCGCGCGCTCGCTGCCAGGCGCGACCTGAGCATCGCCGTCGCGGCCGGCACACTGCGCAGTGCCGATGAACTTCAGGCTGCCCACGATGCCGGGGCTGTGCTGCTCGTGAGCCCCGGGCATACGCCGAGCCTGCTCGCCCTCGCCGACCGGCTGCGCCTGCCCTGGCTACCCGGCTGCGCGACACCGAGCGAGGTCACCTTGCTGCTCGAGCATGGCTGGCGCGTGCAGAAGCTGTTTCCCGCAAGCCCCGGCCTGCTGGATGCGCTGGCCGGACCCTTCGCGGACGTCGCCTTCGTGCCGACCGGCGGCGTGAATGCAGACAACGCCGCCACCTGGCTCGCACATCCGAACGTCATCGCGATCTCCGGCACCTGGATCGCGCCACGGGCGATGATCGCCGCGCATGACTGGGATGGGATCACCCGGCGCGCGGACGCTGCCGTGCGTCTTGTCGCGGGTGAGGATGCCGCCGTGCCAACAGCCCGTTGAAACGCCTTGCTCCGTGGCGCGTCACGCGCCCGCGCGTGCCTGACGCCGTGGAAGCACTGGCCGCGCAGGTCGGCAGGCGAGGCGCACCGCGGCAGCGATCAGACCAGGTGCGGCAACACCTCGTCGGTGAACAGGGAAAACGTGTCCTGCGACAGCGGTGACACGATGAGGTACTCGAGTCCGATCTCCTCGCGCAGGCGCCGCAACGTGTCCACGACCTCGTCAGGCGTGCCATGGATGATCGTGTCGTCCATGTACTGCGCGATCGGATCTCGACCCTGGGCGTCCACGCCACGAGCGGCATAGGAAGCCACGGTCCAGCGTGCGCCCTCGCGCGCGATCTCCGTCGCCTGTGCCTTCGTGCGACCCAAGGCCAGCAGGCGCGCCGTGGGCAGGTCGCGTCCGCCGCCGCTGAAGCCATGCGCCGCCAGCGTGTCGAGATACAGCCTGCGCTTGACGCCGATCTCGGCGTGCGTCGAGTGCGGGTCCTGCAGGATCGAATAGCCCTTCATGGCTGCGGCGGTCACGGCATCGGGCGAACTTGCAGCCATCCAGAACGGCAGCCCTGGCTGTTGTGTAGGTTGCGGCAGCACTTCAACGTCACGCACGTTCCAGAAGCGACCCTGGTGGGAAAAGCGCTCGCCGCCAAACGCCTTCAGGACGATGTCCACGCACTCGAACAGGCGTTCGCGGCTGTCCGCGATGTCGACATCGAAGGCGCGGAACTCCGTCTGGTCGAAGCCCCGGCCCGCCCCCCAGTTCAGCCGGCCGCCGGAGAACATGTCGAGCATCGCCAGTTCCTCGGCCAGCCGCAGCGGATGATGGAATCCCGCGAGCGTGACGGCCGTGCCGATGCGCAGGCGCTTCGTGCGTGCCGCGATGTGCGTGCCCATCAGCGTGACGGAGGGGCACACGCTGTACGTATTGAAGTGGTGCTCCGCGAGCCACACGCAGTCGTACCCCGCGCCTTCCATGATGGCGATGCGTTCGAACGCCTTCTCGTACACCGCTTCCAGCGGGCCGCGACGCGACCACGAGAAGAACTGCAGCACACCGAACTTCATTGGTCGTAGCCTCCCTTCAACGTCCCCACCAGCGCGCGAGAAGGCGACCGAGGCGCCCCGGGCCCTGAACCCGGTCGTGAGCGACGGCCACGCCAGGCAGGTTCCTGAACTGCAGCGTCCGCTCGTAGCTGCCACGCGCCGCTACGCCAGCCCGCGCCGGCGCTGGCAGCTCGCCGGCGAAGGGCGCGATCGCATCCGCCGGGCACCAGTGCAGTGTCGTCCGCAGGCCATCGATGGTCTCCCGCAACGTCTGCAGCCCACCGATCGCACTGCCGCCTGCCTCGACGATTGCCTCGGTCAGCAGCACATACTCGTGCAGTGGCACTGCGTTCTTCGTCATGCGATGAACGAGGATCACGGGGTCGCCGGCGATCTCCTCGAACGTGCGCACCTTCTTGATGACGATGTCTCCAAGGTGCATGAACGCCTTGAGCTGCAGCACGCCGATGTTGGCGCAGGCGTCGCAGTCACAGTGGCGACGCGACTCCCGGATGTGCGCCAGGCATCGCGCGAACACCGCGAGGAACTGCGCCACCTGCCGGATGGCGCTGGCAACGACGAGCTTGCGTTCGCCTCGCGTCTCGGCGAACAGCAAGGCTGCAGCGCCCTCGAGCTTGTTCACGACCAGCGGATGCTCTGCCTGGTCGATGATCGACTCGATCAGCTCGGTGACGATGGCCTCGGCATGCTCGAGGCTCACGTTGCGCTTGTGCACGAACTGCGTGTAGCCACTGATGTCGACGATCACGAGGACCGCCTCTGCGGGGCGAATGGGTGTGCTCACGATGCTCCTTCGGCGCCCGGATTACCTCGACATTGCGCAGTCTGCCGATGTCGAGCCGGCACCGTGCCTTCGGGTCAGGCCGCCGGCAGCGCCTTGCGCGCTGCGACCTCCGCCAGAATCTCGCCGTGGCGGCTGCGCGTGAGGTCATAGAACCTGATCGCGATGATGCACAGGGCCGACAGCACGATCACCAGCGGGCCCTGTATCCAGCCGAACCGATCGATGACGTCTGCAGGCACGGACGCCGGGTCGGCGCCGGACGTGATGCCGGACCAGCTGATCACGTAGCCCGCGATCACCGGCCCTGCGCCGCCGACGATCTTGCCCGCGAAAGATGCGGCCGCGAAGTACGTGCCCTCCTGCCGCTGGCCGTGCAGTCGCTCGTGCTCATCGGTGATGTCGGCAACCATCGCACCGATCATCGGGATCGCCACGCCGAGACCCAGGGCGGACACGAAGGCACTCGTGATGTAGAGGCCCGCGACAAGCGTCTTCGCATCCGCCGGGAACGCACCGAGCAGCTTGAGGATGATCACGCTCGAGGTGAACAGTGCATACCAGGCCAGGCCCGCCGCAAACGTGGTGCGCTTCTCGCCGATGCGAGTCGAGACGGGCTGGCTCAGCAGGCTGCCCGTGACGATGCCGGTGACCGCAACGCCGAACAGCATGGAAGTCTGGCCGGTGGTCAGCTCGAAAAAGTAGGTCGAGGTATACAGGGTGAGCGCCTGCACGAGCCCCTGAGTGATTCCGAAGATGATCGCAGCCACCACCAGCGCGGTGAACGCAGGGATACGAAAAGCCGTCAGAACATCCCTGACGACGGCATTCCATGCGAAGTGCGACCCAGGTGCGGGCACGTGCAGGTGCGGAATCCGGCGATGGGTGCCGATGGTGGCGACGAGGATCCCGAGCACCAGCAACGGCGCGCCGGCCATCCCGAGAAGCACGTATGCCTCGGGGTTCAGCTGGCCGTTGGGATAGCGCTCGGTCGCCGCGAAGAAGGTCATGTTGGCACCGATCAGCACCGCAAACATGCCGAGCAGCTGGAACACGTTGCGCAGCGACGCCAGCAGCGTCCGCTCGTCGTAGTCGCTGCTGAGTTCCGCTCCCATCGACATGTAGGGCACGGTGTAGAACGTCATCGCGGTGCGCGTGGCGGCCGTGAACGTCAGCAGCCAGAGGAAGAGCCCTGTCTGCCCCAGTCCGTCCGGCGGCGCGAAGATGCCGAAGAACAGGAGCGCGAAGGGGATCGCGGCCGCATACATCCAGGGGTGCCGGCGACCCATGCGCGATCGGGTGAAGTCGGACCACGCGCCGACGATGGGATCGCTGATCGCGTCGATCAGCAGCGCGAGGAAGATGGCAAGGCTCGCGAGTCGCGCGTCGAGCCCGAGCACCTGGTTGTAGTAGAACAGCAGGTAGAAGCCGAAGGCGGCCGACTTGATGCCTTCGGGGAACTGGCCCGCGGCATACGAGAGGCGCAGCGACCAGGGAAGCGATGCCTTGCCGTCCAAAGAGCCTCCACGATCGCACGGGATCACACCTGCCAGGCGGTCGCGCGCATCGCGGCACGACCGCTCATGCCCGCATCGCAGCCGATCCTACGCCCGATCGCCGGCATGCGCGTGCAGCCCGCACCGTGGGGAGCCCGGGGGCTGGCCACTGGTCGTCACGAGGTCAGCGACCCACGGTTCGATGCGCTAGCGTAAGGGTCATGCCGCGTTCCGCTCACGCGGCATCCGGCCGCCTGTGCAGTTCCCACGCCGGCTCGGCAACGCGCAGTCGCCAACAGTCATCCAGCCAACAGTCATCCAGCCAACAGTCATCCAGCCAACAGTCATCCAGAGGAGGTTTGTCCATGGGAGTCGACGCGGTGCCCGGTTCCGGGCGCGCTGCCGCTGCAGGCGCGGATCCATCCTCCCGCCTGCCGGACATCGATCTCTACCGGCAGGTCGGCGGCGTGTCCCATGCGGCCGCCGCAAGGGCGTCATCGGCCTGGGCTGCGCACGTCGAGTCGCTCGCTCGGACATGTCCAGGTGCCGGGCGCGAGATGCTGGGGCTCACGATCCTCGCGACCTACCTGTGCAGGGTTGTCGACGATGGAGAAGTGATCGCAAGGCTCAACATGGACCATCGCGCGGCAACTGGCCCCGTGCATGGCCACCTCCGTATCGCGATCGACCATCAGGAAGCGTTCCCGAGCTTCCTTGCGCGTGTCGCCCGGTGGGCCGGCAGCCAGGGCGCTCGGGACGACGTTGCACAGGATGGCGATGACCGTGCAGACATCGTCGCCAACACAGCAGACAGCCCGATCGACAACCTCGTCGTCAGCATCGGCGCCATGCCGGCACACGCACCGGTAGCGGACATCCACTTCCACATCGACGTGCAGGGCATGCTCGAGTGTCGCGCAGCGCCGGATATCGACACCCGGTACCCAGCACTGCTCGTGGAACGCCTCGAGGCGCTGGCGTGCAGCATCGCGCTCGAGCCAGCGCGCCCGCTCGTGCTGCAGGAGCTCATGTCGGCCGCGGAACGTGCCCAGGTGGTGGCGACGTGGAATGCCACCGATGTCGACTACGACTATGGCGGCGGCCTGGTGGCGATGTTCGAACGCGCCGCGAGCGCCGCGCCGGGACAACCTGCCCTGATCTACAAGGACGAGGCGCTGTCGTTCGAGGAGTTCAACTCGCGCGTCAACCGCCTGGCGCGCATGCTGGTGGCGCGCGGGGTCGGCAAGGACGACTTCGTCTGTCTCTGCATGGAACGCAGCGTCGAGATGGTGGTGGCGATCTGGGCCATCCTGAAGGCCGGCGGTGCCTACGTGCCGCTCAACACGGAAGATCCCGTCGCACGCATCGGCGAGATCATCCTGGACTGCGCGCCGCGGGCGATCATCGGGCAGGAGAAATTCGCGGCCGCCCTCGAGGGCCACGCGGCGATCTACCTTGGCGTTGGTGGCCAGGGCATCGAGCGCGTGGATGACGGCAACCTCGGCATCTCGCCCGCGCCGACCGCACTCGCTTACATGATCTA
>SXGU01337603.1_pt1 | contig 14568 bp, 15 predicted proteins | sample 3174531 | NCBI WGS metagenome assembly SXGU01 (sample SAMN11356863, study PRJNA531348) | freshwater metagenome | isolation source: freshwater sample F1-140 | place: China: Fuxian Lake, Yuxi | collected 2017-12-25
CCGCCACGCGGCGCTCTGGTGCCGGTTCTTCACTCGCATCTCGCAGGCCGAGGCCACCACCCAGACCACGATCATTTTCGGCGCCGACGAGCGCTTCATGGATCTCCAAGGGGGGACCCTGCTCCGCGGGCGGTTCTTCGCCCCCTCCGAGATCCGGGGCGGCGCACCGGTGACCGTCCTGGCGGAAGACGTGGCCCGAACCCTCTTCGGGTCCGGGAATCCGATCGGCCAGTACGTCCGGATGGGCACCCGAGCCCTGATGGTGATCGGCATTTGGCAACCGCCGGACAACGTCTTTTCACCGCAGGGCATCTCGACCGGGGCCATCATTCCTTTCCGAGCCGCTAAAGGGTCCTTTCGTTTCAGCGAGACGACCGACCAATTCGTGATTGTCCTCGGGGTGCCGACCCTGCCGATCGATGAGGTCCAGGATGGCGCTGCCATCGCGTTGCGGAAGCATCGGGGGCTCCGGCCCGGCATGGAGGACAATTTCGACATGCTGACCCAGGACCAGATCCTCGAAATCATCGGCAAGCTGACCGGCGCATTCTTCCTCGTGATGGTCGCCTTGTCGGGCGTCGCGCTCCTGATCGGGGGGATTGGGGTCATGGCAATCATGATGGTGTCCGTCACCAGCCGGACCCGGGAAATCGGGACTCGGAAGGCCTTGGGCGCCACCCGGCGGGAAGTGCTCTGGCAGTTCCTGGTCGAGGCCGCCACCCTTACCGCCCTGGGCGGCGTCATAGGAATCCTGGCCGGCCTACTCTTCGGCGAGGTCCTCAAGTTCGCCCTCAAGATCGACGCCAGTCCGCCGCTCTGGAGCGCGGTCGTGGCGGTCGGGGTGTCGGTGGCCATCGGCCTCAGCTTTGGACTCTATCCCGCCAGCCGGGCCGCCAGGATGGACCCGATTGAAGCCCTTCGTCACGAATAACCGTCCGGCCTGATCATGCCAGTTGACCTGTTAGCCATTGCCGCCCACCGCGACGACGTCGAATTGACCTGCGCCGGCACCCTGCTCAAAGCCGCCGATCAGGGGCATCGCACCGGCATTCTCGATCTGACCGCCGGCGAGACCGGATCTCGCGGTTCCGCCGATCTCCGCGGCCAGGAGGCCGAGCGAGCCGCCGCGATCTTGGGGGTGGTGGAGCGGATCAACGCCGGCCTGCCCGATGCCCATCTCCACAACACCGACGCAACCCGCCGTCAGGTCGTCGAAGCCATCCGGCACTTTGCTCCGCGCGTGGTCATCCTGCCTTTCCCGGTGGGCCGCCATCCAGATCACCGGATTGCAGCCGAGTTGGCCCGCGATGCCTGCTTCCTGGCCGGCCTTGTGAAGTACCCGGCGGCCGGAACACCCCATCGGCCGGTCAAGATCCTCTACTCCCTCGCCTACCGCGAAGATCCGGTGAAACCCACGTTCGTGGTCGATATCAGCGACCAGTTCGTGCGGAAGATGGCCGCGATCCGGTGCTACACCAGCCAGTTCGACGGGGCCAACTCGGCCGGCGAGATTTTCCCGACCGGACAAGATCTCTATGCCCTGATCGAGACCCAGAACGCCCACTACGGATCGTTCATCAGGTCCCGCTTCGGCGAGCCGTTCTTTACCCACGAAACGATGCTCGTCGACGATGTGGTCTCCCTTGGGGGCTCCAGCATGTAAGCCCTAACCCTCTCCCCCACAACACGTTATAATGAGAACATGCCGACTACCGTGTACCTCGATCATGCCGCCACCACCCCGGTTCGACCCGAGGTCCTGGAGGCGATGCTCCCGTATCTCGGCGCCACCTCCTTCGGGAATCCTTCGAGCAGCCACCGCTTCGGCCGGACTGCCCGAGCCGGGCTCGAAAAGGCCCGCCGGGAGGTTGCTCTGGCCGTCGGGGCCGACCCAACCCAAGTGATCTTCACGTCGGGCGGAACCGAAGCCGACAATCTGGCGATCATCGGCACCGCCTTGGCGGCGCGCGATCGGGGCCAGCCGATGCGGATCCTGACCACGGCCACCGAACACAAGGCCATTCTGGCCGCCGCCCACCAGGTCGTGAAGCTCGGTGGCTCGGAGCACATCCTCCCGGTCGATCGATCCGGCTTGATCGACCTCGCCGCGCTCGACCGGGCGCTGGAAGAGCAACCGGCGGTCGTGTCGGTCATGTGGGTCAACAACGAGACCGGGGTCCGCCAGCCGGTCGAGGGCGTCGCCGCTCGGTGCGCTGCGGCCATGGTCCCCTTCCATTCCGATGCGGTCCAGGCCTTCGGCAAGATCGCCGTCTCGCTTGAGGACACGCCCTGCACCTTCCTCACTCTGTCGGGACACAAGATCGGCGCTCCAAAGGGGGTCGGGGCCTTGGTGGTGCGGGATCGGAAGGCCGTCGACGCCATCATCCACGGCGGAGGCCAACAGTTCGGGATCCGGGCCGGCACCGAGAACGTCGCGGGTGCCGTGGCACTCGGCCGCGCCGCCGGGTTGGCAGCTCAAGAGGTCGCGACCGAGTCGGTGCGACTGGCCGGGCTCCGAGACGCGCTGGCGGCCGCGCTGCAGGCCGCGGTGCCTGACCTGGTCGTGAACGGTGCGGGCGCCCCCCGGGGGCCCCATGTCCTCAACGTCGCCGTTCCCGGGGGGGACAACGAGGCCCTGTTGATGCACCTTGATCTCGCCGGGATTGCCGCGTCCGGAGGGTCGGCGTGTTCGACCGGAGCCGTTGAACCTTCCCATGTGCTGATGGCGATGGGTTTGCATCGAAGTATGGCCTTGGGATCGGTTCGGTTCAGCTTGGGACATGAAACGACCGCGCGGGATACTGCAGCCCTAGTTGCGGTGTTCCCCGGCATCGTCGAGAAAGTGCGGCAACTTGCAGCGGTGCTCGGACGTGCCTGAGAAGATCTTGGTCGCCATGTCGGGCGGGGTCGATAGTTCGGTCGCGGCCGCCCTGCTCGTCGAGCAGGGCCATGAGGTCGCCGGTGCGACTATGAAGCTGTTCTGCTACGGGGACGACGTACCCGACCGGCCGTGTTGCTCGCTCGACTCGATCAACGACGCCCGGGACGTGGCTCACCGACTCGGCATTCCGCACTACGTCTTGAATTTCGAGGACCGGTTTGGCCAGCAGGTCATCCAAAACTTCGTCGACGAGTACAGCCGCGGCCGGACCCCGATCCCGTGCGTTAGGTGCAACTCGTTCACCAAATTCCGGGATCTCTTGGCCCACGCCACTGCCCTGGGCTGCGACGCGATCGCGACCGGCCACTATGCGGTGGCCCGCGACGGGGCCCTCTTTCGGGGCACCGACCGCACCAAAGACCAGAGCTACTTCCTGTGGGGCATTGCCCGGGACGTCGTTCGGCAAATGCGGACGCCGGTGGGTGAGTTGAGCAAGACGGAGACCCGCGCCTACGCCCGTCGGCTCGGGCTCGCAACCGCCGACAAGGAGGAGTCGGTCGAGATTTGCTTCGTGCCGGACGACAACTACGTCGGGGTCCTCGAGAAACACTTGCCGGCCGACGCCCCCTCCCTGTCGCCCGGACCGGTCCTGACCACCGCCGGCGAGCAGATCGGCGAGCATCAGGGATTTGCCCGCTATACCATCGGGCAGCGCCGCCGGCTCCCGGGCGGGGCTGCCCTACCGCTCTACGTCGTCGCGATCCGCCCCGAGGATCGGGCCGTGGTGGTCGGCCCCGCCTCGGCCCTTGACGGACGAACGGTTTGCCTCGAGGAAATGAATTGGCTGGTCGACCCGCTCCCCGCCGGCACCGCCTGCGAGATCCAGATCCGGTACCGAAGCCGGGCGGTTCCCGGGCGGATTCGGTCAACCGACGGAGCCACCGTCACCGTCGATCTCGACCTGGCGGCGCGGGCCATTACCCCGGGCCAGTCCGGCGTCCTTTATACCGCAACCGGCCAAGTCTTGGGCGGAGGAATCATTGCATGAAATTCCTCGGATCGTTCATTCTCAGCCTTTCGTTCGTCGCCCCGCTCAGCGCTCAGGATAAGCGGCCCCTCGGCGTCGACGATTTTCTTCGGATCGGCATCGTCGGTGATCCCCAGATTTCCCCGAACGGGACCCTGGTCGCCTATACCGTCACCACGCCGTCGCTCGCCGACGACCGGAATATCTTCCGGCTCCGGGTCCTCGATCTGGTGACCAGAAGCAGCCGAGAGTTGACCAGCGGACCTGGCTCGGACCGGGCGCCCCGGTGGGCCAAAGACGGCCTGACGCTGGCGTTCCTCTCCAACCGGAACGGCACCTCGCAAGTGTGGCGAACCCGGATCGACGCCTCCGAGGGGATACAGGCTTTCACCGCCCTCCAACTCCAGCGGATTCCGTCCAAGTTCCTCTACTTCCCCGACGAGGGGCATTTTGTGCTCAAGCCCAGGAACCGCCGGCTCTGGTGGGGCGTGGTGCTCGACTGGCTTGACGAGTACCTCCGGCCCGGCACCGCCAAGACCAACCCATGACCGACTCGTTACCCGTCGATCGGCGGCTCGGTCGACATTCCACCGCCATGGGAACATCACCTACGGACGAGACGCCGGGTCTTCGCCATCCGGGCCTCTACATCAATCGCGAGCTCTCCTGGCTTGAATTCAACCGTCGGGTGCTCCACGAGGCGCTTGATTCCCGAACCCCGCTCCTCGAGCGGGTCAAGTTCCTGGCCATCTACTCCTCAAACCTCGACGAGTTCTTCCAAGTCCGGGTGGCGGGCCTCCGGAAACAAGTCGTGGCGCGGTACCACGAGCCGACCTCTGACGGGCTCACCGCCGAAGAACAACTAGCCGCCATCTCGGCCTCGGTCCGGGAGCTTCAGCGGCTTCACGACCGGTGTCTGACCCGGGTCGTCCTTCCGGCGCTCGCGGAGGCCGGCCCCGCGCTGATCACCGACTGGCACCACCTGACCGCGGCAGACCGAACCGCACTGGAACAGTACTTTACCGATCAAGTGTTTCCGGTCCTGACTCCGCTCGCCGTCGACCCGGCCCACCCATTTCCGTATATCTCCAACCTGAGCCTCTCGCTGGCGGTCGTCCTCCGGGGGCCCGGTGGCGACGAACGGCTTGCGTGGGTCAAGGCTCCCAAGATCCTGCCTCGATGGGTACCGCTCCCCGGCACCCATCGATTCGTGCCGCTCGAGCTCGTCATCGCGAGCCACCTCGATTCGCTTTTTCCCGGCATCGAAATCCTCGGCGCGTACCCCTTCCGGATCAGCCGAAACACCGACCTCGACATTGACCCCGACGAGGCCGAGGACCTGCTGTCGTTGATCCAGGAAGAGGTCCGGAACCGCCGGTTCGCCGAGGTGGTGCGCCTCGAAGTCCACGCCTCGACGCCGGAGTCGCTCCGCCACCTCCTGCTGGCTGAAATCAACGCCGATCAAGACGGCATGACGTTAGGCAATGACGACATCTTTGAAGTAGCCGGGTTGCTCGACGCCGGCGATCTGCTGTTACTCTCAAGGCTCAAGTTTCCCGACCTGAGGGACCCGCCCTTGACCCCGGTCACCCAGGTCCGGCTGGCACCGGGGCGGAACCTTTTCGACGTGATTCGCGAAGGCGATGTGCTGGTGCACCACCCGTACGAAAGCTTTACGACCTCCGTCGAGCGCTTCCTCCAACTCGCCACCGAAGATCCCGACGTCCTCGCCATCAAGATGACGCTCTACCGAACCGGCGGGGACTCCCATATTGCCCGGATGCTCGCGACCGCCGCCGAGCGAGGCAAGCAGGTCGCGGTCCTAATCGAGCTCCAGGCCCGGTTCGACGAAGAGAACAACATCCGCTGGGCCCAGCGATTCGAGGATGTCGGAGTGCATGTGAGTTATGGCGTCAGCGGGCTCAAGACCCACGCCAAGGTGATCCTCGTGGTCCGGCGGGAGGGCGGGGAAATCCGTCGATACGTCCACATCGGCACCGGGAATTACCATCCCAAGACCGCCCGGATCTACACCGATTTTGGCCTCTTCAGCTCCGACCCGGCCCTCGGCGCCGATCTCTCCGACTTGTTCAACGTCCTGACCGGATTCGCCGCACCAACCGGCTATCGCAAACTGCTCGTCGCTCCCGCCGGCATGCTGCCCGAAATCCTCCGGTTGATCCGCCGCGAGTCCGAGCACGCGCGGGCCGGGCGGCCGGCCCGGATCCTCGCCAAGATGAACGCGATTACCCACCCGGACGTGATGGTGGCGCTCTATGAAGCATCGGCGGCCGGCGTGGCCGTCGACCTGATCGTCCGCGGGATCTGTTGCCTCCGTCCCGGGGTCCCGGGCGCCAGCGACAACATCCGGGTCATCAGCATCGTCGGCCGGTTCCTCGAGCATTCGCGGGTCTGGTACTTCGCCAATGCCGGATCACCCGATGTGTACATTACGTCGGCCGACTGGATGCCTCGGAACCTCGACCGGCGGATTGAGTCCGCCGTGCCGTTGACCGATCCGGCCCACCGCGAAGCCCTTCGCGAGTTGCTCGAACAAATGTGGCTGGACAACCGGCAGGCGTGGGAGTTGTCGGCCGAGGGCACTTGGACGCAGCGGCACCCCGGCTCCGGCCCCGAGGTCGCGACCCATCGAGTGCTGGTCGACCGGTATCGCCCCGAGTTTCGCCGGGAGGCGGCCGAGCCGGTCTAGTAGGCGAGCCCGGCCTGGTCGGCGAACTGCTTGAAGATTTCTTGCTGTTCGGGCGTGAGCTGTTCGGGCATGGTCACGGCGATCTCGACCAATTGATCACCCTTTCGATCACCTTTCACGACACCCATCCCTTTGATCCGGAATTTTTTCCCGGCCGGCGTCCCGGGAGGACTCGTAAGCACCACTTTCTTCCCGTCAACCGTCCGGACTTTGATCTTGGTGCCTAACACCGCCTGAGCCAGATTGACCGGGACCTCGCATTCAAGATCGAGGCCGGACCGCGTGAAGAACCGGTCCGGCTGCACGTCGAACGTCACCACCAGATCGCCGGCCTGACCGGTCCCGGCGGCCTCGCCCTGCCCTTTCACCCGGATCTTGGTCCCCGAATCGATCCCCGACGGCACCGCGATCGTCACGGTCTTCTCGGACCTGACCTCACCGCCCCCAAGACAGATCCCACACTTCTCAGACGGAATCCTCCCCTGCCCCCGGCACTGCGGACAGGGCCGGTTGACCGCGAAGCCGCCCTGGCCGAACGAAATGGTCCCCCGGCCTGTGCACTCAGGGCATTGGGACACCGTGGCGCCCGGCGCGGCGCCGAATCCCGCACACGCCGGGCAGGACCCGTTCATCGCGAGTGTCACGGGAATCTTGCCGCCGAGGACCGCGGTCCGAAATGGGATCTCGAGGGCCACCTCGAGCGGGTCGGCCTGGGGCTGCGGCTCCTTCTTGCCGCCCTTCCCGAAGATCGACGAAAAGATGTCGCCCAGCCCCATCGAGCCGAAGTCGCCGAAGTCGAAGGTCTCGGTCGGGCCGCCGCCACCGGGACGCGACGCCCCACCGGAACGCCCGGGTCCCCGGGCCCCACGATCGAACCCGCCGAGCCGGCGCATCTGGTCGTATTTCTTCCGCTTCTCGGGGTCCGACAGCACCCCGTGGGCCTCGGCGATCTGCTTGAACTGATCGGAGGCCTTCGGGTTGCCGGGGTTGGCATCGGGATGGTGCTGCTTGGCAAGTTTCCGGTACGCCTTCTTGATCTCGTCCGGCGTGGCGCCTTCGGTGACCCCGAGTACTTGGTAGAAGTGCTTTGCCGCCACGTTAAGTGTGACTTTCAGCCGAGTACACTTGCACCCGGGCCGGCCGGACCAACGACCCCTTGAACCGGTAGCCGACCTGGAAGGTGGCCGCGACGATGTGGTCCTGGTCCGCGGAGGGGGGCATCGCCACCGCCACCGCTTCCGCCACCGCAGGATCGAATTTCTGCCCAACCGGGTCCAGCCGCTCCAGGCCCGCGCCCTCGAGTTCCTTCCGGAGTTTCTTGTCCACCATCTCGACGCCCTGGCGCACCACCGTGGTCGGGCCGCCAAGGTCCGACGCCGCCAAACGGTCGAGGTCATCGAGCACATCGAGGAGTTTGATCACGAAGCCGGCCTGGGCCCGATCGGCCAGTTCGATCCGCTCCTTGGCCACCCGCTTCCGGAAGTTGTCGAAGTCGGCCGCCAACCGAAGGTAGCGATCGTTTGACTCGCTCAACTGATCGGCCAAGCGCTTGACCGCGCTTTCCGATGGCTCCACCGGTGGCCCCGACGAGACCGTCCCGGTCAGTTCCATGTCGGGCAGGGCGTCGGTCAACTGAGCATCTTCTTCAAACGGACGTTCGTGGCTCACGGGGCATTACCCTGGTTGGTGTCTCCACCGGGAAACTTCTCAAGACCCGCCGCCCGGCGCCAGAGGCCGTGGAGCGCCGCCTGGCTGGCCCGGCCCCGAATGTCCTCCCGGGTTCCGGGAAACCCGACCCGCAGCGTCTCGACCTGGCCCCCGACCGAGAACCCAAACCAGACCGTCCCGACCGGCTTGGCCGCGGAACCTCCCCCCGGCCCCGCCACCCCGGTGACCGCCACCGCGAGGTCGGCCCCGGTCGCCCGCGCGACCCCGGCGGCCATGACCCCCGCCACCGACTCGCTGACCGCCCCGTCCCGTTCCAGCACGGCCGGGTCGACCCCGAGCAGGCCGGTCTTGACCCGGTTGTCGTAGGCGATCACCCCGCCGAGGAACCCGTCAGAGCTCCCCGGAATGGCGGTAATCCGCTGGCCGATCAGGCCGCCCGTACACGATTCGGCCACGGCAACCGTCAGACCCCGTTCGCGAAGCCGGCTGAGCAACACGGCGGCAAGATCGTCGTCGCCCGTCCCATACCCGTGGTCCTTGACGATCGCTTGAATGGCCGTCGCCGCCCGGTCGAGCAGCGGCTTGGCCTCGCCGGGCGCCAGATCCCAGCCGGTGAGGCGGAGGTCGACACCCTCGAGGCCCGGCAAATACGCCAGGGTCAGCGCCCCGAGGGCATCCTCGACCGGGGCCAGTCGTTCTGCCAAACTCGACTCGGGAATCCCCGTGGTCCGAAGCACCAGAGAGGTGATGGCCCGGCCACCGGACCGCTCGGCCAGCTTCGGGACCACTTCCTCAACCATCAACCTCTTCATCTCGGACGGGACCCCCGGCAACATCACCACTTCACCTGGTGCCCCGGTGAGCCAGAGCCCGGGCGCGGTCCCCCGCTGGTTCGGGAGCACGATGGCGCCCCGAGGCACCTCGGCCTGGCACCGGTTGGTGGGCGAAATGGTCCGGCCGAAACTGGCCCACTTGGCCACCAGCCGGTCCCAAATCCAATCCTGGAACTCGAGCGGGGCGCCAAACAACTCCGCCACCACCTTCTTGGTCATATCGTCCCGAGTCGGACCGAGCCCGCCGGTCGTAATCACGAACCGGGACCGGGCCAGGGCCTCGCGGACGGCGTCCCGAATCTCATCCGGGTTATCGCGCACTGACGTCCGGCGGGAGATCCGGACGCCGGCCTCGCTCAAGCGCTGGCCCATGAAGGCGCTGTTGGTGTCGATGGTAAAGCCGAGGAGCAGCTCGGTGCCGATGGTGACGAGTTCAATGTCCATGGGGGCGCTTTGGCCTACTTGAGCAGTTGCCGGTACCGATAGAGATAGATCACGAACGAATACACGGTCAGCCCGGTCGCGATCGCAAGGCTCACCGACACGAACCCGCCGTGAAACGTTTTCCAGAACTGCCAGAAGACGCTCCGGTGGAGACCGAGCGGATGCCAGGCATCCCGAAACGCGAACCAGAGAATGGTCCCGCCGACGAAGATGTTTTGCATGACCGCCTTGAGCTTGCCGGGACCCTGCGCCGCGATCACGATGCCCCGCCGCGCTGTCCACCAGCGAAACGCGGTCATCAAGAATTCTCGGCCCAGCATCACGAGGCACACCCAGAGCGGAACGCTCCGCCACACCGGGATCTCGTAGAGGTCGTGCCGGGTCTGGGCAATGACGTAAATCGGCACCACCGTCGCCAATAACAGCAGTTTGTCGGCGAGCGGATCGAGCGTCTTGCCGAGGTCGGTCACTTCATTCCGCGACCGGGCCAACCGGCCGTCGATAATATCGGTGATCGCGGCGAGGAGAAACACCACGAAGAGGAGCAGCTTCGGCCAATATCCGGCCATGAAGGGTAAGTAGGCAATCACCGGTGTGATCGCGATTCGAGCCACCGTAATCAGGTTCGGAAGGTTCCACATCGGCCGGGTCACCTCGGACTATCCGAGCATCTTCAGCACGAGTTTGCTGATCGAGCGGAGGGTGTCGAACACCCCGTCGCCCTTGACCGCCACGGCCTCGAAATACGGAGCCCGCTCGATCCCCGACCCGTCGATCTGGTCCATCAGGGATTCGCCGGGCCGGTCGGGATTGAGGAGGGGCTTCTGCTTCGCGAGGCCTTCAACCGGCCAGCTTGGATTCAGATTTGCCTGCAACTCGTCGAGCGGGGCCGCATTGGGCAGGTCCCGCTTGTTGTACTGAATCGCGAACGGAGTCTTGGTCAAGTCATACCCGTGCTGGAGCAGGTTGTCGGAGAGATTCTGCATCGAGTCGACATTGGCTTCCATCCGCTCGATCTGGCTGTCGGCGACGAAGACGACCCCGTCGACCCCCTTCAAGATCAGCTTCCGCAAGGCGTTGTAGTACCCCTGACCCGGCACCGTGTAGAGATGGATCCGGGTCTTGAACCCCCGGATCGACCCGAGGTCGACCAGGAGGAAGTCGAAGAACAGGGTCCGCTCCGTTTCCGTCGCCAGGGAAATCGTCTTCCCCTTCGACGAGGGCGAGACCTTCTCATAGATGTATTCCAGGTTGGTCGTCGTACCGCCGAGACCAGGCCCGTAGTACACCAGATTGCAGTTGATTTCCCGAGACGCATAGTTGATGAGCGACATCGCCAGCCTTACGACCCGAAGAGTTTGCCGATCTCGTCTTCCGCTTCACCCAGGAATGCAGCATCGACCTTGGGAGGATCTTGATCGCGGCGTTCGAACATATTGGTGAACAACGTCGTCAAGCGTCCGACCACGGGACGGACCCGCAACTTCACCAGCCCGAGGGTCGTCCGATTGTCGAACAGCACCACCAAAATGACCCGCCGAGCCACGTCGACCATATAGAGCGACTCTTTCTCACCCTGATGGAACAACGCCCCGAACTCCGGCTCGCGGGATAGCCGAGCGCGGCCAACCGCCGGAGCCGGTTGGCCCTGAACAAGGCTGCCTTGTGGCGCTCGACGTGGCGGGCCGCCAACTCAGCCAGCGCCGCCACCGAAAACGCTCCGGCCTTCGTCGGTTTCACGACACCTCCTGCCGGGCGTCCATCGCGTGGCTCAGCGTCACCCCGTCGATGTATTCGAGATCTCCCCCAACCGGCAAACCACGGGCCAAACGACTGACCCTGACCCCCGAGCCGCTGAGGAGTTGATGAACATATGTAGCGGTGGCCTCACCTTCGAGCGAAGGGTTGGTGGCCAAAATGACCTCGCGGACCCCTCCATCGACCATTTTTCGCTTCAGCAGGCCAATCCGGAGCTGGTCCGGGCCTACCCCTTCAAGGGGAGACAAGTGCCCACCCAGCACCAAATATCGGCCCCGATACCCGGTGGAGCGTTCAACCAGGGCCACGGTCGACGGCTCCTCGACCAGACAGAGCAAGCCGGCATCCCGGCGCGGGTCGGTACAGATCGGGCACCGCTCGCCTTCGCAGTAGTTCCCGCACTCGGGGCATGCGCCCACCCGTTCGGCCACGGTCGAAAGCGCGGCGGCCAACCGACTGATCCGCTCGCGCGGCTGATGGAGGAGATGGAAAGTCAGGCGCTCTGCCGTTTTCCGCCCGATGCCAGGGAGCTTGGCCAGCTCCAAGACCAAATCGTCAATCGCCGCCACGGGAAGGACTACAGCCCAGGCAACGGCGGAAGCCCGGGCATCTTCTTCATCTCCGCCTGGGATACCTCCAGAGCCCGCCGCTGCACCTCGGCCACCGCCGACAGAATCAGGTCGGACAGCAGCTCGGCGTCGCGCCCCGCGAACACCGCGGGATCAATGGTGACATACCGCACCAGGCCGCGGCCATCCGCCCTGACTTTGACCATCCCGCCACCGGCGCTCGCCTCGACCACTCGGTCGGCGAGATCGGCCTGGAGCTGCTGGAGCCGGCCCTGCATTTGTTGACTTAGCTGGAACAACTGTTGGATATCGGCCATAAAGTCTCAGTCCACGATCTCCAAATCTAACGCGTCAGCGGCCGCATCCAATGTGGCATCTTTGGCGCGGAATTCCCGCAATTTTTCGGCCTTTAAGTCTTTTTCCAACAATCGTTTAGGCTTACCAGGCTTGGCCCGGGCTGCCGCTGGATCAACCACCAAAACCACCAGGCGCTCCCCGAGCGCCGCACTGAGATGATCCTGAATGGCGCCGAGTTGCCATTTGGCGCCTTCGGCCATGTGCGTCGCCTCATCGTCGGGGGTGACCGTGAGTTGGTTCCCGGCCAGGGCCACCGGCTTCAGATGCTCGATCACCGTCGCAAGCAGCGGGCTCTTGTCTTTCGCTTGGCCAACGAGGCCCTTCCAGGCATCGGCAATCGACTCGATCGTAAGCGCCCCGGTGATCAGTGGTCGAACCGGAGCCGGAGGACTCGGCGGTTCGGCCGAGCCGGCCGAGCTCGGCGACGGCTGGGCCGACGCGGCCGGCGGCCTCCGCTCACCACTCGGCGCCGGCGCGGCGGCCGGACGGGATCGCGGCGTGGCCGGCCCCGCACTTGCGAGGACCGCCTCCAGATCAACCGTGCGATCCATGACCGCCCACCGAATCAACAAGGTCTCCACCGCCAAGCGCGGATTGGCGCTCCGGCGGATCGACTGCTCGGCCTGACTCAACAGACCGAGCATCCGGAGCACGTCGCCGGCTGCGAGTTCGGCGGCTGCCAGGTTGACGACCTCCCGCTGGGCGGCGGTCAGACCTTCCGGCACCGCCCCGGTGGCCACCATCAAGACCGCCCGGAGCAGCTCGCCCATTCCGTTGGCGAACTCGACGAGGTCGGCTCCCGAGGCCAGGAGCCGGTCGACCACCGGGAAGATCGCGGCCGGGTCCTTCCGGGCCACCGCCGCTAGGACCTCCGCGTAGACATCGTCTCCGATCAAGCCTAACGCCTGCCGGACCCGCTCCGCCGTGAGGATTCCATCGGACATGCTCAACGCTTGATCGAGCACCGACAAGGCATCGCGCATCCCGCCGTCCGCGTAGCGGGCAATGACCGCCACAGCGTCGTCATCGGCCCGGAGACCTTCGGCCGCGAGGACCTCCTTGACCCGGTCCCGAATGACCCCGGCGCCAATCCGCTTGAAATCGAACCGCTGCAACCGCGACAACACCGGCGCGGCGTTGTTGGCGATTTTCTGCGGCTCCGTCGTCGCAAAAACGAAGACGATCCGCGGCGGCGGCTCCTCGAGGATCTTGAGGAGCGCGTTCCAGGCCTCCCGGGTCAGCATGTGCGCTTCGTCGACGATGTAAACCTTGTAGCGATCCTCCTGGGACGCCGCATACATGGCCCGCTCCCGAAGATCGCGGGCATCGTCCACGCTCCGATGGCTCGCCGCGTCGATCTCGATCACATCAAGGTTGGCCGACCCACTCCAGATCCGCTGGCAGGTGTCACATTCGCCGCACGGTTCGCCGGTCCTGGCCTTCACATCTTGTCGCTCGCAATTGAGCGCCATCGCCAAGATCCGCGCCGCCGTCGTCTTGCCAACCCCCCGCGGACCCGTCAACAGGTACCCATGGCCGACTCGGCCCTTGGAGATCGCACCCCGCAACGCGGCCGCCACATGATCCTGCACGAGGAGGTCGGCAAAGCGGCGGGGACGGTACTTCCGGGCGAGGGCGATCATGGCCTTAAGATAATCTCGACACTTGGCGCTCGGCACTCGGCGTCGACCTTGGGTTGATGGGGTGGGGATAGGATTGGCGGGGACCTGAGAAAATGGGAGGGAACGGGTGGCGATTCGGAGTTATCGGGATTTGAGAACGTGGCCACTGAGTATGGAATTGGCGCGGGCGGAGCACGCAACCACGGCGACCTGGCCGCCAACCGAGGTGGTCGGCCGGGAGCTCCGGCGGACCTCGATCTCGATCCCCTCGAACATCGCCGAGGGCTACGACCGCGGGGGCACCAAAGAGTACCTCCGCTACCTCAGAATCGCTATGGGATCGGTGGCCGAGATGGGCACCCAGCTCCGCCTAGCCGCCATGATGAAGTTGGGATCCGGCCGCAGCCTCAACCGGCTCCTCCACGCCATCCCCCCACCCTAACCCCCGAGTGCCGAGTGCCGAGTGCCGAGTGCCGAGTGCCGAGTGCCGAGTGCCGAGAAAAAGTGCCCCCAGGCACCCCGAAGCAATACTGGACATCGCTTAGCGCTGCTACCGGCAAGGTCCTGACGCGGTTCGCGCGCCAGCATCCTTCGGACCTGGAGGCCCGTCAAAATACCTCTCCCCCCCCTTACCCGCTACCCGCCGAGCGCCGAGACCTGCATCTCCCGGAGTTCCCAGATCTCGGCTACCCCCCCAAG